>Ga0101944_10000807_pt1 | contig 82567 bp, 62 predicted proteins | sample DewCreD2012metaG_FD_75245 | JGI IMG/M metagenome (GOLD analysis project Ga0101944, IMG submission 75245) | Hot spring sediment bacterial and archeal communities from British Columbia, Canada, to study Microbial Dark Matter (Phase II) - Dewar... ... | reverse complement strand
GGTTCAACTACCCTATTGAACCCGCGAAAACGCCGAGGGTTTTGCTGCTTTTCACATTTTCTTACAGTAAAGACTCAGCCGCACTTCGCTTGATTAGGGGCAAGTTTGGCAAGCGTCCGCCTGAAAGAGGTCCGTGAGGGGGTAACCGTTCACGGGCCGGACCGGCCGAGGGGGACAGTCCCATTTTCGCGGACTTCGCCGCGAAAATCGGGACAGTCCCCGTGAACGGTTACGTGATGGGTTTCTTGCGCCGCGGCATGGCGGCGCGGTTTCGCCGGCCGAAGCCGCTTAGGGGGACGGTCCCCTGTGCCGCTCAGGGGATAGGCGCGTTGTACGGACCAAAACGGCGGAAAAATCAGCCAATCACCGGCTCGGGAACCGTGGCCGCCAGGCGCGCCGGGTGTTCAGGATACGTGGGGAGTGGTAGACTAGAAATGACTCGCCTGCAATTTGGGATCAGTAACGGATTGCCGCGATGAATTCACCGCCCGACGCTTCCTTTCCCCCCGGTCGTTGTCCGGAGTGCAACGGCGAGATCGAGGCGCCAGCCGCCTCCCCCCCCGCGGACACCCCCTGCCCTCGCTGCGGCAAGCCGATCTGGTTCCTCTATCGGGAAGTGGATCACGTGGTGGTGCTGCGGTTCTTGTCGGGCCGAATCCTCAAGGAGCCCGAATTCAGGACGCTCCGCGAGTTCCTCTTTGCCCGCAGTCCCACGCCGCACGTGGTGCTCAATCTCACCGACTGCCAGTACTTCAGCGATACGACGCTGGCCGGCTTCATCCTGATGTACAAGAAGCTCACCGAGGCCCACGGCAAACTGAAGATCTGCTGCTTGCGCTCGCCGATGCTTGACGTGTTCAAGCTGGCCCGGCTCGACCAACTCTTCGACATCTACGAAGACGAAGCCTCGGCCTTGGCTTCGTTCTGAGGCCGCAATGGCGCAAGGCGCCGGCGGGCGGCCGGCCGCCGGAGGGGATGGCCTCCACGCCGCGCTGGCGCGCGGCCGGGAAGTTCAAGCCATGCGACCGTCAGCCCGAGGGGGGCTGTTTGTCTCCATCGCGCAAGACCCGTCCGCCCGCTTCCTCGTGGCCGGGTTTGCGAAATCCGTGCCGGACCGACTCGCCCAGATCGAATCGAAAGCCCTTCTCCGCCGCGATGCGGCGCGCCTTGTGAATGAGGTTTTCCTTGTCGACCTCGAGGCGTCGCGGAAAGGCCAAGAGGATCCGGTTTCCAGCCCCCTGAACGTCGACGACGTAGAGCGACTCGAAAACATCCTCGTAGGTGCGGATCATCGACTCGTAGAGGGGGTTCGAGTAGCTGCTCCACACATTGCCCACCACGACGCCCTCGGGCGCGAGGGCCTTGCGCACGGCGAGGAGAAACTCGCGCGTGGCCAGACTGTAGGGGATGCTGTCGGCCCCAAAGGCGTCGAGGAAGATGATGTCGTACGGCTCGCGGCACCGCTCGATGAACTTGCGCCCGTCGTCCACATAAACCCGAAGATTCTCGTCTTCCCGGAAGCCAAAAAACCGCCTGGCCACGTCGACCACCACCGGATCGATGTCGACCACGTCGATGCGGGTGCGAGGATAGTGCTTGTGAAGGAAGCCGGGAATCGTGCCGCCGCCGAGGCCGACGACGAGCGCCCGGCGGGGCGCCTCGACGAAGGCCAGGCCGATCGGCACGACCTTGGCGTAGGCGAGTTCCAAGTGATCGGGATCGCCGAGCTTCACGACGCTTTGCCGCACTCCGTTGCGATTGAAAAGCAACGCGCGCAATCCGCGTTCGTCCTCCGTGACGACGACGGTGTTGAAGGGGGACTGCTTTTCGTAAAGGGTCCTCGTCTGCGCCGCGGCCAGCGATCCCGAAAGAATCGCCGCCGCGAGGACGAAGCCAACCCGTTGGCGAATGCGCATGTGCGGATCTCCAGGAACATCCCGAGGGGACGGGAATCTGTTTCGCGGCGGCGGCAAAGGTCTTCGAGGCGCCGGACCGTCTCCCGCCGCCATGGAAGGAGACTCACCACCCCCTTCGCCTGAAATCAGATTTCCGACCACTGGCCGGGCACCGGCGTGGGATAGCGGCCCTGGGCGTCGGGTTGGACGGGCGGGGGGCTGTCCTCGGTCATCGTGTCGACGTAGCTGCAAAACTGGAAGTTCGAGTTCATCGCCTCGTCCCAGGTGATGATCTTGCCCGAGTGAACCGCCGCCCGGCCCATGATGTCCGCCAGGTTCGACAACGCCGCGCGTTTTGCCTCGTTGTGCGGCCGGTCCTTGCGGATCGACAACAACAGCTCGTCCCATTCGGCCTGCCAGGGCGTGACGGTCTCCTTGGGGGCCTTCCAATCGATGTTGTCCGGCGTGCAGCGCTGGTCCTTGTAGGTGTGGACGGTGCCGGCGTGGATGGCCCCGGAAAATTGGGCCGCGCACTTGGTGCCGTGCAGGAAGGTGCTGAACTCGTTGTAGCAGTTGGGCAGGTAGCGGACCACGTCGTAGGCTTTGGAGCCGTCGGCGAAGGTCCACTCGACCGAGTACGAGTCGAGGATCTGGCTGCAATCGGCGCTGTTGGCCGCGCGGCCGCCGATGCCGTGGGCGGAGATCGGATAGGCGTCCTTGATCCAGCAAATCTCGTCGATCTGGTGGATGTCCATCTCGGCGAACAGCCCGCCGGAAACCCACAGGAACCACACGAAATTGCGGATTTGCCAGAACAGTTCTTTTTCGGCGGGGGGCTTCTTGCCCAAGGGCCCCACCGGCTCCATGCGGTAGGCGCGGATCAGGTTGATCTGGCCCAACTGCCCGTCGCGGATCCGCTTGATCAGTTCCTGGCGGTTCTTCGAGTGACGGCACATCAGGCCGGCGGCGATTTTGAGGTTCTTTTTCTCGGCCTCCTCGCCGGCCTTGATCACGCGGCGAACCTGCGGCGGATCCGTGGCGAACGACTTTTCCATGAAGACGTTGACGCCTTTTTGGACCGCGTACTCCAACTGCACGGGCCGCCACGCGACGTAGCCGGTCAGCATGGCCACGTCGCCCGGTTTCAAGCAGTCGATGGCCTTGCGATAGGCGTCGAAGCCGACGAACTGCCGCTCGGGCGGGACATCGACCTTGTCGGGATGTTGCGCGGTGAGGATCTTGTGGGAGGCCTTCAGCCGGTTTTCAAAAAAATCGGCCATGGCCACCAGCTTGACCGGCCCATGGGGCGACTCGAACGCATTGACCGCCGCCCCGCTGCCTCGCCCGCCGCAGCCGATCAACGCCAGGCGGATCGTGTTGTCCTCCCCCGCATGGACGCGGGGAATGGCCACGCCCGCCAGCGCCGACGAAGCCGCCACCTTGCCGCCAAGACACAAAAAATCACGCCGCGACCGTTTCTTCGACTCAATGGGAGGCAGGGAAGGATGTTTCATGGCACAAGGCTCCCGGGTTCGGCAGGGAATCGTGGGCGGGGGTAGGCCTGGAACCACTCCAAGCCGGGGACGCTCGCTATTGTCGGCTCCACCCCCAAGGAATGTCAAGACAAGCCATTTCCTCATATTGCGTAGTTCCGCATCGCTCGAGGGGAAGGCGCGAACGACTGTCCTTCCACCCGCCAGTGCGATCTTGGCCGCAAAGAGCTTCATTCCCGCTGGCGCGAAGGATATCATGAAGGGGTCCAGGGCGGCGGACGACGCCGCGGCCGGGACGGTGTTGCGGCCGCTCTTTGGAGGGCTTTGGGCCCCGCAACCGCCCGCCGCAGGGTTCGGCTTGATTTCGGCGCAAGACGCATGGCCAACGACAAGCTTCGGCGTCGGGTCGCGTGGGAAGCGGCCCGGCTGATGTACACGCGGGAGGAGGCGGAATACTACCGCGCCAAACTGAAGGCCGCCCGGCGGGTCGCGGGAAGCGACTTCAAGCCGGGCGATCTCCCCACCAACCGCGAGATCCGCGACGAGATCCAGGTCATGGCGCGGATCCAGGAGGGGGACCGCCGGGACGAGAACCTCCGCCAGATGCGGATCGAGGCCCTCCGCATGATGCGCATCCTCTGGCGATTCCGGCCGCGGCTCATCGGCAGCACGCTGACCGGACACGTGCGCCGCGGATCGGACATCGACCTCCATGTCTTCTCCGATTCCCTGGAACCGATCACCGCCCTGCTGGAATCCGAAGGGCTTGTCTACGAGGTCCAGCGCAAGCGGGTCCTCAAGGCGGGCGAAGAACACATCTATCGCCACGTTCACGTCCGCGACCGCTTCGACTTCGAGCTGACCGTCTACCCCGCGGACAAGGCGCACCATGTGTTCAAAAGCTCGATCACCGGCAAGCCGATCGAGCGGGCAAGCATCGCGGAACTGGAGCAATTGCTGGCCGAGGAATACCCCAACGTCGTCCTCGACCAGACCGTGCTGGAGGCTGAAAGCAAGGTGGATCGCTTTCAGGTTTATGAAATGCTCCTCCTGCCTCTGGAGCAGGTCAAGGAAAACCCGCGCTACCATCCCGAGGGCGACGCCCTGTATCACAGCCTCCAGGTGTTCGAGCTGGCCCGCGACGCGCTGCCCTACGACGAAGAATTCCTCCTGGCCGCCCTGCTGCACGACGTGGGCAAGGCGATCGATCCCAAGGAGCACGTCGCGGCGGGGCTGGAGGCGCTGGATGGATTGATCACGCCGCGCACGGCGTGGCTGATCGAACACCACAGCGAGGCCCACGCCCTGCGCGAGGGCACGCTCGGCGTCCGGGCCCGCCGCCGCCTGGAGGCGTCGGAGGATTACGAAGAGTTGAAGCTGTTGGCGCAATGCGACCTGGCGGGTCGGGCCCGGGGAGTGGCCGTGGCCGACGTCCGCGAGGCCTTGGATTACCTCCGCGAGCTAGCGCGGACCTGCGGCGAATGAGGGCTTTCCCTTGCGGGCAGCGGCGCGGAGGCCCTCGCCCCGAGGCCCGGCAAAGCCTCCGGCGCCCGCCGTGGGACCAACCCGCTGGCGGGGGCGAAAAAAATCCCCGGCGCCGTGCTGGCAGGCGGCGGTGGATTGTGGGTAGACTGGAGGGTGGGTAGACTGACGTTCTATTGAGCGGACGGTTCTGTTCCGCGAGGATCATCGGCGGACATTCTTGGCCGAGAGCGAACGGGAGACGCTTGGGATGACTTCTTCGGCGATCGGATTGCAGATCAAGTGGGAATACCAAAGCCTGACCCGCGTTTCCGAGGCGGCGTTGATCGAGGCGCTGAACGAGGCGGGCCGGGAGTCGTGGGAATTGGTCAGCGCGGCCCATTATCGGGACGTGGGCGGGATGATGACGTGGACGGCGATCTTGAAGCGTCCGGTGGCCGAAGCCACGGGCAGGGCGTCCGGGAGGGAAGCCGCGGCGCCCGCGGTCGCCGCGTTGCCGACGGGCCGTGGCGCCGAGGAAGAGACCGATTTTGAATTGAACGTCGCGGCGGCGCCTCCCGCCCGGCCCCACCGCCCTGCTCCCAAGCCCTCGACGCTCGGTCCGGCCAAGCCCCGCGTCGAGATTTCCGACGATTTCGATTTTGAGCTGGCGGACACGACCTCCGCGGCGAAACAACCGACGCGCCAGGTGAAGGCCAAGCCCGCCGCGGCGGAAGAGGATTTCGACTTCGAGTTGGGCGAGACCTTTCCCACAAAGCTTCAGCCCGCCAAACCCCCCGCCCCCAAACCGGCCGCCGCGGCCGACGACGAGACCGACTTCGATCTGGGATAGCCGGGCGCGACGCCAGGCTCGGGGACGGCCATCGGGTCGTGTGGCACTGCTGGACCGCTGCCGGAGAGCGCCCTCGGAGATCGACGGCGCCGTCAGCCGTCCAGCAGTGGCACACTACCAGATCGCGCAACCGCGACCGTCCCCATTCCATCGGAGGCGCTTTCGTCATGAAGACCGCAATTGTCCACGCTCAACAAAAATGGGAGCACATGGCCGTCACGCGCAAGACGGAGAGCGTCTTGGTCGAGGAAATCAACCAGCTCGGCGAGGAGGGCTGGGAACTCGTCTCCACGGAATACTTCAAGGACCCTAAGGGCGTGATGACGTGGATCGCCTACCTCAAGCGGCCCAAGGTGGCCGCGGCGACCAAGCCGCACGCCGGGGCTAGCGCCCCCGCGGCAAGCGCCGAGGAGGCCCGGCCCGCCCCAGGCTCCCCCGAGCCCGCCGGCTTCGATCTGAGCGGCGAGGTCTTCGACATCAAGAAGTAGCCCGACGCCCGTCCGGCGCGGTCGACGCCAGGACGCGCGGGGCGCCGCGCCGTGGGACGGACCGTCTGTTTCCCGACGGGGGCTTCCCCCGCTTGGGAAGGAGGGCTACGATCGGTTCTTCAGCGCCGCCACCACGCGGTCGGTGATGGCCTGAATGAGCGCTTCTTGCTCGGGCGTGGCCTGTGGAACGGCGGCCTCGGGCGAGGGATTGCCAGGATTGCCGGGATTGTGGGCGGCGGCGGGCTGCCTCCGGTAGGACTCGGGCGGCTGGAAGGCCAGCCGCTCCACGCCGCTGGCCTTCCAACTGTCCCGGAACACGTCGTTGGCGCAAATGTCGCAATTCTGGAGTTCGTTCCGCGGATCCTTGAACCCCCACTGCTGCTTGAGGTCCAACAACGCCCGCGCCTCCGGCTCGCTAAAGTAATGGATGCGGCCGAGCCCCCGGGCCAGCATCAACATGCGGCAGTAGGCGTCGAGGATTTCCGTCCACCAATACGCCCGCTCGACGGTTTCCCCGTAACTGACGGTCCCGTGGTTGGCCAGGATGATGATGTTCGTCTTGTGAACGAACGGCAGAATGGTGGCGGCGAATTCCTCTCCGCCCGGCGTGGCGTACTTCGTGATCGGCACGTCGCCGAGAAAGACCTCGACCTCGGGCAGGACGCACTGGGGCACCGGCTCCCGCGCAATGCCGAACGCCGTGGCGTGCGGCGGATGGCAGTGGACGACCGACTTGATCTCGGGCCGTTCTTTCATGATCGCCAGGTGCAGCTTGATTTCGCTGGTCCGCTTGCGCCGGCCCGAAATCTGGTTTCCCTCCATGTCCACCACGCAAAGGTCGTCCGGCTTCATGAAGCCCTTGCAGATCTGCGTGGGAGTGCACACGACCTCCTTGTCGCTGATGCGATAGCTGATGTTGCCGTCGTTGGCCGCCGCAAAGCCCTTCTTATAGAGCCGATCGCCGATTTCGCAGATTTCCTGCTTGATCTTGTGAAGGTTGACCATCGCCTGAATCTCGCTGGTTTCTGTTGCCCGGGCAGGGGGAGTGGGGGGCGAGTCTTGGGATTACGGGCCCCGGTCCGAGACGCAAGACCCGAATGCCGCCGAACGTTTCCGTCCTCCGCTGCCCTAGCTTTTTGGGTTTTCCGCCTGGGGGTTCACAATGTTCACGGTGTCGAGGATCGCCGCGCAATAGGCGTCGATCGGCTTGACCTGGGGGTAAAACGGTTGGGCGGCCTCGCGGCCCTCGCTGAACGCCACGCGCGAACCCACGCCCGCCCCCAACTCGTCGTACAGCGTCAGTTCCTCGGCCGGCTCGCCGCCTTGGCCCGTCAGATCGGCCAGCGAAAGCGGCACGACCAGCTTGAACCGTCCCCCGGCCAGGCTGGGATGCCAACGGTTGAGCGTCACCGTGCCGATGATCTCGCCGATGCGCATGGGGGTGTTGCTCCGTGGTCTGGACTCTTGGGGCCGGGCGTTGCGGCCCGGACCTTGACGCCTCGGAGGGCAAACCGCCGCCGCGCCGCCGCGGGGCCGCGGCGGCGTCGGGATCGATTGCCGTCCTGGAGGCTTTCGGTCTCAATCATGCCAAACGCTCTTGAAACACCTTGGGGCACGGCTTGGGTCCGCCCCGCAGGAACTGCGAGGCCAATTGTTTCAGGACAAAGAACCCGGTGGTGGTCGGGTCGACCACCAACAGGTTGGCGCCGACGCTTTGCGCCTCGGCGGCGACGCGATCGGCCCGCACGCCGAGCACCGCGCGCACGCCCGCGTGGCGGTTGGCCAGACACAGGGCCGGCGCCGGATGGTCCGTCGCCAGAATGGCCATCCTGTCGCCGGACTTCACCTCGCCGGCCAACTGGTCGATCCCGCGAATCAAGCAATCGTGGCGATGGGATTCGACGTCGTATCCTTCCCGCCACAGAGCGCTGGTGAGCGGCGCCGGATCGTAGCCCGAGGCCGCGACCGCGAGCACCGCCCGAACCGCGCGGACCTCCGGCGGACTCGATCGGCCGAACACCAACGCGATGCGGTGCTGTTGGAGCACGTCCCGAACCGCCGGCGTCACCACCGCTCCGCACGGCACCACGAGGCGGCGCACGGCCTTGAGCCGCTCCGGCAGGTCGGCCAGCGTCACCACGCGGCGATCGAGCGACAGGCTGTCATCGACCGGCGGGACCGTCGGCGGGGGGGCGGCGTCGCCGGCGGGCGCCGGGCCGGAACTCGCCGCGTGCCCCATCCGGGCGAGCACCTCCCGTACCACGCGCTCGATGGTCTCGGCCAGTTCGCTCATCAATCCACGATTCCAATCACCGACCAGCGCACGGGGGTGGTCTCGCTCCGCAGCAGTTGCTGGGTGCCCTTCCCGTCGCTGGAAACAATCACCACTTCCCCTGTCCCGGCCCCCAACGCGTCCACGGCGAGGATCGGATCGCCGTCCGGGGAGCGACCGTCCGGGCCGTACGGCTGCACGACGAGCAGCTTCCAGCCCTGCATCGACGGATGCCTCACCGTCGCGGTCGCGGTTCCCAAGACCCGGCCCGTCTGCATTGCATCACTTCCCGGCGGTTCGCTTCCAGCCAGCCGCCGTCCTTGGGGATCCTTCTCGCCGTGGGCGATCCGGCCCCGGCTTCCGCCACGCCGGTTCCCGGCGGCCAGGCGAAAACCAGGAGCGGACGGCCTGGCGGTTCACTTGCCCAGAATCCTCAACTGGTCGATCATCGAGCATCGCCGCTCGCGGGTGAAGGTCAACGGCGTCGTCACGCCCTCGCCCGTCGGTCCGGCGATCGAAAACGAACAGTACCCCTCGCCGCCCAGCCCCAGTCCGGCCATGCACGGCCCGTTCTTGATGAACAACGTCGTATCCAGGGCCTTGCCCATCTTGGTCATGTTGACCACGCTCGTCGAATGGATGATAGCCGTATGCTTGAAACCATGCTCGCTCTTGCGGGCCATTTCGATGGCCTCGTCCACGTTCTTGGCCCGGACAAACGGCAAGAACGGCATCATCTGCTCGACGTAGACGAAGGGGTTCGACTCGTCGGTCTCGCCGAAGATGACCTCCACGTCGGGGGAAATCGATTTTCCGATGCCCCGGGCGAGGACGGCGGCGTCCTTGCCGAGGAAATCGCGGTGAGGGACCTCGTGCTTGTGGTCGCCTTCGCCGACCGTGGTGATGGCCGCCTTGGTGAGGGCGTCGACCTCCTTGGCGTTGAGCCGGACGGCCCCGGCCCGCTCCATGGCGGCCATCATCTTGTCGAACACCTGCTCGACGACGAACACCTGCTTTTCAGCGATGCACAGGAGATTGTTGTCATAGCCGCAACCCTTGATGATCGAGCGGGCGGCCCGGTCCAGGTCGGCGGTCTCGTCGACGACGACCGGCGGATTGCCCGGCCCGGCCACTACGGCCCGCTTGGCTTGCTGCATCGCGGCCCGCGCCACCCCCGGCCCCCCCGTCACGCACAGCAGGGCGATGTCGCGGTGTTTGAAAATCCGGTTGGCCGTTTCCAGGGTGGGTTCGACGATGACGCACATCAGGTTGTCGATGCCCAGGTCGCGGTAGATCGCTTCATTGAAGCGCCGGATCCCCTCGGCCGCCACTTTCTTTCCGCTGGGGTGCGGATTGAACACCACCGTGTTCCCCGCGGCGATCATGCTGATCGCGTTTCCGGTCGCCGTGGGCAGCGAATGGGTCACGGGAGTGATCGCGCCGATGACGCCGAACGGGGCGTGCTCGATCACGGCCAAGCCGTGGTCGCCGCTGAAGACCTCGCTCCGCAGGAACTCCACGCCGGGGGCCCGCTCGCCCAGCGTCCGCAGCTTGTCGATCTTGTGCACCAGGCGGCCGATCTTGGTTTCCTCCATCTCCATCGTGCCCAGCTCGACGCACTGCTCGATGGCGATCCGCCGGATGTGGTCGATGATCCGTTTGCGTTCCTCGAGGGTGCGCCGCGAAAGCTGTTCGTAGGCGTCGAGGGCCGCGGCCACGGCCTCGTCCGGGCAGGTGAACAGCCCGAACCGCCCGGTCTTCGCCGGGCGCGACGCCGTCGCCGGTCCCGCCCCGTTGCCGCTCATGCGCTGGAGCACTTCTTCCACGACGCTGCGAATGAATGCTTCGTTGACCTGCATGGCTGGGTTGCCTTCTTGCGTTCGGTGTTGCCGCCCCTCTCGCGTTGGACGGGAGAGGGGACCTGCTGCCTGGCGCCTCCTGCCGACTGCCTACTCCTTCTTCGCATACACGCACTGCTGGTCGACATGGACCGAATCGACGATGCCGATGATCACGGTGTCGACGGGCAGGTTCTTGGTTTCCGGGGTCAATCGGGCGCTGGAGCCCTGCGTGATGAGCACCAATTCGCCCTCGCCGGCGCCGACGGTGTCGACGGCGACGAATGTCCGGCCGGCGGACTTCAGCCCGCGGCGCGACTCGTCGAGCCGGTAGGGCTCCACCACCAGGAGCTTGTGGCCGACCATGGCGGGCGTTTTCTGCGTGGAAACCAGCGAGCCGGTGACTTTGGCGACGAACATGCCCCTAGCCCTCCAGAAGTCTTTTGGCCAGCCGGGCGACGATCAGTTCCTCGTTCGTCGGCACGACCCAAATCTGCACGCGGCTGGCCGCCGCGTGGATCGGCGCCTCGGTCCGCGTCCGCTCGTTGGCCGTCGGATCGAGGACGATGCCCAGTTCCTCCAGGTTGCGGAGGACCATGGCGCGAAACGCCGCCTGGTTCTCGCCGATCCCGCCGGTGAAGACGATCACGTCGGCCCCGCCCAGCTCGACCAGGTACGCGCCCAGGTAATGCCTCACGTGGGAAGCAAAGACCTCCAGGGCGAGTTTCGCCCGGGCATGGCCCTTCGCGGCGGCCTCGGCCAGGTCGCGGACGTCGCCGCTGAGGCCGCTGAGCCCCAACAGCCCGCATTGCGAGGCGAGCATCTGGAGCACTTCGTCGAGCGACTTGCCGGTCAGCTTCATCACCAGCGGCAGGGCGTAGGGGTCGAAATCGCCCGCCCGATTGTTGTGCGGCAGGCCCGACTGAGCGCTCGTGCCGAAGCTGTTGGCCACGCTCTTTCCGTCGCGGATGGCGCACAGCGAACTCGATCCGCCCAAGTGGCACGAGATGACGCGCAGGTCCTCCCGCTTCAAGAGCTGGGCGATCCGCGTGGCGATGTAGCGGTGGCTCGCTCCGTGGTAGCCCCAGCGGCGCACGAGGCCCTGCTCCGCCCATTCCAGCGGCACGGCGTAAAGCCGGTTGCAGTCGGGAATGGTGCGGTGGAAGTCGGTTTCGAAGGCGGCCACCAGGGGGATCTGGGGCATCTTTTCGCTCAACAGGCGCATGGCGCGGATGTACGGCGGATTGTGCGCCGGGGCGGCCCAGGCCACTTCTTCCATGGCCGCAAGCACTTCCGGCGTGACCCGCTGAACCCCGTCCACGCGGCCGCCAAACACCGCCTTGAAGCCGATCGCCGAAACCTCGGCGGTGTCGCGGATGCAGCCGTTTTCGGGGTCGGTCAATTGGGCCAGGCACTGGCGCACGGCCTCGGCGTGGTCGGGCACGTGGAGCACCTTCTCCAACCGGCGCCCCCCGATGGTGACCACGCAGCGGCTTTCCGGCGAACCGATGCGCTCGATGCCGCCGCGGGCGAGCTGCGATTCGTCGTCCATGTCGAGCAACTGGTACTTGAAGCTCGTCGAGCCCAGGTTCGCTACCAGGATCTTCATGGCTTCCTTCTCCTTGCGGACGCCCTGCGCCCCGCCGCACGGCGACGGGCGGCGCTGGAGGTTCCTTCCTGCTGGGGATCGGTTAGCTGAGGTAGGCCGCGATCACGCCTTCGGCGGGTCGGGGGATGATGTGGCTGGCCACCAGCTCGCCGACCTGGGCGGCGGCCTGGGCCCCGGCCTCGACCGCGGCCCGCACGCTCCCCACGTCGCCGCGAACCACCGTCGTGACCAGTCCGCCGCCGATCTGAATCCGCTTGACGACGACCACGTTGGCCGCCTTGGCCATCGCGTCGGTGGCCTGGACCAGCGCGACCAGGCCCTTGGTTTCCAAAAGTCCAATGGCGTCTTGCATAGTGGTGGGTTCCCTTCGTTGAGTGGTTTTCGTGGTGTTCGGTTTTCGAGGCGGCATCGCCTTGGCTCCCTGACCCTCGCCTCGCGGCGCGAGGGAGGTCGAGGACGATCAGTCGGCCTTGCCCGACTTGCCGGCAGGCGGCAGCACGACGTCGATGTCGCCGTGCGGCCTGGGAATGACCTGCACGGACACCACCTCGCCGATCCGGCCGCCGGCCGCCGCGCCCGCGTCGGTCGCGGCCTTCACCGCGGCCACGTCGCCGGTCAAGAACACGCTCACCAGGCCGCTGCCCACCTTGTCCCAGCCAAGGAACTGGACGTTGGCCGCCTTCAATGCCGCGTCGGTGGCTTCGACCAGGGTCACGAAACCCTTGGTCTCAATCATGCCCAACGCTTCCATCGCTTTTGCCATGGGTTATTCTCCTCACGGTTTGAACAATTCAACGCTCGTCGCATGATCGAGGTCCGCCGCGTTGCCCTCGTCGGTATCGAGATGGACCTCGAGCTTGATCTTCTCTTCGGCCCGCACCATCAAGTCCTCGAACGTGGTCGTGCACGACGAGACGATGCGGAGACACATCCGGTCCCCGGTCTTCACGCCGTAATAGGCCGCGTCGGCCGGACTCATGTGGACGTGCCGCTGGGCGCGGATCGCGCCCTCCTTCAATTCGACCACGCCGGCCGGGCCCACCAGCACGCAGCCCGGCGTCCCGTCGATCTTCCCGCTCAAACGCACCGGCAAGTCGATGCCCAACGAAATGCCGTCGGTAAACGCCAGCTCCACCTGGCTTTTCGGCCGCGTGGGTCCCAGGATCCGCACGGTGGGGAGCATCCGTCGCCGGCTCGGCCCCACGACCATCACCGTCTCCTCGGCCGCGAAAAAACCGTCCTGGTACAGGTCTTTCATCACGGTGAGCTTGTGGCCGGGCCCGAACAGGGTTTCCACGTGCTCGTCGGTCAGGTGGACGTGCCGCGCGGAGACGCTTACCACCAACTCCGGCTTGCCCGGCGGCCCGGCCGCCTGTTTCAAGACGATCTCGCGGACCATCCGCTCGATCGCCGCCCGATCAATCGTTGCGCCTGTGCTCATCGGTCGAGGATTGCCTTGAAGGAAAACATGTTCCCGCCCCCCAGCGCCCGCGCCCCGCGGCGGAACGCGAACCATTCGTTCCTCGTAACCGTTCACAGGCCGGGGACTGGCGCGTTTTTCGGGCCATTTCGCGCCGAAAAATGTGTCTGCCCCCTGACCGGCCAAGGGGGACAGTCCCATTTTCGCGGACTTCGCCGCGAAAACCGGGACAGTCCCCGTGAACGGTTACCATTCCTCAGTCCTTGTCGGATCGGATCATTCGGCAGCGGAGCCGTTCAGGCCGACCCCCTCGGAATCGGCCACGACGACCCGCGCGCCGGCCCGCGCCAGCGCGGCCCTCCAGGTCTCGTCGATTGCCTCGTCCACCACCACCCAATTCACCGCGTCCAGCCCGCACAAGTGCGTCAGGCTGCGGTGCCCAAACTTGGAACTATCGGCCACGACGATCACCTCGTCGGCTGCCCGCATCATCGCCCGCTCGGTTTCCACCAACAGCAGGTTGTTGTTGTAAAACCCCTCCTCGTTGACGGCCGCCACGCTCAGGATCGTCTTGCGGACCCGAAGCGTCGCCAGCATCTTGTCGGCATACGGCCCCAGGGCCACGCCGGTTCGCGGGCACACATTGCCGCCGATCCACACCAGGTCGCTTCGCGTGTCGGAAGCGAACAGGTTCGCCACCGGCAGCGAGTTGGTGACCACGTGCAGCGGCCGGCCCACCAGCAACCGCGCCACCTCGTACGTCGTGCTGCCGCCGTCCAGCAGGATGGTGTCGCCGTCCTCGATCAAGGTCACCGTCTTTCGAGCGATCGCCCGCTTCTGCTCCCATCGGCCCGGCCCTGACGCGTCAAAGTGCGGCAGCTTGGGCGACGCCCCGGTGTACAGCACGCCCCCGTGGATGCGGCTGGCCGTCCCTTGCTCTTCCAGCAGCCCCACGTCGCGGCGGATCGTGGCCTCGGACACCGACAACGCCCGCGCCAACTCCGGCAAGGGGGCAAACCCCCGCGCCCGCACCATCTCCAGCAACTGTTGTCGCCTCTGGTCGGCTAACATGAAAATCTAGCTCGTTGGCGCAAGCTTTTCCATCCGCGTCAAGTATGACCTCCGTCGTGAAAGGAATCAAGCACATGACTGCAAATTCTTGCAAAATTGCAAACATGATCCTGCAATGCCCCGAAAATATCGCAGGATTCGATCTTCCCCCCGGGTGAGGAGGAATAGCAACTGTTCACGGGGACTGTCCCGATTTTCGCGGCGAAGTCCGCGAAAATGGGACTGTCCCCCTGGGCCGGTCAGGGGGCAGACGCATTTTTCGGCGCGAAACGGCCCGAAAAACGCGACGCTCTCCGGCCTGTGAACGGTTACGAGGCATGTTGGCCGTTCTCCGTCAGCCCCCAGGGAGACTCGCGAAAGCGCGAAGACCCCCCGTCAATCAAAGCCGCCTGCCAAAAGGCCTCCCATGCCTTGTCTTCCCAGCAAGAACCGCTATGCTGGGATTGGCCTTTCAGGGGAAATGGACTCTTGTCCCCGGGGGGAAGTGGGGGTTGTGGAATGGAATTGGTCTGCGAGGAACTCTGTGCGACGCGCAGCCGTTCATGGGGATCGTGCGTTCACGGGGACTGTCCGATTTTCGCGGCAACGCCCGCGAAAATGGTTTTGTCCCCTTGTCGGCAATGCAACAGGCGCGTTTTTCGGCCCGAAACCGTCCGAGAAATGAGCCAGTCCCCGGCCTGAGAACGGTTCCCGCGACTGTCGCATGAGTGCGGCAACCGGGCTGACCCTCGCCGGTGAGGTTCGACCAGTTCGTGCCGCGTCCGCGTCCGCGACCTGCGCGGCCGGGGGCGAAGCCTCGCTTGGGAGAATAGACTGGATTCCGACCCGTTCCGAGGCCAACGATCCTCGCGGCCTCGACGCCGTTTGCTTGTTCCTCAACCCGTGGCAATACAGTCCATCGCGAAAATCCAGGAGAACTGCGATGCGTCCTTCGAATGCTGCGCGATGGCCGGTCTGGCCTTCGGTTCGGGCTGGCTGGCTTGCCTGCTGGTTGTTTGCAGCCATGGGCCTCGAAGCATCCTGGGCGGCCGACAACTCCGCTGGCGCGCCCCAATCCGCCGGCGCACTCCAGGCTTCAGGCACGGTGGTCGTCAAGTCCGGGTCGCGCACGGTTGCCGTGTACCAGGCGGTGGAGAACCCCGCCAAACCCTATGTGGCGGTCTTGTGTTCGCCAGGCGGCGTCAACGTGCTCCGCGATTCGCCCGCCGATCACAAACATCACCACGGAGTGATGTTCGCCGTGGCTGCCAATGGGATCGACTTCTGGTCCGAAACGGCGAAGTGCGGGCGTCAAGTCCATCGCGGCGGGCCGCTTGACGAGAACTCGCCCCAGGACGGCCAGCGCGTGGTGATCGGACCGCAGCGGATCGAGTGGGTCGGGCCCGGCGACGGCAAGCCGTTGCTCCAAGAAACCCGGCGGATTGCTATCCAGCCCGCCGCGCCCTCGGCGGCTTTCACGCTTCTGGTCTGGGAGAGCGAACTGCGGACTGCGGCCGGCGATCCCGTGACGCTCACCGGCGCCCCTTATTTCGGGCTGGGAATGCGATTTGTCGCTTCGATGGACGTGGGCGGCAGCTTTGTCAACGCGGAGGGCAAAACGGGGGTGTCGGGCACGAACAACGTCCGCTCCGCCTGGTGCGCCTATTCCGCCTCGGCCGATGGCAAGCCTGTGACCGTGGCCATGTTCGACGCGCCGACCAACGTTCGCCATCCGGCGACCTGGTTCACCATGGATCAGGGGTTCGCTTATCTGTCGGCCACGCTCGATCTGAGCCGGCAGCCGCTGGAGATCCAGCCTGGCAAGGCGCTGAAACTCCGTTATGGCGTGGCGGTTTGGGACGGCAAGGTCGGCCCGGAACCCATCGCGGCGGCCTACCGCAGTTTCGTGGAGCAACCGTGACGTTCGGGCAACTCGCCGGACCGAACGGCTCGAGGGAACTCACCTCGGCAGGTCGGTCAACATGGGCTTGAGTTCCTCGACGAAATCCCGGACATCCTCGAACTGGCGGTACACGCTGGCGAAGCGGACATAGGCCACCTGGTCCAAGGCCCGCAACTGTTGCATCACCAATTCGCCGATGTAGCGGCTTTCGACCTCGGACTCGAAATTGGCCTCGATCTGATTCTCGGTCTCGTTGACGATTGCTTCCAACTGCGCCTCGCTGATGGGTCGCTTCCAGCACGCCTTTTCCAGGCCGAGTTTCAGCTTGTTCCGGTCGAAAGGCACCCTGGCCCCATCTTTCTTGACCACCTTCATGGCCCGTCGCTCGACCCGTTCGCAGGTGCTGTACCGGCGCTTGCAGACCAGGCATTTTCGCCGCCGCCGGATTGTGGTTCCATCGTCGCTGGCCCGCGAATTGATCACCCGATCGTTGTCGGCCTGGCAAAATGGGCATTTCATCGCCGACGCACTCCTCCCAGGCTGTCCCGAGACGGGAAAGGTTGGCTCGACTCTTCCTGCGCTGTTCCGCGGCCACGGCCGTCGCGGACAGGCGCCGACGCCGTCGATCCGCTCTTTTTGACTTCGATCTATCACTATAGACCAAAGCCCAAGCGGAGGAGAAGGCGCTCCGGAGGCGAGCCCCCAGGCGTCGGTGGTAACCGTTCACGGGCCGGGGACTGGCTCGTCTTTCGCGCCGTTTCGCGCCGAAAAAATGTGCCTGTCCCCTGACCGGCCAGGGGGACAGTCCCATTTTCGCGGACTTCGCCGCGAAAATTGGGACAGTCCCCGTGAACGGCGGAGGCGAGCCCCCAGGCGTCGGCCAGCGCCGGGCCGCTCGTTGCGGTCGCCGGCTGGCGGGGATTATAATGCTCGCGCCCGATCGGCCCACCCGGCCTCGATCGACAGGAGCGACGTCATGCGATGTCCTCAGTGCGATGCGGAAATTGGCGACGACTGCGTGTTCTGTCCGAAATGCGGAGAGCGGTTGCGCGGCCTCGGGGCGGAGTCGTTCGCTGAACTGCGGGAGGTCCCTTCCGGTCCGCCGTCGCCGAAAACCTCGAATGGTCCGTCGCCGGCCGCCGCCCCGCGGACGGGCCCTGCCGAGCGTGGCGCGGTGGGGGGACGGACCGGATCGCGGGTTGCCTCGGACGCGGCGTCGGGCGACGCCGTCACGCTTTGGGAGGGCCAGTACTCGCTCCGCGGCATGATCGATACGATCGCCCTGGGCGCGCTGGCGAGCATCGCGGCCGTGGCAGTCGCCATTTGGCTTGGGTGGGGGCGTTCGGCCTGGCTGGGGCTGCTTTGCGTTCTTGGCGGGCTTTGGGCCTGGCTTTGCGTCCTGTACCTGGTGAGGCGATACCGCCACCGTTACCGCCTCACGCCCGAAACCTTCTTCCACCAGCGGGGCATCCTCATCAAGTCCACCAGCCCGATCGAAATCATCCGCATCGACGACATCGCCTTGAACCAGACGCTTCTCGAACGGATGTTGAACGTGGGCACGATTCGCATCTTGTCCAACGACACCACGGATCCCATCTTGGTGCTCAAGGGAATTCCCGACGTTCAAAAGGCGTTCGCCACCATCGACCAGGCCCGCCGGGCCGAACGCCGTCGCCGGGCCGTGCGCGTGGATTCGGTCTGACCACGCCGGTTCCTTGCGCCATAACGGTTCCCAGGTCGGGGGCCATCGACATGTTTCCGGCCGTTTCGGACCGAACAACGCGTCTTTCCCCAGATGGGCAAAGGGGATCGTCCCAGTTTCGCGGACTGCGCCGCGAAAATCCGAACAGTCTCCGTGAACAGTTGCCCTGGGCCCATTCCCTGGGCCTGTCTCGTCTTGCATGGCAGACGGCGGCGTGGATCGCGGGCCGGATGCCGATCCGGCTTTCGAGACTTGCCTGGTTCAGCCTGGCGATGATAGCATAAATCGCATGACCGACGCCGCGCCAGCCTTGCCCGATTTGCTTTCCGGCCGATTGCAGCGCATCGGCCCCGTGGTGTTGGCCGTGGCGGCCACGTTGGCGATCATTGCCACCCTCGCGCCGGAGACGGGCGGGCCGGGGATGGCTTGCGACGAGCCTTACCACGTGGCCTACGGCAAGCGGCTGGTCCGCGCGCTGCGTCTCCAGGGCCTCTCGTTTTTCCAGCCGGCAAACATTCGAAAGAACTTCGACTGGCGCCCGGACGGCCCACCGGTTCACCCGCCCTTGGGAAACTGGTTGCTGGGCTGGACCCATCACGTGTTCGATCCCGCCCCCAACGACATGAACACGTTGTCCGTGGTGGCCGCGCGATTCGCGCCAGCTTTGGGATTTGGCCTGTTGGTGTTCTTGGTGGGCTGGTCTGCCGGGCGTTTGGAGGGCCCTGTTGCGGGAATCGTGGCTTCGGCGACCGTCATCTTGATTCCCCGCTTGTTCGGCCACGCCCACCTCGCTGCCTTGGACACCCTGACCACCCTTTTCTTCGTGGGGGCGGCCATTGCCGTGGTCGAGGCGGAATTGCGGGGCGGCGGACTGGGCTGGTACGCACTGGCCGGGGCGGTTTGGGGGTTGGCCATGCTGACCCGGCTGCATGGCCTGCTGCTGTTCCCGCCCGTCGCCATCTGGCTCTTATGGCGCAAGCGGTGGGGGGGCGTCCTCCCGCTGACCGTGTGGCTTGCAGCCGGCGGGATCACCGTGTTTGCGGGTTGGCCGTGGCTTTGGGTGGATCCGATCCGTCATGGGCTGCAATTTCTCGGAACGGCAACCGATCGGATGCCGCTGCGGGTCTTCTACATGGGCCAATCCTGGGCGGATTACGAGGCGCCCCGGCATTACGCCCTCGTCATGTTCGCCGCGACCTTGCCGCTGGGCTTCTTCTTGCTCGGATGCCTGGGCCTTTGGGCCCGTCGCCGCGCATCGCTCGCCCCGCCAGGCGTGTACCTGTTCGCGGGAACTGTCGCGTTCCTGTTGGCGGTCTTTTCGTGGCCCCGGGTGCCGGTCTACGACGGGGTGCGGCTGTTTCTCATGGTGTTTCCCCTTTGGGCGGTGTGGGTGGGCATCGGGGCGAAATGGCTTGTCGAACACCAGGTCTGGTCAGCGTGGAACGCGCGCCTCCGGCTGGGCATCGTGGGGGCGTTCGTGGCAGCTCAGGGCATCGGCCTGGTCCTCTACCATCCCTGCTATTTGAGCCATTACGGCCTGTTGGTGGGCGGTCTCCCCGGGGCCTACCGCCTTGGATTCGAAGTGAATTACTGGGGCGAAGCGGTCACGGAATCCCTTCTCAGGCGGCTCAGCGAGAAGGCTGCCAAGTCGGCCGTGGTTTTCGCGCCCAACCTGGCCCCATTCCAAGCCCCCATGGTGGGCGTTTGCTCGGCCTCCCTGACCCGACGACGCGTGGATGTCGTGGGTTGGGAAGGCGGTCGCAGCGGGCTGGAAACGGGATGCAAGTTTGGAGTCTTCTATCATCGTCGAGCGGATTTGGAGAGCATCCCCAGGGAATTGCTCGAGGCCAACGTGCTTGCTGAGCAGCGAGTCCTAGGTGTCTGGACGGCTCGTGTCGTCGAGTTTCCTTCCCCGATCGGGGAAGGGAGCTTGAAGCATTTGACTCCACCCCCCTTTGGGCTGTCGGCCCCGCCCACGCCGCCCCCACCGGGGCGACCGTCGCCCCCGCCGTCCGACTCCCCTTCGACAGACCGGCTGCCGGGATTAGAATAGACAAATGACCGTTCCCGCCGGCCGAGAGAGTGGCTCGTCCGAGGCGCGCCTGGTTCCTGCGCCGGAAAACAGGCCGCGCTGATCTTGGCCTCCTGGTTCCCGAGCATTCCGCAACGTCATGAGCGACCTGACCCATTTTGACGCGCAGGGGGCTAGCCGGATGGTGGACGTGGGAGCCAAAGAGGTGACGGTCCGGCGGGCCAGGGCGTCGGGTCGTGTTTGGATGCAGGCCGAGACGCTGCGCATGGTGGTCGAGCGCCGGGCATCGAAGGGCGACGTGTTCGAGGTTGCCCGCCTGGCCGGCATCCTGGCCGCGAAGCGAACCGCCGAACTGATCCCCCTCTGCCATAGCTTGCCTCTGGACAGCGTTTCGGTATCCTTTCGTACCGAGGGTCCCAACGCGATTCAGATCGAAGCCGAGGCGAGGGCGACGGCTCGAACGGGCGTGGAAATGGAGGCCCTCACGGCCGTGGCCGCGGCCGCATTGACGGTGTACGACATGTGCAAGGCCGTGGACCGGGAGATGGTCATCGAACGCATCTGCCTGGAGGAAAAGTCGGGGGGAAGAAGCGGGCATTATGTGAGGAGGGGGCCTTAGGGCTTGGGACCGCGGCGCCCTCCAACGGCCGCGCCGAAAACGTCGAGGGCCCCTCCGAAGCCGCACCAGAAAGGAAAGTATGAGCGAGGCGACGAGCACCTGTCAGACGACGCCCCAACGGCTCCGCGACCTGTATTTCCCCATCCGCGATGAGATCGAGGAGGTCGAGGAGATCCTCCGCGACGAACTTCGCAGCGACCATCCGTTCGTCGACCGGCTCGTGCAGCATGGGTTTCGGCTTGGCGGGAAGCGCCTCCGGCCCGCCTTGCTCCTGCTTTCCGCAAAAGCGTGCGGCAAGATCACCCGCGAGCACATCGTCCTGGCCGCGGTGATGGAAATGATCCACACCGCGTCGCTGATCCACGACGACGTCCTGGACGAAGCCATCCTCCGCCGCCACTTGCGCACGGTCAACGCCCAATGGGACAACGAAGCCAGCGTGCTTCTGGGCGACTACTTGTTCGCCCGATCGATGTGCCTGGCCAGCGGGTTGGAGAGCAAGTACGCCTCGCGGGCGATCAGCGAGGCGAGCGGGCGGATGTGCGAGGGGGAACTGCGGCAAGTGGGTAGCCGGGGGAACTTCCAACTCGCCGAGGAGGACTACCTGGAGATCATCGCGGGCAAGACCGCGGCCATGTACGCTTGTTGCTGCCGGTTGGGGGCCTACCACGCCGGGGCCGAACCCGAGACCCGCGAGGCCCTCGGACGCTTCGGAGACGCCTTCGGCATCGCCTTCCAAATCACCGACGACGTGCTCGACCTGCGAGGCACGGAGGCCGTGGCCGGCAAATCGCTGGGCACCGACCTGAACAAGCAAAAACCCACCTTGCCCATCATCCGCCTGCTGAGCCAGCTCGACCGCCAACAGCGCGCCGAAGTCGAGGGCATTCTCCGCCGCGGCGACGATCACCGCGCGGAGGCCCTCCGGCCTTGGCTCCAGCGGTACGACGCCATCGCCTACGCCCAGCAAACGGCCTTGCGCTACGTCCGCCGCGCCCAACAGGAACTCGACGCCGTCCCTTGCTCCCCAGCCCGCGAGACCCTCAAGGACCTCGCCGATTTCGTGATCCTCCGCGATCAGTAGGGGAAGGCGGCGCAGGGAATGCTCGGCGGCGGGCGGTGGACAGGGCTGGCGGGCAAACGGCGACCAACGGTTCCACGATTTGCAAACGTTTCCAGGCCGGGGACGGGCTGTTTCTTCGGTCCGTTTCAGACCGGAAAACGCGCCGGTCCTTACCAGCAAGGGGAACAATCCCGTTTTCGCGGACTTCGCCGCGAAAACCAGGACCATCCCCATGAACGGCTACCACCATTCTTGATCCGGAAAAGGAGTTGTTTCATGCGAATCTTCTTCCCCCTTGTGCTGGCGGCGTTGTCCCTGGCGGCTTCGCCCGCCTTGGCCGCCAAGAACATCATTCTTTTCATCGCCGACGGGTCGGGTTTCAATTCCTGGCGAGCCGCCAGCATGTACGAGGGGAAGTGGGACGCGGCCAGGCAGCGAACCACGCAGGTCTACGATGAGCCTCGCTGGGTGCAATACGCTTGCACGACCTATCCGCTGAACCTCTCGAAGCGCCCCACCGGTAAGCTCGAGCAGGATCCGGCCCTGCGCTATGATCCGGCGAAAGCGTGGGATCCCTCGCCCTTGAGCAAGCCCGGCGAGGGCGCCTTTGCCGGCTACGCCTATCTGAAGCAGGGGGCGACCGATTCGGCGGCCGCGGCCACCGCGATGGCCACGGGCGAAAAGACGTACAACAACGCCATTAATTGGAGCGTCGTCGATCAGCCGTTTTCCGGCCGGACCATCGCCGAGATCGCCAAGGCCCGAGGCCGCGCGGTCGGCGTGGTCAGCAGCGTCCCTTGGAGCCATGCCACGCCCGCCGGCCTGGGCGGAGCCCACAACGCCGAACGGGACCAATATCGCGAAATCGCCAACGAAATGCTCGACGCCCCGTATCTCGACGTGATCATGGGCGCGGGCAATCCGGACTTCGACGACAACGGCCAACCGGCCAAGAAGAAAGCCGACTACGTGGGCGGCCCCGAGACCTGGGAACAGCTCAAGCAGGGCAAGCATCCCAAGGGATGGCGATTGATTCAAGGCAAGGACGAGTTCGAGGCCCTGGCCGCAACCCCGCCCCCCAACCTGTTCAAGTTGCTCGGCGTGCCGCAGGTCAATTCCACCTTGCACCAAGCGCGGGGGAAGTACCACAAGGACGACACGCCTTTTTCGCAGCCGCTGAACGCCAACGTGCCGACGCTGACCACCATGACCAAGGCCGCGTTGAACACGCTCGCCCGAGGCCCCAACGGCTTTTTCCTGATGGTCGAGGGGGGCGCCGTGGATTGGGCGAACCACGCCAACCAGTCCGCCCGCGCGATCGAGGAACAGGTCGATTTCCACCACGCGATCCAAGCCGTCGTGGACTGGGTCGAGAAGCACAGCGATTGGGACGAGACCCTGGTGATCTGCACGGCCGACCACGAGACCGGGCTGGTCTGGGGAAAACAATCCGGCACGGTGGCCTTCGACCCGGTCGTCGATCGCGGCAAGGGCAAGGTTCCCGACCTCCGTTACCATTCGTCCAGCCACACCAACAGCCTCGTACCGCTGGTGGCCCGCGGAGCGGGCGCCGAGCAATTCGCCAAACTCGTGCGAGGCGTCGACGCCGTGGCGGGCAAGCATTGGGGCTTTTCGGGCCAATTCGTCGACAACACCGATGTGTTCAAGGTCATGTCGTCGGCGCTGAACGATCGCCCCGCCAGGTAGCCGGCGACGGTCCCTCTGCGGTTCCGCCGCGACATCCTGCCGCGTTGCCCGCGCCTGCCTTCCGAGGCAAGGGGCTCAGGGGCCCGTCGGAAACGCCAACGATGGGGGACCCCTGCGTTGGGCCCTGGCCGTTGGCTCGCGAGGGAAACGATCACGACCGCGCTTGCGCGACGGCCGCCAGGCCCTCGCGGTACGTGGGATACCTCAACGGCGCGCCCAGGGCTTGCAGCATCCGCGCGTTGCGAACGCGCTTGCTTCCGAATCCCCGGCGGGATGCAAGCTCGGCGGGTTCTGGTTCCAGGAACGTCGGCGGCGGCAGACGGAGCCACTGGCTCAAACAGCGGTAGAACTCGCGCCGGAGCACGGGATGACCGTCGGAGACGAGCAACAGGGTCGGCGGATCCGCCTGCTCCGCGGCGGCCAGCACGATCGCGGCGGCGTCGTCCACGTGGATCAGATTCACCACCGCGTCGGCCGCGACGGCCAGCGGCCGTCCCGCGGCAAGGTCCCCCAGGGACGGAATCCGGCCCCGCCCGTACATCCCGGCCAGGCGAAGCACCACCGCGCTGGAACCCACGGGATGGGAGCGCAACGTTTCTTCGGCCGCCAACGCCACACGGCCCTGCTCGCGATCGGGTTGGCACGGCGTGTCTTCGTCGACCCAACCGCCGTGGCAGTCGCCGTAAACCGACGTGGAACTGATGTAAACCAGGCGACGCGGCGGTTGACGCAAGGCGTCCAGCGCCGCGCGCAGCCCGGCGACTTGCACCTCGGTCCGCGACAGGCTGTTGGCGCGGCCGTACGCCACGGCGTAGACCACCGTTTCCGCGGCGGGAAGATGGTGGAGCGTTTCAGGCCGCGTGACGTCGGCCACCAGCGGCTGAAATCCCAGGCGGGCCAATTCCTCCGCCCGCTGGGCCGACCGCGTCACGGCCACCGGCCGCTCCCCGCGTTCGATCCAACGCTGGCCCACGCGCTGGCCGAGGTAGCCGCAACCGAAGATAAGTCGGGTCATCGAGAGGGTTCACGATTCGGGGTTCAAAGGCGCCAATCGGCGCGTGCAAGGAAACCCTGCCCGCTATTGTACCAACCTCAGCCCCTTCCGCGCACACGACCCCAGCGCAACCCCGGCTCGCCCCCGAACCTTACTGAACGAGCCTCAGCTTGGGGTTGGTGATAATCCGGCGAAAGATCTCGGTGAGCCGGGCTTCGTAGTCGGCGGGGTTGCCGCTGCCCCGCGGCCCTTGGCCGTCCCTGTCGGTCGCGCTCATCCGCGCCATGCGGTCCATGAAGTCGTAATCGCACTCCAGCCCAATGCCGACGGGGTAAAGCGACCAGCGGCCGCCCTGCATGATCGAGGCTTGCATCAGCGGGGCGTCCTTGGCGTTGGAGTTGCCGTAGAAATTGCTGCTCGGATTGCTGGTCCGGTAGTTGCTGATGGTGCTGGCCGGGCTGGAGTAGAGGTTGGGCACCCCGTCGGTCAGCAGGACGACCACCTTGTTGGCCTGGCGGCGGCCTTGCCCTCCCTCGCTCTGCGGTTTGATATGATTTCTCGCCGCAATCAGCCCCACTTCCGTGGCCGTGGACGCCCCGTCGTGCCCCACCGCCTGAAGCCGGGTGCAGGCCCTCATCGCCGCGTCGTAGTCGCTGGTCAACGCGACTTTGATCGAAGGGCTGTCGCCCGTCAATCGGTCGAAGGTGATGATCGAGACCCAGTCGCGGAGGTTCGGGTCGGAGATGTTCTGATTGCACTGCTTGACGACTTGCAACGCGGCGATCATCGCCCGGCGCGCGGCGTGGGTCGGTTGCTCCCGCGGGGGGAAGCTGAAGGTGCCCCCGGCCGTGCTTTCGGCGCGCCAAGGACAAAACGGACTGGCCGTGGACAGCGGCGCGTAGTTCACCCCGTCCGGCCGCAAGTCGCGGCCCTGATCCATCATGAATTGGGTGTACGAGCGATATCCAAGCTTCGTGTAGTTGGAGTCGAAGTATTTCGCCCAATAATTGTAGTACGTAGCGCTGGTGAGGGCGGGCGAGGCGGCCCTGGGGTGTGCCGCCGGCATCAAAAGCGGAAGCTGAACGTCCATCGCCCACGAATACGCCTTCTGCTTGCATACTGCGGCCGAGTCCTTCTTGTCGATCCGGTATTGGGCGGGAATCGACTTTTGGGTCAACGGACCGCTGGTGGACATCAACTGGGTCAGCGGGTCTCCGCTGGACGCGCTGATCCCCAGCGGCGCGCCGATGCACTGCGTGACGCCGGGAAAGGTCCCAAACCCGAAGTCGTTGTACACCTGCTGCATCAATTCGGTGCCGATCGTCGGGTAGCCCTGCGACGCGAACTTGCTGTTGATCCGATCGGTCTTGTCCGGGTTCGTGTCGTAATTCATCGAGCCCGACAGGTCGATCACGAAGGCGATGTCGCGCGGATTGGTCATGGCCACCGCCGAGGCCGACTGGTTCAGCGTGTCGTGGTGGAAAATCCGGGCAAGGAAGAAAGGAGTTCCGCCGCCGGTGGCGGGGCTGGTTCGGGTGGTGACGCGCACGGCGTTGCCCAACGTCGCCGAGGGGGTGAAGACCCTTGTGTCCACGTCCCAGTTTCCGTACTCGACGTCCGCGGGATTCAACCTCACCGTCCTTCCCGCGGCTTGATGAAGCGAGGCATATTGCTGCGCCACGGCCTCCATTTGCCCTCGCGGAAGATACGTCGAGGCCGCGGCGGCCAGGGCCGCCGAATCGGCCGCGGCCTGGAGCTGCGTGCGAACCAGAAACAGGTAACCCAGGTCCAAGGCGAACGCCATCATTCCGAGCATCACCACCGCGAGGATCGCGGAAAGAACGATGATCGCTCCTCGGCGCGGCGGCCTCGGACGCCTTGCGCGACAGCTTTTCATGGCAATCTCTTTCGGAAAGTACGTGAAACGGGACCCTGTCGAATCCCCAGCAACGCCCCGAGATTGATGCAAGGTCCTTAAAAAAACAAACGCGAGCGACGAGACGCTTGCCCTTAGGCGATCCTCTCCCATGGAGGGGACTGCACCTGTCGGCGGCCTGGCAAACTCGCCTTCGCGAGTCCCATGGCTTTGCGTCCCGACCTCGCGATCGGTTTGCCTTTGTCTTGGTGCGTTGGTATTCAGGGAACCTGGGGACCCTCGAACAAGTCCCCTACTAGTTTCCTAGGTCGTAGTCCGCCCCGCGTCAAATCCGCCGAAACCAATTGCCCTTTGAGAGTGGCCGGGGACACGCCCCGTCAACGGCCGTCACGGCGAGTTCCGTGCGTCGGCCGCCAACGTCCCTCGCCATCCGGAACGCTCCTCGCGAAACCACCGCGTCGCTGCATTCGTAGGAAGCCGAAAAATCGGCAAATCCCGTGCGGCTCGGAGGGTTTTCCTACCGATGATCTTTTGGTAGACTACAAGCGTCGAACATCCCTGGCGCCGTAGCCAAGCGGCTAAGGCAGCGGATTGCAAATCCGCCATCCCCGGTTCGAATCCGGGCGGCGCCTCTTGCCGCCAGCACCCCACCGTGGCTCGCTGGCGGTTGTCGTTTCTTGGGGCAAGGAAAGGACTCGACCGATTTGATGGAAGGTGCGGGCGAGAAGACGCCCCTCTAAAGCATGGGCGACTTGTCCACCTTGTCCCCCCCCCCCGAGATCGTTTGGGCCCCTCAATGATTGGATCAGGTTATACTACAGAGATGGGGTCTAACGCTCCATGTTGGCGGGATCTCTTGGCCTTCGAAACTCGTCCCAATGCCCTCAAGCGGGCCAGGAAGGAAACAACCACGCACCGGGCCGCATCGACAAGAACGGGAGCCCCTGGCCAGCCGCGGCGGTATTCCGGGTCTTCAGTTCAGTAGCGTACCCGGGCGCGGGAGTGGGGTGTTTTTCGGCTGGTTTCGGATTGAAAAGAATGCCTCTCCCGGTGCCGGCAGGGGGGGCCGCGAAGGGCTCAGAGGCGGAGAATCGGGAAGAAACCTCGCCGGGCAACTCGTCAGGGCCAAGTTGAGACCCTTGGAAAACTGGAAAGACCGGGCGATTTCCCGCCTCGTCGATATCTAACCCAAATCTTTCCCGGCTCGACTCTGGTCGCGACCGCGCTCTCGTACTAAGAAACTATCTCAGAACTGCGGCGGAACGACTGCAACTCCCTATCGGGCAAGCACTTGGCATGACGCAGAGGGATCTGCCCCTATCTCGTTGGGAGCCAGTCTCTTACGCCCGTTGAGCATCGCTTTTGAGATAGTTTCTAAGTGCCGGGATCGGTCTCGGCTTTCCCTTCCGATCGCCTCCGGCCTTCCGCCATTCTTCTTTTTCCCTCGCCCTTGGCTCGTCCCGCGGCTCGGCGTCGGGCGATTTCATCCCTCAGGCGGGCGGCCAGTTCGTACTGTTCCTGGGCGACGGCGTCGGCGAGCTGCTCGGCCAGGGTCCGGCCCACGTGATAGTGCTCCCGAATCCAGTCGCGGAGTTCGATCAATTGTTTGACGAACTCGTCTTCCTCGAACTGCTCTTCAGCCTCCACGGCCTGAAACAAGGCGCGGATCCGCCGCAATCCCTCGTTGACTTCCTCGATCGCGGCTTCCGGCCCGGCGTTGTCCAACTGCGCCAAGGCCATCGCCTGGGTACGGTGAAAAAGCACGAACGGCCGGTATTGCTCGTGGGAGAGCGACCACTCGTCGTCCGGCGAGTGCCTGGCGACGTAGTCCATCAGGGCCAGGGTATGGTCGGCGTCGTCGACCGCCCGGGCAAACTCCCGCAACGCAAGCCAGCAAATCCGACGGTGATAGTATTGCAGGAACTCGCGGTCGACCTCACTGGTTTGTTCCTCGGTGAGCGGCATCTCGCGTCGGGCCTTGCGATGCTGATGGCGAAGATAGTCGAGATAGGTCTTGTAACCACCCGGCCGTTCGCCGTCGGGCCGGCCCGTGGTCTCCATCTGGAGAATCCCCAATTCGATCCTCATCTGGAGGACCTCCCGTCCGTCGGAGGCGCGAACCAGCCGCGCCGAGATGACGCCGGGCTGAAACGGCCACGAGGCGAGGATTCCGCCGATGTCTTCGTTGTGGGTCATGAGGGGAGGCTTATTCTATCGGTTCATGCCCGCGGCGAACCGGGGCGTTCAGGACCAGGTTTCCGGCCGTCGCGCCTGTTTGCGGCGCTGCTGGAATCGTTTCTGCTCGAGGCGACGGGCTCGCGCCGCCCTCGACGGCTTCGTGGGCCGGCGGACCTTCGGCGGCGAGGCAATCTCGAGGAGAAGCCTCCGGAGCTTCTCCAAGCAATCGGACGCATTCCGCCCGGCATCCCGAAATCGTTGGCTGCTCACCAACAGTTCACCCTGCTCCGTCAAACGCCGCGCGAATCGCTTTCGGAGCCTGTCCCAAAGGTCGCTGGAGAGGCTCGGGCTGCCGTGGGCTTGCCAGCGCAGGGTGGCTTTGCTATTGACCTTGTTGACGTTTTGACCGCCGGGTCCGCCGCTTCGGGAGTAGGTGAAGCGGAACTCGTCGACCGGGATGCTCCACGTCGGCGTCACCACCAAGTGACGTTTGGAATCGAGGGCCTCGGCTGCCATAAGCCTCTGGATGCGTCACCTCACGCACGCTTTTCGACAAGCCCGGCAAACGCGTTCCTCGCGTGCCTCAACAGATCCCGATAGTCGGCGTTCTCCAACTCCTCCCCCAGAAGCTCTACGTCGTAGAACCCATTGTATCCGGCGGCCGCCAAAGCATCCACGATTTCCCGCAAAGGCAAAACACCATCCCCTAAGCGACACCTATCTTGCTCCCCTTTTGGGGCGTGTTTCCCATCTGCCAACTGGACCAGAGCAAGACGAGGGACGAGTTCGGGGATGCGTTGGACGAGCTGAGGATCCCACCCTAAATGGTAGGTGTCCAGGACGAACTTGACGTGATCGTGGTTCACGGCGTCGAGGAGGTTCATGACGTCGTCGAGCGAGGTGACGAAGGTGAACTCGGCCGCGCAACCCGGGTGCATGGGTTCGACCGCCAACGCCACCCGGCTTTCCGCCGCAAGCGGCGCCAGTTCGAGCAAGGCCTCCTTAAAAAGACGCCGGGCGTGATTGTGGGTATGCCCTGCCCGGGCCCCGCTGTAGACAATCAGGCTTTCCGCCTTCAGGCTTGCCGCGGCGCGCAGGGCTTCCTCGGCGTCCTCAATACTTGCCCTGAAAGTTCGCCCGTCGCTGCCGGTAAACCCCCCCGCCCAGAACAAATGGGAAACGCGCAGGCCCGTTTCCTGGATCAGTTCGGCCGCCTTCTCTTCCCCACAGTCGGAGAGTTTCTGCCGCCACACCCCGATGGCGGGAATCCCCTCCTCGATATAGTGGGCGACATCCTCCTCAAACGTCCAGCGAAACGTCGTCGCTTCATTGACTGAAAGTGTACCCAAGAGACACAATCCCTTTGATATCTTGTACTTCCGTTCTGTCGTATGCACAGTGGCAACTTGACGTAGAATGCGCCCGCCATCGTCTCCGAACATCGCCGAACAGATCGTATCTCTTTCCACGGCCCGGATCAATCCGGGTCCGCTTCGCCGTTCGGCAAATCGGCGAACGTTTGGCGCGTCGGCCCGGCAAGGCGCCGAAGTCCAACGCCGCGAGGATCGCCCACCCCGATGGCGAACTGGTCGCGTCTTTCCCGAGCCGTTCGTTGTGGAGGCCTGTGGGAACACAAGCCTTGCCTCGCCTCGAGCCGGCGGATACGAGGCGTTGCGACGGACCTGGCTTCGCAACAAGACCGGCCGGGCGCCGATCAGGACCATCCCGAACGCCCGACGAGCCTACGCGTTCCAGGGCGGGCGGGCCGCCCGGCTCCGCAGGGCGTTCGCGGCGTCGTCGCCGGGGAAGGACTCCGACGCCGGGTCCCATTTCAGTTTGCGGCCAAGTTCCATGGCGATGTTGCCGATGTGCATGACCGTGCTGAGGCGCTGGCCGGCCTCGGCGGTGTAAGTGGTCGGCTTGCGCGACTTGACGCAGTCGAGAAAGTCGCGGTGCTCGGAAGGAGGCAGCGGCCAGATCTTGTTCGATTCGGCCGGGAATTTGAGACGCAGCAGGTCCTTGGAACTGGCTTCCAACGGCGCGCGCCAACCGGTGTTGCCCACCCAGCCGTCGTCGCCTTCGATGCGAATCGCCACGCCGCCGGATTCGACGAACAGGTCCACGCCGTTGGCGTAGCGGTAGTGCAGTTTGAAGGTGACGAACGTGGTGGCCATCGAATCCTTAGGCACCACGCCTTGGCCCTCGACCTCCACCGGACCGCTGGCTTCGGCGGAGTTGGCCACCTGGGCCGTGTCCAGCAGATGGGCCCCCCAGTCGGTCAACAACCCGCCCGAGTAGTCGCGGATTTGCCGCCATTGCATTGCCCCGGTTCGAGTGGGCGTGTAGGGGTGGAAGGGCGCGGGCCCGAGCCACATTTCCCAATCCAGATCGGGCGGCACGGGCGCGGGCTGTTCCTTCGGAAAGGCCGTGCCCGCCGGCAACTTGACGTGGATGCTTTTCAACTTGCCCAACGCGCCGTTGCGGGCCAATTCGGCCATCCGGTGATAGTAGACGACCGAGCGGTCCTCCAGGCCCACCTGGTACACCGCCTTGCGTCGTTGGACGGCCTCGACCAGTTTGCGTCCCTCGGCGATCGTCAGCGTCGGCTTTTCGCAGATCACATCCTTGCCCGCCTCCACCGCGCGGATCGAAATCGGCACGTGCCAAACGTCGTGGGTGGAGATGCACACGGCGTCGATGTCCGGCTGGGCCAGGAGTTCGCGAAAGTCGGCGAACTCGCGGCAGCCGTGGTCGCCGTAGTGTTGGTCGACCTTTTCCTTGGCCGCCTTGCGCCGGCTGGCGAACACGTCGCACACGGCCACCGCCCGGCAGTCGTCGAGCACCAGGAACGAGGGCAGGTTGTAGCTTGAACCATGGCTGCCCACGCCGATGAATCCCAGGGTGATCTTGTTCGACGGGGCGCTCTTGCCGAAAACGCTCGCCGGGACGGCGAGCGGCGCCGCGCCGGCCCCCAGAATGCCCGCGATTCCGCCGAGCATCCGTCGGCGGGAGATCGGCCGCGATGCAGGGCGCCCCTGCGATTCTCGATGCGTGTGACGCGAACCCATCGACATGTCCTCCTTCGGCGGTTAAAACAACCTTTCCAGCGTCACGCCATCGTAGCAAAGCAGCCCAAGGCGGTCCAGAAGCGACCGGCGCGGGCCGCGTCGGGCAGGGCGTGACGCAATGGAATCGGGCAAGTGCTCCACGGTTTTTTTGGCGGTGTCGGGGCAGCGGGGCAGCCCGTGCCGCCCTGTACGGGTCCCTCCGGTTTGCGCAAGGAGACAACCATCATGGCTCGCGTTCTGGCGTGCGTGCTCGCGTTGGCGGCGTCGACCGCCTGGGCCGGTGAGCAAATCGTTTGGCAGATCGGAAAACCGGATCGCGACTACGCCGAGTTCGCTTGCTCGGCGAACTACCCGGAGGCGGCCAAGCGGTTCAATAAGCCGGTCGTCTTCGAGGTGGGCCGCAGCGAAGCGGCGCGCGACTGGCCCTTCATTCAGCCGGGACCGGTGGACGCCTGGTCGCCCATCGCCGGCAAGCCGGCGGCGATCCGCTTCCACCTGGCCAGCGCCCCGCAAGGCATGTTCCTCCTGCGGGTCGAGTTCAACGACGTCCACAAAATCCTGCCGCCGCGATATCAAGTGGCGGTCAACGGCCGCGCGGGCCAGGTCCAGCTCACGCCGGGCGGCGGCGACGAGTCGCTCTCCAACGCCAAGGCCGGCAAGCCGCAGAAGATCGAACTGGTGCTGCCCGCCGACATGTTTCGCCATGGCGCCAACCAGATTGAACTGACGTGCCTTGAAGGCTCCTGGGTGCAATACGACGCGATCACCTTGCTCAACGACCCCCAGGGCACGATGCCCGAGCCCCAAGTCCAAAGCCTGTCGGCCAAGGCCACGCCGTATTTCATCCGCTCGAACGGCAAGGTGCTGCGGGCGATCGAGGTGGCGGTGACGCTGAATGTGCCGGCGGCAGGCGTGTCGCTGCGGGCCGAAGCAGGGGGACGGACGATCGACGTGCCGGTCCCGGCGCTTCCTCGGTTCGGCGGGATCATCCAGGAGATCGGCGTGCCGGATTCGGACAAGCCGTTCGACGTGAAGATCACCGCCACGGCGGGCAAGAGCACCCGGGCCGTGACGGTCAAGGTCCTTCCGGGCCGCAAATGGCGGATCTACGTGGCCCCCAGCTCGCATACCGACATCGGCTACACCGACCTTCAGCCCAAGTGCGCCGAGCGGCACTGCGAGAACCTCGATGCCGCGTTGAAGCTGCTCCAGCAACATCCCGATTTCCGCTGGAACCTCGAAGTCGCCTGGCAGGCCGAAGAATACCTTGCCCGGCGAGATGCGCCGCAGCGTGAGGCGTTCTTCCGGGCGGCCCGCGCGGGAAAGCTCGGCGTGCAGGCCCTTTACTGCAACATCCTCACCGGCCTCTGCTCGCACGAAGAGGCGTGCCGGCTCACGGCCTTTGCCGCCCGGCTGCATCGCGAGCATCAGATTCCTTACGCAAGCGCGATGATCAGCGACGTGCCCACCCAAGAGGCGTCCCTGCCCATGATCTTGGCGAACTCGGGCATCCGCTACTTTAGCAGCGGGATCAACAACGACCGGGCCTATACGTTCACCGAGATGCAGAAGAAATGCCCATGCTGGTGGGAAGGGCCGGACGGCAGCCGCGTGCTGATGTGGTACGCCCCGGGCTACGCCCACGCCGCCGCCTTCGGCTTGGATCAGAGCGTCGAGGCCGCCCGCCCGCGGATCCTCGGTCATTTGCAGTCCTTCGAGGACCGGAAGGACTACCCCTACGACGCCGTGTTCTTCCACGGCGCCGTGGGCGACAACGTCGCCTTGAACGCCAAACTGGCCGAGGTCTGCAAGGCGTGGAACGAGCGCTACGAGTACCCGAAGGTGATCCTCAGCCCGAATCGCGACTTCTTCGAGTACATCGAGAAGAACTACGGCGACAAGCTGCCCGTGTTCCGCGGCTCGGCCGGTACGTACTGGGAAGACGGCGCTGGCTCGTCGGCCCGGGAAACGGCGATGGTCCGCAATGCCCACGAGCAAGTCGCCGCGGGCGAGCAGTTCCTCGCGTTGGCCGAGCGAATTGCACCGCGCAAACAGTACCGGCCGGAAGCGGTTTACGGCGTCTGGCGCAACTGCATGCTCTACGACGAGCACACCTGGGGCGCCTACTGCTCGATCAGCCAGCCGGAGAGCGAGTTCACCAAGGCCCAATGGAAGATCAAGGCGCAGTTCGCCGTCGACGCCAACAAGGGGGCAAGGTCGGTGCTGGTTCAAGGCCAGAACGCCATCGGATCGTTGATCAAAGCCCACCGGCCTGCCACGGTCTTGTTCAACGCCGCGAGCTGGCCGCGCACCGCGGTGGGACCAACGCAGCCGAACGCATGGCCCTGGCCGGTTGATCCCTCGAAGGAATCGAAGCTCTTTGTGGTCAAGGACGTGCCGCCGTGCGGATACCGGGCTGGGGATTTCGACCGCGACGGTCTCTTCCGCGCCGTGGCGCCGCAGCCCGCCGAAGGCAACGCCATTGAAAGCAAGTATTACCGCGTGGAGTTCGATCCGGCCACCGGCGGCGTCAAGAGCATCCTGGACAAGGAACTCGGCAAGGAACTCGTCGACGCGAAGGCGGCCTACGGAGCGAACCAGTACGTCTACGTGGCCGGCGGCAACGGCTCGCGGATCGTCGCCAATCCGGCCGGTCCCGAGCCCAAGCTGACGATCACCACGTCCGGCAAAGCCAACCTGCGGCGTCTGCGGTATCCGGGCGTCGGCGAAATGATGCTCGTGGAGACCTCGGGCGCCATGGCCCCGAAGATCGAAAGCGCGGTCGTGGTCTACGACGACGTCAAGCGGATCTACTTTGGCAACCGCCTCGCGAAGACGCTCACCTACGACAAGGAAGGCGTCTACTTCGCTTTCCCGTTTGCCGTCGAGAAACCGACCTTTCGCTATGAGTGCCCGGCGGGCATCGTCAACGCCAATAAGGACATGCTCCCGGGGGCGTGCCTCGACTGGTTCACGGTGCAGCATTTCGTGGAGATCGAAGGCAAGGACGCGACGATCGTCTGGGCCACGCCCGACGCTCCCTTGGTCTGCTTCCAGGATGTGAACCGAGGGAAGTGGCAGACGAAGCTCGACTTCCGCAACGGCCACCTGTTCGCCTACGTGATGAACAACTACTGGCACACGAACTATCTGGCCGGACAAGGCGGCGAGCACTACTTCGGTTTCGCGATGACCAGCCGGCCCCGATCGGACCTGGCGGCCTCGGCCCGGTTCGGCTGGGAGGCCGCCAATCCGATCCAGATGGTCTCGATTGCGGCGAATCCCGACGGCCGACTGCCCGCCGATGCCGCCAGCCTGATGTCGCTCGCCGAGCCGAACGTGATGGTGATCGGCACGAAGCTGAGCGAGACGGGCGAGGGGCTGGTCGTGCGGCTGTGGGAAGTGGAAGGCAAGCCGACCACGGCCCACCTGCGGCTCCACCCGCTCATTCCGGCCCGAAAGGCCACGGCCTGCAACCTGGTCGAAGTGCCCGGCCAGCCGCTGGAGGTCCGCGACGGGGTGGTGGCCGTCCCGATCCGCGGATCGGGCCTGGCCACGGTGCGCATCGAGTAGCGCAGCGGGAGGACGCTCCGCGAGCCAAACGAAGGATCCATCGATGAGGCAGTTGTCAAGAGGCATCCAGATCGGCGGGTTTTTTGTGTTGACGGCCTTGTCGGTCGCCGACGCGAGCGAGCGCTTGAACCCCGCCTTCACCATCTCGATCGACAAGGCCCTTCAGGCCCAATGGGGCTTTCAGTATCCGGCGACTTACGTGTTTCGGGTATCCGGCGTCGCCCCACAATGGCAGGTGCGTCGCCGCAAGGGGCCGGGGAATCCGTGGCAGCCTGTGCCGCGCAAGACTTCGGGCGAGTTCTTCAACGGCGTCGAGTGCGCGCGGATCGATGCGGCGGAGGGCAAGGCCTACGTCTCGGTCGGTTTCCACGACGCGGCCGTCGTCGAGGTGGAATTCTCGGGCGTGGCGTCGGCGGCCTTTGAGGGCGCGGCAAAGTTCTATGACGGCCGCAAGACGGCGTTCACGCTCTCCAACGACAACTGGGGGTGCAATCCGTGGGCCCATCCGGGCGCGCCGTGGCGAGGGCCGACCGACGACGCCTCGGACAATTACCAGGCCTCGCTGCACGTCTGCCGCGGTTTCGGCCTGCCGGTCACCATGGCCATCAACACGCGGATGGCCGGCGGCGAGGCGATGTGGCGCACGATGCAGGAGGAACTCGATCGCCGCGACGCCAGTTGGGAGCCGGCCGTTCACGGTTGGACGCATCCCCGCGACCCGGCCGAATACGCGGTCCACGGCTACGAGCAGGAGATCCTGGGCTGCCGCGCCGACATTCTTCGCCGGTTGCGAAACATCCCCTACGGCCAGCGCGTCTACACGCACATTCTCACCTACGGCCATGCCGACGAGGGAATCCTCCGCACCGACGCCGGCCAATTCCTTTTCGTGCGCGGCTTCAATTGGCTCGACAATCCGACCAGCACCGACTTCGCGCCGTGGAATGCGCAGGGGCGTTTCTACGGGGCGGGCGGGTTGAACACCGTCGGCTACGACCGGATCCTGGAACGCCGGGAGCCGAAAGGCCGCTTCCACGCGGACGACGTGGCCGAGTTGAACGACGCGTTTGACAGGCTCCACCGGCAAGGCGGGATCTTCTACGCCCTGTGGCACCCCGATCGCTTCCAAAACAGCGTGCTTTACGATCCCCGCCCCGGCCTGGACGGCCGCCAAGGGTCCACCCTCATCCAGCATCTCGCCCATGTGGCCCGCCGCAAAGACGTCTGGTACGTGGCCAACGGCTGGCTGTACTCCTACCGCTGCGCGACGGAGAACGCGCGGGTCGCGCCATCGCAACCGCTGCCGGATTCCAGTTCCACACTTGGAACGCGATGACTCCCTCCGCGACAAGCGGACGGGAAAGAGCCGTATTCTTTAGCGGCGCGATGAAGGGCGCTGTAACCGTTCCCAGGCCGGGGATTGGCTCATTTCTCAGGCCGTTTCGGACCAAAACCTGGGCCTGTCCCTTTCCCGGCCAGCGGGATAGTCGCAGTTTCGCGGACTGCGCCGCGAAGACGGGAACAATCCCTGGCGGCGTCTCCGGGGCGCTGGCCGCCTTGCCCGAGTTCGATTGGCTTCTACAATTCTGACCCCGGCCCAAGCCCGCGACGGCCGCGGATGACGGCCCCGGCGCAGGGGAATCGCGCGGTTTGGCCCGAAGATGGACGTCTCGCCGGGGCTTTGGGCTGTTGGTGAGAACAACTTCGAGCGCAGTACCAGGAGGATTCCACGATGGTCAAGACCGCGAGCACCATGCTGCCCTTGGGCACGCCCGCGCCGGATTTTCGTTTGGCCGACGCGACCGGCAAGACCTATACGCTGGCCGATTTTCAGTCCGCCCCGGCCCTGCTGGTGATCTTCATGTGCAATCATTGCCCCTTCGTGAAGCACGTGGCCTCGGGCCTCGCGGACCTGGCTCGCGAATACCAGGCCCGCGGCGTGGCCGTGGTCGGCATCAACTCCAACGATTTTCGGCAGTTTCCCGACGATGCGCCCGACAAAATGCTGGAAGAAATCCGTGCGCGAGGCTACACATTTCCTTACCTGGTGGATGAGTCCCAGGAGGTGGCCAAGGCGTACCACGCGGCATGCACCCCCGACTTCTTCGTTTTCGACAAGGACCGCAAACTGGTCTATCGCGGTCAGATGGACGGAAGCCGCCCGGGCAACAATGTGCCGGTGACGGGCAGCGACCTTCGGGCGGCGCTTGAGGCAGTGCTGGCCGGCCGGCCCGTCCCCCCCGACCAGAAGCCAAGCCTGGGCTGCAACATCAAGTGGAAGCCTGGGAACGAGCCGAGCTACTTCGGGTAGCGGAAGGAACCGCGATTCCCAAGCGGCGCGGCGTCTACGGGGGATGTTGGGCGACGTCTCTCTGGGGCCGAGCCAGAGGATCGCTCCTTGCCGCCAGGCAAGCCCCTTGCCGCGGCGAATTGTCCGGGAACCGCGGGCCGATGCCGGCGTCGCCCGCGCGCTCCGATGCGTGTAACCGTTCACAGGCCGGAGACTGGCTCGTTTTTCGGGCCGTCTCGCGACGAAACATGGGCTTGTCTCCTTACTGGCCAGGGGGACAGTCCCATTTTCGCGGACTTCGCCGCGAAAATCGGGACAGTCCCCGTGAACGGGCGTCGCCCGCCCGCTCCGACGTGCCCGCTGGGGTCCGAATGGCCTGAATGGCCTTGTGGATCGCGCGCCTGGCCTTGGTGTTTTGCCCGCTGAGGGGGTAGGATGAACCTTGGGCAAGCTGCGGGCCAGATTCACGGTGGTTGGATCTATGGAGCCGAAACAACTCGGGCCCTACCGAATTGTGCGGATGCTGGGCCGAGGCGGAATGGGGTCGGTCTACGAGGGGGTCCACGTCGAGACCGACGAACCCGCCGCGATCAAGGTGCTTGCGCCGCTGATGTCCCAGGACCCGGATTTCCGCCAGCGTTTCGAGGCGGAAATCGAAACCCTGAAACGCTTGTATCATCCGAATATCGTGCAGTTGTTCGGGTTCGGCGAGCAGGATGGCCAGCTCTTCTACGCCATGGAATTGGTCGACGGGGTCAGCCTGGAGGAAGAGGTCAAACAAGGGCGGGTGTTCGCCTGGCGGGAGGTTGCCCGCTTGGGCATCGAGATGTGCCGGGCGTTGCGTCACGCCCACGACCGCGGCATCACTCACCGCGACATCAAGCCCGCCAATCTGCTTCTGACGCGCGAAGGGCGGCGGATCAAGCTCTCGGATTTCGGCATCGCGCGGCTGTTTGGGAATTCGCGGCTGACGGCGACAGGCAATGTGGTGGGGACGGCCGAATACATGCCGCCCGAACAGGCCGACGGGCGGCCCACCGGTCCGCGGAGCGATTTGTACAGTCTGGGCTGCGTGTTCTATTTCCTGCTGGCCCGGCGGCCGCCGTTCCGCAGCCGCTCGTTCCTGGAGACGCTTCAAAAGCATCGCAGCGAGCCGCCTGTGCCCGTCAGCCGCCTGGTCCCTGACATTCCCGAGGAGTTCGACGCGCTGATCCTCCAGTTGCTGGAGAAAGACCCGGACAAACGAGTGGCCAACGCCACGTTGGTGGCGCGGCGTCTGGAGGCCATGATTCATGCCCTGGCGCGTCGGCGCGTGGGGGTGGAACGCAAGATCGAAAGCGAGCCGGAATTCGACGTGGGGTTCGCCAGCGGCCCGAAGCGTCCTCCGCCCGCCTTCAGCTTGCCCGAAACCCGATTGCTCCAACCCTCCGGTCCCGGCGAGCCGTCGCCCGTCACTCCCACCCGTCCGGCCGAGGACCTGCCGCCGACGCTGGCCACCGACGCATTCCAGGTTTACGAGAAGGAGAAGGGGACAACGGAGCGGGCATCGACCGGCCACTTCGTGGTGATCGACAAGGACCAGCTCGGCCGTCCGGAGTCGGAGCCTCCGCCCCGGCCGGCCATCGTCTCCGTGCAGACGTGGATCTTGGCGGCGTGCCTGCTTGCCGTGGGTCTGGGGGCGTGGTACCTGCTTCGCCCCCCGTCGGCGGACGCCCTCTACGAAAAAGTGATTGCGATCACCGCGGACAAGTCGATCGATTCCCTGCTCAACGCCGAATCGTCCATGCAGGAATTCCTCACCCGCTATTCCAGCGATCCCCGCGCCGGAAAATTCCGCGCCTACATGCGAGACATCGAGTTGTATCGCTTGGAAAAGCGGTTCGAACGCCGCTCGCGCGGCGCGGCCAGTTCCGAACGTTTGCTGCCCATCGAACGGGCCTACGTCGAAACCATGAACCTCGCCGCGATGGATCCGGAGCGGGCATTGGCGAAACTCCAGGCCCTGGTGGACCTTCACCGCGACCGCACCGATCCGACGGGGCCCGAGGGCCTGTGTCTGGATCTCTGCCGGCGCCAATTGAAGCGGCTGCGCGAGCAGGTGGAACGATTCGTCCCCGAGGCGCAAGCCGAACTGGAAAGCCGTTTGAAGCGCGCCGAGGAACTCCGCGCAACCGACCCGGACACCGCCAAGGCCATTTTGCGCGGCCTGATCGAGTATTACCAAGACAAGCCGTCGGCCGCCGACGCGGTGGCCAGGGCCCGGCGCGCGCTGGCCCAGGACGCCCAGCCCGATTCGCCGACTCCCGAACGGGGCAAAGAGCACGGCGGGGCGGGCAGCCCATGACGCCGGCCTGGCGCACGTTCGCCCGGCCACGGACAACAGTTGAAGTTTCGATTCTTCCCCATCGGAGTTGCTGCCGTGACGTTCCCTACGACTCGCCTGAGACGGTTGCGCTACCATCCCGCCGTCCGGAACCTTGTCCGCGCCACCACCTTGTCGCCGGCCAACCTGGTGTTGCCGTTGTTTGTCCGGCCGGGAAGTGGAGTGCGCAAGGAGATCGCCTCGATGCCCGGCCACTTTCAGATGTCGCCCGACGTGTTTGCCGAAGAGGTTCGCCAGGTGGCCCGGCTTGGGCTGGGCGGAATCCTGTTGTTCGGCATTCCTGCCGAAAAGGACGCCCGCGGCAGCGACGCGATGAGCGACCAGGGCATCATTCCTCAAGCCGTGAGGATCGCCAAGGAAGTTGCCCCGCAACTGCTGGTCATCACCGACGTCTGTTTTTGCGAGTACACGAGCCACGGCCACTGCGGGGCCTTGAGGAACGTGGGCGGACGGATCGACGTGGACAACGACGCCACGCTCGCCATGCTCGGGCACCAGGCGGCGGCGCACGCACGGGCGGGGGCCGACGTCGTCGCCCCCAGCGGCATGATCGACGGCATGATCGGGGCGATCCGCCGGCGGCTCGACGCGATCGGATATGACCACGTCCCCATCCTGAGCTATGCCGCCAAGTACGCCAGCGCCTTCTACGGCCCCTTCCGCGAGGCGGCCGAAAGCGCCCCTCAGTTCGGCGACCGGCGAAGCTACCAGATGGATCCGGCCTCGGACCCCGGCCAGGCCCTCCGCGAGGTCGAACTCGATCTGGCCGAGGGCGCCGACATGGTCATGGTCAAGCCCGCCCTGGCCTACCTGGACATTATTTGCCGGGTTCGCGACCGGTTCCCGGGCGTGCCGCTGGCCGCCTACAACGTCTCCGGCGAGTTCAGCATGACCAAGGCCGCTGCCCGCCTCGGCTGGCTCGACGAAAGGGCCGTCGCCCTGGAGTCGTTGATCGCCATCCGTCGTGCGGGGGCCAGCATCATCCTCACCTATTGGGCGAAAGACGTGGCCGCCTGGCTGAAAGGATGAAAGCGCCGCCCCGCGATTTGCTTGGCCGGCCGACCTGGCACGTCTCCGCCTGCCCGGTGCTTATCTCGCCCGACTGGCTGCGGCCGGCCCGCTCGCCGCGCCGCCCCGGATGCCCCTCTTTTGGACTAATCTATTCCACCTTCGCTTGCACCTCTCCGCCTTGACAACCGACGCTGCGTCGAGCAAGATTACCACCGTAGGCGGGTGGCTCGCCATCGAATGGGGCGGTGGCTCCAGATCGTCCCGAAATGTGGTTTTTTTCGGCGGTTTCTTCCCTGGACGTGCGTCTAAGAGAATAGGCCATGGGCAGCGGCGACTTCTCCGCGTACGACGCGCTGCTGAAGATGGCTCGACGCGGTGAAGCCGAGGCGCTGGGGCGGCTCCTGGAAAGTTGCCGGAACTATCTGATTTTGCTGGCCGAGCTTCAACTCGACCGCCGTCTGCAAAGCAAAGTGGATGCGGCCGACGTCGTCCAGGAGACCTTCCTGCGAGCGCACCGGAGTTTCGCCGATTTCCATGGCCTCTCCGAAGCGGAGTTCCTTGCCTGGCTCCGAAGCATCCTGGCCGCGCAGGTGCATGATCTGCTCCGACGGTTTCTCGGGGCCAAGTGCCGGGATGTTCGGCTGGAAATTCGTTTGCGGGAGGAACTGGACGAATCGGCCGACGGCGCCCGGACGCTTGCGCTGGCGACAACCGAGAAAGACACGCCGAGCGAACACGCGGCGCGCGGGGAGTGGGCGGTCATCGTGGCCGACGCCCTCGCCCGACTGCCGGACGCGTACCGTCAGGTCATCCTCCTCCATCACTTCGAGAAGCTGGCCCTGCCCGAGGTGGCCCAACGCTTGGGCCGGTCCCTGGAAAGCGTCGAAAAGCTCTGGGTCCGCGGATTGGTCCGCTTGCGGCGTTTGTTGGAGGGAAGGAGGGATGCGTTGCCTTGAGGACGATGCGAGCAAGGCGGCGGGGGCGGCGGGGGCGGCGGAGGTGGCCGCCCACAGCGACTCGCCGCAGTCGGTCGAGGACCCACGGGTCATCGAGCGACTTAAGGAATTCCGTGCGGCGATGGAGCGCGGAGAAAGCCCGGATCGGGCCAGGCTGCTGGCCGAGTTCCCAGGAATTGCCGAAGAACTGGCGTCCTGCTTGGACGCCCTGGAGGCTGTCCAGCAAGTTGTCCCGAAGTTCAGCCGCGGCGAAGCGAATCCCGGCAACCCTCCCTCCGCGGAGGAGAACCGTCCTGAAGTGGGGCGGTTGGGCGACTACCGCATCCTGCGTCCAATCGGCCGGGGCGGCATGGGCATTGTCTACGAGGCGGAGCAGATCTCGCTCAAGCGGCGCGTGGCCTTGAAGGTCCTCCCTCTCGCCGCCGTCCTCGACCCCCGCCAAATCCAACGCTTCCAAAACGAGGCCCGGGCCGCCGCCTCGCTCCACCACGACCACATCGTGCAGGTTTACTCGGTGGGATGCGAGCGCGCAGTGCATTTCTACGCGATGGAGTACATCGAGGGCCAAACCCTGGCCCAGATCATTTCCGAACTGCGCCGCCGCTTCAAACCCGCCCCGCGAGCAAAGCCAGATCCCTTTCAGAGCACGCTCAGCGTCCAGGATGGGCACGATGCCTTCGCGGGGCCTCTCGATTTGGCTGGCGGCGCGCCCGTCGAAGCGCAGCCGGCGGCCGCCACTACCCCCCTCCTGGCGTGCCAGACCAAGAGTCGTTCCCAAGCGGCGATTGACACCGGACAATTCTCTTCGTCCAAAGACTTCTACCGCTCGGTTGCCCGGTTGGGCATCCAGGCCGCCGAGGCCCTGGAGCACGCCCACCGGATGGGCGTGGTGCATCGGGACATCAAGCCGTCGAACCTGATCGTCGACGGGTCGGGAAAACTGTTCATCAGCGACTTCGGCCTGGCGCAGACGCAGACCGGGGCCAACCTCACGATGACCGGCGACGTGCTCGGCACGCTCCGCTACATGAGCCCCGAGCAAGCCCAGGGCCAGCGGAGCGTCCTCGACCATCACACGGACATCTACGGCCTGGGCGTGACGCTTTACGAGCTGTTGACGCTGGAGCCGCCCTTTGGATCCAACGATCGCCACAGCCTCCTTCACCAGATCTTGGAGGGGGAGTGTCGGCCGCCTCGCGATTTGGCCCCCGACATCCCGGTGGACCTGGAGACGATCGTGCTCAAGGCCATGGCCGTGGAACCGGCGGCCCGATATGCTTCGGCCCAAGCGATGGCCGACGATCTGCGGCGTTTCCTCGAACACCGCCCGATCCTTGCCCGACGCCCTTCGTCCTGGGAGCGCGCCGCCAAATGGGCGTATCGGCACGCAGCGGCGGTCATGACCGCGGCGGCGATGTTGATTGTGCTGCTGGCGGGCCTGGCCGCCAGCACCCTGTGGGTCTGGGCTGAACGCAACGAGGCCAGGCGGCAGCGCGATGTCGCCCGCCGCCAGGAACAGCTCGCCGAGGCCCGCCGCTTGCAAGTGCTCGATCAGGAGCAAACGCTGCGCAGGCAGGTCTACGCGGCCGACGTGTATTGGGCCTGGCAAGCCTACGAACTCGGCGAAACGGCCGGCGCGCGGGAAACCCTGCGGCAGCATTGTCCCGCCGCCGGCCAGGAGGACCTGCGGGAGTTCGCCTGGCGTTACCTGTGGCACTCGACCGAGAACTCCTGGACCGCGCTCGAAGGGCACCGGGACGTGGTCTTTTGCGCGGCGTTTTCGCCGGACGGCAACATCCTCGCGACGGCCGGGAGGGACCGGGCCATCGTGCTTTGGGATGTTCCGCGCCACAACAAGCTCGCCACTCTCGTTGGGCACGGCGACGACGTCAACGCCCTCGCGTTCTCGCCCGACGGCAAGCTCTTGGCCACGGCGGGAGACGATCGGACCGTCAAACTATGGGACGTGCCCAACGCGCGGCTGCTGCGAACGCTCGCCCCGTTCGCGCTGCCGGTCGGTTGGGTCGGTTTCGTCTCGGGCGGCACGACGCTGCTGGCCGCCGAAGTCCATTGGGACACGCACGACGCCGCGACCTCGGCGTGGAGTCCGCACGACGGCGCGCGGCGGTGGAGGGTCGAGGGGTGGCGGGCCTTGGCCGTTGCCCCCGACGGCCGCATTGCGGCATCCGGCAAGAACGGGGGCCTGCTTTGCATCATGGACTCGACCATGAAAAAGCAATTGGCTCTGGCCGAAAACCTGCCCGACCGGGTGTTGACCGCTTCCTTCAGTCCCGACGGACGCACGCTGGCCACCGGCTCGCGCGACGCCCGCGTGCGGCTTTGGACAACCGAAGGTCTTCGGCTCTTCGACGTCCTGTCCGGACACCAAGGCCAGGTGCGGTCGGTCGCGTTTTCCCAGGATGGCGAGACGCTCATTTCCGCGGCCGACGACGGGCAAGTGCGAATCTGGCGCCCTGCCCATGGAAACTTGCTCAAAGTGCTTGGGGCCCACGTCGGCGAAGTGTGGTGCGTTGCCTTCTCGCCCGATGGAAAGATCCTGGCGACCGGCTCCAGCGACTGCTCAGTCCGCTTGTGGAGGGACTGGCATACGGTGAGCCTGAGGCTCTTGCCTCGCCAGCCGCAACCGGTCACCGGCATTGCCTTCCTGCCCGACAGCCGAACGCTCGCCACGGTCAGCGGCGACTCCCACGTCCGTTTTTGGGACACCGACACCGCGCGGCTGGCTGCGTCGATCGAGTTGCCGGGCAAGCGATGCGCGTGCGTGGCGATTTCCGCTTCGGCGCGACTCCTCGCCGTGGGCGCCCACGACGCCACCATCGACATCCGCGACCTCGACACGCCCGACCGCCGGGTCGCGCGGATCGAGCAACCGGAAATCCAGGTCGGTCCCTACCTGGACGACGAGAGCTTGCCACCCGGCGCGGTGTCGTGGCTGACCTTTTCTCCGGACGGATCCCTCTTGGCCTGCGATCTGATGAATGTCCCCGGCTATGCCCCGTTCCAGCCCACGCTTTGGGATGTGACCAGCGGAACGGCGCTGGTGCGTCTCTCATGGCGCGGTGAGTGCGAGGGCCGGCAACGGATCGCGTTCTCCGCCGACGGAACCACCGTGGCGAACGTCCTTTCTTCAGAGGTCAGACTCCTTGAGTTGGCCACGAACCAGCGCCGCAGCCTGCCCACCGGCCACCCCGGTTCGGTACGGTGCCTGGCCTTCTCGCCCGACGGCACGATCCTGGCCACCGGCGGCCGTGAGTCGGTGATCAAGTTTTTCGACGCGCGCACCCACCAGGGGCGCGCCACGCTGCTGGGGCACCACGATCAGATCGAACTGCTGGATTTTTCCCCGGACGGAAAGACTCTGGCCTCCGCCGGTGGCCGCGGGCCCGCCGGCGCTAATTGGGATCGCGAAGTCATCCTATGGGATGTGTTCACGGGCCGGGAACTCGTCAGGCTCGCGGGCCATCGGTGCCGGCCGACCTGCCTGGCCTTCTCGCCCGATGGAACCCGCCTCGCCGTCGCCGGTCCCGCCGGAAACCGCTCGGGCGAAGTCGCCATCTGGCTCGCACCCAGAAACGAGAACTCGGGGTCAGACCTTGAAAGATAGAATTGGGCATTGGACCGCCCCATCGCTTTGGCCGTTTCCAAAAGCGGCGTCAACCCGCGTTTGGCGCGCGCGGCCCGTTCGGCGTGCGGGTGGCGCTGCCCGAGCCGATGGTCGCGGCGGACCGTTTCGCGGAAGTTCTTGAGCAGGATGCTCACCGGGGCGTTTCGAACATCAGGTGGAAACGGTTGCCCCTCATGCAACAGGCAAAGGCCGATTCCGTCATCGGCCGCGTCGCGGCCCAGGCGTTGGAGAGGCGTTGGAGAAACTCCTCGCAATCGCGGTCGTCCAAAAAGATTGCCGGCCGGGCGGGCGCCCCGCGCGGTGACGTGGCAAATCGCGCCTTGGAACTCCATGCGCAATGGTCGGGCCACGGCGGTCGTCTGGCACCGGCAAGGGCCGAGAGGCAATCGCCGTCCCATCTTTTCAAGGTCTGACCCCCAGGTTCGCTGGTCAGGCCGAGGCGCAGCGCGTACATTGGACGGTCAAGCACACGGCCTCCTAGAGACCTGATTGAAGGAACCTGCCGCCATGACCAAGAAGACGTGGACGCTCTGCGACGTGGACGAGGACATTTACGTGGACGGGATCGCCATTTCGCCTGACGAGGTGGGCGGGGGAGCGAAGGGCTATTCGATCGCCAAGCACACGCTCCGCGGCGGGCTTCGCGAAGGCGTGGACGTGATCGAGATCGACAACGGGGCGTTCCGCTTCGTCGTCGTGCCGACGCGGGGCATGGGGATCTGGAATGCCCTGTGCGGCTCGATCCGGCTGGGCTGGAACTCGCCGGTTCGAGGGCCCGTCCATCCCGCCTTCGTCCATCTCGATGAACCCAGCGGGATTGGCTGGCTCGACGGCTTCGACGAGTTGTTGGTCCGCTGCGGCCTGGAAAGCAACGGTGCCCCCGAATTCAAACCCGATGGCTCGCTCCGCTACGTCCTTCACGGCAAGATCGCCAACATCCCGGCTCACAAGGTGGAGATCTCCGCCGACGGCGACACGGGCGATCTGGCGGTGACGGGCGTGGTCGACGAGGCAAGGCTGTTCGGCAACAAGCTCCGACTGACGTCGACGATTTCCACCCGGGTTGGACGGCTGGGGCTCACCGTTCGGGACGTGGTGACCAACCTTTCCGCCGAACCCGGCGAGTTGGAACTTTTGTACCACGTCAATTTCGGGATGCCGCTGGTGGGGCCGGGCGCCAAGGTGGTCCTGCCCGTGCTGAGGGCCGCTCCCCGCGACGCCGCGGCGGTCGGAAATCTCTCCGAGTGGGACACGTACGGGCCGGAAAGCCCGGGACTGCCGGAGGCGGTTTTCTTCTTCGATTTGGCCGCCGACGCGTCGGGCAACACGCGGGCGCTTTTGCACAACGCCGCGGCGGATCAAGGGGTGAGCCTCGTGTTCAACAAGCGGCAACTGCCGTGTTTCACCCTCTGGAAAAACCGCCAGGCGGCGATCGACGGCTACGTCACCGGCCTGGAGCCGGCCACGAACTTCCCCAACCGAAAGTCGTTCGAAAAGGAGAAGGGCCGGGTCATCGTGCTGGCCCCCGGCGAGTCGCGCACGTTCGAGGTGGCGATGGAGGTCCATCCCGACGCCGCGAGCGTGAGCGCGGCCCAGCGCGCCGTGGCCGAACTCCAGCGGTCCGCCGCGCCGACCCTGCTGGCGCATCCCGATCCGCAATGGGCCCCGGTCTAGTCCGCGCGGCGTCGGCTACGGCTGTTGTTCTTCCGGCGGGGCGCCGTCCAGCGGCATGCCGGCGGGAGTGATGCCATGGCGCGCGATCTCGTCGCGCAGGGCCTTGCCCAGCACGCTGTGACGGCGGCCGTAGGCGAAATAGATGATCAAGCCCAGGGCCAGCCACACGCCGAACCGCACCCAAGTCCACGCGCCGAGGTAAACCATCAGGCCCAAGCAGAACACGATTCCCGCCGGGGCCACGAAGTTCATGGCGGGGGTTCGGAAGGGGCGGCGGGCGTCGGGGCTCACCCGCCGCATCAGCCAGACCGACGCGCAGACCACGACGAACGCGAACAGCGTTCCGATGTTGACCATCTCGCTCAATCCCTCGATCGGGAAAAAGGCGGCGGCGACCGCGCAAAACAGGCCCGTCACGATCGTCCCCTTGTGCGGCGTGCGAAACCGGTGATGGACCGCGCCGAAAAAGCCGGCGGGGAGCAAGCCGTCGCGGGCCATGGCCAACAGGACGCGCGGCTGGCTCAACAGCATCACCAGCAAGACGCTGGTGATCCCGGTCAATGCCCCCACGGTGATGATCACCGAAGCCGCCTGGAGCCCGAATTTCTCGAACGCCCCGGCGATCGGGGCGTTGAGCGGGATTTGCGGATAGGGCACCATGCCGGTCACCACCGCCGCCACGGCGATGTACAGCACGGTGCAGATGGCCAGCGAACTGATGATGCCGATCGGCACGTCGGTGGCCGGATTGCGGGCCTCCTCGGCGTGGGTGGAGACCGAATCGAAGCCGATGTAGGCGAAGAAGATGATCGCCGCGCCGGTGAACACCCCCGTCCAGCCGTAGGGCATGAAGGGGCGCCAGTGCGTGGCGTCGATGTATCCGATCCCGGCGAAGATCACGAAAAGCACGGCCGCCACCTTGATCAAGACCATCGCCGCGTTGAACCCGGCGCTCTCCCGGATCCCGATCACCAAAATTGTGGTGATGATCGCGGCGATCGCGATCGCCACCACGTTGAAGGTCAAGCGGACGCCGCCGAAAACCAGGGGAGTGTTCTCATAGGCCTCGTACCCGTGCAAATTGTCTTCGCGCACGTGGGCCAGTTTTTCGGCTGGCGGCATCTTGGGTTCGTACTGAAGCTGTTCCTGCATCGCCCGCTGGACACGGGCCACCGAAGCGTCGGCGGCGCGGCCGTGGATCTTGGCGACCGCGGCCAGCGACTCGGGCGTGAAACGGACCTCCACCTTGGTCACGCGGTGGATTTCCGAGTCGTCGGCGAGGGGAAGCGTCAAGCGCGGGGCGGAGGGGCCAGCTCCCAGGGGGGCCGCCGTCGCCGTGGCCACCTCCAGCGCTCGGGCCGTCTGATAGTCCACGTGCTGCGTGGCGGCCGTGAAGGGATCGGTGGTCAGCCAAAGGGGAATCGTCACCAGGGCCGTGCCCGCCTTGCTCTTGAAGAGTCCCAGGAATTTCAGGAAGTAGTGAGCCCAACCGTTGGCCACCGTGGCCGACGCCATCGCGTATTCCAACACCAGGTCCCAGCCGATGATCCAGGCCACCAATTCCCCGAGCGAGACATAGGCATAGGTGTACGCACTGCCCGCAATGGGGGCCATCGACGCAAACTCCGCGTAGCACAAGGCCGCGAACCCGCACGCCAGCCCCGCCACGACGAACGACAGGACCAGGCCGGGTCCGGCGTGTTGCCGGGCGGCGACCCCGGTGAGCACGAAGATCCCCGTGCCGATGATCGCGCCGATTCCCAACGAAGAGAGGGCCACCGGCCCCAGGACTCTTCGCAGCCGGTGCTCGCCGGCCATCTCGGCCAGGACCACGTCCAACGATTTTTTTGCAAACAACTGCTTGCGCCACATGGCGTGCCTGCCGTAGGAATGCGTGTCCGACTCAGCCAACCGTGGGGAGTATTTTGGCACGGAACAGAGTGGAAAACAACTGGCTCAAGACTCCGGTTCGGCGGCAGTCCCGGGCGACGTCCCCGCCCCGGTTCCGGCCTGTCGCGCGCCTCGCCCCAGCGTCTCGGGTTCCGTGCATCCGGCGGTTCGACGCGGCAAGGCCGCCGGCCGCCCCACGGTATGGACCCGTCCCGGGGACGTGCTACACTTTATGGTTTCGGCGGGGGCGAAGAGGCCTGTCTTTTCCCTCCGGCGGCGGCGGCCCCACGGAAACGTGCTGGACGCTGGCCCCGCCGCCCGGAAAAGACAACCCACAGGCGGGGGGTAGTCCTGTGTTGGCGGACTTCGCCGCGAAAAACGGGACCGTCCGCGTGGACGGCGGCGGGAAACATCGCTCTTGAGGCCCGTGACGTGATTCCTTGGACGAGGGATGTGCGACGATGGAAATGGATCAGCTAGTGGCCTTGTGCAAGCGCCGTGGGTTTTTGTTTCAATCGAGCGAGATCTACGGCGGGCTGAACGGATTCTGGGACTATGGGCCGCTGGGCGTGGAGCTGAAGCGGAACATCCGCGAGGCCTGGTGGCGCGACATGGTCGCCGCCCACAACGAGCTGGAGATCCCGCCGGGCGCTCCCTCAACCTACGAGATGGTCGGCCTGGACTGCGCGATCATCATGCATCCCCAAGTGTGGAAGTGTTCGGGCCATTACGACCTGTTTCACGATTACCTGGTGGATTGCCGCGAATCGAAACGCCGCTATCGGTACGACCAGGTTCAGGGCCGCTGGGTCGAGGCCAAGGGGCAGCGGATCTTCGTGGCCACGGAAGCCTCCGGCGACGAGGGACTCAAGGACGTGGAACAAAAGGCCCTGAAGTTCTTCAATCTCCGCGCCAAGCAGGCCGACGCGCTGCGGTGGGACGGCCCCCTGGCGTCGCTCACCACGGTGAACGATTTCTCCCTCGTGCTCGGGCCCGACGCCAAGACCCTCGGAACGCTCACCGCGCCGCGCGAGTTCAACCTGATGTTCGAGACCCATGCCGGCGCGCTTCGCGACGAAAGCAGCAAGGTGTTCCTCCGGCCGGAGACCGCCCAAGGCATCTTCGTCAATTTCAAGAACGTCCTGGACAGCACCCGGGTCAGGATTCCCTTCGGCATCGCCCAGATCGGCAAGAGCTTCCGCAACGAGATCACGCCGCGGAACTTCACCTTCCGATCGCGCGAGTTCGAGCAGATGGAGATCGAGTTCTTCTGCCATCCGAGCACGTCGCGGGCATGGTACCAGTATTGGCGCGACCGCCGTTATCGGTGGTACGTGGAGTTGGGGCTGGCCGGCGAGCGGCTCCGGCTCCGCGACCACTCGGCCGAGGAGCTGAGCCATTATTCCTGCGGCACGGCCGACATCGAATACGCCTTTCCGTTCCTTGCGCCGGGCGAGTTCGGTGAGCTGGAGGGAATCGCCCACCGCGGCGACTTCGATCTGCGGAGCCACATGGAAGGCAAGCTGACGCGCCAAGGGAACGAATTGGTCGTCGAACTCGACGCCGAGGGCAAGCCCAAGCACCGGGGCAGCGGCAAGGACCTGCGCTACTTCGACGACCAAACCAAGGAGCGCTACGCGCCGCACGTGATCGAGCCGTCGGCCGGCGCGGACCGGGCGGCGTTGGCGTTCCTTTGCGAGGCGTACCAGGAGGACATGGCCCCGGACGAGAACGGCGTGCCCACGCAGCGGGTGTTCCTGAAATTCCACCCCCGCCTGGCCCCCATCAAGGCCGCTGTGTTCCCGCTGGTCAAGAAGGACGGCATGCCCGAGATCGCCCGCGAAATCTACGCCGATCTAAAACCCCATTGCAATGTTTTCTACGACGAGAAGGGCGCCGTGGGCCGTCGCTACCGTCGGCAAGATGAGATCGGGACGCCGTTTTGCATTACGGTCGATGGGCAAACCCTCGCCGACGGAACGGTAACGATCCGCGACCGCGACACGCTGCGGCAATGGCGGGTCCACAAGAAGGACTGCCTCGGCGAACTCCTGCAACGGCTGAGGTGAGGGCGAAATTCCTTTTCGCGACCGTTCCCCGGCGAGGGACTGGCGCGTTTCCGCGGAATGCGAACCGCGAAATGGGCCTCTCCCCCGTCAACGGCTGCGCGGCGGGCAAAAGGCTCCTTGATGGGAAGGGTTGTGCCATGAAGCGGACGGTGGTTTGGGGTTGCGCCTTGCTTCTGTTGAGGACCGCGGCGTTGACCGCCCAGCCGCCGGCGCCCTTCTATGCCGACAAGTCGAACGTCATGTACTACCTGGGCGAGGATGGCGCAAGGCATCCGGTAACCACGGTCGCCGACTGGCAAAAACGCCGCGAGCACATCCTGGCCAACGCCCAAGCGGTCATGGGGCCGCTGCCGGACGCCTCGAAAAGAGTGCCGCTCGACGTCCAGACGGTGGAGCAGGTTGCTCTTCCGAAGGCCACGCGTCGGAAAGTGTTCTTCAGCCCCGAGAAGGGCGACCGCGTTCCGGCCTATCTCTTCGTCCCCCACGGGATTCAAGGCCGACGGCCGGCCGTGCTCTGCCTTCACCAGACCATTTCGCTGGGCAAGGGAGAGCCGGCGGGACTGGGGGGCGACAAGCCCTACGCCCTCGAGCTGGCCGAGCGCGGCTATGTGACCCTCGCCCCGGACTACCCGAATTTCGGCGAGTACGCGTGCGATCCCTACGCCATGGGCTACGCGAGCGCGACGATGAAAGGCGTGTGGAACCATATTCGGGCCGTCGATCTGCTGCAAGCGATGCCCGAAGTGGATCCCGAGCGGATCGGGGCCATCGGCCATTCGCTCGGCGGACACAACGCGATCTTCGCCGCCGTGTTCGATCCGCGGATCAAGGCCGTCGTGACCAGTTGTGGCTTCAACGCCTTTCCGAAGTATTACGGGGGCAAGCTGGCGGGCTGGAGCCATCGGGGTTACATGCCGCGGATCGCCGAACGGTACGCCGCGGATCCCCGACGCGTGCCCTTCGACTTCACGGAACTGGTGGCCGCCCTGGCGCCGCGGCCGTTCTTCACGAATTCCCCGACCGGAGACGAAAACTTCGAGAAATCCGGAGTCGACGATTGCCTCAAGGCCGCCGCACCCGTCTACGCCCTGTTCGAGGCTCGAGAAAACCTGGTCGCGCTCCATCCGAATTGCGGGCACAGTTTCCCACCGGAAATCCGTCGGGCGGCCTACGCGTTTCTCGACCAAGCGCTCGGCAAGCCGTAGAGGAGTTGAACTCCGTCACCGCAGCCAGCCGGCCGGCGTGGCGGCGGTGGCGGGCGTGTCGAACGCCGTCCATACGGGCGTCTGGCGGCGGAGTTTGGCCAGGTAGTCTTGCTTCGCCTTGACCTCTCGTTCGGCGCGGATCTTCTTCTTGATCTCGACTTGGGCCTGCTCGAAGGGGGTGCGCCGGGGAGGCTCCCGTTCGATCACGCGGATGATGTGCAGGGCCTGTTCCTCTTCAAGGATCGGGCTGAGGGCTCCGACCGGAATGCCGGGACGCACGCCGTCGCCGAAGATGACCCGATCCAACAGCGCCGACGCGAGACTGCCCTGGCTCGTCCAGTCCCAGGCCCCGCCCTGCTGGGCCGTTGAGCCATGGGATTGGGCGCGGGCCACCTCGGCCAGCGGCGCCCCATCGAGGACCTGATTGCCCATTTGGGCGAGGGCCGCGTAGGCCTCCTCGCGCGTGGCGAACCGCGCGACTCGCACGGTCAACTGTTCCCATCGGGCCCGGGCCGGAGTTTCAAACTCGGAAAGGTGTTGGCGATAGTAGTCCAACATCTCCTGGTGGCCCACGTCTTCGTCGATCTTCACCTGGTGCCTGAGCCATTCGTTCGCAAGCACGGCGTCGACGAAGTTCTTCTTTTGCATTTCGATCGAACTTCCTGACGCCTCCAGCAGGCGGTCCAGTTCCTCCCGGGTGCGAGCGCCGGTGGTCTTCATCAACCGCGGGATCTGGGAGGCCTCGAACTCGCGCGCCACGTTCTCGCGGATTTTCGGGAAGTTGTCCTTGGGAATCGTGCGCTGCGCGTCTTGCACGATGAGGCGTTCGTCGATCTTTTGCGCCACCCGCTGCTTGAGGATCTCCCGGATCTTGGCCTCCAGCAAATCCTGCGGGGCTTCCTTGTTTTGGGCCCGCAGCTCGGCAATGCCCCAGGAGACCTCCTTGGCCAGAATCACTTCGGAGCCCACGCGGCCGAGGATTTCCGCGCCTTCGCAAGGGGTCGCCTCGGACGGCGGGGCTGAGGGTGCATCGGGCGGCAGTCGATTATCAAAGGGCCTCTCCGCCGGCCCGCCCAAGGCGTTTGGATTGACGAAAGCGTCGCGATTGTCCCTGACTTGGGCGGGTTGGATGGAGTCCGCGACATCTTCGGGACGCTGAAATCGGCCGGTCGGGTCGGCGTCGCCGCGGGAAACACCTGGATCCGAAGGGACATTCCAGGGAGGCCGGGCATCTCTCGGGGGTGGCCCCCACTCAGCATATGCTTCTGCTGGCATCGCCGAGTTTTGGCCCGCGCGATCCTTGGACTGGTCCGACGCCGCTTCCCGCGCGATGGCGTCGGAGGATACTTGCCCATAAGGCAGGCCGGCTTCCGTCTCCATTCGTCCGTCCGCCGGATCGATGCGCCGATCCATGGCGGGTTCCGATCCTTGCCGTGAATGATCCGGCGGGAGATTTCCCCTGGCAAGATCGCCCGGCCGTGTCAGAGCGTTTCGGAGGGGATTGATGGGCGCAAGGTCGGGCGAGGGCAGGTCCTCGACGGGCGTGGAGCGATGCCGGTCTTGGTCCGGCGACGTCGCTTGCGGCCAGGCAGCCGGCCGCGAGCCCGCCCGCGGCCCACTCGGCCCGCTCGCCGTCGGCGGCGTCGTGGTCGGGCGCGTCCAGGGCGGGGTGTAGGTCTCGGACCAGGGCACGTTTTCCCACTGGGCCGCCAAGGCCAGGAGGGTGCCCAAGCCGCCAGGCCGCAGCAGGATCACCGCCGCCAAAGCGAGCGTGGCCGCCCAAAGCAATGGATACAACTGACGCACGCGAAATCGCTTTCCCGCCGTACCGCGAACGAACGGTTCCAGAGAAGCTCCCCACCGCTGCTCCATTGGCAGGCCAGTGGGGCGGCGGATTATAGTGGTTCTTCTCCCGCCACGGCAACATCAGTTTATCCGCCCTCGGCGTTTTACTCCTGGTCGCAACTCGTTGCGCTGAAAGAACCTACGGATTTCAACGCCGCTTGTCCAAAAGCCTCCGGCGTGGAAATCCCGTCTTCGGCCCGCCGCGACGACGATCCAGGTGGCCGAACACCCGACGGCTGGAGACACGTCAGGCTGAAATCCCTGGGGCGTAAAGCCGCCCATTCCGGCGGCCCTACGCCATCGCCCCCTGGACGACCACCGGGTCGCCTTGAGGCTGGTCAGGCAAACTGTTCCGCGACGAACGGCCAGTTGACCAAGTTCCAGAACATCTCGACGTACTTGGGGCGAAGGTTGCGGTAGTCGATGTAGTAGGCGTGTTCCCACACGTCGCACGTCAGCAGGGGTTTCTTGCCGGCCGTCAAAGGGCAACCGGCGTTGCTGGTGCTCTCAATCGCAAGCTTTCCGTCCACATCCCGCACCAGCCACGCCCAACCCGACCCGAAAGTCCCCACCGCCGTGCTGCTGAATTTCTCCTTGAACTGGGCGAACGATCCGAACGCCGAGGCAATGGCGGCGGCCAACGCCCCGGAGGGCTCGCCGCCACCTTTCGGGCTCAGGCAGTTCCAATAGAAGGTGTGGTTCCACACTTGGGCCGCATTGTTGAAAATGGCCCCGGAAGATTTTTTCACGATTTCTTCCAAGGATAGGTTCTCAAATTCCGTCCCTGGAATGAGCTTATTCAGATTCGCCACATACGCTGCGTGGTGCTTGCCGTAGTGATACTCGATGGTCTCCGCGGAAATGTGCGGCGCCAAAGCATCTTTGGCATAAGGGAGTTCGGGCAATTTGTGTTCCATGAGTCACTCCTTTCAGACGGAATCTTGCTTCTTCAGGGTGCTGTCAGCATCGGCTCTTTACGCCGCCCCGAAACGCAACCCACCATACAGAAACCGTCGAATACATCAATCCCCCAATGCGGTGTGCTATCCGAATTGGCATCCAGTCAGGGGGAGCCGAGCTGCTGCCGGTGACCGCAAGCGACCAGCCGCCGCAACTGGAATAGCTCGCCACGAGTTCTCCCGCCCGGTCTGCTCAAGACAAGCTTGGGCCTCGCGCAGGCCGGAGTGACTCTCTTTCGTGGCCGAAAACGGGAATCTCCTGCCAGTGAGATCTTCAACGGTCGGCCCGGTCGGATAGGGGGATTGGATCGCTTTCGGATTCCACCAGGCGAGCGTTGCGATCGGGCGAGGGCGCGAGGATGGGGCGGCTGGCCGCAGTCTGGAAGCCTGCATGCAAGCCCGGTATGATGGAAGGTTTCCATGGGCCGCGAGCCGTTCTTGAGGGGGGCGAAGCGGCGTCTTGCGGCCCTTACACCCCCGCAGGCGACGATGCCCGACCCACGAAGCTTGGGCAGGACTGCAAACCTCGCGAATGATCGTTCTCAGCGTCTCGAACGTCCGAAAGCATTACGGCCCAGAGCCGCTCCTGGCCGGCGTCGAGTTCGAGGTCCGGCCGGGCGAGCGGATCGGGCTGGTGGGACCGAACGGATCGGGCAAGACCACGCTGTTGAGAATCCTTGCCGGCAAGGAGGAAGCGGACGGCGGCGAAGTGCAAGTGCATCCCGCCGTGCGATTGGGCTACCTGGAGCAACAGCCGGAGATCGTGTCGGGCCGGACGCTTTGGGACGAGGCCCGCACGGCCCTGGAACCCTTGCTCCGCCTCCAGCAGGAGGCGCTCGAGGCGGCCCACGCCCTCGCCCAGGCCACGGACGAGGCCGAGCATCGGAGGCTGGCCGCTCGCTTCGACCAGCTTCAGCAGGAATTGCACCGCCACGACGCCTACAACCTGGACCACAAGATCGAGCGCGTGCTGGACGGGCTGGGCTTTCCGGAGGACAAGTTCCAGCAGCCGGTCGAAAGCCTCAGCGGCGGCGAGCAGAACCGCTTGATGCTTTTGAAGCTGCTCTTGGCCGAGCCGGACCTGATGCTGTTGGACGAGCCTTCGAACCACCTCGACATCCAGGCCACGCAGTGGCTCGAGGAATTCCTGGCCAACCACTCGGCGGCGATGATCGTGGTCAGCCACGACCGCTACTTCCTCGACAAAGTGACCACACGGACCTTGGAGTTGTTTCGCGGCACGGTCGAAAGCTACGCCGGCAATTTTTCGGCCTACTGGCGTCAGAAGGCGGAACGGGTGCTCGTGCAGCGGCGGACCTACGAGAAGCAGCAGGAGGAGATCGCCAAGGCCCAAGAATTCATCCGACGGCACCACTATGGGCAGAAGCACGCCCAGGCCGAAGACCGGCGGAAGAAACTCGAACGGATCGTGCCGGTCGCTCCCCCCCGCGAAATCTCCGCCCCGCCCATGGCCTTCCCGCCCGCCGAACGAAGCGGCGACATCGTGCTCCGCGCCGAGGGCCTCGCCAAGTCGTTCGATCGGCCGCTTTTTGCGAATCTGTCCTTGGAGATCCAGCGGGGAGAGCGTTGGGCCATCCTTGGACCCAACGGTTGCGGCAAGACCACCCTGCTGCGATGCCTGCTGGGCCAGGTCCAGCCCGACGCGGGAAAGGCAACGCTGGGCCAGGGGGTGATGGTCGGCTATTTTGATCAACAGCTCACCGGCCTCGACGATGCGGCGCCCGTGGTCGATGCGATTCGTCCGGATCGGCCCGCCGGCGCCGGCGGCCAGGCGTCGGGCCTCAAGGAACTCAACGAGCAAGACCGCCGTTCGCTTTTGGCCCGCTTCGGGATTCAGGGAGAAACGGGCCTGCAAAAGGTGTCGAGCCTGAGCGGGGGCGAACGCTGCCGGGCCGCGCTGGCCCGCCTGGCGGCCTCGGAGGCCAATTTCCTCGTGCTCGACGAACCGACCAATCACCTCGACCTTTGGGCCCGCGACGCGCTGGAAAGAGCGATTCGGGAGTTCGACGGCACCGTCCTGCTGGTCAGCCACGACCGCTATTTCATCAATCGCGTGGCCGATCATCTCCTGGTGGCCGAGGCCGGGCGGTACCGCGTGGTCGAAGGCAACTACGACGCCTACCTGCAATGGCAGCAAACGGTTCGGACGTCCGCCCCCGCCCCCTCCCCGCGCGGCGCCGCGGAACCCAAGACGGACAAGTCGGCAAGAACCGAAAGACGCGACGAACCCAAAGCCGAGCCGCCGCGGCGCAAACGTCGCTTTCCTTATCGCAAGGTGGAGGATATCGAGGCCGAAATCCACGCCAGGGAAAAGCGGCTCGAGGAGCTGCACGCCGCCTTCGCCCTGCCTGAGACCCACCGCGACGGTCAAAAGGCCCGTCAGCTCAAGGCCGAAATCGCGGCCGAGCAACAGATCTTGGAGACCCTCTACGCCCACTGGGAAGAGGCGGCCGAGTTGAACTGGTAGGCGCGACTCGCAGGAAAGCCGCAAGGGCCGGTGCCTCTCTCGCGCAAGGGGGCCGCGCATGACCTACACTTGTCATGGACGCCGTTCAGGCCTACGGTACCGCCGGTGCCGGTCCCGATTTTCGCGGAAGTGGGCGGAAATGGGGCTGTTGGCCTGGCCGGGAAGGGGGCACGGGTGTTTTTCGGCCTGAAGAGGATCCCATGACGCTGTCTTTCGCCATCCTGGCCCTCGTGAACGTTGGCTTGGGATTCATCCTCGCGGTCTACTTGGCGCGGAGGTGTCGCCACTTGAACGCCTTTAACGGCGAGGAATGACGGTCGTCGGGCAAGGGCAGCCGACCCGTAACCGTTCGCAAGCCGGGGACTGGCTGATTTTTCAGGCCGCTTCGGACCGAACCAAGCGTCTGTGCTCTTCCAGCCGAAGGGGGACAGTCCCATTTTCGCGGGCTACGCCGCGAAAATCGGGACAGTCCCCGTGAACGGTTACGCCGATCGCGTCGCGATGGAAGACGCGGGGGAGCGGTTCACCAGGGCGCCAGCCTCAGCAGCACGGTCTGCGACCGCTTGAGCGGAATCGTCGCGGTCCGACCATCGCTGGCCAGCGGCTCGCCGGTAACCGCGTCATAGATCTTGAACCGGCCAGGAAAGCGCAGCGACTTGCGGCCATCCGAGGCGGCGTGGATCCCGACGAACTCCCCGTCGGTGTACAGCGCATCGTCGGTTTCCAGCCATCCGTGGACGCCGGCCGAGCGCGCAAGGTTGCGCAGCAGGGCGGGCGGCAATTGCATCGCCGCCGAGTAGACGCTGGTCCAGCCGTCTTGCGATTTGACGACCAGGCCCGGCTTGGAGCCGTCCACAAGCCTTCCCGCGACACGCGCGGCGGGATCGTCCGCATAAAACAGCGGCCAGACCGTCAGGTTGGCCGCGCCGATGGGAACGCCGGGAGCGAGGCCTTGGGCCAGCGGATCGGCGGCCTCCAAGACCACCTGCGGCCGCCCTTCACGGTCCTCCTTGGCGATTCGGATGCCCGTCAGCGCGTGCATTGCGTCCAGCGACTCGCGGCCTTCTTCCAGATACCCCGGGGCGTAGACGAACAACGCCGTCGCCCGATTGCGCTTCAACCTGGCGTGGATGGCGGCGCGCTGCTCGGGATCGATGTAAAAGGCGTTGAGAAAGACGTAGAGCTTGTAGTCGGGCAGGATGGCGGAGGTCACGTCGTCCAACAGAAAGTAATCCCAAGGCGCGCCGGCCTGGGGCAAGAGCACCACCTGATGGAGGACCAAGGCGGCGTTGGCCGCGGTCGGCCGCATCCAGTAAAAGCTGCGCGGATCGACGAACACGCCGATTTCCGGCGAAAACGGTCGGCGCGTCCGCAGACTCTCCCGCATCACGTCGTGGCCGCGGCCCATGGCCGCCAGCACTTCGGGATGGGAAAACCACCCGCCGCCCATGTCGAACCAGCTCACCGCCGCGCGCTTCGAGAGGACGAGGGCCAACTCGCGCCAGAACACGCCGAGGGTCTCTTCCAGGGTGTCGGCGCGGCCGTAGCCGGCGCCCGGGTCGGCAAGATGGGTGCGGTGGTCCGACTCGTCGAGCCACAGTTTCCCGCGAAGCCGGAACGAATCCGTCGCCGACATGAACGTCGAAGCTTCGCCCGGCTTGCGATACCAGTAGTTGGGCGGACTCATGAGGAAATCGATGTCCGGCGAATCGAACACCCGGCGCGCGGCCAAATGCCCCGAATCCTGCTGGTTGATTCCGTGGGCGGTCAGATAGCCGTAATACGTGCCCACCAGCGCCTTGCCCTCGGTGGCTTCGCGCACGATGCGAGCGAAGTGCAGCAAGGCGTCGGCGTCCATGTCGCTGATGAATTCGTAGAAATCGACCGCCTGGCGCTCGGTCTTGGGGTCGCGGAGCACGCGGGGGCCTCCCGGCCGGCGCTGCGCTTCGCTGGGCATGGAAGCGGCCGCCAGCGAGACCTGGGGATCGCCCCACGCCGCGCGGAGCCTTGCGTCGGTCCCGTACCGCCGGGTGAGGAACTGGCGGAAGGCTCGCTGAGCCGGCTCGCTGTAGTCGTCGCGGGCCTCCTGCCAGGTGCCCCACATCTGCCATTCGGCCGTGTACCCGTTGTAGAACATGTAGCCCAAAATGCGGTCGGCGTAGGGCGCGCGCCGAAGGTAAGCGATCAGGCGGCGCAGGTCTTCGCCGACGTCGCGGCGCCAGGCGAGGGAGGCGAACGAGGTCGGCCCGCGACTGCCGTCCGAGAAACGGCACATTTCTTCCGGATGGGCCTCCTGCCACCACCGCGGCCCGGTGATGCCGATGTGCGGGATGAAGTGGGCCGCGGGATCGACGTCCAGGATGGCCGCGAAATAGCGGTCGAACTCCGCATAGTCGTATCGATCCGCGGCGACGTGCCCCAGATCGCTGGCTTGCGACGTCCCAAACCAATCGCAGTACAGATGGATGCCCGCCTGGGCGATTTCGCGGTGCTCGTCCAAACGGAGGCCGCCCTCGGAAACATAGGCGTAACCGGGGATCGGCTTGCCATCGACGAAGATCGCCGCGTCGCCTCCCTGCCGCCGCAGCTCGACGACCGGAGGCTTCACCCCGCCGACGCGGTCGTTGACGATCTCCACCTCCCGAGCCGCCCCAGGGCCGCCGTCGCCGACGTCCAATTCGTAACAGCGGACGGCAACGGTGGCGGGACCGGGACGCCAGTACGCGGAAACGGGGAGATCGGCGTGGAGGCGGAGCGTGTCGCCGGCCGCCACCGGGCGCGCGTCCAGCCGCAGGATCGTTTGGCCGCGGCGAAGTTCCACGACCGCCGTGCCCCCCGAAACCCCCGCCGGCCAACGCGCGGCAAAATCCGCCGAGACCGACAAACGTTCCCCCGCCCGAACCGCCGGCGCCACCTCCATCGAGCGCAACGCGGCCGTGCCGCGCGGCTCCGGCGTCGCGCCTTCGCGGAGGCCGGGCGCGGCTGGCTGGAGGATGGCGTAGTCCAATGCGATCCAGCGGCCGGCCTGGTTGCCGGGATCGATCCGCAACGATTTCACCCGCTTGCTCGGACCGCCCCATTGTTTGGAAACCTCGCCGGTGCGGGTCTCGCGCCAGGCATTGTGGGCCAGGTCGATTCGATACGTCGCCCAGCCTTTCTCGATCGGGAGCTTGCCGCCCAGGCACCAATGCCCATCCGGGCTCTCGTAGTAGACGTCGAGCACGTCGGCCTTGTCCGAGGAATACAAACGGACGGTCAGCCAGGTGAACCTGGCAGCGTCGATCGAACCGCCGGGGACGCGGAGCGAGACGTAGGGATCCCACGCGGTCTCGCCCACCAGGCAGCCGGCCAGGACCCGGCCGGGCTCGATGTTCGCCGTGGCCGTCACACAGCGGGCGTCCGCGAATCGCCAATGGATGGCCTCTTCGGCATCGAGCGAACCCACCACGGCCAGCGGCAGGAAACCCGCCAACGCAGAGACGGAAATCCGGAGACGATTCTTGTTCATAGGGCGACCTTTTCCGCGGAACGGGGTTTCGAGCCGTCTTGCTCACAGTAACGCCTGCGTGTCGGCCGCTCAAGGGCAAGGCGCGGCGCCAGGCGCGCGGCAAGGCGGGATCGGCCCACGCGGCGGACCGGCCCTGCCCGGAATCGTCTCAGCCGTCCGCCTCGAAGGGGCGCGTCGGACGGCCCGCGACCTCAGGGATTCATGCCCAGTTGGCGCATCTTCCGGTAAAGATTCGACCGGTGCAGCCCGAGTTCGGCCGCCGCCTGGCTCATGTTTCCGCCCGCTCGTTCAATCGCCCGGCGGATGTAGTCGGTCTGGAACCTTGCCGTGGCCTCGTTCAAAGGAAGGCCGCCTTCGCTGATGGCAGAGGGGAGGGACCGGGGGGAAAAGACGAACGCCAGGTCCTCGGCGTCCACGGGATCCGCCGTGCTCAGATAGGCCAGCCGCTCCATCAGATTCCGCAGTTCCCGGACGTTGCCGGGCCAGGGGTGCGTTTGGAGCCGCTGCCGCGCGGCGGGCGTCAGTTCGGGCACGCGCCGCCGGGCCTTGCGGCAGAAATCGTTCAAGAAATGCTCGGCGAGAAGGAGGATGTCTTCCGGTCGATCTCGAAGCGGGGGCAATTCAAGCGTCACCACGTTGAGCCGGTAATAGAGGTCCTCGCGGAACCGCTTTTGCCGGACCATCTCGTGCAGGTCCTGGTTCGTGGCGGCCAGCACCCGGGCGTCCGAAGGGATGGGCGCCGTCCCGCCGACGCGCACCAACACGTGTTCCTCCAGCACGCGAAGCAGCTTCGATTGGCCGCTCAGGCTCAAATCGCCGATCTCGTCGAGAAAGAGCGTGCCGCCGGCGGCGAGTTCGAACTTGCCGGGCCGCGTCTCGGTGGCGTCGGTGAAAGCCCCCTTCTGGTGGCCGAAAAGTTCGCTCTCCGCCAGCGTGTCGGGAATCGCCGCGCAGTTGACGGCCACGAACGGCTTGTCACGCCGCTTGCTCAAGTAGTGAATCGCCTGGGCCACGACCTCCTTGCCCGTGCCGTTCTCGCCCAGGATCAACACGGCCAGGTCCGTGTCCGCCACACGCCGGATGATGGACCGGATCGCCTCGATCTTCGGACTTTGGCCGATCAGCCGCACTTGCTGAGCGGCCTGGTCGGCCATCTGTTGGCTTCGGGAAAGCAGTTCCTGGCGGTCCTGGGCATTTTCCAGGGCCACGGCCGCGTGGGCCGCCAACTCCACCAGCCCCGCCTCGTCGTCGGCCGTGAAACTGCCCGACCGCTTGTTCAGCACCTCAAAGGCGCCAAACAACTCGCCGGACTTGCCCCGCAAGGGAACGCAGAGCACGGTCTGCGTGCGGTACCCCAGGGCGGCGTCGACTTTGCGATCGATCAGGTGGGGCTCTGCCGCTGCATTGACCCGGCAGGGCTGGCCCGTCTGGATCACTCGCCCCACCACGCCCCGGTTGTCGTCAATCCGAAGCTCGCCGCCCTCGACGCCCAGGGCCGGGCGCCCGACGAGCACGTGGGTCCGCCGATCCCAGAGGAAGATGCTCGCCCGGTCCGCGTCCAGAAGACGGCAGGCGGCCTCGGCCATCTGGACGAGCAGGGGCTCGAGTTCGCGGGTCTGGTTCCAACGCTGGGCGATCTCCAGAATCGTCGACAACCGGCGAATCCGTTGACGGTCTTGGGACCTCGCCGCAACCGATTGGATCTGGTCGGCCAGGATCGGTCCAAGGGCCGCGACGACCGTCATCGCGGCCTCGGCTTGCACGCCCGGGGCGCAGCGGAGCGCCACGACAAGGGAATCGCCCTTGAGGGGCGACAACGGAACCGCAACCCACTCCCCGCGAATTCCTCCCGCCTCGCGGTCCAGCACATCCGCAAGCAACTCGATCGGCACTGCCTGCCGCAGCCCCGCTTCCCCGAGAACACTCCAACGGCCTTCCACCGGTTGCATCACCGTCGCGAAACATCCCCCCCCGGCCAGCAGGATGACGGGCAGGGCCTGGGCCAGATAGGCCTCCGTGCTCGGGGCCCTTGCGCCAAGCCACAGCAGCTCGGCCACCGCGGCTGCCAACGTCGGGTTCTCACGCATTCGCTCTAGGGGAATCCGTTCTGACAACGCTGCCTGACTCATTTGTATCCGCTCCGTTTTGCTCACGGTGCTGAATCGCCATGATGATCGCAATAATCCGAATCAATAGGATACGCCTTCCGTCGGTAGGTGTGCAGTATGGGGCTATTGTGAGTGGAATCATGCCGCACAATACGCGGGGATTTGCGGCACGGGAACGCACCGCTGAAACCGCCCCCCCAAGAGTCCTGTGAGTTGCACCCGAAGTCACGGATACCCTATCACGAAGCACGAGACCCACCATTGTGGGTGATTCCCTCTTGGGGTCTTTTAGATCCGAAAGGGATTCGTCAGGGTCACGGCCACCCCCTGGTTGGGGATGAGTTTTGAGAACGGACGGCACCGTCAAGGCAAGCAACACCGCAGCCTGGACGAGCGACGGAAGCTAAAGTTTTGGTGGTGCCGCAACCCTTCCTCCTAAGGATCCATGATGACCGTCCTGGAAGAAACCTTGCTCGCGCGCCTGAGCGAATTGTGCTCGCTGACGGACAGTCGTCAGTCCGAACTCGCCACGCCGCCGCCGTCCGAAACGGACAACCCGTTTGTGCCCCACGAGCCCGCTTCGTTTCGGGCAGCCGGCCTGACGGAGAGCGAGGTCGAGGCACTGATTCTCAAATTCCTGCTGTCGCGGGGCGACGCGACGGGCCGCGAGATCGCCGAACAAGTGAAACTGCCGTTCGTTCTGGTCGATCAGTTGCTGCGGCAAATGAAGCTGGATCAGCTTCTGGTCCACCGCGGCTCGGCCCCGATGAACGACTACCAGTATCAAATGACCGATCTGGGGCGGGAGCGGGCGAGGCGGCACACGCAACACTGCACCTACTTCGGCGCCGCGCCCGTCTCGCTGGCCGACTACGTCGCCTCGGTCAAGGCGCAATCGCTGACCACCCAGCATCCCACCGCGGAGGATCTGGAACGCGCCTTCGGCGACCTGCTGCTGGGCCGCCGGATTCTGGACCGCCTCGGGCCCGCCGTGAACTCCGGCCGGGGGCTGTTTCTCTACGGCGCGCCGGGCAACGGGAAGACGAGCATTGCCGAGCGCGTGACCGCGGCCTTTGGAAAACACATTTGGATTCCCCGCGCGATCGGCGTGGATGGGGAGATCATCCGCTTGTTCGACCCGGTGAATCACATCGAGGCGCCGGTCGAGGGCAACGGCGGAATCTTCGATCACCGCAACCTCGACAAGCGGTGGGTCCGCATCCGCCGGCCCACCATCGTCGCCGCCGGCGAACTGACCATGTCGGCCCTCGAGGTGACGATCAACACGTCGACCGGCATCTGCGAAGCCCCGCTTCAGATGAAGAGCAATTGCGGCACGCTGGTGATCGATGATTTCGGCCGCCAACGCATGCGCATCGAGGAACTGCTCAACCGCTGGATCGTGCCCCTGGAAAAACACTACGATTACCTGGCCCTGCCCAACGGAAAGAAAATCCAGGTGCCCTTCGATCAGCTCATCGTGTTCTCCACGAATCTCGAGCCGCGGGATCTGGTCGACGAGGCCTTCCTGCGCCGCATCCCCTATAAGATCGAAGTGCCCGACCCGACGGAGGACGAGTTCCGCCGCCTCTTCGCCATCCTTTGCGCCAAGATGGGCATCGAGTACCGCCGCGAACCGATCGACTACCTGATCGAACGCCACTACCGCCGCCTGAATCGCCCCTTCCGCTTCTGCCATCCGCGCGACCTGTTGTTGCAGATCCGCAACTTTTGCGCCTACCGCAACCAGCCGCCGACGCTGTCCAACGAGGCGTTCGACATGGCGTGCGAGAACTATTTCGCGATCATGGCCGGCTAGCGCGGGGCCGCCGCGTCAGGCGATCCGCATGGTCAAACCGCCGTCGATCGTGAACGTCTCCCCCGTGATGTAGTCGTTGGCGGCCACTTCGGCGATGAGCGTGGCGACTTGCTCGGGCGTGCCCTCGCGGCGCAGGGGGATTCGATGCTCGAGGTTGTGCTTCTTCTGCTCCGGCGTCATCTGGTCGTGGAATCGCGTGCGGATGATGCCCGGGCAGATGCAGTTGACGCGAATGTTGTCGTTGGCCACCTCGCGCGCCAGCGCCCGGGCGAATTGGGGCAGCGCGCCCTTGACCACCTGGTACGCCAGATTGAAGTGAACGCCTCGGATGCCCGCCACCGAGGAGATCATGATGATGGCCCCCTCGCCGCGCTGACGCATGGACGGAATGGCGGCGCGGCAGAGGTGGAACAGGGCATGGACGTGGACGTCGAACGCCCGGTGCCAGGTCTCCGGCGCCAGGTCCATCAAGCCTCCGACGACCGCCCCGCCCGCCGAATGCACCAACACGTCGATCGCGCCGAGGCAACGGATCGTTTCCTCGACCGAGCGGGTGGCGTCCGCGGCGGCGCCCATGTCGCCGACAACCACGACCACCCGGCGGCCGAGGGCCTCGATCCGGGATTGAACCTGCCGGGCGTCCTCGTCGTCGTGCCGGCCGTTGATCGCCACGTCAGCCCCGCGGCGGGCGAGTTCGATCGCCGTGGCCGCCCCGATCCCCTTGGTCCCGCCCGTGATCAATGCCACCTTCCCGGCCAACAACATAAAGCAACCTCACTCGTTTCCAAAGCCTGCACGGCCTCCTCACGGACGGCCGCGGCGGCGCATGGTGGAGGGCCGAGGAGCCCTCGGCGCCGCGACTCCCCCGCGGCCAGGGATTATCGCGGCCCGGCGGCCGCCTTGGCAAGTTCTTCCATCGCGACCCGACAGGCCGTCGCGGCCTGCGTCGCCCGCTCCGACACCAGCGCCGGATGGCGCTCGCCGAGCAAGGCCCAGGCAAAACCGCCCGGCTCCAGCACCCACGTGGTCGAAAGGTAACCCAGCATGCGCTCGCTTGCGTTGCGCCGCGCGCCGTCGATCAGGGCCCGCGTCGCATCGACGTCCTTCCAGCCCGCCGGCCAGACGCGGAACCCCTTGTCGAGAAAGTAGCGAATCGACGGGTAATCCGCGCGCTTCTCGTAGTGCCAGTCGCAGAGGATGATGTCCTTGGGAATCCGATCGATGGCGGGGGCGGTGCCGTTCTTGCTGGCCGACCAGCCGTCGTAGTGCATCACGTTCGCGTCGATCAGCCGATCGCCCCACATGAGCATCGTGACCTTCTTTTCGCCTACCAGGTGGCGATGGTAGTCGTTGACCGCCTTGGCGAAGACCTCGGCGGGGCTCTTGTCCCGGCAACGCGCGCACTTCTTGCTGGCGATCACCAGGACTTCGTCCATGCCCACGTGGAAGGCGTCGGCCTCGAAGGCGTCGATCAATTCATCCATCAACGCGAAGACGATCCGGTTGACCTGGGGGTGCAGCGGACACCAGCTCCGCAGCTCGGTCCAACGCTTCTCGGGTGTGTCGTCGGGCGGCTCTTCCAGCTCGCGGTATTGGGTGAGCAACGGATACAGGGTATGGCGCCAAGACTGGTGCCCCAGGCAATTGAACTGCGGGATCACGCGCACGCCGTGCGCGCGGCAGACCCGGACCAGGTCCCGGGCGTCGGCCTTGGTGATGAATTTGGTCTGGGTCAACTCGGGATGGCTCTGGTAGGCGTAATTGTAGCCGACTTCCACCACGATCACGTTCACTCCCAGGGGAGCGAGGACCTTGGCCACGGCCTCCTTCAACGGGGCCATGCCCTCGGGCCCGCCCGCCAATCCCCAGGCCATGACGTGGACCCCGCGCCACGCGGGCGACGGCGTCCCGGCCGCATCCGGACCTCTCGCCCCCTCGGCCGCGAAGCCACCGCTGGCCAGAAGAACCATCAACCGCCATCCGAACTTTTGGGCGATCATCAGCAGGTCTCCTTCTCATCCGTCGGTATTTGCTCGCCTGGGACCGGCGGCCCACCTGTCCGTCGCCGCATCGGCGCGGCGGCCGTCGCGGGCCGATCGCGCCCCGCGCACTGTCGCCGGCCAGCCGTCCTCCTGGCGACCGCACTGCCGCCAGGGGCCTCCAGGGGATTCGCTGCCCGCGCGGCTCGGAATCCCCGCGGGGCAGGGCCTATGGTAACCGTTCACAGGCCGGGGACTGACACGTTTTTCTCGAGCCGAAAAATGTCCCTGTGCCCTCACTGCCAGGGGGACAGTCCCATTTTCGCGGACTTCGCCGCAAAAATTGGGACAGTCCCCGTGTCGCAAAAATTGGGACAGTCTCCCTGAACGGTTACGGCCTATTTCATGCGGCGGATTCGCACGTCGATTTTCGAGTCCTTCAGCAATTCCCGCAGCCTTGCCGTGTCCGTGTCGCCAAAGTGGTACGGGTAGAGGATCTTCGGCTTCAGCACGCGTGCCGCCTCGGCGACCATTTCCGGCGTCATAGTGTAGGGCAGGTTCATGGGCAAAAACGCGCAGTCGACGCCCGCCAATCGGCCCATCTCGGGAATATTCTCGGTGTCGCCGGCCACGTAGACCCGCACGTCGCCGAAGGTCACGACGTAGCCATTGCCGACCCCTTTGGGATGGTACGGTTGTCCCGGTCGACGCTGATGGACGATGTTGTAGGCGGGCACGGCCTCGATCCTCAAGCCGTGGACTTCCTTCACCTCGCCGTTGTTCATCACCGTTCCCCAGGGAACCTGCCGGGCGCAGGCCGGGGGCAGGATCAACGTGGTTTCCCGGGTCCTGATCTTTTCGATCGCCTCGCGGTCCAGATGGTCACCATGTTCGTGGGTGACGAGGATGAGGTCGGCCTTGGGCAACGTGGAATAGTCGGCGTACCGTCCGACCGGGTCGACGTGGATGCTCAAGCCGCCGAACTCGAACAAGAGCGTTCCGTGCCCGATCAAGGTGATTCGCAGGTCGCCCTTGGCCGTGGGGATCGTGTCCTGCTCGAAACCGGGCTTCTCGCCCGCGGCAAGGGTCAACGGAGCCAAAAGGATCATCGGCCAAAAGTGCCAACGCGTCATGACAGGACCCTCCCCAGGTTTGCGGTCGGTTCAGGTTCGCGGGGGACGCATGGGCGTCGCGCCGCGCGGACTCCGGTATTCTAGCCGATGGGAGCGGAGGGTTCGAGCGGCGAGGATCCGGGCAGGCCGGGGCCGCGCCGCTGGCCGCGGGGCGGGGAGGGTGCTACATTGCGACTGACGCAAGCGCGTGTTTCCAACGTCCAAGCTGGGAGTCCCACGAAATGAACCGCCGCAAGTTTCTCCAAGTCGCCGCCGCCTCGACCGCCGCGTCGCAGGTCGTGCCCAGGCACGTGGTCGGAGGCCCCGGCCAGACCCCGCCAAGCGAAAAGATCCGCATGGCCTACATCGGCTGCGGAACCCAAGGCCTCAGGGAATTGCTTCCCATGCTTTCCATGCCCGAGGTCCAGATCGTCGCCGTCTGCGACCCGGTGAAGGACGGCAACGATTACATCGACTGGTCCAAGGACGGGCTTCGCGCGGCGATCGCCACCGCGCTGGGCAAGCCCGACTGGCGCAAAGGGGCGCCGGGGATTCCGGGCGGTCGCGAAGTGGCCCGCGAAGTGGTCGAGACCTCCTATGCGCGACAGACGGGCTCCGGAACGCGGAAGGGTTGTTCCTCCTACGCGGATTTTCGCGAGCTGTTGGACAAGGAAAAAGACATCGACGCGGTCAAGGTCATGACGCCGGACCATCTCCACGCCGCGGTGGCGATCGCCGCCATGCGGCGCGGCAAGAGCGTCCTGATGCACAAGCCCCTGGCCAACCGGGTCCACGAGGCCCGGCTGGTCATCGAGACCGCGCGCAAGACCCGAGTCGCCACGCACTTCATCGCGGCCAGCCCGGGCGACGAGGTGCATCAGGCGGCCACCTGGATCCGCCAGGGGGCGATTGGCCGACTTCGCCAGATTCACAACTGGTCGAACCGGCCCGTCTGGCCGCAATACGCGACGATTCCCACGGACCAGCCGCCAGTGCCCCCCGGCTTCGACTGGGATCTCTGGCTGGGGCCGTCCCTCCCCCGGCCCTACCACCCGCACTATACCCACGCCGTGTTTCGCGGATGGTACGAGTTTGGCGGCGGGGCCATCGCGGACATGGGCCATTACAGCCTGTGGCCGGTGTTTCGGGAGTTCGATCTTGACGCGCCGTTCGCGGTCGAGTCCACCCCCAGCCATGTCTGCGCGATCCACGACCAGGTCAGTGTGACGATCCGGAACGATTATTCGTTTCCCATCGCGTGCGTGATCCGCATGCAGTTTGCGGCCAAGGGCGATCGGGGGGCCTTGGACGTCGTTTGGCACGACGGAGGCATGAAGCCGCCCACTCCCGACGAACTGCTGGCCGCCAACCACGAACTCCCGGCCGAAGGGATGATGTACGTCGGCGACAAAGGCGTGATTCTTGCCGGCTTCCGCGGCGAGAACCCCCGCCTGTTCGTCGCCGGAAAGCCCGCGGAGACGCTGGTCCCCCAGGGCGATGCGCCGCAGCGCGGCCAGGAACGCGGACGCGGCCGGCGGGCTCGCGACGCGGCATGGGTCCGGGCATTCCGCGGCGGCGAGCCCACTTGCGGCGACTTCCTCTTGGCCGGGCCGATCTCCGAGGCGTTCAACCTCGGCGCGGTCTCGCTGCGGCTGGGCGGCCGACGCCTGGTGTGGGACGCGGCCGCCATGAAGGTCGCCAACCTCCCTGCGGCCAACCGCTATCTGGTCCGCGAATACCGCCCGGGTTGGGAATTGACAGGCTGAGCTTCCAGGCATACGGTTTGTTTCGGATTTCGGGTTTCGGGCTCCTTGCCCGGAGACCCCGCCTTTCCGGTTTCCGAAAGACCTGCGCGGCCGAGTCGCGCCCTCTGGACTTGGAGCCGCGCGGCGGACGATAGTACGCTCTACATCGGAAAGCAAACAGGTCGGGATCCGGGCGCTGCGCCGGTGCGAACGCTTCATGGAAGCGGACGGCGTGGCGAACCGCGCTTCCCGTAGATTTGTTGGGAGATGGTTGAATGAAGCGTGCGAGACTTGCATGGGCGATTGCGGGGACCCTGCTCTTCGCGGCGTTGGCCGTGGCGGCGGAGGAAGGCAAGCCGAAGGAGAAACGCAAGGGACCAAGGCTCAACCCCATCGCCGAGACGATGCTGCGAATCGACCGCATCAAAGCCGCCGTCGAGGGCCTGGACCTCAACCAGGAGCAACAGGACAAACTCGCTGCCATCCGCGACGGCTTCGAGGCCAAGAGGCAAGCGATTCAAGACAAAATCGGCGATCTTCTGACCGACGAACAACGGCGGATCGGCCAGGAGAAGCTGGAGGAACTGAAGCAAGGCGGAGCCCTCGGCCGCGAGGCATACCAGAAGCTCGAGGAGGCCCTGAAGCTCACCGACGAACAAAAGCAGAAGATGGAGCCCCTCGGCAAGGAACTTCAAGAACTGGTCGGCGCCACCTTGAAGCAGGTCATGCAGGTCTTGACTCCCGAACAACGCGAGAAGGTCCAGCAGAAGCTCGGCATGGGCAAGAAGGGCGGCAAGAAGGGAGAAAAGAAGAAGGAACAATAGACATCCAGAGGCCCGAAAATCTTCGCTTGGCGCCCGGCCCGCCCTGCGCGCAGGGTGTACAGCGTAGGTTGACTCCAGGGTTGCGGGCCCAGCTCGCGGAAAGGCGCTCGTTCGCAAGAACGGTTCAAAGGCGTCCGGTTCGTCGCCTCGGCGATGGACCGGACGCCCGCCGTTTCTTGGAACATGAAGAGATGCGCGTGTTTTGGAAGCAGAAGGGGTGGAAAAGGGGTCAGGAGCATATACTGGGGGCTTTGGGTGGAAGGGGAGGGTTCAGGAATAGCTGACGCGCTCGGGGCGACGGCGAGGGCCAAGGGGGAGATCAATGATGCGCGGGAGGGGGAGAGTCCCCGTGTCGCGCAACGATCGCGCGTGGCGCTCGCAGAGCACCCTACCCGCTGCGCGCTACGTCGCTGATCCGCTTCGATCAGGAGAGGGGCCAGGGGGAGAATGGCCGGCGAGGCGGGAAGGAAGGGGGACAGTCCCCGCGCGGGCTGCGCCGCGAAAATTGGGACAGTCCCCGTGTCGCGGTGGGCAAAGGGGTCGGGAGTCGTTTTCCATGTCGGCGGAGAAGATGCGGGATTGTCGTAAACCGCTACCGCCGACATGGAAAACGACTCCCGACTCCTGGCCTTCCCCGGACAGTCCCCGGGATCGGCCCGTTCCATGAGCCTGTCCCAGGGCTGTGACGGGGTACGGAAGGTCCCAGCGGGCGGCGGCCCTGTTCAGCTTGCGGGCATCCTTGCCAGGGGTGTCACGCGTGCTTCTTGCAGAAATCGATCATGAAGTCCCGCAGCGCGGCGACGCCCTCTTCCGGCATGGCGTTGTAGATCGACGCCCGGCACCCGCCCACGGAACGGTGTCCTTTCAACTCCACCAGGTCATGCTGCTTCGCCTGCTTGAAGAACTCCTCTTCGATGGCCGCATTGGGCAGGCGGAAGGTGACGTTCATGACCGACCGGCTGGAAGGCTCCGCGTGGCCGTCGTAGAATCCGCCGCTCTGGTCGATGGCGTCGTAGAGCATTTGCGCCTTGCGGCGATTGATTTGGTGCATCTTGTCCAGGCCGCCGATGGTGTTCAACAGCCAGTCGGTCACCAGCTTGACCATGTACACGGCGAACACCGGCGGCGTGTTGACCAGCGACTTGCCCTCGGCCAAGACCTTGTAGCTGAGCATCGAGGGAAGATCGGCGGGCGATTTCGCCACCAGGTCGTCGCGGATAATGACCATGGTCACGCCGGCCGGGCCTGCGTTCTTCTGGGCGCAGGCGAAGAGAACCCCGAACCGGGCGATGTCCAGTGGCCGGCAGAGGAAGTCGCTCGATGCGTCGCAGACCAGCGGCGTCTCTCCGACTTCCGGCGGGGCGGCAAACTGGATGCCCTGAATCGTCTCGTTCGAGCAATAGTAGACATAGGCCGCCTGAGGGTCGAGCTGCAATTCCTCGCGGGTGGGCACGCGCTTGAAGTTGTCGGCCTTCCCGCTCCAGGCCGAACGGACCGCCCCTTGCGTGCCCGCCTCTTCCATCGCTTTCTTGGCCCAGGAGCCGGTGACCAGGTAGTCGGCGGATTTGCCGCTGCCGCGAAGCAAGTTCATCGCGACCATGGCGAATTGCAACAACGCTCCGCCTTGGAGAAAGAGCACCCGATATTCCCCGGGAATGCCCAGCAGCTTGCGCAGATTGGCCTCGGCCTGCTCGATGATCGCCGTGAAAACCTTGCTGCGGTGGCTGATCTCCAGGATCGAAATGCCCACTCCCGGGAGGGCGAGCAGGTCGCGCTGGGCCTCCTCCAAGACGGGAAGAGGCAGCATGGCCGGGCCGGGCGAGAAATTGAAAAGGCGTTTTTCCATCGTTTGCTACCTTCGTTCGGCAAAAAGGCTCGCGGGCGGGCGCGGCGAAGCGCTGGACCGCGCCGGGACGGCTCCGGCACCCTCCGGCCGCGCTCAGGACGTGCCGCCCGATCCGATTCCGGTCAGTCTACCGAAAAAATCCCCCGTGCCTAGGGATCCCGCACTCTTCAGGACCACGGTGAAATCTGCGAGAGTTCTCTTGGTCGGGCGATCGATGGCGGGGCATCGCTTGCCGGCGGTCCGTGCGGGGCGTGAGGGGGCGAGAGGGGCGGCGCAGCGCGACCTTGACAATGGCCGAATACCACGCGTACACTGGTTGTCAACCACTCGTTTGAAGGGTCGGGTTCATGAAAGTCGTTCACTGCGAGAGCATTCCGCTGGCGCCGGTCGAGATCGAGGGGGCGGTGGGCGCGAAGGTCCGCTGCCTGATCGGGGAACAGGACGGCGCGCCGAGCTTCACCATGCGTCAATTCGAGATTGCGCCCGGCGGCTGCACCCCCAAACACGCCCACGCGCACGAGCACGAGGTTTTCGTGCTCGAGGGCACGGCGACGGTGCTGATGGGAAATGCGGAACACCCGTTGCGGCCCGGCACCGCGGTCTTCGTTCCCCCCAACCTCGTGCACCAATTCCGCAATACGGGCGCGGCGCCGTTGAAGTTCCTGTGTCTGATTCCTCACCCGCTGCGGGGGATGAGCCAGACGTGCGTGGCCGCCTGCGGGTGCGAGTAGCGGGGATGGGCGAGCCGCTTGCAGGCGGTCGGCGTTCCCGAGGTGCGGGGGTTGGCCGGTTCGAAAGAGGCGGCCGTCGTTTCTTCCTCCGAGGATGCGCATCATGTCGAAACGGGTTGCCGACGAGATTGCCCGGCTCCGCGAGGAGATTCGCTTCCACGATCACAAGTATTACGTCGAGGCCGCGCCGGTCATCAGCGACACGGAATACGACCGGCTCATGGAGCGGCTCAAGGAGCTGGAAGCCGCCCATCCCGAGCTGGTTACGCCCGACAGTCCCACGCAGCGGGTGGGCGGGGAGCCGGTCGAGGGCCTCGCGCCGGTCGAGCACCGCATTCCCATGCTCTCGATCGAAAACACCTACAGCGTCGAGGAACTCAAGCGATTCGGCGAGCGCACGGCGAAGTTGCTGGGCGACCAGGCGATCCAATGGGTCGTCGAGCTGAAGATCGACGGCGTGGCCGTGTCGCTGTTGTACGAGGAAGGGCGGTTGGTGCGCGGGGCGACGCGGGGCAACGGGCGCGTCGGGGACGACGTGACGCACACGATCCGCACGGTGCGCGGGGTGCCTCTTCGGCTCCGCGGGCCGCGCGTTCCCCGGGTGCTCGAAGTCCGCGGCGAGGTCTACATGACCAATTCCGATCTCGTGGCCCTCAACGAGGTCCAGAAACAAAAGGGCTTGCCTCCGTTCGCCAACACGCGGAACGTCACCGCCGGCGCGATCCGCTTGCTGGACCCCCGGCTCTGCGCCGAGCGCCGCCTGCGGTTTTTCTGCCACGGGGTGGGCTATGTCGAGGGGCTGCGCGCGACGACGCACATGGAGTTCCTGGCCGAGATGCGGTCGCTGGGGCTGCCGGTCACGCCCCTGGTGGAATGCTTCGATTCCTTCGACGCCGCCGTGGCGCACTGCGAGGAGATGATCGCGCGGCTGCACGAACTCGATTTCGAGATCGACGGACTGGTGCTGAAGGTGAACCGCTTCGACCAGCGCGAACGATTGGGGGCGACGTCCAAGGCCCCGCGCTGGGTCATCGCCTACAAGTTCGAGAAATACGAGGCGACCACGCGGCTGAAGGCCATTCGCGTTCAGGTCGGCAAGACCGGCGCGATCACTCCCGTCGCCGAACTCGAGCCCGTGGAACTGGCTGGAACGACCGTCAGCCGGGCGAGCCTTCACAACGCCGACGAGATCCGCCGCAAGGACGTGCGCGAGGGAGACGTGGTCGTCGTGGAGAAGGCGGGCAAGATCATTCCGCACATCGTGCGCGTGGAGAAACACCTCCGCGACAAACCGCTTGCCAGGTTCGTCTTCCCCGATCGATGCCCGGAGTGCCGCGCGCGGCTCGTCCGGGACGAAGGCGGCGCTTACATCCGCTGCCCCAATGCCGACTGTCCCGCCCAGGTCAAGGAGCGGATCCGCTACTACGCCAGCCGGAACGCGATGGACATCGAGGGGCTGGGCGACCGGCTGGTCGATCAACTGGTCGACTCCGGACTGGTGCGAGGCTATGGAGATCTCTACCGGCTGTCGGTCGAGCAATTGATGGAATTGGAGCGGATGGGCAGGAAATCCTCCGAGAACCTCGTCGCGCAGATCGAGGCGAGCAAGGGGCGGGGCCTGACGCGACTGCTCAATGCGCTGGCGATTCGCCACGTCGGCCCGCGAACCGCCGCCGTGCTGGCCCAGCATTTTCGCTCCATGGACGCCCTCCAGCGGGCCAGCGTCGACGAGCTGAGCCAGGTGAACGAGATTGGGCCGGTCATCGCCCAGAGCGTCTACGATTTCCTCCACAGCGACTTCGGGCGCGCCACGATCGCCGACCTCAGGCGCATCGGAGTCTGCATGGAACAGGCCGCCGAGCAGGGCGTCCCCCGCACGCTGGAGGGAAAAACGCTCGTGGTTACCGGAACCCTCCGGCGCTACGATCGCAAGGGAATCGAGGAGACGATCGCGCGGCACGGCGGCCGGGCCGCGTCCAGCGTCTCGAAGCGGACCGACTACGTGGTGGCCGGGACCGACCCGGGCAGCAAACTCGACAAGGCCAGGCAACTCGGCATCCGCGTGCTCTCCGAGGACGAGTTCGAGAAACTCTTGGCCGGGCAACTCGACGAATAGACGCCGAGATCTTCGGCCGCGGCTGCCTTCGCGGCGCTCGGCCTGGGGCGAACCACCGAGGCGTTCGCTTGGCGACGGCTTTCCGGTCGTCCCTCGGGTGGCTTCACGAAGACCCAGCCGTCAGATCGTCGCCTGGGCCAACTCGGGATAGTCGCTCGGATCGACGATTTCCTTGAACCGCAGGCCGAGCTGCCAGAAACCGCCGCCCAGCGGATTGAGGTGCCGCGCTTGGGCGAGGACGAAATGCATCGCCCCCTCGTGACGAAAGCCCACGATCACCTGGTCCGCGGCGCGGCATTCGTGGAGCACCAAGGACACGCCCCGGCTGGTGAATTCCTTGGTGACGGCCGTGAAGCGATCCTCGAAGACAAGTTCGCCCTTTTCGACTGGAATCACGAGCACCACGACGGTCAGATTGACGCGGTGCTCCAGACGCGGTCCCTCGACGAGCCCTCGCAGCGCGGGACACTGGTTGTTGATCAGGTTGAGCATCAGGCTTTGGACCTTCCGCTCCTTATTCCGGGCGAAAAGCGAAACCATGGACACCTCCGCTGGGACGGCGCGGGCGCGGCCGATCCCCCTTTTGGGATGCGTGCTCACGGCATCGGTTCACGGGAACCATGCCGGGTAACCGTTCACAGGCCGGGGACTCGCGCGTTTTTCGGGCCGCTTCGCGCCGCAAAATGTCCCTAGCCCTTACCGGCCAGGGGGGCAGCAGCGACGTTGTTCGGTCCGAAACGGTTCGACGAGTCCGCCAGTCCCCCGCCGGGGCACGGTTGGCTCTACATCAACTATAGCCCCGCGCGCCCCCTTTTTCCGGCGGAATTGCCAGCCGATAATCCACGGACCGAGATGGCGATTGTCGCGGTTTTTCGGATTGGGAGGGCAATCATGGCGAAAGCCTTGTGGTGGGCCCTGGGCTGGGCCGCGGTGTGGTGTTCGGCGGCGATCGGGGCGGAGAATCGGGTTCGCAACCCCAGTTTCGAGACACGCGACGAAAAAGGACTTCCCGCGGACTGGCATGTGTCGGGAAATCGCCAGCGAGTCGAACAGAGCCTCGCGCTGGACACCGGCCGCGACGGCCAGCGCTGCGCGAGGCTTTCCTGTACGCGTTTCCAGGGCGGCACGCCCGACTCCCACGCGATGATTGCCCAGTCGGGCGTGGCCGTGAAGCAAGGCATGGCGTATCGGTTGACGTTTTGGGCAAAGTCGGAAGGCCTGGACGGCGACGTGGCCCACGCGGCGATATCCGACACGGCCGACTGGCAGAATTGCGGCCTTGAGGAGTCGTTCGCTCCGACCGCGGATTGGAACCGGTTTGAATTCTTCTTCCGAGCGACGCGGACCTGCGACAAATCGACCCGCTTCCAGATCTGGTTCAATTCCACGGGCACGCTCTGGCTGGACGACGTGGAGCTGGTCGAGGCGGGGCGGGATTTTTTCCGGCCAGGGCGAATCCTCCCCGCCGCCGGCGTGGTCAATCTGGTCCCCAATGCCAGCTTCGAGTGCGGCGCGGACGGCTGGGGCTCGGCCGAGGGCGACCGCATGGTCCACTGGGGCGGGCGGATGAACCGGCTTTTCGGCGAAATCGACGCGACCCAGGCCTGCGACGGCCAGGCGAGCCTCAGGATCGCCATGACGCCGGAAACCCAGCCCGTCTCGTTCTTCGACTATTACGAGTTGACGCGGGCTCCGATCCGCGTCCCGCTGGCTGGCAACATCGGATTCATGGAGGTCGAGCCGGGCCATCCGTACACGTTTTCGGCATCCATGAAGGCGGACCGCCCCGGCACCCCCGCCCGGCTTCGTGTCGTTCAGTTTCAAGCGGGCTCCATCGACCGCGGAGTGCGGCTCGGGACCGATTGGGAACGCCACCGCCTCACGTTCACCCCCCGCGCCCGATGGTGTTACGTGTTGGCTGGGCCCGATCTAGCGCCAAGCCGGCAAACCCCCGAGCCTCCGCGGCAGGCGACGGTGTGGCTTGACGCGGTGCAACTGGAAAAGGGCGACCAACCGAGCGCGTTTCGCGTCCGAACGCCCGTCGAGTTCGGCCTTTCGACCGACCGGCCGGGAAACGTCTTCGATTGGGATGAGCCGGTTCGGGTCGACGTGGCCGTTCACCGCGCGGAGGCCGAAAACCAGCCGGCCGCCTTGCGCCTGATTTGGACCGATTTTTTCGATCAGGATCTGCCGGGCGAGCCGGGCGAGATCGAGGTCCCGCCCGGCCGGAACGTCCGCCTTTCCGTCCGGCTGGGAGCATCGGGCGCGCGGGGCCGCGGGTTTTTGCGTCTGCGCGCCGTGTTGACCGCCGGGCCCCACACCGAGACCCGAACGTTGCGTTTGGCCGTCATCCCGAGTTTCCGTGGCCAAGACTCGCGCTTCGGCGTCAACCACGCCTACCCCTGGCCGCATCTCGTGGATTTGTCTCGCAAGGCGGGGCTGCTTTGGGTCCGCGATTGGTCCCTGAAGTGGCAGGAGGTCGAGCCGGAGAAGGGCGTGTTTCGCTTCACGGAGACCGATTTCCAAATCGACCGGCCGCGAAAACACGGCCTGGAAGTGCTGGGGCTCTTGCCGTTTCCCTCCAGCAACTGGTCCTCCAGCGCTCCGGCGAGCGTTCGCGGCGCCGGGCCGTATCCCCAGAACCGGGCGCGCGTGGCCTACGCCCCGCGGGAGGAAAGTGAATTCGAAAGCTACGTCGCGGCCACGGTGTCCCACTATTCGGGCCGCATCCGGTGGTGGCAAGTGTTCAACGAGCCCTTGTTCACCGACTATTCCCTGCCGCGCGGCCACGGCTACGACGGCAAGACCTACGCCCGGCTCGTCCAGGCCTTCGCCCGGGCGGCCCGCCGCGCGAATCCCGACTGCCGGGTGCTGGCGGGCATTGGGTACTTGCAAGAGGGCCAGATCCTGGACGACTTTGAGACTTTCTTCGCGGCCGGCGGGCTGGCGGCCTGCGACGCGATCGACATCCACCATTACCCCCGCATCCGCCCGCCCGAGTTTCTCGAACAACTCCTCGAAAAGCTCAACGCCTTGATGGACAAGCACGGGGGGCGCAAGCCCATTTGGCTTACCGAATACGGCTACTACGCCGACGATGAGCCGGCCGTCCTTCCCCTGGAACACCACGGATTCGATCAGTCGGTGGGGAGCGAGAGGCTCCAGGCCGAATACGCCGTGCGTTGGGCGGCGATTGGCCTTGCCCATGGAATCGAGAAAATCTTTTACCACGCCGGCACCTGCCATCCGCTCAACGGCGACAACATGCAAGGCGTGTTCTACAAGTACGGTGGCGAGCCACGGCGGATCTACGCCGTCCAGGCCGTGCTCGCGCGTTTGCTTACGCCTCAGACCCGCTTCGTCAAGAAACTCCGGCTCGGCGAGGGCGCCCGAGGCTACCTGTTTCGCGAGGGCGCCAGGCTGGTCGCGGTGGTGTGGGCCACGGGCGGGGCTCGCCCGGCGGTCATCCGTCTGGCCGACGCACGGATCCAGGTTTGGGACGTGATGGGCCGGCCTTCGTCCCAAGACCGGTTCACAGCCAGCGGTTCGCCCGTGTACCTGCTGGCGCAAGGCGTCTCCGACGAGGCCTTCGCCAGCGGCCTCGAGGTGAACCCGTCGCCATGAGCGGCGGTCTTGCGGACCGAAGGAGGCGGACGGAAAGGGCCGCGTCCGGCGGGCGTCACCGCAAGAAGCCGACGAAGAAGCTGAACACCTGCTGGTGATCGCCCGGCTCGTGCGAGACGGGGAAGGCGAAATCCAGGGCGATGGGGGCGGGCCCCATCGCCGGCACGGTGATCCGCAACCCGAACCCGGGCGCGACGCGGTAGCGGTCGGTCCAGTTCTTGATCGTCGGCTCCACGGTGCCCGCGTCGCAGAAGACCACGCCGCGCAAGGCGTCGTCGGCGGTGATGGGAAACAGGTACTCCAACGAGTGCAAGAGCATGAATTCACCGCCCACCACCACGCCGTCGGTGCGCGGCGAGGCCCCGCGAAACGCGAACCCGCGGAGCGTGGAAAACCCGCCCGCGAAATAGTGCTCGTAGACGGGCGTGTTGCCGCCGGAGACGCCCATCCGCGTGCTCAGGCTGAGCACGTGGCGGCCGGAGCCGTCGGGCCGCTGGCGGAGCAAGAAGTATTTGCGGACGTCGAAGTCGCCGCGCGGGTACTCGAAGGTGCCGATCGTCTGCTCGAAGCCGACTTCCAGGAGCCAGCCCTCGGTGGGAAGGAAGGCGTTGTCGCGCGTGTCCAGCGTGATCTGGGCCCGGAAGCTATGCAAGGCGTTCTCGCCGACGACGGCCTGCAACTCGGGCGGGACCGTTCCCGAGGCGCCGACTTGAGGGTTCCACACGCCCACGCTTTCGCCACGGTAAGCGATCGTGCCCGACAGGTCCGGCCGGAATTGGTAGCCCAAGGCCACGCGTCCGCCGATCCGGCGCTCGGTCCACTCGACAAAGCGCCGATCATAATAGTAGCCGCTCAGCCCCAGGCTGATCCGCGTGTCGAACAGGTAGGGTTCGGTGAAATTGACCGTGTAGCGTTGGAGTTGCGTGCCGGGCATGGCCTCCAGGCGGAACCGCTGACCGGCCCCGCGGAAGGCCGTCGCCGTCCGGATGTCATCCCAGCTTCGGGGCCAGCGGGTCCAATCGAAGTTCTGCTCGTCGATGACGACCGAACCGAGCAGTCCCAGGTCCGAGTTCACGCCCACGCTGAACATGAACCGGCCCGTCGTCGTTTCGTCCAGCCACCAATCCAAGGGCAGGTCGATGGGCGGCTCCTCGTAGGGAGGGCGGCCCATCAGCGGCGACATCGCATCCAGCCCCTGCCGATTGCCGTAGCCGGAAGGCCCCGAGGGAAACCACCCCTGAGGCCCCGTCGCGGAACCTTGCGGCGCGGCCGCGGCGGACTCGCCGAAAAGCGGATTGGCCCAATCGCCGCTCGGCGGCGAGGGCGGCGAAGATGGCGGGGGAGGCAGTGCGCCCAGGCTGGAGTCGGAGGCCGCCGGGGCCGGCAGCCCGGGGCCGGAAAAGGCCGTGCCGGACTCGGCGCCGGTCGGGGCGGCGGCGAACATGCCCGTCGGCCCCCGGCGATCCGCCCCTGGCTCGATCGTCTGGATCGGCGCGCGCCACGGCGAGGTGGAGGCCCGGGGCCGAGGCACCGCGTAACCGTCGTTGGCGTCGTATCCGGCGTCCTGGAACCGCCTGACTTCCGGCTCCGGACTCTGACCGCGGTAATTCCGCCGGCGCGGGGACTCGTCGGCCATCTCCGCCTCGGCCGTCTCGCCGCCCGGCGGTTTGAACGTGAGTTTGGGGACCTGGTTTTTCGTCGGGTCGTTGGCGAAAAGCTGCGAGGCCTTCATGCGCCGCTCGCTAGCGCGGAACTCGCGCGTGTCGGCGATCTGGCCGGGAACCACCGACGTGCGGTTGAGCACCGTGGACCACTTGGTGTGCGGGTTCTCGCCCTTGATGTGCACGTTGATCGGCCCGACCCGGTACCGATGGCCCTCCTTGATTTCATACACCAGGTCCAACAGGCCCGGCTCCTCCAGAAACCGCGGATCCGCCTCGACTTTGGCGAACACGTAGCCGTTGCCGCCGTAGAGGTCGGTCATCTTGGCCACGTCGGCGGTCATTTCGTCTTGATTAAAATAGCGGCCGGGCTTGAGCTTCAGGTCCGCGGTCAGCTCCTCGGTGGTGAACTTGGTGTTGCCGAGCACCGAGACGTTGCGGACCTTGTAGCGAGGCCCTTCGTTGATCACGAACGTGAGCGTGAGCCAGTTGTGGTCTTCGTTCCACGAAAGCTCGCGGCCCACGTGCGCCTGGAAAAACCCTAGACTGCGGTAGTAGGCGGTCAGGCGGTTGACGTCTTCGTCGACCTGCTTGGGATCGACCGTGCCGCCGAAGAACCAGAAGATGCCGGGTTTGGACTTGATCTGGGTGCGAAGCCGGGCGTCGGTGGCGATGGTGTTGCCCACGAACTGGGTCCAAAGGTGCCGCTCCTTCGGCCCTTCGTCAATCAAGTAGATCGCCTGCCGGTCCGTGGGACGACTCCCCTCGACGATCGTGATCTGGACCTTGCTGAACCCCTTGGAACGGTAGTATTCCTCGAGCTTGCGCCGGCCCTCTTCCAGGGCATAGGGATCGACGGGATCGCCGGACTTCAGGCCGGTCTGCTTGGCCAATTGCTTCCGCTTGATCGCGTGATTGCCCACGTATTTGATCGATTCGAGCGTGGGCCGCTCGTGTACCTCGAAAATGACGATCCGGCCGTTGGGCGTCTGCTGGGTCGACGCGTTGACGTCGGTGAACATCCGCGAATGGTGCAGACGGCGGACGTCCTCCTGGACCACGTCGGGTTGATACGGGCGGTTGGCCCGCGTGCGAATGTGGCGGATGATCTTTTCGACCGGGATACGGTCGTGGCCGCGAATGCGGACCTCAATCACCTGCTCTTGCTGGGACGCCGCCTCCGGATCGCCGCCGCGTTGGGGAGCGTCCCACGATTCAGCGTCCCCCGCGCGCAGGGGATTGACCCGCCCCGGACCCTCGCTGAAAACCAGCGAGCCGCCAAAAATCGTGGTCGCGCAAAACAGCGCGAGCCAGCCGTAGCCGGCCCAGCCGGGTGCGTTTCGCGGTCCGGACAATCGACGCCCTTTCCGTGCCGACAGACAACTCGTCCGACGAGATCCTCGAAAAGCCGCAAGACAATACTGAAACCCGCCCCCCGTGGCAAGCCGAATTCCCAACCCACGCGCCGGCGGGGTCCATAAGGGGAATTGCGCGGAGAACTGTGGGGTGAAAAAACGCCAATAGGAGAATTCCGAAGTCTCTTGTAATCCTTCCGTGCAAGCTGGGGGACATGGGAAGTCCCGGCAGCAAATTTCCGCGTGCAAGGAGCAACGACGATGGATGCATGGAAGATCACGGACCAGGAATGGGCGGTCTTGGAGGGGATTTCTCAGCGGTTGGGAATCGACCTGAAGACTCTTCGGGAGGGGGGTGTCCGATTCACCGATTTGGAGGCGGCGGGTCACCGTCTCCGCAGGATAGCGGGCAAGATGCTCGCGCTCCGGCGACGAATCTTCCAGCCCTGTTCCACGACCTGTCGGAGCGCGGCCGTCTCGGCCGCAGGATAGCGGGCAAGATGCCCGCGCTCCGGCGACGAATCTTCCAGCCCTGTTCCACGACCTGTCGGAGCGCGGCCGTCTCGGCCGCAGGATAGCGGGCAAGATGCCCGCGCTCCGGCGACGAATCTTCCAGCCCTGTTCCA
>Ga0101944_10000806_pt1 | contig 82694 bp, 61 predicted proteins | sample DewCreD2012metaG_FD_75245 | JGI IMG/M metagenome (GOLD analysis project Ga0101944, IMG submission 75245) | Hot spring sediment bacterial and archeal communities from British Columbia, Canada, to study Microbial Dark Matter (Phase II) - Dewar... ... | reverse complement strand
CCGTCGTGGTGTCGAACTCCGTGCGCTTGACCGTGTACGTGATGGTCAGGCCCTCGTACGGCGTGGTCCAGTTGAGTTCCACGCCACCGTCGCGGCCGAAGCCCGACAAGCCCACCGGAGCGCCCAGCGGCTTGACGGCCGGGTCCTCGTTGGACCAGTCGGACTGACTGCCCGGGGCGTAGGCGGCCACGCGATACCAGTACTCGACGCCTGGCACGAGGGTCGGGTCGGCGTCCACATAGGTGGTCACGTCGCGATCCACCGTCCCGATCCAAGCGTAGGTTCCGCCCACGCCGGCCTTGCGCTGAATGACAAAGCCACTCTCGTTGTTCGAGTTGTCCGTCCACCTCAGACCGATGTTCCCATTGGCCAGCGCATCGGCCGCCAGGTTCGTCGGGGCGATGTATATTCCTGAGCGATTCAGCAGCACGCTCACTGCATCTCTGCCCTGGTAGTGTGGCACTGCCAAGTCGGCCAGTCCGTCACCGGTAAGATCCGCCGCCGTGACCCACGCCGCTTTTGCTCCGACGGCGACATTCACTCGCAAGGTGAAGTTGCCGCGACCGTCATTAAGGAGAACAGTGACGTCGTCCGAGTAATCATTGGCAGTGACCAAGTCTATCCAGCCGTCAGCATTCAGATCTGCCTGTGCAATAGCGAACGGAGCGAACGGATTGGAACCAACCGAATACCGCACGGCGGATTCGAACGTGAAATTGCCCTTGCCCATCAAGACAACCGCAGCGCCCCCACCGGCGGCCAGCGCCAGATCCCGATACCCATCGTAGTTATAGTCGGCACTGACAATAATGTGCGGCTCTGAGCCAGTCGGGATGCTTGCAGCCAACGAAAAACTGCCGCCCACATTTCGGAATACGTCAACGGTATGCTGGGCAGCACTGGTTATGGCCAAGTCCACCCAGCCATCGCCATTGAGATCTGTGGCCACCACACCCTGGGGGAGCCTCCCGGCGGAATAGTCGACCTTTCTCGCGAAAGCCCCTGAACCGTCTCCCTTGTTGAAGAGGATGCTCAATTGGGGTCCGTTGTTATTAACGACGGCCAAGTCGGTCCATCCGTCTCGGTCGTAATCCGCAGCCGCGATGTCGGACGGAAAAGACCCCGTGAAATAGTCGGCCTTCGCAAAGAACGAGCCGGTTCCATCGCCCCTGTTGATCAGAATGCTGACCGATTCACCGTAGCTGTTGGTCACCGCAATATCCATCCAGCCGTCACGATTGAAGTCCGCCACAGTGACGGTGTAGGGAACAGAGCCGGTCCTATAGTCTACGCGTGGTGCGAATACGCCGTTTCCAGTGTTGAGGAGAACGCTGACGGAATCGCCACGGCAGTTCGCGACGACCAGGTCCATTCTCCCATCGCGATTGAAGTCTGCGCTGGCCGACCCGTACGGATATGAACCCGTGTCGTACGATACAGGTGAACTGAATGAAACACCTGCGGGATGAGGAGCGGCCGGCGGCTTGACGGCCGGGTCCTCGTTGGACCAGTCGGACTGACTGCCCGGGGCGTAGGCGGCCACGCGATACCAGTACTCGACGCCCGGCACGAGGGTCGGGTCGGCGTCCACATAGGTGGTCACGTCGCGATCCACCGTCCCGATCCAAGCGTAGGTTCCGCCCACGCCGGCCTTGCGCTGGATGACAAAGCCACTCTCGTTGTTCGAGTTGTCCGTCCACCTCAGACCGATGTTCCCATTGGCCAGCGCATCGGCCGCCAGGTTCGTCGGTGGCACATTGCGGACCATCCGCAACTGCGCCAGGAAGACATCTGCTCCCCCGCCATTAAAGCTGTTGCGCACGCCGACGAAGTCACTGGAACTGGTGTGTCCAGCGAGCCACAGCGTCCTGCCGTCCGGGCCAAAGGCCATGCTCGTGGTACCATAGTCGTTTGATGTTCCGCCCAGAATCGCTTCCCAAGTAGCAGGCCCCCCCGCGGGATCCAGCACCATGACATATGCCGATGTTCCCGCTGTCGGGACACCAAAGGGATTCGCGATCCACTCGGTGGATTCCGTCGTGGACCATACAACGACCTTGCCCCCAGGCAGAACGCCAATGTTCTGCGTCTGCGCCATCCCGGCGGACCCCTCCATGCCTGCGCCACCTAGATACCTGGATTTCACGGGGGTAAGGTCGTGGTTGAGGTGGATCACATAGTCATCCCATCCGCCACCATACATGTCGTCGCCCCAACCTCCGAGCCAGCCGGGTGACTGGGTCTGCCCAATGATGTAGATCCCATCGGCGTCAGCGGCCACATCCACGGCGTAGCATTGATCGGCGGGACCACCAATGGACGCTTTGCCCAGTTCCGCTCCGCTTGTACCGTCAATCCGCAAGATAAACCCGTTCGTCGCGTTCACTTGGCTCCCCGCAAGGGGTGCTGCCCAGTCTGGCGACTGGGTATATCCCACCATGATGACGTCACCATTGGGGGCCAGCGTCGATCGCCAACTGTTCTCGCGTCCGCTTCCGCCAGACTCGCGCGTCCAGAGAAGATCACCGTTCGCACTGTATTTCTTGGCAAACACCTGCCCGCCCGGGTAGCTGGAGCCAGTCATGAAGACTTCTCCTGCCCCGTTCACCAGAACGCCGGTCGCGGTGTAGCCAGAACCTGCCGTCCGAGTCCAGATCTCGTTGAAGTTCCTGTCAAACCGGGTAACGAACCCGTTGACGCTCTTGTGGCCCGCTATGTAGATATTCTGGTTGCGGTCCACGTAAACGTCGGCAACTTCGTCGGTGCTGCCGCTGCCAATATACCTTCCGATTGGGCCGCCGGGCGGCAGCGTTCCGTCGGTGCCGAGCCTTATGACGAACCCGTCCAAGTGTCCGCCGTTGTAGCCCGGGGTCGAATCGCCGCTGTCATTGATCCATCCGCCGGCCCGCGTCAGCCCTGCAACGATGATGCTTCCATCAATTGGATCGACTGTCACGCAACGGCCAAAATCCTCATTCGATCCGCCGATGTACTCTGACCATATCAACGCCGGAGCGGCAGCGCTGGAGCTAAGCAGCACCCGCTGCTCCAGTTTCTCGGTCACGGCTCCCCACCTGGGCTGGTTCACTGCGGTCTTTGCCCGAGCTCGGCGACTGCGGCCTTGCGAGCACACCTTCTTCTCAACGCCCGTTCGTCGATTGCGTGTCATACGCCACTCCCATGAAGTAAGCCGAGTCACGACCGACTGCGCCTCTGGTCCCAATCGCCTGGCGTCGTATACCGCCTGCTGCTTGAGCAACTGGTATGCGATCGTCCGCCACTTACTGGCCAAAGCCACCAAGGCCGTCTATTTGCCCCAGTAATGCGCCACCTTCTCAAACCATTTCCGCATGCGCCTCCGGCAGGGGCCCACGTATCCACAACTGCTCGAATACCGTTGAACAGCTTTGGGCCGGATTCTGCGTAGCCCGCCTCCCTTTTCTTGGCAAGACACTCACCTGGGAAATCAGGTGCGCGATACGGTCCACCAGGCTCAGACGGGAGGAGCGATCGCCGCTATATCCTGACGCTGTCACTTCCGCGCGCCGTGCGGAGAAGTTTTGTGGCGTCAGTGCTTCCCAATTGCGCGCCGCCCCGCATCCCTTTTACACGCCTACTGCCATCGTGGACGGGATGCCTGCGGAGCAGGTCGGCCGTCAGCGTTTCCAGCCCCGCGTAGATCGCCGCCTCCTGGCCGGCGCCGCGGTGCGCCAACTGCAGGGTGCGGCGGGCGTCCTTCAGCGTGAAGTAGCCGCGGCGCTGGTCGGGATACGTGCCGTAGTCGAGCACGGCGCCGGTGAAGTCGTCCTCCCAGCCGCAGACCATCCAGTAGAGGACCGCGCCCTGGACATCGACGAACGCCGTCAGGTGGTTGGCCCCGACCGGCACCTCGCCGCGTCTCAGGCCGCTGACCTTCGCGGCGATCTGCTCGGCGGCAAGCATCCCTCCGTCGCCCTGGCTCTCGGGTATCGGCTCGTTCTGGTACTCCGCGAAGAACGCCGCCTCATCCTGGAGCTTGAGATTCATCGCGTGCTGGACCGCCGAGACCTCGTCGGGGTTGTGCCGCGCCGGCCAGGCGACGACGGCGCCCCGATCCATCTCTTCCCGGTGGGCGATGTAGAAGGCGGTGGCCTCATGGCCGTCGCCGTCGTTGCGGAGCGAGTCGGCGCGGATGCGGGCGTACTCGGCCCAGAGCCTCTCGTTCGCCGGAAACGCGTAGACCATCCTGGTCCGCTCGCCTTGCCACTGCGGGTGCCTGTCGCGGTCGAGGATGCGGTCGGCCATGTCGCCCGGCACCACCACCGTCAGCGTCATCAGCCCGGCGATCTTCCTGCCCGGGCCGGCGAGGTTCAGCACCGCGCCGCTGATGACGGATTCCCGCTGCGCGCATTGGCTGGGGCTGCGGGCGCTCTGGTCGGTCTGCGGGTCGTCGATGATGACCAGGCTGGGGCGAATGCTCTCGCCCGTGGCGCGGGTGTGAATGGCGCCGCGGATGTTGCCGGTGATGCCCGTCACCCGCACGATGGCGCCCGCGGCGCGGCCGCGCCTTGCGGGCGCTGCCGGGGGTGTTCCCGCAGGACATCGGCGTCTTGCGCCGCTCGTGCCGTATCCGGCGACGCTCGGCCTCCGCCTCAGCCGGGCTGAACAGGTAGGCATCATCAGGTCGCATCAGGAATGGCGCGAGCACTTCCTGGGCCCTGGGACCGAAGTAGATCGTCCGACGGTGACCGCAATGCGCAGTCTTGTGGTCCTCGGGCGAGTAGGTCCAGACGGTGCCGGTGCGGTCGATGTCACACTTCCGCAGGCCGACCAGCTCGCCGGCGCGGGCGGCGGTCAGCAGTTGGAGTTGCACCAGCGCCCAGACCTGGCGGCTGACGAACGGCTGGATCGCGTTCACGTGCTCGATGGCGACGGGCCGGACGGGAGCGGACTCCTTCGCCGTGGACCGGCCCCGGCGCAGGCCGGCGACTGCCTGCAGCGCGTGGTACACGTTGCCGGGGATCAGTTCCTGCTCGGTGCCCCAGCGGTAGAGCGTCTTGATCAGTTGTACGTGCTTGTTGATGCTCGTGCGACACCATCCCAGGTCAATCATCTTCTGTCGCACTGCCTGCAGCGCTCGGGGGCCGAACGCAACGGCCGGCGTGTCCGCGTACAGCTCGCACAGCGGCTTGAATGCCCGCTGGAATTTTTTCAATCTCCACGGAGAGTTTCCCGTCGGGATTGACGTAGTAGTTCTCGGCCCAGATCCAGAAGCGGCTGACCAGTTCCTTGATGGTCAGCGACTGCGGGTTGTCGTTGGGCAAACCGCCCGAGGCGAGCAGTTCGGCTACGTACTGGTGGTATTTCTGGATCGTCTCCGGTTTGTTCGGACAACCCAAGTACACACGATGTCCGCCGACGAAAACGTAAGCCTGATTGGTAGGTTTGTGAACGCGGAACTGGGGTGCGCGCGGCATGCTGGCTGGCATGGCCGACTCTCCTTTGTGGGTAGTACTACCCACTTTTCGGGTCGAGTTACGGCTGCCACGGCGTTATGCGTGCTAGCGATTACTCTCGCTGCCAGCCAGACTTACTTCAAGTGGGCCGTATCCGGCTCGAACGGATGACCTCCTCCTTGTAAGGGAGGCGCTCTGGCCAACTGAGCTAACGGCCCAAGGTTCCCCCGCTTCATCAATCCGCACAATACGTCCGCCCGCCAGTGGCGTCAAATACATCCACCGCTTCCGACGACCGGCGGATGCGTGACAATCTCGGCGTGAGGTGGAGGACCGCACGGCGATGTTGAGGATGTTCTGATCGTCGGTGTCCGCTCGGAGCCTGGACACGGGCGAGGGACGGCCGTGCTACGGGGTCCGCCCCCGCTATCCCGACCCGCCAACTGCGAAGAGTGTCACGCACTCCGACCGGCAGCCTACAATATCGTACTCAACTAGTCTTGTATCGCCAATCGGCAGGAGCCAGCCATGACCAACCGTCGCCAGTTCGTCCGCGCCACTCTTTCGGCCGCTGCTCTGGGGCCGACCGTTCTCCAGGCGCAGGACAAGGCTGGTGCAAGGAGACTGCTGACCGGTTCCGGCCAACACACTTACGAGGTGATCCCCGACTGGGCCAGGCTGCCGGCCGGTCGCAGGTTCGGCAACACGCACGCCGTCGTTGAAGATTCCCAGGGACGCATCCTCATCCACCACCAGGGCCCCGAGTCAGTCTGCATCTTCGACCCCGACGGTCGATTCATCAAGTCGTGGGGCAGCCAATGGCAGGCCGGGGCGCACGGCATGCAACTCCGCAAGGAAGGGAGCGAGGAGTTTCTTTACCTGGCCACCACCAACCAGCACCTGGTCGTGAAGACCAACCTTGACGGCGAAGTTGTCTTCAAACTCGAATACCCCAGCGACGCCAAAGACGCCGCCGGCAATCCCTGCTATGCCGACGGCGGTCGATACAACCCAACAAACATCGCCCTGGCGCCGAATGGCGATTTCTACGTCGCCGACGGCTACGGCAGCAACTTCATCCACCAGTACGACATCCAGGGCCAGTACATCCGCACTTTCGGCGGCACCGGCACGGGGGACGGGCAACTGCGCTGCCCCCACGGCATCTGGTGCGATACGCGCGGAAACCAGCCGATGCTGCTGGTTGCCGACCGCGCCAACGAGCGCCTGGTGTACTTTTCATTGGACGGCCGGCATCACAGGACCATCAAGCCCGCCGACAACGCCTACCGTCATCCCTGCCACTTCGACCAGCGCGGGCAGGAACTGCTGTTGCCCGGCCTGCACGGGCGCGTGAGCATTCTCGACGCCGACAATGCGGTCGTCGCCGTGCTCGGCGACAACGCCGACGCCCGGCAACGGGGCCGCAACGACATCCCGCGGGATCAGCGCAGCGACGGCATCTTCGTCTCCCCCCACGGGGCCTGCTTCGATCGCGCGGGCAACATATTCGTCACCGAGTGGCTCCTCGACGGGCGCGTCACCAAGCTGCGGCGCGTCGCCTGACACAACACCGGCCGCCCCTGACCGGTTTCAAATCCATTGAAAGCCTCCTTTTCGCGCGGCCTCTGCGCCCCTACACTCAACGCCGAGTCATGGGCAGCCTCCCGTTCAACATAGATCGCGTCATCGAGGGCCGCGCCAGGCTGACCGAGCAGCAGGCTCTGGAACTGTACCGGTCGGCCCCGCTCCACGACCTTGGCCAGTGGGCGCACGCCGTCACCCAGCGCCTGCATCCGGAAGACTACCGGACGTATGTCATCGACCGGAACATCAACTACACCAATGTTTGCACGGCCAGGTGCACCTTCTGCGCCTTTCGCCGCGATCACGACGACGCCGACAGCTACACGCTGGATCACGACCAGATCAGCCGGAAGATCCGCGAGCTGGTGAGCATCAACGGCACGCAGGTGCTCATGCAGGGCGGGATGAACGATCGTCTTCCCATCGAGTACTACGAGGACCTCCTGCGGCACATCAAGGGCGCCTTCCCCGCCGTCCACATTCACGCCTTCTCGCCGCCGGAGTTCGTGGAGTTCGAGCGGTTCTTCAACATGGATGTGCGCGACATTCTTCGCCGCTTCCGGGCCGCGGGGCTGGACACCATTCCCGGCGGCGGCGGCGAGATCTTCGCCCCGCGCGTGCGGCGGCGGATCGGCCTGGGCAAGTGCAGCGGCGACGACTGGCTGCGGGTGATGCGCGTGGCCCACGAGGAGGGGATGAACACGAGCTGCACGATGCTCATCGGCCACATCGAGTTCGTCCGGGAGCGGATCGAGCACCTGGCCGCGCTGAGGGACATGCAGGACTACGCCCTGGGTCTGGGCGATGACGGGATGAAGCCGCAAAGAGACCAGGCCATGCAGCGCCATCCCGGCGTTTTCCTCAAGTCGGCGTTCGAGAATCGAAAACCAGAAATTGATTCGCCCGGTTCCTATACCGCCTTCATCCACTGGCCTTTCCAGCGAGAGAACACGCCATTGGGCCGGGCCAGGGAATGGGACCCCGACGTGCATGGTCCTTTTGACGACTCGACCAACGAGGACATTCTGCGGGGCCGGGTCGTGCGGACGGCGGGCGCCGACGAGTATCTTCGGATGCTGGCCATTGCGCGGCTTTTCCTGGACAACATCAGGAACATCCAGAGCAGCTGGGTCACGATGGGTCCGAAGATCGGGCAGGTTGCCCTTTTCTTTGGCGCCAACGACATGGGCTCGGTCATGATGGAGGAGAACGTCGTCAGCGCCGCCGGGACCACCTACCGGCTCAACGAACGTGAGATCTGCCGCCTGATCCGGGACGCCGGCTGGATTCCCGCGCAGCGCGACCAGTATTATGGCGTCCTGCGGCGCCACGACGGACCGGCTTCGCCCGATCTGGTTCCTCTGAAGGACCCGCCGCTGCGCAGCGTCAGGCAGCTGGACAAGCCGCACATCGGTCCGGCCCCCGGTCTGGACAGGGAGGCCGATCGATCGATCAAAGTCCAATTGCCCCTGCTTGGCTCGTAGGATGGAGGTGCGTGACCGTTTCGGCGTGAGGTGGTGCACCGCATGGCGATGTTGAGGGTCTTTTGGGCGCCGGTGACTTCGCGGCGATTGGGCACGGGCGGGACGCCCGTGCTACGAGAGGGGCGCGACAGGGGGCACGGGCCAGAGGCCCGTGCTACGGGGGCCGCTCTCGCCATCCAGGACCGCCGGCGGCAGGAAGTGGCATGCACCCATAGAATAGAATTGTGGCGTTCTTGTCCCGGGTGCGGGCATGGCGGGCAGGTGCCCGATGACTGCTCGACTCGAACGGGCGCGCGTTTCATTGTGAAACAAACCGCCTTCCGCGGCGTCCGATATCAGCGTGAGAGCTTTCCCGGTTTCAAGTTCCGGCGTCAAATCGGGTTTAACGGTTCGAATTCCGGACGGTTTAGACTGGCGCGTGATTCCATGATGTTCGAAGCCCTTGAAGATCGTCGTCTCCTGGCCGCCCAGATCGTCGGCAACACCCTGTTCGTGCGCGGCACGGACCGGGGCGAGATCATCGAAGTGACCCGCAAGATGACCAACACCTTCCCCGCCGGTAACACGGTCATTGTCACCGTGTATATCAACAAGGTTCCCCAGATCTTCTCCAACGCCGGCAACGTTCAGCGCGTCGTGATCGAGGCCCTTGGCGGCAACGACGTCATCAAGGGCAACTTCGTTCTGACCGACGTGTTCGGGCAGATTGTGGGGGGCCTGGCCCAGGAGATCTTCGGCGGCGACGGCAACGACACCATCGTCGGCGGAGCGGGCAACGACCGCATTTACGGCGGCGACGGCAACGACTCGATCTCCGGCGGCATCGGCTTCGACTCCCTGGCCGGGGACAACGGCAACGATACTCTCGTCGGCGGCGCCAACGCCGACGCCTTCTCCGGCGGCGCCGGAATCGACACGGCCGACTACTCCAGCGCCGCCGGTCCCCTGAGCATTTCCCTGGACGGCAAGGCCAATGACGGCCTGACCGATGGCCGAAACAGCGAGGGCGACAACGTCTACACCGATGTCGAAAACGTCATCGGCGGCAGATTCAATGATCGCATCTCGGGCAGTTCGTCGTCCAATTCCCTTTACGGCGGCGAGGGCAAGGACACCCTGCTGGGCGGCGCGGGCAACGACCGCCTGTTCGGCGGAGGGGGCGACGACTGGCTGCAGGGGGACGATGGAAACGACATCCTCTACGGTCGCGACGGCGCCAACGACCAGGGCAAGGATTCGCTGTACGGCGGAACCGGCACGGACACCGCCTACGCCGGCCCTGCTGATCTGGTCAAGACGGCCGAGACCATCCGCCGGGCGTGAACGGCCCGGTCGCTTATGCTCATGCTATCGAGCGGGCTTCAGGTCGAAGGCCACGCTCACGTTGGCTCTGACGGCGATCTGCCCGACCGGCATGGTCTCGCCGCCGGCCCCGCCATCGCCGACGACCTGCATCGCGTTCTGCGCCATCCCGCGCCCATAGCCGCCCCACCATGATCCGCCCCAGTACCCGTGGTACGCGCTCTCGCTGATGCTGCGAGGAAGCCCCACTTCGCAGCCCAGTTCCGCCGCGAGATCCACCGCCTTTTCCCGGGCCGCCCTGATTGCCATGCGCCTGGCGTTGTCCCGGTGTTTTCGCAGTTCGGTGGTGCGGAAGTCGATGGCCATGATCCGGTTGGCCCCGTTCTTCAGCGCCACATCGACCAGTCTCTCCAGCAACTGCACATCCTTGAGCGTGATCGAGTACCCCCGCCGCGCGAAGTAGCCCTCGATGCCCCGCGACGGATACGCCCCGTCGCGATACCGCAGCTCCACCTCCAGTTGCGCCGTCTGGATATACCGGGGCTCGATCTTCAATTCCCTGAGCGCCGCCAGCAGCTTCGCGCTGGCCGCGTCATTGTCGGCCTTCGCCTTGTCCAGCGAGGTGTCGAACGACTCGACCCCCAGGCTGATGACCGCCTCGTCGGGCGCCACGTACACCACCGCCTCGCCGGTGGTGCTGATCGTCCGGGGCTGTTCAGCCGGGCCGGCCACCTGACCCCGTGCCGCCAGTCCCATCATCAATACGATAGCAATTACAACCATCGACTTACGAAACATGGAGTTCTCCTTTCGCCGGTTGCCTGTTCCTTAGTCGCCCGGCAGCCGCGAAGGTTCCAGGCTGTTACATTTCCGTTACAACTTGCCGCGCCAGCCGCAGCGCCCCCGCGGGCACCGAGTCCTCCCCCAGTCGCGCGATCTCCACGCGCGGCACGGGCCGGAAGGCCTCCATGACAAAGCCCGGCAGCCGAGCGGCCACGGCGCTGCTGAGCGGTTCACCCAGCAGCGACAGTCCTCCCCCCATCACGATCCGCGCGGGATGGAACAGATGCACCGCGTGCGACAACCCAAAGGCCAGGTCCTCCGCGACCTCCTCGACGATCGCCCGGGCCAGTTCATCCCCCTGGGCCAGCGCCGCCGCCAGATGCCGCGCCTCGCCGCCGATCTCCCGGCCGATCAGCCGCCCCAGCGGCGTATCCGGCTGCCGCTCGCAACGCTGCCGAATTCGCGCATCCACCGCCCACCCCGAGCACCTCTGTTCCACCGTCGTCCCGTTTCGATCGAGCCTCACATGCCCGAATTCCACCTCCCCGGGCGGCGACCCGTGGTAGATTCGCGATGCCACCACCAGGCCCCCGCCGACCCCGCTGCCCATGTTCGTGTAAAACAACGGACCTTCCGGGTCGCCGGCCGCATGGGCCTCCCCCAGGGCCGCCAGGTTGGAGTCGTTCTCGACGACCGCCTTGGCCCCGGTTCGATCCTCGGCCCATCGGCCGAGCTCAAACCCGCTCCAGCCCTCGATCTGGTGCGAAACCGCGACCCGACCCTGCCTCCAGTCCACCGGGCCTCCAAAGCCCACCGTCGCGGCCCGCACCTTCAGCCCGCCGAACTCCGTTCGCAAAGCCCTTTCGAGTTGTTCCAGGATTCCGGCCGCACCGCGGGCCCGCTCCACCCGTCCCCGCCAGCGCCGCTCGATCCGCCCCAGCCCGTCGCCGGCCACGATCTGAAGCTTGGTCCCGCCGATCTCGATGCCGAGAAAAACCGTGTTCGCGCCCATCGGGCTGATTCTACCGCCAACCCGCGGCAAATCCCGCCGGGACCGGCGGCCTTCGCGGTTATGGGAGCTTGTCCCAAAGTCAAAGTGCGTGTTCTCTACGTCCGATTCCAGTTCAAGAGGACGCGCAGAATCCCCTTTCAGCCCTGCGCGCTGGTCGGAGCCGCAAAATGAATGACCTGCTTCGGGAGAGAATCCATCAGTGTGCGTCGCTTCCGTCCCTTCCGGCGATCGCCATCCAGGTTCTCGACCTGGCACAGCGGGATGAGGTCGACCTCACCGAGATCGCGCGAGTCATCTCCAAGGACCCTGCCCTTTCCTCGAAGATCCTCCGCACCGTCAACTCCAGCTTTTATGGGCGGAGCCAGAGCATTTCCACCATCAGCCACGCGCTGGTCATTCTCGGGCTGCAATCGGTCAAGACGCTGGTGCTGGGCTTCTCGCTGGTCAGCAACCTCAACAGGCAGAAGGCCAGGGGTTTCAAGCACCTGGCCTACTGGCAACATTCCATCTACGCCGCCACCGCCGCGCGCACCTTCGCCGGCAAGTTTCAGTTCGTCCAGCAGGAGGAATGCTTCCTGGCCGCCCTCCTGGCCGACATCGGCATGCTGGTTCTCGACCAGGTCCTGGGGGAGGGATACGGCGAGATTTGCCAGAAAGCCGCCAATCACGAGCAGCTTGCCGCCGTGGAGCAGCAAGAGCTGGGCGCGACGCACGCCGAGGTGTCCGGGATCCTGGCCGAGCGGTGGAAGCTGCCCCCGGTCCTCGTGCTTCCCATGGCCCATCACCACAGTCCTTCCGCCATCGAAGATCCCTCGCTCCGGAAGCTTACCGAGGTCGTTTGCCTGGCCTGCCGCTGCGCCGACATTTTCGTCAACGAGGACGCGGCCGAATCCATTGCCCACGTGCGCCGGGTCTGCCTCGAGCAGCACAGGATTCCCGAGGCCGAATGCGACGCCATGCTCGATGACATCTGCACGCGCACCAAGGAGGTGGCCACCCTTTTCGAGATCAACGTCGGTCCCACCAACTACGAGCAGATCCTCAAGAAGGCCAACGAGGCGCTGGTCGAACTCACCCTGCGAACCCAGCAACAGGCCGTCACTCTCGAGCAGCAGAATCTCCAGCTCAAGCACCAGGCGACCACCGATGCCCTGACCGGTCTGGCCAACCGCGCCAGGTTCGATGCGTTCATCGAGGAGCAGTTCGCGGCCGCCGCCGGTTCCGGCAAGCCCCTGTCGCTGCTGATTGTGGACATCGACAAGTTCAAGTCCATCAACGACACCCACGGCCACCAGGCCGGCGACGAGGTGCTTCGGTCCGTCGGGAAACTGCTTCGTTCCGCCGCCCGCGCCCAGGACCTGGCCGCCCGCTACGGCGGCGAGGAACTGGTGCTGGTCATGCCCGGTACGCCTCGCGCAACCGCCGCCGCCGTTGCCGAGAGCATCCGTCGGGCCATTGCCGCAAAGCCGTTGCGCTGCGACGCCGCCGGCGTCAGCTTGAGTGTCACCGCGTCCATTGGCGTGGCCAGCTGCGAAGCGGGCTCTCCCTTCCGCGAGACGCCGCACCTGATCAAGGCCGCCGACATGGCACTTTATGCGGCAAAGCACGGTGGGCGCAACTGCGTCAAGGTATTTTCCGTCAAGTCCGCCGCCTGAGATTCCCCGCCCGCGAGTCTGTCAAGACCGGTCCGTCGCTTGACACCGTCTCCGCGCCGCTTCACGCTTTGACCATGGGTTTTGACACCGACTCGGTCATCTACGCCATCGACCTGTTCGGCACGGCCAGTTTCGCCTTTTCCGGCGCCATTCGCGCACTGGATCGCCGGCCGGATATCGTCGGCATGATCATCCTGGCCGGGGCAACCGCCACCGGCGGAGCGATGGTCCGCGACGTGGTCCTGGACCGCGACGTGCTGCTCCTGCAGGATTACGGCTACATGCTGGTGATTCTCGGGGCCGCCGTCATCACCTTTTTCTATCCCCGGGCGCTGCACCGCAATGTGCACATCTTCATGTACTTCGACGCCGTCGGGATGGGGGTTTTTTCGGCACTCACGGCCACCGTCGCCCTGGCCAAACCCGGCATGAATCCCCTTTCGGTGCTGTTCCTGGCCACCATGACCGGCTGCGCCGGCGGCATGATCCGCGATGTCCTGATCAACAAGCCGACGCTCGTGCTTTGCAACGAGCTTTACCTGACACCCATCGTTGCCGGCGCCGCCGCGCTGATTGCGGCCCGGGCCGCGGGCGCGCCGCCGCTGAGCGGCTTCTTCGCCGCGTTTCTCGTCACCACCCTCATTCGTCTCTTGGCCATCCGCTTCAACTGGCGACTGCCCAGGGTCATGTGGGTGGAGGTCGATCCGCGGGAGTCTTCCCCGGAACGGCCGTGAGGGTTTCCCGTATTGGCGGGGGAATCGGAATCGCCTTCATCCCCCCCGGCCCGATGCGGCAGCAGACGCACTTGATCCGCCCCAGGGCCAGTTTCTGCCCGTCCTTGAGGAAATCCACCTCGTAGGTGAGCGATTTCTCCGACACGCCGACCACCCGCAGATGCAGTTCCACCTGGTCTTCAAACCGGCACGGCGCGAAGTACTCGCAGGCCGCCAGGACCCGCGGCCAGCCAATGTGTGCATCATCCCGCACCATGGCGACCGAGTGCCCCAGGTGTCGGAAAAAGGCGTGTTCCACCTCCTCCATCCATCGGAAGTAGTTGGAGAAATGGACCACGCCGGCCATGTCGGTCTCGGAAAACTGCACGCGATGGGTGATGGAGAATGTCGCGGCCATCATGGCAGGGCCCGCCTCGGCGGACCGGCTATGCTCATCTACACGCCAACGGGCACATCCCGCCTGGGACCGCCCGGCGACTGAAGCGGGATCGCCTGAGGGATCTTCACATACCTGCCCATGTCCGTAAAGATGGCGTTCACCTCCGGCCGGAAAACGTCACCGATCAGCAATTCCACCAGATTGTCCTTGTACATCGGGTGCTGGCGGACGAACTGCCCGAAGGAGAACCCCTTGGTGTAGAACGCGTAGACCAGCCTGCGGATCGCCCCCATGCCGTCGTTGAGGACCTCGCCCCACTTGCCCAGTTGCCGTGCCGACAGGTCGTTGCCGGCCAGGGCCTCGTTGATCGCGTCCGCGGCCATCTCGCCGCTCTTGAGAGCCAGGAACACGCCCGAGGAGTAGATCGGGTCCAGGAACCCGAACGCGTCGCCCACCAGCACCCACCCTTCGCCGGCGGGACGGGTGGAGCGATACGAGAAGTCCGACAGCACGTGCACCGGCGACACGCGCTGCGCCTTTTCCAGCCGCCGGGCCACCGGCGCGCACCGGGCGATTTCCTCGTCCAGCGTCTGCTCCTTGCTCTGCCGCGAGGTGACCAGTTGATCCACCTCGCCCACGACGCCGATCGACACGATGTCATCCGGCAGCGGGATGTACCAGAACCACCCGTCCTGGTCGGGGGTGGAGATCACCAGCGTCGCCCCCTCGTCCTTGCCGCTGTCACGATACGCGCCCTTGTAGTGGGCGAAGATGGCGCACTTGCGCAGCATCGGATCGGGCCTGCGGATGTCGAAACGCCTGGAGATCAGCGCGTTGGTTCCCGTGGCATCCACGACAACCCTGGCCGAGATTCTCGATGTCCGGTTCTCCTTTTTCGATTCGACCACGACGCCGGTGACCCTTGGCAGGTCGTCGTTCTCGGCCGGCTCGGTGAGGATGTCGGTCACGTTGGCTTCCTGCCAGACCTCGACGCCCTGCTCGGCGGCGTTTTCCAGCATCATCCGGTCGAACTCGCTGCGCAACACCTGCCAGGTCTGCGAGCATTCGTGCGGGTTGCGTTCGTCGAAATAGAAGGGCTGGCTTTCCTTGCCCGAGTGGTTGATGAACTGCACCGAGTACTTCCTGACGAAGTTGCTGTTCCTGAGCTTCGGCAGCAGCCCCAGCCGCTTGAATGTCCAGTAGGTTTCGGGCATCAGCGATTCGCCGATGTGGAAACGCGGGAAACGGCCGCGCTCCAGCAGCAGCACCCTGTGCCCTCGCTGGGCCACCAGTGTCGCCACCGTCGAGCCGGCCGGGCCGGCGCCAATCACGATCACGTCGTAGTCGGTCATAGCTGTAACACCATCAAGTCACGCGGGAGGAGAAAACAACGGGGGACGGAAAGCCCCCCTTGCTATCCTCCATCTCCCGCTCTCTGTTGCCTCTCGGGTCCCTTCGTGTTCTCCGTTTTGAAGCGCCTGTCTCCCGGCAGATTCGCCGGAACCGGGATCGCCGTGGCGATCTCCAGCACCTCGATCGCCGGCTCATGATCCACGTAGATCGTTCCCACCCGGCCATACATCGGGGCGCTGCGCCGGGCGTCAAACCACTGCAGCAGCGCGCTCTTCCCGGGGAACCGCAGATACCAGCGCGGGTGAATATGCCGCAGCGGGTTGTGGTGCAACAGGATCGCGCCCAGGGGCGCATGCTCCTCGAGGATCGACCGCCGGACCGGCTCGGGCATCCTCCGCAGGTTCACCCGCGCCAGTCCGTACTCGACCGCGTAATCGGTCTCCTGGAGCGTCAACACGATCTTCCGCGCGTAGACCAGGCCGTCCATGTGCGATTCCAGCACGTGCAGGTCCACCGGCACGCGATACTGCGCCGCCAGCGCCTTGGTCATGTGGTTGTTGTGAACCAGCAGGAACCGTTCGAGCGTCGGCATCTCCCTGGGTGAAACCTCGTCGAACTCCACCGTCGATGAATCGAGGCCGGCGAACGGCGCACACAGCGATGCGATCGCCTCGTGCGGCGTGTTGCATTGCACCAGCGGTTTCAAGGTTGGCATGGTGATCGTGCTCATGTGTAGCGGATGTTGCGGTATTCCGGCTCAAAAAACCGGTGCAGCAGCGAGTCGGCCCGAAGCAGACCCTGCCGCGTCAGGCTGACCTGATTTCCCTCCACGCGCGCCAGGCCCTCCCGCTCCAGTTCCTGCCACTGCTCCCGGAACTCCCGCACGATCTCCTCTCCGAACTTGTCGCGGAAATAGCCGGCGTCGATGTGCCCGAGCTTCAGTTGCAGGATCATCTCCCGGATCAGCCGCTGGCGGGCGGTGGTCTTCAATGCCCGGTTGATCGGCAACGCGCCGCCCTGCAACCGCGCCACGTACTCCTCCCACGTGTCCACGTTCTGGTAGTGAACGCCCTGGAAATGCGAAAACGAGGCCACGCCGGTCCCGACCATGTCCGCGCCGCGCCAGACCGAATCCCGATAGACAAATCGGCCATTGGGCGAATCGGCTTTCACGAGCGTATACGCCGACGAGACCCGATAACCGCCGGCCTGGAACTGGGAGAAGGCGTAATCGACCCACCGCCGCTTGGTCGCCCAGTCGGCGATCGCCGGCTCCGTGCCTTCCCCCCTTGCTTGCCTGGAAATAATCGTGTTGTACGGCAGTTCAAGCTGGTAGATCGTCAGCGAGTCGGGCGACAGTTCCAGCGCCCTGGCCACCGCGGCCTTCCACTTGTCCTCGGTGTCCCCCAGCATCCCCGCGATCAGGTCGATGTTGATCTGGTCGAACCCGACCTCGCGCGCCCAGTCGTAGGCGCGCACAATCTCCGGCGACTTGTGCGCCCGGCCGTTCAGCGACAGCACCTGGTCGTCAAAATGCTCCACCCCCAGGCTCAGCCGCGTCACGCCAATCCGCCTGATGGTCTCCAGCTTGTGCTTCTGAAGCGTTCCCGGCTCGCACTCGAACGTCACCTCGCGGGCGGCCGACCAAGTCCAGTGCTCGTTGATCCGGTCAATCAGCCGCTGGAGCTGCTGGGCCGAGAGGAAAGAGGGCGTTCCTCCGCCAAAGTAAACAAACTCAAACTCGCGCCCGCCGATGCCGGGTTGCGTGGCGTACAGCGCCACCTCCCGTGCAATCGCATCCATGTACACGTCCACGTCGGATGCGTTCTTGTCGGTGTACACGCGGAAATAGCAAAACTTGCAGCGCTTGCGGCAGAAGGGAATGTGCAGGTAGAGCCCCAGCGGCGTATCGGGCCTGGGCGGCCTGCCCAGCGCCTCCAGCGCCAGGGGCACCTGCCCCGCGCTCCACGCGGAAAACGGCGGGTAGTTGGCAACGAAGTAGTTGCCCACCTGCGTCTTCTCGGGCTGCTTTTCCTTGATCGTTTCCAACTGCATCAGCCAACACTCCGGTGATCGGCGACTCGGTGCCCTGTGGCACGGGCATCCGGCCCGTCCTGCCAACGGTCTTAACAGCCTGACTATAGGCCCCGGATCGCTTCATCCACCATCAATAAACCGCCGGCCGGCCGTCTTTATTCAAAGGCGCGGCAGCCGCTTGCCGATTTGACGGCTGGCGACGCGTCGATTATGCCGTCGTCCGAGGTGCTCCTTGGAAGTGATTGATACCGCTATTCCGGATGTGAAGATCCTGATTCCGCGGCGTTTCGCCGATCCCCGCGGCATCTTCTGCGAGACCTACAACCTGCGGACCTTCCAGAAACTCGGGTTCAGCTTGAACTTCGTGCAGGACAACCACTCGATCTCCACCGAGGCCGGCACCGTGCGCGGTCTCCACTTCCAGGCCCAGCCCTTCGCACAGGACAAACTGATCCGCGTTACCCGCGGCCGGGTGCTCGACGTGGCGGTCGATATCCGCCGCAACTCCCCCACCTTTGGCCGGCACGTTGCCGTGGAACTCAGCGCCGAGAACTGGAAACAGGTTCTCGTGCCCATCGGCTTCGCCCACGGTTTTGTGACGCTCGAGCCGAATACCGAGGTCCTCTACAAGGTGACCAGTTTCTACTCGCCCCAGCATGACCGGGGCATCTTCTGGGCCGACGAGGACTTGGCCATCGACTGGGGCATCTCCGCCTCGCAGGCGTGCCTCTCCGACAAGGACAGCCGCCTTCCCCGATTCAAGGACGTGGCCGAACTCTTTTGATTGCGCTGCGCGCATCCCCTGTGTCGCCGTCGGCGCCGCCTGGATGAAGCGGGCGAGCAAGACGGGCCGGGTCCTGCCTGGCCTTCCGGAAGCAACGACGGCTTGCGCGCCGGGGTATCCAATGCGCTGCATCTGGTTTCATTTGCGGCGGCGGAATCGGCGGCCGGAGAATGCGATGAGACACGTGTGGATCCTGATTCTGGTGGTGCTATTCGGGGGGCAGGTGTTCGCGGGGGCACCTCCGGAGCGGATCACGGGCCGGGACGGCGCGGCGATGGTGCTGGTTGCCGGGGGACCGTTCGTCATGGGCGCAGGGGATGGCCTGCCCGATGAAGGACCGCCGCATCGGGTGGAAGTGCCGGCATTCTATATTGATGTGCATGAAGTGACCTGCGCTCGGTATGCGGCGTTCCTCAGGGCGACGGGACATGCGCCGCCGATGGACTGGGCCGGTCCCGACGCGCCGGCGGGCAGGGAGAACCTGCCGATCACGAACGTGACGTGGTTCGACGCGATGCGGTACGCGATGTGGGCGGGCAAGCGCCTGCCGACGGAGGCCGAGTGGGAAAAGGCGGCGCGGGGAACCGATGGGCGCAGGTTCCCCTGGGGAAACGTGGACGATCCGGCCAGGCGCGTCATCGAGCGCGATGACAGGAAGAAGCTGGAGCCGGTGGATTCCCGGCCACTGGGGGCTTCGCCGTATGGCGCGCTGCACATGGCCGGCAATGCGTATGAATGGACGGCCGACTGGTACACCCCGTATCCGACCAGCACGCACAACTCGGTGCAGTTTGGAAGGAAGTACAAGGTCTTCCGCGGCGGCGGCGCGGAGTATTACTACGGCCTGAGCAACCGGGCGAATACCACGGCGCGCTATCGAGCGTTCGCATACGGCGCGCATGACTACATCGGCTTTCGTTGCGTGCAGAGCGTGGATGACAGACAGGCGCCGTATGACGCGACGAAGGCGATGGATGAGGCGCAGCGACAGTTGACGGCGGCGCTGAAGAAGCCGGCGGAGCTTTCCCATGAGGCGGAGTTTGCCGAGTACGTCAAGGCCGGGAGGATTCCGGTGACGGTGGCCGGCGCGGCCGGGCAAACCGGAGTCGTTCGCGCGGGAATCCCGCTTCCTGAAGGGCTGGTCACCGATCCGGCTCAACTTGCCCTCATGGCCGGGGACAACTCGCGACGCGCGCTCCAGGTGAGGGTGCTCTCGACGTATCCCGACGATTCCGTGCGATGGGCGCTGCTGACGTTTTCGGGCAGTGCGGGAGAGAGATTGGGGCTGGACTGGAGAAAGAGGGGAGAGCCTGATTCGGTCCCGGCGCTGGCGATCGAGCGGAACGAGGGTGCCATCGACATTCGGACCGGCGCCGCCTCGCTGCGTTGCGACAGGCGCACCCTGCTGGCGACCCACGCGCTGCTGATGCGGCTGGAATTGAGCACGGAGGAGCTTGGCGCGCTGCGGCCGCTGGCGGCGGAGAAGGTCGAACTGGGGGAAGCCGGCCCACTGCATGCGACGGTGAGACTGCGGGGCGCGCTGGGCCAATCGCAAGGCGGGAATGCGCCGACGGCTTTTCTGTATGACCTGTCCGCGCATGCGATGGCCGGTTCCTCGCGGATTCGCCTGCTGCTGACGCTGACACACCATGCCGGGCGCGAGAAGGTGCTGAACGTGAAGGCCGTTGACCTTCATTTCGTGGGCGATCCAGGCGCGGCGATGTCGCCGGTGTTGGTGGGCACGGACCGGGGCGCCCGGGCGTATTTGCACGCGCCGGTGGAGCTTGCGCAAGGGAACGATCTGCGTTTCGAGGTGGAGGCGCAAGGCGAGCCGGCACTGGAGGGGACGCGCGCCGCCGGATGGATCGCAGGACAGCGGGACGGGATGTGGCACGTCGTCGCCGTTGCCCACTTCTGGCAGAACCATCCCGCGTCGCTTGCCGTCACGCCTCAAGGGATCCTCTTCAGGATGTGGCACGGTTCGCAGCCTTTTGACTGGGAAGGCGGCCTGGCCAAGACCTGGGAGATCATCATTGATACCGCCAGGGAGCAGCCCAAGGCCGTTCACACGACTCCGCTGCGCCTGTCCATTCCTCCGGCATGGTCCTGCGGCACCGATGCCATCGGCGCGCCTCTTCTTCCTCGCGGCAAAGAGGCCCTCGAGCGCTTCCCCTACTGGGAGTTGCTCCGCGAAACCTCCATGCAACAGTGGGCGCGCGGCATGCCCACGGGCCTGCGGCACTTTGGCGATGGCTACATGGGCGGGCCGTACAAGGGAAAGAACGCCTACCAGAACCTGGAATACGACGTGGCGTGGAACTTCCTGTCGGAATATCTGCGCACCGGCGACACGCGGTATATCGACGCGGCCGTGCCCATGGCCCGCCATCAGGCCGACATCGACACCAACCATTTCACCGGCCAGCCCTGGAAGCATTCGCCCAATCACACGACCACCGAGGCCGAGTTCGGGCACATCTTCATTCGGGGCCTGCTGCTGCATTACCTGCTGACCGGCGAGACGCGCTCGCTGGAGGTGGCCCGCGAGATCGGCGACTGGATGGCCCCGCGCATGGCCAGGCTCGAAGGCGCGGGCAACGAGCGACAAATCGGCTGGAGCCTCTACGCCCTGACCGGCCTGTATGAAGTGACGCGCGAGCAGAAATACCTGGACGCCTGCGTGGCCATGTGCAATCATCTGGTCGCCCGGCAGTCGCCCACGGGCCAGTTCACCAACATCCGCTGGGACAACCGCATCGCCTTTTTCAACGGCATCACGCTCAACGGCATGCTCCAGGTTTACGAGCACACGAAAGATGAGAAGCTCGCCCAGTGCATCCAGCGCGTGGCCGACCGGACGCTGGGCATGTACCCCGAGTACGCCTGCCGCACGCTCAACGGTTATATCTGGGCCGCCCGGCGAACCAACGACCCGCGCTACCTGGACACGATCGAGCGCACGTGGGAACTGGCCACCGAGTACATCAAGGAGCCGATCACCGAGGAGACCCACGCCTGGCATTTCCGCGCGTTCGCCGCGAAGCATGATCTGTATCCGCTCTTCGCCACGCGCCCTCCCGCCATGCCCGACCCGGCCACCTGGCGCGGCCTGCGCGTCGAGCAGCCGAATGTGGATGTCTACGTCAAACCGAACTCGGCCGCCGCGCCGCTGATGTTGATCAAGGAAGGCCACGCGACGGGGACTGCACAGCTCTTCGACCCGGCCGGGGGATTGATCCGGACGTTCAGCTTCCCGGATGCCAACCGCATGTTTGAGGCCGTTGCGCTGACGCTGCCCAAGGCCGATGGGCCATGCCTGCTGCGGTTCACAAGCAGCAGCGCCCGCGGCTGGCAGGTGCATTACGACACCTCGGTCCGCGCGGTCGTGCATGACGCGAAGGGTACGGCCCTGCCGGACCTGTTCCCGCGGGCCTATGCGCTGCTCGACGATGGCGCAACGTCCATATCGATCAAGCTTGAAGCGATGGGAGAGGGATTTCACGCGGCGACTCTCTACGATCCGGCCGGCAACCCGGTGAAAACAGTCCGGCACTTCGTCGATTTCGAGGACCCCGGCCGATATGTACTGGAATTGAAGCACGAGGGCGGCTCGCTTGATGCGTCGGGGCCGTGGTCGGTGGAAGTGGTCAAGTCGAAGGTCATCGGGGCCAGAGGGTTGGCCCCCTGGTGGTCGCCGCGCGCAGAGGAGCTGTTCCATCCCGAGCGGCCATGACGCGGCGAGGACGGCACTGGCATTCCGGCAACGGGGCGACAACTCCAGTCGCGCACCCCGGCCCGGCCTTCCAGCAGGATCTTGCTTGCATCCGTGCGGCCCGGCGGGCGATAATGATGCCGTGCAGGCGGGCCAGTCCCCGAAAACCGCGATTGACTGGCAGCAGGTGGGCGAGGAGATTCTCTGCCCGCTGTGCTACTACAACCTCCGCGGCCTGATCGAGCCGCGCTGCCCGGAGTGCGGGTATCGCTTTGAGTGGTCCAACCTGCTCGCGCCGGAGAATCGGCGGCACCCGTACCTGTTTGAGCATCATCCCAACCGCAAGCCCTGGTCCTTCTATCGGACCCTCCTGGGCGGGCTCCGGCCGCGGGAGTTCTGGAGCACGCTCAAGCCGTCTCAACCCTCGCGGGCGGCGCTGCTGGGGCTGTACTGGGTGATCGGTCACGCTCTGATCATCTTGACGATGGTGGGTCTGCTGTCACTTGCGGCGATGGATTGCGCGCAACGAATGAATCAGCTTCGCGTCAGCGTTGTGCAGACTTGGTCGGCAAGTCCTGCCCCAAATCCCTGGAGGCAGAGCTATCCCAGTCGCCAGACATTGGACCAACACCTCGATCAGGTATTCCCCCTGCCGCCCAGCTGGGAGTTTTTCGGGGTTCTCATTGCCAAGTTGCCCAACTCTCGCCTTGGTGCATTGGTCGTCGTTCCCGGCGGGCTGCTCGCGGGGCTGTTTCTCGTCTGGCCCTGGCTGACGTTCCTGACGCTGATGATCTTCCGCGTCTCCATGCGCCGGGCGCGGGTGCGAACGATTCACGTGCTGCGGTGCGTGGTTTACAGTTCGGATGCGGCCCTGTGGTTGTGGATCCTGGCGGCGGGACTCGGCACGTTGCGCCTGCTGCTGATTTCGCAGTGGCTGGCCGACCTGCTGTGGGTCGTGGCTATGGCCTACGTGACGGTATTCATGTACCGCGTGACAATCGCCTATTCGCGGTATCTGAAGTTCGACCACAGCTTCCTGACGATCCTGGCGGCGCAGATGATCGTGCTCCTGCTGGTGCTCACGACCGTTTTCGTGGCCGGGGATCTCTACAATCTCTTCCCGTAATCGAACCTTTGTGGCCGGGGGAGGTACAACTGTATAGACCAAGCGGAGATTGCATGCGGCGTTCTCTTGTCGCGACCATCGCCCTGGCGACCCTCCTGCCGGCTTGCTTTGCGCCGGCCCAGGAGCCGATGTACGATCTGCTCCTGCGGGTCTACGCGCCGCTGATCGACCAATCCGACCCGCAGGCGTTCCCCATGAAGATTTGGGCGGTGGCGCAGAGCCCGCGGCGGTTCTGGGGCGCGGGCAAGGACCATTTCTTCCACTGGTGCAAACTCAACGCCGCCGACTGGCTGGCCGACAAGGAGGCTTACGTCATCCAGCAGGGCGACCAGCACCTGGGCAACATCGGCGTCTACCCGGCCGCCGGCGCGTTCGGCACACTGGCCTTCGGCATGGTCGATTTCGACGACACGGCCAACCTGCCTTTCCAGTACGAGCTGCTCCAGGGGGTGGTCACCTTCCGCATCCTCGCGCGCCAGCAGGATGTGGAGTTTAAGAAGAAGAAGGTGGATGAGCTGATCGAGGTGATCTTTGAGAATTACCGTCTCGCAGCCACCTCCGGAAAGAGCGCCACGGAACTGCTCAAGGAGGACAAATGGGTCCAGGACCTGTTCAAGGAGGCGAAAACCGACCGCTACGGCGATGATCTGAAGGACTACGTCGATGCCCGCGGCAGGTTCTTTCCGCGCATCACCAACAGCAAAGGCCCCAAGGAAATCCTCCGCCCGGGGATGCAGCATGCCGACGCCATCGCGGCGGGACTTGCCGCGGCCATCGGCCGCTCGCCGGCGACGGCGGCGCTGCTTCGCTATCGCTCGGCAGAGGAGTTTCGCAAGGCGATCAAGGACATCGCCATCCGCACGCAGGTCCGCAGCGGCGGCAGCCAGGGAATGCGAAAGTTCCTGGTGCTGCTGGATCGGCCGATGCTGGGCATCCGCCATGACCTGATCATCTACCTCAAGCAGCAGGCGCCGACCGCGGCCGAGCGTTCCGGCCTGATCCCGCTCGACCCGCGAACGCCGGCACAGCGTTTTGTCGAAGACACGCTAGCGCTGATGAACCCGCCGCCGTTCCTGATCGGCTGGTGCGAGATGGATGGCGTCAGCTACTGGGTCACGCTCAAGGAACCCTGGAGCGAGGAGCTTGGCCCGAAGGATGTGGAGGATGTGAAGGACCTCAGGCACGCCGCGAGGATCTTCGCCACGGCCACCGGCGCATCGCACGCGCGCAGCGGCAAGGGGGCGGTCATCGCCAGCCGGCTCACCCCGCAGCTCGCCGAACAAATCAAGCGGCTCAGCGAGGCTTATGTCAGGCAGTTGTACATCGACTACGAGCAGTTCAGGTCCGACCCGCGGACGGTCGCGCACGTGAAGGCGGTGGGGGCGTTGATCGACGGCACACGGTGAGGCAGCCGACCCGCGGGATTGCCTCGCCCGATGACACGGCGGGCGGCCCATCTCCCTCGATCGAGTTCGCTGCGCCCGCCGATCATGTGGCGCGGGGGAGCAACCTTTTCCCGTACAGATAGCGCCCGCAGCACAGGGCCACCGCCAGGGCGTCGGCCACGTCCGCCGGTTCGGGCGCCCGCTTGAGATTCCACAGCAACTGAATCGCCCGCTGCACCTGCTGCTTGCCGGCGTGACCGTGCCCGACGACCGACTGCTTGACGCGATTGGCCGCGAACTGCTCCACGCGCAGCTTCCGCCGCTGCGCCACCAGAAGGATGACCCCGCGAGCGTGGCCCATGAGGATGGCCGTCCGCGGGTGGGCGTAGTGGGCGTACAACTGCTCGACGGCGCAGACTTCGGGCTTGTACTCGTCACACAGGGCTTCAAGTTCGGCCTCCAGCTCGACCAGGCGATCGGGGAGCGACGTTTTTGAATTGAGCCGGATCACCCCGCCGGCGACCAGCTTCGGCCGGAGCAGCGCGTAATCCACGACGCCGTAGCCGGTGATCTGCAACCCGGGATCGATGCCGAGAATCCTCATCCACCCGGCAGTATGCGGCCGGCAGTTGGCGGAAGCAATTGTTGCCCGCTCTCGACTACGCTTTTGGGCCTGTGACCGTTTGGACGTTGGGTAGAGGACTGCACGGCGATGTTGAGGGTTTTCCGAACGTCGGTACCTTGACGAAGCTCGGGCACGGGCGGGAAGCCCGTGCCACTGGGTTGGCCCCCGCGATCTTCAACCGCCGACTGCGCAAGACGTCACGCACCCTACGCCTTTCGCCACACCGTTCCGTCGGGGCGATCCTCCAGCAACACGCCGATGTCGCTGAGTCCTTTCCTGATCGCATCCGCCAGGGCGAAGTTCTTGTCGCGCCGGGCATCCTGTCGCAGCTTGATCAGCAGTTCCATGAGCCGGCCGACCAGCGCGGCGTCCCTGCTGTCGCCCGACCGGGCCAGGTCCTTGCGGAACAGTCCCAGCACCTGCCCCAGCTTTCGGAGGGTCACGACCGCCCCGACCACCGCCTGCACCTTCTGCGGCTGGCGGTCCTTCTCGACCTGCTGCTGCTCGATGAAGGCGTTGATCGCGCCGGTCAACTCGTGGAGCACGGCAATGGCCCCGGCCGTATTGAAGTCGTCATCCATCATCTCCAGGAACTTCATCTTGTGTGCCAGCACCGCGCGGACGAAATCGGCCAGATCCGTCTCCAGCAGCGCCGGAGAGGCGTGCTCCATGTCGGGGGCGTTGTCGGCCAGCGGCTCGCCGGTGATCCGCTGCACGCGCTCAAAAAGCCGGCCGAACGCCGACAGGCCCTTCCTGGCCGCGCCCAGGACCTCATCGGTGAAGTCGATGGGGCTGCGATAGTGCGTGCTCAGCAGCATGTACCGCAGCAGTTCCGGGCCGTATTCGCCGATGAGCCGCCTGGCCGCGACCGCCGCCAGGGCCGCCGCCCCTTCCGGCGTGGCCGCGTCGCTGCCGCTGATCTTCTTGGTGTTCAGCCGCGTCAGGCCGTTGTGCATCCAGTACTTGACGAACGGCTTGCCCGAGGCGGACTCGGACTGGGCCAGTTCGTTCTCATGATGCGGGAAAAGCAAATCCATTCCGCCGCCGTGGAAGTCGAACGTCTCGCCCAGGTACTTGCTGGACATGGCCGAGCACTCGATGTGCCAGCCCGGCCGGCCCGGACCCCAGGGGGACTCCCACGACGGCTCGCCGGGCTTGGCGGCCTTCCACAGGGCGAAGTCGGCGGGGTTGCGCTTGCCCGTGCCCTGCAGCGCCCGCGTGCCCGACTCCTGCTCCTCGACCTTGCGATGGGAGAGCTTGCCGTAATCCGGGTCGGTGGAGACGTCAAACCACACGTCGCCGCCGGCCGCGTAGGCGTGCCCCTTCTCGATCAGCCGCCGGGTCATGGCGATGATCTCGGCGATGTGCTCGCTGGCCTTGGGAAACCGATCGATCGTGTCCACGCCCAGGGCCGCCAGGCACTCGTGGTACTCCCTGGTGTATCGCTCGGCCAGGGCGGCGACGGTCTCGCCGCGCGCGGCGGCCGCCTCGATGAGCTTGTCGTCCACGTCGGTGATGTTGACGACCCACGTCACGTCAAAACCCTTGTAGACCAGGTATCGCTTGATCGCGTCGAAGATGACCGGGCCCACCATGTGCCCGACGTGCGGCGACTTGTAGACCGTCGGGCCGCACAGGTACATCCCCACCTTGCCCGGGCGCACCGGCTCGAACAGCTCTTTCTGCTTGGAAAGGGTGTTGTATACGCGAAGGCTCATAGCGTGTCAGTTGTCGGTTGTCAGTCGCCCGTTGTCAATCATGAACGGATCATGGCCGAGCCAGCAGGACGACCGCGTGACAGGCGATCGCTTCGCCCCTTCCCACGGCGTCGCACGTCTCGTGGGTGCCGGCCTTGATGTTCACCGGCCCGCCGATCAGCGCGCGCAGGTTCTCGGCCATCTGCGCCTTGAACGGACCGAGCCTGGGCCGCTCGGCGAGAACCGTGACATCGGCATTGACGACGGCGAATCCCGCCTGCCGCACGCGATCCATCGCTCCCTCCAGGAACACCCGGCTGGGCGCAGCCTTCCACCGCGCGTCGGAATCCGGGAACATCTGGCCGATATCCCCGGCCCCGATGGCCCCCAGCAGCGCATCGACCAGGGCGTGAATCACCACGTCGCCGTCGGAATGGGCGACCGCGCTGATGCTGTCAGACACGCTCACGCCGCCCAGGAACAGGTGCCCGCCCTCCCGCAGGCGGTGAATGTCGTAGCCGTGCCCGATCAGGTGCATGGTGAATCCCCGCGTCATTCCGCCAGATTGTATTCCTTGATCTTCCGGTACAGCGTCCGCTCGCCGATGCCCAGCAGCTTCGCCGCCGCCTCCCGGTTGCCGTGGGTGGCCTTGAGCGTGTTGCGGATCGCCTCCCGCTCGAGCTGTTCGAGGCTGATCCCCACCACGTTGCCCAGCCCTCCCACCGCCGTGTCGCGCCGGGGACGGATTTCCGGCGGCAGACTGTCCAGCGTCAACCGCTCGCCCATCGACAGCACCACCATGTTCTCGATCACGTTCCTGAGCTGCCGCACGTTGCCCGGCCAGTTGTAGCTCATCAGCAGCTGCTGGGCTTCCGGGTCGATCTCCTCGATCCTCTTGCCGTGCTTCTCCCCGGCCTGCTTGATGAAATAGTGCACCAGCAGCGGGATGTCCTCCCGCCGCTCGCGAAGCGGCGGGATCAGGATGGTCACCCCCTTGATCCGGAAGAACAGGTCCTCGCGGAAGCGCTTTTCGGCCACCATCTCGTCCAGGTTGCGGTTGGTCGCGCTGATCAGCCGAACGTCCACCTTGATCGGGTCGTTCGATCCCAGCCGCACGACCTCGCCATTCTCCAGCACGCGCAGAAGCTTGGCCTGCATGCTGGCCGGCATGTCGCCGATCTCGTCCATGAACAGCGTCCCCTCGTCGGCGTGCTCGAAGCGCCCCTCGCGCTCGGCCTGCGCTCCGGTGAACGCGCCCTTCACGTGCCCGAACAGCTCATCCTCGAGGATGCTCTCGCTGAGCCCGGCGCAGTTCAGCGCGACCATGCGGTTCTTGCGGCGCCGGGAATTGTTGTGGATGGCGCGCGCCACAAGCTCCTTGCCGGTGCCGCTCTCGCCCATGATCAGGACGGGAATGTCGCTTGGGGCGACCTGGCGGGCCATCTGCACCACGCGCTTCATGGCCGCGCTCTGCCCGACGATCCCCTCGAATCCGACCTGCTCGGTAAGCTGCTCCTGGAGGATCTGCGTCTGCCTCTGAAGCGCCGCCCGTTCGGCCGCCCGGTTCACCTGAGTGCGGAAATACTCCAAATCCAGCGGCTTTTCGATGTAGTCATACGCCCCCTGGCTGATCGCCTGCTTGCAGGTCGGGATGTCGGCATGGGCCGTCACCAGCAGCACGGGCGGCGGCGGGTCGAGCTGCTTGCTGTGGGCCAGCACCTCCAGGCCGTCCTTGCGGCCATCCATCATCAGGTCGGTCACGACCACGTCGTAGCGTTTGCGCCCGAATCGCGACTGCGCCTCGGCGAGACTGTAGGCCAGATCGCATCGGTGCCCCAGCCGCTCCAGGGCGTCGGACATCACCTGCGCGTGGTCGCGCTCGTCATCGACCACCAGAATGCTCGACTTGTGGATCTGTGTTTCGGACATAGCGTGCCGCCAATTGTAGGGGCCGCGCCGGCCGCCGCAATTACCGCATCGGCAGGTGCAGACTGAAATCGGACCCCCTGCCCGGTTCGCTGCTCACGGTCACCCGCCCGCCGTGCTCTTCGGCGATGCGCCGGGTCATCGCCAGCCCCAGGCCCGTCCCCGCGCGCTTTGTCGAGTAATACGCGTCGAAAATCCGCTGGACCGCATCCGGGGGGATCCCCGTTCCCGTGTCGATCACGTCGATCCGCCCCTCGCCGTTTTCCCCCGACACCCGCAGGATCAGTTCCCCCCCGTTGGGCATCGCCTGCATGCCATTGAGCATCAGGTTCAGCACCGCCTGCTTGACCAGTTTTTCGTCGGCCTGCACCACCACCGGTTCGGGCGATCGCTGCAGGCGGAGTTGCACGCGATTGAGCTGCGCCTGGGGGATGAAGAAATCCACCAGTTCGTCGCACAGCCCGTTGAGCTCGACGGGCCCGCGATCCAGTTCCATCTTCCCCGCGTACCGAAGAAAATCGTCCAGGATCTCGCGCAGGCGCCCGGTCTCGCGCTCGCAGGTGTTCAGGCGGTTGGTCAGCCGCACGGCCGCCGGATCGTCGTGCGACACGTCCTTCAGGTCCTCCTGAAGCAGCTGGAGATTCAGTTGGATCGTCGAAAGCGGGTTCTTGATCTCGTGGGCCAGCCCCCCGGTGAGCGTGCCCAGTTCCGCCAGCCGCTCGGCCTGCTTGGCGCGCTGCTGGAGGCGCAGCATGCGGCGCCACGCCACCCGCGCGGCGATCGCCGACAGCGCCCCCGACGCAACCAGCCCCGTCATCAGACCAAGCAGGAATCGGTCCATACTCAGCAGAGTCATACCGAAAACACGCCGATCCGTAAAACGCCGCGGCACAGCCATCGGAGGAAGGCTGTGCCGCAAATTGATCCGGAATCCAACCCGGCGGCCTGTCAAGCGTGGACCTGCGCCGGCTCCTTGGGCGCCACCGTGATCCGCTTCACATGCTTGGCATGCAGCCCCTTGGCCCCTTCTTCCATCTCATACTCCACTTTCTCTCCATCCTTGAGCGTGCGAAAGCCCTCGCCTTCGATGCTCGTGAAATGAACAAAGACATCCTTGCCTTCCGGACTGATGATGAAGCCGTAGCCCTTCTTCACATCAAACCATCGGACATTGCCGACCAACGACATAGAGCCTCCCACAAAGAACGGATCTACAGATGTGTTCGGCCTGCCTTTCATCGCCACGATGTGCGCGTCGGGTGGGACCGCCGCGAGGCAGACATGGAACGTGCCAGAATCCTCATCGCGGCTTCCCTTCAGGCGAACTCAACAGACGTGATCTTGAGGTTGCGTCCGCTTCGCGGTTGCCGCAAACAAGGCGGGATTCTACTTCAACTGGCGCAAGCAATACAACATGTTTTGACTTTTTTGTCCGCCTGGTTGTGATCTGATAAATCGCTCCGCCAACGGCTCCGATCGCCGCTCCTGCGCCTGTTGCCTATTTTACCAGGGCTGGCTCCGCGATCAGGCCGCAAGCCCCCACCGCCGCATCCAGCGCCTCCACGCGCAGTTCCAGCGTCTTTCCCCTGCCGACATTCAAGCTGGATGTGACCGCCGCATCCAAGGCCGTACGCTCCGGACTCCTGTAAATCTCTTTTCCGTCGAGTGTTATCACCAGTCTAACGGCCGCTGACGGAAGCACGCCGTCGGGGACACCAAACCGCAGCAGGAACATCCTGTATCCCCCCTCCAATGTCCACGTTGCGCTGGCGGCGCCGGCCAGACTGATCCCCCGTTCGCACCCCTGGCCATTGAGCGACATCGGCAGCCCGCAGACGGTCGCATCCACCGCAAAACCCCGCGATGCGCCGCTTGCGGCGTCAACCCGGACTGGCCGCAGGTCCGCCAGAGAAACGAACCGCGCTGCGCCCGCCCGGATCTCCACCAGTTCGCCGATGCCCGCCTGGAGCATTCCCAGCCGCCCGTGCTCGATCACCAGCGCATCCTTCTCCACGGAAACCCTGTCCGCCAGAAGATCCGATCCATCCGCAAGTTTCACCTGGTACGATGCGGGCACCGGCGCCGCATCCCGCAGCACCGCCACCACCACTTCCTCAAGCTGGATCTGCCGCAGCCCGAAGAGCACGGAACTGACCCGGATCTGGCCGGCCTCCACGCCCAGCACCGTCCCTTCCAGGAAGTCCCCGTTGGACAGCAACACCCCCGTGCGCCCGGGGCGCAGCCGTTCCAGCCACTGCTCCCTGACCGGCGCAAACAGCATCCGCGCCACTTCCACCAGCGGCACGGCCAGTTCGCGATCCCGCGCCAGGCGCACCGCCGTCTGGTCCGCCGAGCGAATCGCGCCGCCGATGACGCTCCCCGACCGCAGCATCACCCCCTTTCCCCGCGGATCGGTCGCCACGTCGATCCCGCCGCCGCCCTGCTGGACCTGTACCGACGCGAAGGATGCCTTGCAGATCGCCGTGCTGTTGTGCGACGACACCGCCACCCCGATCAGCACCGAGGGGGGCATGTTCACCGTCTCCGAGGCCACCTGCTGCCAGGTCGCACCATCTTCCGACCGGTAAGCCGTGAACGTGCCCCCCCTGCGCATCAGCCGCAGCCACACCGGGGCGAATCCCGCCCCCACCTCGCCGCTTTCGCTGTGCGCACCCAGCCGCGCCCGCTGCTGCGCGTGAATCCCGCCTCCGGCCGCCGCCGCCACCATGACGAAGGGCGCGGCCGGCTCGACGCTGGCGCGAATCATCAGCCCGGCCTTGGCGCGGCGGTCGGTCTGCTGGATGTCCAGCACCCGCGCCACGATCTGCCCGTCCCCCGTCAGCCGCTGGTACACGAAATAGCACGAATCCGCGGCCGTCCCGATTCCCGTGCCGCCGGCCCGCACCGTCAGGGTGCTGCCGCTGAAGACGGAACTGCCCCGAACAGCCGCACCGATATCCTGCCCCGTCCATCTGGCCGGTCGCGGCTGCGCCGAACCGGGCTCGCTGCGAAACGTCGCCGACAGAACACCCTCAAGCCCCACGCGCACCGCCTCGCCGCCAATGGGCCGGATGACCAGTTGTCCCGGTTCCAGGGTAATCGGACCGGAATACTCCTTGCCATCCAGCGTCCTGACATGCCCCGCGCGGACCGGCGGGACAAACACCAGCAGGAGGATCAGGAAACAGAAGCGCGCCACGGTATGGATGTGGTAGCACGCCCCACGCCGCGAAGGCAAGCAAAATCCGCCGGTCCGCGCGGCCGGCCGCAACTTCAACGCCCCGGGCCGCGCGCCTGTAGCAATCTTGTCCACACCCTTTCCAGGAGAGCTTATGATCCTGCGCGTCGTTGTGGCGATCGGTCTTGCGTTGTCGCTGTCGTCGGTGTGCCGGGCGGCCGAGGACGTGTTCAAGAACCTGCATCGCGCCCATCCGCGGCTGTTTTTCCACGGCGACGACCTGCCCGGGCTCCGCGACGCGGTGAGAAACGACCCGCTGCTGCGCCAGTGGTATCCGAAGTTCCGGCAAAACGCCCTGCGCATCCTCGACGACAAGCCGGTCCAGCACGTGCTCATCGGCCCGCGCCTGCTGGACAAGAGCCGCACGGCGCTGAACCGCATCGCCGCCTGCTCCCTGGTGTACCTCGTCGATGGCGATAAGCGCTTCGCCGAGCGCGCGAAGCTCGAAATGCGGACGGTCATTGCCTTCCCCGACTGGAACCCCTCTCACTTCCTGGACACCGCCGAGATGAGCAACGCCGTTGGCATCGGCTACGACTGGCTCCACGACTACCTCTCGCCCGACGAGCGAAAGGCCATCAGGGAAGGCCTGATCAGGCTGGGCTTGAGCCGCGCCCTGCCGATTTATGAGAAGAACTCGGGCTGGTCCCGCGTCGGACACAACTGGAACCAGGTCTGCAACGGCGGCATCACCGTGGGCGCGCTGGCCATCGCCGACGAGGAACCCGCGCTGGCCGCGCAGATCGTCGAGGCCTCCCGCAAATCCATCCCCATCGCCATGAAGGCCTTCGCACCCGACGGCGGCTTCCCCGAAGGCCCCGGCTACTGGGGATACGCAACCATTTACAACATGTACTATCTCGCCGCGATTGAATCGGCCCTGGGCACGGACTTCGGCCTCAACGCCCTGCCCGGCTTTGAGCAGACCGGCCTGCACCGCATTCACTTCATCGGGCCGGTCGGCCAGACCTTCAACTACGCCGACGCCGGCAGCGGCGCCGGCTCGGCGCCCCAGATGCTCTACCTGTCGCGCATCTTCAGGCAGCCGGTCCTGGCCCGACATGAAATCGGTCGCACCGACACCCCATCGACCTTCCACATCGTCTGGTACTATCACCTGCTGCGATCCCCGCTCGGGGCCAGTATCGACAAGCCGCAATCGGCCATCGAGAATCTACCGCTCGACGCGATCTACCGCGGCGTCGATGTCGCCTATTTCCGATCCGCCTGGAACGACCCCCGGGCCCTCTACGTCGGCATCAAGGGCGGCGACAACCGGGCCAACCACTCGCACCTGGACCTGGGCTCCTTCGTGCTCGATGCCCTTGGCCACCGCTGGGCCGTGGACCTGGGCGCCGATGACTACAACCTGCCGGGGTACTTCGGCAAGGACCGCTGGACCTACTACCGCCTGCGAACCGAGTCGCACAACACGCTCACGCTCGACGGCGAGAACCAGTCGCCCGACGGCAAGGCGCCCATCATCGCGTTCAACTCGGCCGCCGACCGCTCCCATGCCGTGATCGATCTCACTCACGGCTATCGCAACCAGGCCTCGCGCGTGCAGCGCGGACTGGCCATGCTGGCCCGCAGGCACGTGCTGATCCAGGATGAACTGGAAGCGACCAGGCCCGTCGATGTCCGCTGGAACTTCCTCACGACCGCGAAGATCAGGCTGGAGGGACAACTCGCCACCCTCACCCAGGACCAGGACGCGATCACCGTCCGCATCCTCGAACCGGCCGACGCCCGTTTCCAGATCGTTTCGGCCAACCCGCCCAAGCCCCAGCGCCAGCAGCCGAATGTGTCGAACCTGACCATTCAATTGCCGGCAAAGACCGCCTCGACGCGCATCGCGGTGCTCATCAGCCCCGCGGGCGCAGGGCAGCCCAAAACGGAAATCAGGCCCCTGGCGGACTGGGAAGGAAAACGGAACTGACCCTCGCCCGGCGCCTCTTCACGGGCGAAGGTTCAGAGTCTGTCGGCCCTGGTTGCGCACAATCTCCAGGGTCCTGACATCGCCCGCCGCGAGGGAAACCAGGTTCTCCGCGTTGCGCACCGCCTGACCATTGATCGACTGGATGAAATCATTGGCCCGCAGGCCCATCCTCGCCGCCTCGCTGTCCGGCGGCACCTCGGCCACGATCGCCCCGCCCGCGTCCCGCCCCACGCCCAGCGCCGAATACTCCTGGTCCGCCAGATTCCGCAGCGTCGCGCCCCTCCATTTCACCTGGCGCTGAACCGCGCTCGGCGCCCGCTCCTCAACCTTCACCCCCGGCAGCTGCGGCGTCCTGGCGATCGCCCGCAACTTCGGCGTGCGCACGCCGAACCGGTCCATGGGGAAACTCTCAAACCCCAGCTTCAGCGCCGGCGAGCCATCCTTCACGCGGTAATCCCCTTTCGCCGGATCGACAAACATCGCGTCGGCCTCGATCGAGCCGGCGTCCAGCCCGCTCTGCCGCGCCAGGCCGGCGGCCGCCGTCGGCTCCGCCTGCCCCGGCCTGTGCAGAAGGTTCAGATCGCACTGCTTTCCCCAGGGCCTGTTGACGCGGATCGGCCTGTAAGGGCCAAAGACGATGTTGCGGCGGAAGACATCCTGGCTGTTGCCGTACCAGACGTGCGGGTGAAATGAGTTGTTAACAATTATGTTGTTTTCCACGATGCGGTAGAAGCCTTCGCGCAGCTTGATCCCGCCGTTGAGGCAGAGGTTGTTGCGAATCTCGTAACGCGATGATCCGTCGTCCAGGTCGATGTCCCACCCGTGATCGCAGCGCCAGCGGTTGTCGCGGAGGAGAATGGGCCTGACCACGTCCAGCAGCGGCAGGTCCCTGTGCTCGCCGAGCGTGACCGTGTCCAGGTCGATGTCCGCCAGTCCCCAGTAGCGGTCGCGGCCCCAGGAATTGAACGAGCCGTGGTCGCCGGTCTCCAGCACCGTGTTGAACACGTCGCATCCCTCGATCACGTGCCCGCCGAAGGTCCCTTCCGAGATGTTGATCCCCGCGCGCGGCACGTCGTAAATCGAGCAGTGGCGCACCGTGATCCCCATCGACATGGAGATCTGCACGGGCGCGGTCTGCTTCTCCACCCGCCCGGTTTCATTGATCAGGCAATCCTCCACGATGCAGTCGGCCGGGTAGTTGTCGCTCCTGGGCCCGGGCGTTCTGTCGATCTGCCTGAAGCTCTGCCGCTGGTTGTACTCAAACAGAGGGTTGCGCACCGAATCGGGATCGCCGACGAACGCCACGCCGTTGGCCCCCGCGCGGTAAATGTGAGACCCGCGCACGGTGATCCGCCGGTTGTAGTTGCTGACGAAGATGGCGTTGCCCCCGAGCTGGTCGAGAACGCAGTCCTCGACGGCGCAGTCCTCCGCGCCGGCAAAGACGATCGCCCCGCCGCGGTAGGTCGTCCAGTCGCTCCGCAACAAGGGCTCCCTGTTGTCCATGAAGGTGCGGGCCGCGTGGCGGAAGGTGATCCCCTTGAGGGTGATGAAGCGCACCGGCTTCTGCCGGCCGCCCTGGAACTCGACCAGGTGGCGAAGGCGGACGACCTCGATGGTCGCGCTCGGCAGATCGAGCGACTGCTCCGGCCGAAAGTAGAGCGTGCGCGTTCCGGCATCGTGATACCACTCGCCGGGCGCGTCCAGCTCCTCGAAGATGTTCTCAACCATCCGGTACCTGCCGTGCATCCCCATCCGGCGGTTGTTCTGCCAGCCGCCCTCGAAAGTGACGTTCCCCGTCTCATCCTTGCCGGTGATCACGTAGTGATAGTCGCCCCACTCGTGCACGTGCATGGCGTGAATGAACCCGCCGCGCGGATCGGCCCAGCGGGCGGCCCGCCCGGCGCCGAACGCGTCGGCCGAGAAACCGTTGAAATGGCGAATCGTCGGGTCGAAGTTCGGATAGCGCGCCATGTGCTGCCGCTGGCCGTTGACGAAGAGCTGATCGATCGCCAACCCCGCCGGCACGCTCGCCTTGAAGATGCCGTCGCGGTGCGGCTGCCAGTTCAATTCCAGCCGCATTCCGCCGCTGACGATGACCTGCTGGCCGGCCGCAGCCGCGTAGAGGACCGGGTTCTCCCTTGACCCCGAATCCTCGGCCGTGAAAACCAACGTCTGCGGCAGGTAATGGACCCCGCCGTGCAGGACCACGTTGACCGGCTCGCGCCCCGCGAGCTTGCGCGCGGCCTGTTGGGCCGCGTGGATCGTCCGCAGCGGCGCGGCCGCCGTCCCCGCCGCGTCATCCTGTCCCGAGGGCGACACGTGTATCTCGGCCGCCCGCGCGGGCAACACCAACACGGCGGCCATCACGCCCACCCACCACAGCATCCTCATGGCCATCCTCCCGATCATTTGGCCGGCAGCACCTGCACCGCGTCGATGTGGACGAACCCGCCGGCGCCGGCCGCCCTGTAGACCACCGCCCCCTTCTGCCCGGGCACGAAGCGAAAGCGTCCCAGCGAATGGAATCCCTTATCGCCGTCGGCGGGTTTGCGCTGGTCGAGGGTGATCGTCCTTTCTCCATCGGCGCTGACGACCGTCACCGACAGCGTCCTGGCCCGGTTCTCGTGAGGTTGCCAGGCGATGCGCACTTCGTACTCGCCGGCCTGCCGCACATCGAAGGCAAACCGGGCCGCCGCGGTTGGATCGCTCGAATAGCGGTAGCCGTCGCCGACGAACGGCTTGAGGTTCTCGCCCGCGCTCCAGTTGCCCTGGAGATCGGCCGACTCATCGTCGATCACGATCCCGCCGAGGGTCGCCGGGTCCAGCCCGGCGATCGCCGGCGGGGGCGGTTCCACGCCGGGCGGCAGCGCCAGCTCGCCGTCGATCCGGTCGCGCCGCATCACGCCGGGCTGGCGCATCAGCTCCTGGAGCAGGGGGATGTGCCGGTCGTACACCCCGCGCGGGTCCACGTTGTGCCGCACGCAGATCCAGGCCGCCTTGCCGACGATCTCGCCCATCATGCCGCAGGTGCGCATCACCCGCACCGCGCCCAGGGCGTCGCGCGTCACGCTGATGTTCCGCCCGGCCATGAACAGGTTCGGTATGTTGCGACTGTAGAGGGTGCGATAAGGCGCCCAGTAGGGGCTCTGGTAGGAGTAGTCCTTCCCGGTCGTGGCGATGGAGATGAACTCCTCGCCGGCGTGGCCGTCGTCATAGTCCGGGTGCGGCGTGTGAATGTCGATGTGCCACGAGCACGGATAGGCCGCGTCGGGATAGCTCACGCCCTTGATGAAATCCTGCCCTGTCAAGATGATGTCGCCCAGGATCCGCCGCGACTCGCGCTTGCCGGCAATGTAGGCGGCCCAGTTCAGGCGGTGGTTGGGATAGAGCTTGTCCACGTTCTTGAGCGTATCCCACGCGCCGTACATGGCCCGGAAGTTCAGGTCGCGCACGCGCTCGATGTCGTCGATCGGGTGCTTGTCGAATCCGCTCTCCCAGAACCAGCCGCCGAGATTGCTCAGCGGGTCCTTGCCGCCCCACTGGCCGGTGTTGTTCTTCCGGCCCGGGAACGGCTTGTCGCTCAGGTCCAGCGCCCAGGGGCATCGCGGGAACGGCGCGGCGACATTGCCTTCCTTGACCGCCACGGTCAGGGCGTCCTTGTCCTTGCACTCGCACTTGATGAGCTGCTGCGGGTCGGACTGGTCCAGCAGGTTCCAGAGGTTGCTGGCGCCCATGTGGTTGTCCACCGACATCTCGTAGTCCGCGCCGGCCAGGTACCCCACCGTCCCGTCCCCCGTGCAATCCGAGAAGAACCTGCCGGAAATGCGGAGCCGCCGGGCGCTGCGGATATGCTGGGCGATGACCGCGGCGATCCGCCCGTCCTTCATTTCAACCCCGTTGACACGATGTTCAGTCAGAAGCGTGATCCGCGGCTCGGCCAGAACCGCATTCATCTTCCGATCGTCCGCGTAGATGGCCCCGCCCCTGGCGTTGCCGTCACCGGGCTTCTTCTCCGGGGTGATTTCCTCGACAATCTCGCCAATGCGGGGGAAGGGCTTCTGACGAGTCTTGCCCTCCGGCCAGACGCGGACTTCCGAACTGCCGTTGCCGCCCAGCACCGGTCGATCCTGCACCAGCGCCACCGTCAGGCCGTTGCGAGCGGCCGACAGGGCGGCGCAGGTTCCGGCAATGCCGCCGCCGACGACAACCAGGTCATACGAGCCGCCGTCCTCGGGCTGATCGGGCAACCCCAGGGCCTTGCGGCGAAAGGCCGTCAACTCGGCCAGCGAATTGGGCGGAATGAACGAAGCATCGCGGCAGAAGAGAACCGCGTCGCAGCGCCCCTCAAAGCCGGTCAGGTCGTGCAACGCGATCCGGGCTTCCAGGCCCACTTCCACGGCGCCCCCGTCATGCCAGTGCCACTCGGCACCCTTGGTTCCGAAGGTTTCAACCAGGGGCTTGCCGTCAATGAACAACTGAAACCTGCCCGGCGCCCCGGGCGCGTTCCAAGGCGCCACCCAGTCGCGCGTCCTCACCCAGACGCGATACTTGCCCGCCTCCGGGAATCTCACCGTCGTCACCGCGTCGCGGACGGGCACGCCCAAACCATGAGCCAGCAGATACGGCGATCCCATCTGGTCCATCGACTGCTGATCCAGATCCCATCCGCCGGTATCGGCGAACTGCTCGGCCTCAACCAGGACATTCTGGGCGCGGGCCGGAAGTGCCAAGGCCAGAACAGCCACAAGCAGGAGCATCGGATTTGACGGCTTCATGACGATGTCGCTCCGGAGCAAAGAATATGTTCGGGTGTGAGAATACAACAAGCGGGAGCCGCTTGGTAGCGGAATTCAAAACGGCAGGCGCCTGGGGGTGCGTGACAGTTTCGGCGCCAGGTGCAGGACCGCACGGCGATCTTGAGGGTCTTCTGCACGTCGGTGTCCGCGCGGAGGCTGGCGCGGGCGAGGGACGCCTGTGCTACGGGGTCCGCCCCCGCGATCCCGGCCCGCCGGCCGCAAGAAGTGTCACGCACCCGGTGCCTGGCGTGTTGGGTCGTCCCGATGAGCCTGCGACGGCGACTTGGCTGCCGCAGGCTGGCGAAAGTCGTGGTCAGGGGGCAAGATACGCCTGATCCAGAAGGAGGCGTCGATGCGGAACACACGAGACTGGGCCGTGGTACTGATGGCCATCCTGGCCTGCGCCGGGGCGCGCGGCGCGGAGCCGGTGCTGTCCTTTAAAGCGCACGGCGAAGAATACGTCTTTGACACCGGCCGGCTCCGGGGGAAGCTGTGCAGCCAGGGACGGTCCATGGGACTCAGTGACGTGGTGCACGTGGAAACCGGCGCGGCCGTATCGGCCGGCATGGGGCTGATGTCGATCTACCGGTTGCTCGATCAGGAAACGCGCTACCCGGACGGATGGAGTTGGAAGAGCCAGTCGCGGCTGTTGCCGGACGGGGCGGTGGAGGTCCGGTGGACGGCCGATGAAACGCATCCGTTTGACATGCTGGCCAGATATCGCTGGGCGACGGCCGATTCCCTGGACATGACCACGACGCTGACGACCAGGAAGAAGCTGACCAGGATGGAGGTGTTTGTCGCTTCGTACTTCGCGAAGTTTGGCGAGGCGACGGTGTATGCGAACAACGACGGCCACCCCCAGTGGATCGAGGCAATCGAGGCGGACGGGGTGTGGCAGATGTTCCCGCGCGATCCGGAGGCGGTGGCGATCATTCAGGATGGGCGATGGAAGCGTCCGGCGCATCCGGTGGACTGGGCGATCCGGCCCAGGCTGGCGGGAGCCGTGGCCATGCGACGGGACGCCGCAAGCGGGCTGGCCGCGCTGGTCATGGCCCGGCCGGAGGAGTGCTTCGCCGTGGCCACCCCTTACGGCCAGGAGCCACACTATTCGCTGTACCTTTGCCTGATGGGAAAGAACCTGGAGGCAGGTGAATCGGCTACGGCGCAGGCCAGACTGACGATCGGCACGGGCATCACGCAGCAGAGGGCGATCGGGATATACGAGGAATATGCGAAGGCATCCAGGTAGCTGTCGGCGAGCTTGACCACACTGGTGCCTTGGCCTAGGCTCTGACCCACCCATGCAATTTGCATTTTCCACGCTTGCGTGCCCGGAATGGGACCTGCCCACCCTCGCCGCAAGAGCCAGAGAGTACGGCTACGACGGTGTCGAGATGCGCATGTTCGGCCATGAGACGGCGCCGACGGCCGCCGAAGCGCTGCGCAGCCCGGAGAAGGTCCGGAACACATTTGATGCGGCCGGCGTGCCCATATCGTGCCTGTCCACGGACATCGCCTTGGCCGGAAACCGTTCGCGCCACGCGGCGGCGGCCGATGAATTGCGTCGGTGCATTGACACGGCCGCAGCAATGGGCTGCGGGCGCGTGAGCATTCTGGACCCGCCGGTGTCGGCGGGGCAGAATTCGGCCGAGGCCGGGGCGATGTTTGCGAAATGGATCGCGGCCCTGGCCGACCATGCGGCCGACCGGCACGTGATGATCCTGGTCGAGAACGCAGGTTCGTATCGCCGTGCCCATGAGTTGTGGATGCTGATGGAACTGGTGAATCACCCGGCTGTTGGAGTTTCCTGGGACGCGCTCAGCGCTGCTTTTGCGGGTGAAAGCCCGGCGTTGAGCGTGCCGACGCTCAATCAGCGGATCGGGTACGTTCACGTATGCGATGCGGACATCGGCCAGGGTGCCGCAACGCCGGCGAAACTGGGCGAGGGGTCGATGAAGATCAGGCTACTGCTGAACCGGCTGCGGGGAATTGGCTACAAGGGGTGGGTGAGCTATCAATGGGATCGGGCGTCAAACCCGAAACTGGCCCCGGCAGAGCAGATCCTGCCGGATGCAATCCAGAAGCTGCGCCTTTGGACCAAGCCTCCCGAACCGCCCGCGGGGCCGAAAAAGGAAGTGAAGAAGACTGTTGCGGCGCCTGCCGCCGCGACAGCGCCGAAATAGCCGGGTGATTGCAGAGGCAGGGATTAAGACGGAACCCTGGCCGGGTTGAGCCGACGACAGCGCGTGGCCTTGAGGCCCTTTGGGCCCTTTTCGGCGTCAAAATCGACGGGTTCGCCGTCATCGAGGGTCTTGAAGCCGGTGCCTTCGATGACCGAGTGATGGACCAGGACATCGCCGCCGCCGTCGTCGGGGGTGATGAAGCCAAATCCCTTCTGGTCGTTGAACCACTTGACCTTCCCCGTCGCCATGGAAGAACCTCGCTGTTGGACCTGTGGTGTACGAAGACCGTGATCGAATTGCGATTGACCCGTACCCCAGCCTGACCCACTTGCAACAAATCCCACGCTGCCCGCGCAATCCCTTGGGCCGACAAAGGAAAAGCGGGCGGGCAAACACGATAGTAACATGTGTCCATGAGAAGTACACGGGCCGGCCTGGATTGTTGAGGATCAACGGAAATGTCGTGTTTTCGACGGGTTATCCACAGATCGCTCCGGTCGGGGCTGAAGCGTGATTCCCGGGAGCATCGCGGCTGCTGCAGTTGAGATGCGACACATTGGGAAAGGAAGGCGCGTGCGTGCGGGGACAGGCCCAACGAGCAAACAGGTCACGTAACCTTATATAATAGCGTCGTTTATGCCGTGGGCCAACGGAGTTGCCATCTGTTTTGCTGGCAATAATACGAAATCGCATGCAAAAGATAAGAAAATCCGATTTTCAGGCCACCCTGCACAATCTCGGCAGGTTTTGACTTATCCACAGACTGTCCACAGACTCGTGCGGCCCTTGATTTTCGGGCCGCAGTAACGAGACTGTGCCATCTCTGCGCCCCTGGAGCAGCGCGTTTCGAGTGATCGGGATGAACCTTCTGGAAACCACCAAGCTGGTCAAGAGCTACGATGGCCGGGTCGTCGTCAATGACGTCTCCTTCGTCCTCCACCAGGAGGAGATCATCGGAATCCTGGGCCGAAACGGCGCCGGCAAGACCACGACATTCCGCATGATCATGGGAATGATCCGGCCCGACTCGGGCGCTGTCGCGTTCGACGGCCACGACATCACCCACCTGCCCATGTACAAGCGCGCCCGACTGGGAATCGGGTATCTTTCGCAGGAACGATCCGATTTCCGTCGTCTGACCGTCTGGCAGAACCTCCAGGCGATCCTGGAAACGCGCAACCTGCGGCGCAGCGAGCGCATCCGCCGGGCCGAGAAGCTGCTGAGCCAATACAACCTGCTGAAGCTTCGGAATCAGCGCGCCGAAACGCTGTCGGGCGGCGAGCGCCGCAAGCTGGAGATCGCCAGGGCGCTTTGCACCGAGCCGAAACTGATCCTGCTTGATGAGCCGTTCTCGGGCGTCGATCCGATCACCGTCGAGGACCTTCAGAAGGAAGTCAGACGGCTGAAGGAGGAATTCGGCAAGAGTGTGCTGATCACCGATCACAACGTCCCGCAGACACTCCGCGTTTGCGACCGGGCGCTGATCGTGGACGAGGGCCGGAAAATCAAGGAAGACACGCCGAAGGCGATCATCAACGACCCGGTGGTCAGGGCGACGTATCTGGGGAACACGTTTCGGGGCGACGAGTTTGATTGACGGCGACGGGTGTGCCGCATTCGGGACAGCGATCCGACTTGAGCATGTAGAGCAGGTAGTCGCACTGGGGGCAGCGGGGTTCGTGGATCTGGATGTCGAACCGGAGATTGCACGCCGGGCACTGCGAAGCGCCCGTGGAAACGGTCTGCCTGGTGTGGCAGCCGGGACAAACCAGGGTCAGCCGGTCGATCTGCGAGATGACCGGAACCTGCGCAACGCGGCGATTGAGTCGCCAGAAGATCAGCAATGCCAACGCGCAGCAGCCGGCGATGAAACTGGCCGACCCGGCCAGTCGCGGGAGTATCTCGTCGCTGTCCAGGTTCCCGCCCGCATCAGCGGCGAAAACAGCCCCGCCGGCCACGACCGCGGAGACGATGGCCGCAAATCGCACCCACCGCTGCCATCCGGCCAGCGCCGGCAAGAGGGTGAGATTGATATACGCACCCACGCCGACAACGCAGCACAGGCCCGTAAACACCAGGCTGCCTTCGTGCAGGTTCCACCAGATGGCATAAAGGGCCATCAGCCACGCGGCCGTGCCCGCGGCGACGGCGGCATACCGCGCCCACTGCCAGGCGGACGGGCCGGCGATGATGAGCATCGCGACGACGGCCAGGGCGAAAAGCGACGTGACGCCCGCCGACTCGCCCAACTCCGACGAAGGGGCGGTCCGGAACCAGATCGACAGCGCACTGAGCGAGAACACCATCGCACAGCCCGCCAGGCCGACAATGCTGGCCAGCCGCGCCTGGGGCACACTCAGCCACCGGACGAAGACGACGGCGGGCAGGCTCACGAGACAGAACACGAAGGTGGTGACCGGCATTCGCCACCGAGTGGAGCCGTTGGAGAGCAACAGTTCGGGCAGATCCCAGATGGAGGCGATCGTCAGCAGGAACGCCACGACGATCAGCAGCGAACCGAACAAGCCCGTGGCACGGCTTGCCGGCTTGTCAATGAGGAAGGATGTGCCAAAGAGCAGGCCGGTGGCAACGGCGGTTGCGACGGCGGTGCGGACGATGCGCCAGACGATATCCTGATCGGCGACGAGAATCGCGCTGGCGCCGACGACCGCGGCCACCGCCAGCGAGGCCAACGCGACGCGAAGCAGAACACCGCGGAATGGCATGATCGCCTCGCTTTCAAGGCTCCAGTCTACCGCGCCGGCGGCAGGTCTTCACGGGCATCGACCGGTTTTGCGAAATCGGCCGGGCGCGTGCGCACATAGCGCACGTTCGTCAGGCGCATCGTCCCGATGGGCCGACCATAAAGCCCCTCGGTCTTGTGCCAGTTCCAGAAGCGCCACTCCGTGGGAATCAGCACATCGTCATATCGCTTGAAGTTGTAAAACGTGATGGCGTAGGGCGTTTCCTCGGCCTCGGCCAGCGTCTTGCCCCACGTCACGATATAAACCAACCCGCCCAGCAGGTGCGTCTTCGGATCGGCGTAAACGATGTACCAGTCGTCGGGGCTGTCCCAGTAGCCGGGAGCGAACGTCAGCTTCGCGGCGTGAAACTCCGTTCCGCCCAGTTTCTGAATTCCCAGATCGGCGACCTGGACCCGGCTATCCGGCAAGCGGTACGGCAGAGCAATGACAAAGGGCCAGAATCGCAGCGTGTGCCGCGCGCGTTCCGCCTTGGCGCCCGGCGGCGAAACCCAGGCATGCTGACCGTCCCAGATCATCAGGGTATTGTCGGCCAGTTCCATGCGGCATCGGCCGGATGCGATCTCGTAGATGAAGCGGGTTTCGACGGGCGCGCGCCCCTCGAGCTGGAGGGAAAACGTCCCGGCCAGGGCATCCCTGGCCTTCCAGTTCTCGGTATTGTGGGCCTGTGCGACAAGCTGGGCGTAGGAGAGCTGAACCCCGGGTTTCGAATGGCAGCCGACCATGCAGAAAAACGCGCACATCAGCAGGGGAAGGAGCGTTCGCATGGCACGACATTGTGAAGGGCCCGCGGGCTTTTGCAACAAGAAGACGCCTTCACTGCCCGGGAAGGGTCCGTGCCAGTCCCGGCGTTGGGCGGAGAACCGCACGCCACCCAGGCAGCCGGAGCGGCAGATAACCGGTTTTTGTCATGAAATGTCTCGCAGATCGCTGAAGCCGGGGTTCCAGCCGGTCGATGCAAGGAGCATGAGCGCCAGTGTTATCGGCTCGCAGACTCCGAATCTGACCTTCGAGCGTTTCAGCATGTACGTGCAGAGATGCCGCGAACGGCAGCGCGTGGCGCCGGATGAACTCCAGTCCCTGCGGGCCAGCGTACACGTCCTGCCGCTGGTCGGCTCTTCGGCCGGCACGCCGTTCATCGGCGTGGTCACCGGCATCCGCAGCGGAACGCTTTTCATGGAGGCACCGGTGCGTGTGGATCAGAATGATCGCGTCTGCATCCGGATGCCGACCTCCGACCGATCCGCAGCCTGGGTCCAGTGCCGCGTGGCGGCCTGGGAGCCGACGACGGCCGGCGACTGCGTTCTGCAACTGGAATACGAGCAGGTGAACTGCCCGCACGCCTGCAAATGCCCGCTGGTGATCTTCCTTCGAGAAGGAAAGAGGACCGGCTGTCCGCACGCCGGCCACGCCGGTTGCCTTCAGGCCGGTCCGGTCGGCCTGCGCGTCAAGCAGATGCTCAAGGGATGACCGCCGACGAACCCTGGGTTCAGGTCGCCTGCGTGCGATTGCGGATCAGCTCTTCCACCACGCTTGGATCTGCCAGGGTTGTCGTGTCGCCGACCTGATCGGCCTCGTTGCCCGCTATCTTGCGCAGAATGCGGCGAAGCACCTTCCCGGAACGCGTCTTGGGCAGGCCGGGAGACCATTGCACCACGTCCGGTCCGGCATGGGGCCCAATCGCCCGTCGCACCGTCTCAATCAGTTCCTGTCGCAGTTCCTCGCTGGGCTGCACACCGGCTTTGAGCGTGACATACGCGTAGATGCCCTGACCCTTGATGTCATGCGGGAAGCCCACGGCGGCGGCCTCGGCGACGGCCGGGTGGGCCACCAGCGCACTTTCCACCTCGGCGGTGCCCAGGCGATGCCCCGAAACGTTGATCACGTCATCGACGCGCCCCAGCAGCCAGTAGTCCCCGTCGGCGTCCATCCGGCAGCCGTCGCCGGTGAAATACATCTCGGCGAACGGCCTGAAATAGGTGCGGACGAAGCGATCGTGGTCGCCCCACATCGTGCGCATGATCCCCGGCCAGGCGCGGCGAATGCACAACCGCCCGTCTTCCCCCGGACGGCAGACGCTGCCATCCTCCCTGACGATCACCGGGGCAACGCCGAAAAACGGCCGGCCCGCCGAACCGGGCTTCAGATCATGCGCGCCCGGCAGCGGGGTGATCATCACCCCGCCGGTTTCCGTTTGCCACCAGGTATCGACCACGGGGCAGAGTTTGCGGCCGACGTGTTCCCAGTACCATAGCCACACTTCCGGGTTGATCGGCTCGCCGACGGTGCCGATCAGCCTGAGGCTCGACAGGTTTCGCCTGCGGACGTGATGCTCGCCCTCGCGCATCAGGGCGCGGATGGCCGTCGGCGCGGTGTAGAACTGCGTGACCCTGTACCTGTCGATGATGTCCCAGTAGCGTCCCGGGTCGGGATAGTTGGGCACGCCCTCGTAAATCAGTGTCGGGGCGCCGTTGCACAGCGGGCCGTACACGACATAGGAATGTCCCGTCACCCAGCCGCAGTCGGCCGTGCACCACCAGGTGTCGCCATCGTGGTAGTCGAAGACGTACTTGAACGTGACGGCCGTGAAAACCATGTAGCCGCCGGTGGTGTGAACGATCCCCTTGGACTTGCCGGTGGAACCGGAGGTGTAGAGGATGAACAGTGGGTCCTCGGCGTCCATCCATTCCGGCTCGCACTGCTCCGGGGCATTCTGCGCCAGCTCATGCCACCACAGGTCGCGACCGGGCTGCATCGTGACGGGGCTGCCGGTGCGCCGCACGACGATGACCTTTTCGATGCTGGGGCAGCGCGGCACGGCCGAGTCGGCCTTGGCCTTCATCGGGATGTCGCTGCGCGGGCCGCGGGAAGCCGTGTCCTGAGTGATGAGGATCCTGCACTGGCAGTCCTGGATGCGGTCGCGGAGGGCCTCGTCGCTGAAGGCGCCGAAGACGACCGAGTGGATGGCGCCGATGCGCGCACAGGCCAGCATCGCCACGGGCAGCTGCGGAATCATCTGCATGAAGATGCAGACGCGGTCCCCCTTTTTCACACCCAGGCCGCGCAGGGCATTGGCGAACCTGCACACCTCGGCGTGCAACTGGGCGTAGGTCAGGGTGATCTGCTCGCCCGGCTGATTGGCTTCCCAGATCAGGGCGGGCTGGCCGGCGCGGGCCGGCAGGTGGCGGTCCAGGCAATTGACGGTGATGTTGGTCCTGCCGCCGAGGAACCACCGGATGAACACATCCTCGCCGAAACTCCATTCGCTGACCTTGTCCCAGCGCCGCTGCCAGACAAAGTCGTCGGCCATTTCGGCCCAGAAGCCGTCGGGATCGTCGATGGAACGCTCGTACATCCGCTGATAGTCGGCCTGCGTGGCGATCCACGCGCGCGATTGAAACTCCGCCGGCGGATGGATGACCGTCATCAGTTCCTCCTCGAGATGCGGTAACGCGAGTCGCCGGTCGATTTTAGGCGATTGCGATCCTTTTAGAAACGGGCGGGGTCATCTTGACCGTCGCGTTTCTTCCTTGAAAATTCCGCCCAACCCCTCACGGAGGATTCTGATGCGTCGTTTGTCTGTCTGCCTCGTGGCACTGGTGGCTCTGGTGGCCGGCTGCTCGGCTCGTCATGTCGATTTCAGGAATGAAGGAGCGCCCGCCGGCACGGGCTTTCTGACCAAGTCGTTCGATTTCGAGGGCGACAGGCAGAACTACACGGTTTTCATTCCCAGGGACTACACGCCGACCAGGCCGCCGTATCCGGTGATCATGTTCCTCCACGGCGTGCTGGAGGGCGGATCGGACGGCAGGAAGTGCGTGACCGTCGGCCTGGGGCCCGAGGTTCAGAAACGTCGGGACACTTTTCCGTTCATCGTCGTGTTCCCGCAATCCAGCTCCGACTGGCTGGGCGACAAGCACGCGCGGCTGGCCATGGCCACGCTGGATCGCGTGCTTCAGGATTATCCCAACGCCGACCCGGATCGCGTGATTCTGACGGGACTTTCCAACGGTGGCGACGGAACCTGGGCCATTGGGGCGCGGCATCCGGATCGTTTTGCGGCACTGGTGCCGATGTGCTCCGGGCCGGACCTGGACGATGCCCCGCGCCTCACGACGATCCCCATCTGGGCGTTCCACAACTCGGTGGACCCCTTCCGCTCCGCCGGGAAGGTCAAGGAGATGTGCGAGAAGATCAAGTCGCTGGGCGGGAACGTGAAACACACGCAGTATGGCGACATCGGGCACGACTGCTGGACGCGCGCCTACGGCGAGGGAGAGGTGTTCACATGGATGCTGGCGCAGCGCAGAGCGGGCGCCAAGAGCGCAACTCGCGTCCCTTGACACCCGCTTGCGTTGCGTGGTCGCACGCTCCTACCGTCGGCGGCGCAGCAGGCTCAATGCGCCAAAACCCAGCAGGCCGAGAATGCTCGGCTCGGGCGTGATGACGAAGGCCAGGTCCAGCGAGTGGCCCCAGTAGGGGTAGTAGACCTCGGGCCACTGGGGATATCTCAGCTCGACCCATGGGGTGACCGGGTCCACTCCAAAGTCCGGGGTGTCGGCCCAGACGGCATCGTCCAGTCGATGAATCGGGTTGGTCGGACCCCAGGGTTCGGGATTGGCCGGCAGGGCCGTTTTCCAGCCGAACACCGCCGGGTTCACGCCGATCGGGTTATTCGGAATGGCCTGAACGTCAAGCCAGTAGATCACGGGGTCCTTCGGGGACCCCTTCTGGAGGAAAGCTTCCTCCGGCTTGAACAAGAAGTTGTACTGCCAGACTTGGAAATCAAATCCGACGATCCGGCCCGTGTTGGGATCATAGAAGGGTTCGCGCACGATCGGGGGCATGATCGGCAGCGGGCGAACCTTGAATTCGCCTGGTCCGACAATTGCTTTCCAGAGGAGCTTGCCGGGGTGGCTGTAAGGATTGTTGGGCCCGGCCGGCACATCCTCGTGGATGCTGAGCTTGAACCTGACCTGGTTGGGATCGTTCATAGGCAGGATGTCGTTGAGCCATGAGCCCCAGATGTGGATGTCGGTGACGCGATCGGTGCTCGTACAGAGCCAGTCATCGGCCAGCACTTTTCGTGTCCAGGGCAGTTCAGGGGTCCATGTGGCGTTGATGTTCAGGCCATGGAGAAGATCGGGCAGTTGAACCCACTTGGCCTCCTGCGTTGGATCCCAGTCGGCCTGTACAGGGGCGACCCAGACCAGCCAGGCAACGATCATTCCGCAAAGCGCAAGGCACTTGGTGTGACGTGGCATCTCTCACTCCCTCATTCCCGAGAACAACCCCCTTGAGAACAACCATCACGCGACCCCCGGACATGACGCACCTGCTCCCCCGAACACCTCCTTTCCGACCCACAGAAGGCTTCGGAGCTGACAGGTAAGTATACACCAAGACCCTGATAAGTGGAATGGGTTTGAGGGTTTTTTTGGCGATCGGTTAGCCGGGCGGGTTGCCCCGCCCGTCGAGCACGGCGGTAACTTCGTCCTTGGCCAACAGCAGCCTCCTGCGTCTTGAATTGCTGCAACTCCAAGATACGCAACGGCTGCCGTTGGTTTGGTTCAGCACCGAACCTGCCCCCACAGATTGGCGAAGAACCGAAAAAAAAGCAGGGGCACGTTCGTCACGTGTCCCTGCTTCGAATTCAGTCGGCAATCGACCGGCTTGTCTTACTTGCCTGCGCCGACCATTTCCTTGTTCGCGTTCAGTTCGGCGTCAACTTCCTTCATCTCGGCCGTCTCCTTGTTGGAGTTGCGGACAGCCCAGACGATGATGGCCGCAAACGCGATCGCCAGGATGGCGCCCACCAGACGGTTGGGAGCCACATCGGGGGTCTGCGGATTGGGAACGCCGACCAGGTTGAAGCGGAGCACCACGCTGCTGAGGGTGAGCATGGCGACCATGTTCATCACCTTGACCAGCGGGTTGATGGCCGGTCCAGCCGTATCCTTCAGGGGATCGCCGACGGTGTCCCCGGTGACGGCGGCCTTGTGGGCCTCGGAGCCCTTGCCGCCGTAGAGGCCGTCCTCGATGCTCTTCTTGGCGTTATCCCAGGCGCCGCCGGCGTTGGCCATGAAGACGCCGAGCATCACGCCCGACACGATCATGCCGGCCAGGAAGCCGCCCAGCGCGTACGGCCCAAGCAGCAGGCCCACGAGGATCGGGCTGAGCACGCCCATCAGGGCCGGGCCGATCAGTTCGCCCTGCGCGGCGCTGGTGCAGAGATCCACGACGCGGCCATAGTTGGGCTTCTTGGTGCCGGCCCAGATTTCCTTGTCACGGAACTGGATGCGGCATTCCTTGATGATGTAGAAGGCCGCCCGGCCGACCGCGCGGATCAGCGAGGCGCTGAACAGCCAGGGGACTGCGCCGCCGACCAGCAGGCCGATCAGCACTTTCGGTTCGGCCACGGTGAGGAAGGCCGAGAACTGGTTGTACTGCTCGGTCTTCATGTTGACGATCTGGTCTTCGCTGCCCATCGCCAGCACGGCGATGAACGAGGCAAACATCGAAACGGCCGCGATCACGGCCGATCCGATCGCGATGCCCTTGGTCTCGGCCTTGGTGGTGTTGCCGACGGCGTCGAGGTCGGCCAGGATCTGGCGGGCGCGCTTGTAGTTGGCCTCGCCCATTTCGGCCTTGTCATAGCCCATTTCGCCGATGCCGTTGGCGTTGTCGGCCACCGGGCCGAACACGTCCATGGAGATGGTGTTGCCGGTGAGGGTCAGCATGCCAATGCCGGCCATGGCCACGCCGTAGGCGATGAAGACCGGGGAGGCTCCGGCATAGCAGAAGACCGAGAGGGCAATGGCGGTGGCCAGCACGATGGTCGCCATGACCGCCGACTCATAGCCGACGGCAAAGCCCTGGATGATGTTGGTGGCGTGGCCCGTCTGGCAGGACCGAGCCAGGCTCTTGACCGGATTGTGCGAGGTGTGGGTGTAGTAGCTGGTGAGCTTGTTCAGCGCCACCGCGAGGACGATGCCCACGAAGCAGGTAAGGATGGGGCGGATGTCGGCGCCGGCCAGCATGTACCAGCCGATGGGGGTGCCGTCCGCGCCCAGTTCAAAGCCCGCCTTGGCCTGCGGATAGGCCAGAAAGTACGAGGGATCAAACCGCAGGTAGAACATGCCCAGCACCACGAAGCCCACGACGGAGATCACCGAGCCGATCCAGAAGCCGCGGTGCACGCTGTGCAGCGCGGTGTCGGACGTGTCGTTGGGTCCGGCCTTGACGGTGTAGGTCGAGACGATCGAGCCCACCACGCCGATGGCACGCACGAACAGCGGGAACATGACACCCTTGTGGCCGAAGCTGGCCATGCCCAGGATCATCGCCGCAACAATCGTCACCTCGTAGGACTCGAAGATGTCCGCCGCCATACCGGCGCAGTCGCCCACGTTGTCGCCGACGTTGTCGGCGATGGTGGCGGCGTTGCGGGGGTCATCCTCGGGGATGCCGGCCTCGATCTTGCCGACCAGGTCGGCGCCGACGTCGGCGGCCTTGGTGTAGATGCCGCCGCCCACACGCATGAACAGCGCCAGGAGTGTTCCACCGAAGCCGAAGCCCAGCAACGCCTCGTAGGCCTGTTCGCCGTAGACCAGGAAGATGGTGGTGCCGCCCAGCAGTCCCAGGCCGTCGGTGAGCATGCCGGCGACGGTACCGGTGCGGTAGCCCAGCTGCATCGCCTCGCCATAGCTGGCGCGGGCGGCGGCGGCGACGCGGAGATTGCCCGCGGTCGCCAGACGCATGCCGACGAAGCCGACGGCCCAGCTGAACAGCGCGCCCATGAGGAACGCGCCTGCCCGCCCGACGGCGAATTCCGGCTGCTGATACTTGGTGAAGTACAGGAGGATGGTGATGATGATGATCAGGGGACCGATCTTGCGGAACTGGGCGCCCAGGTATGCATTGGCGCCCTCGCGGACGGCATCGGCGATTTCCTGCATCTTCCTGGTGCCGGTGTCGGCCTTGAGAACCTGGGACCGGAGCATCAGCGCGTAAACCAGACCGGCGATGGCCACCAGCATGACCAGTATCAGGCCGGTCCGTTCGCCGAGGTTGAACTTCTCGCTCACGAACGGCTCAAACCACGTCAGGTGATGCTCGCCGCCGGCACCCGCTGCGCCGGTGACCTGGGCCGCCGCCGCAGTCACCTGTGCGCCCACTTGAGCCGCGTCGGCCGCGAATGCCAGGGACGCGGAGAGCGCCAGCATAGCGGCCGTCAGCACAAGACATGCCGTCTTGGCTTTCCAGAACCGTCGCATTAGATGGATCATACGAGTAGAACCTTTAAAAAGAGGGTTTGTGCCTGAGCCCTTCCGTGCCGAGAGGAGAGGGCATTTGCCCACATTACCACATGGGTCCGATTAAGGAAGCCCCAATCGGACCCGTGGGCAGAGGACATTTGACTCCCATTATGGGCACGGCCCCAGCTTTTGCAACGGGCCGACGAGCGCCAGGCGGCAATTAAACCGAATTGCTGGCGTAAGCCAAATTCAATTAAGAAGTTGCAGCCGAGTCGATGCCCGCTGAATGTACGTTTCGTATTCCCGGACATCCTCGGCATACAGATCCCCCCGGTTGTTCTGCTTCAAGTAGGCCCGCACGGCCTCATGTATCTTCGGATAGAGCTTCCGGTCAAATTTCGGCCCGGCCAGGCTCGTCTTGTCGGTGCCCGGACCGGCCACTGCCGGATAGACCGCCTTGGCCACATCGTCTTCGGTGTAGTACCTGAGGATCATCAGGTAATAGGCGTCGATCGCCCGCTGATATTCCTCCCGCGCCGCCCGCTTCAAATCCTCCACCTTGGCGCTTACCTCCGGCGTGAGGCCCGCCATCGTCGTCAACACCGCCAGATAATCCCGATCCGCAGCACAAAACGCCACGATCGCCCGGCACGTGTCGATGTGCGAGTCATAAGTGGACAGCCCGGCCACCGAGTAGTCCGGCTCACTGAGATGTCGCTGGTACTCCGCGATGGCGTCCTCGGCCACCTGGACCGCCCGGTTGTACGAGAAGATTGCCTCGCGCGCCAGGTTCCCGTGAGCCTGCGTCTTCTCGATGGCCGTGCCCAACGCCGCCTTCTCCGTTACCGTCTCCATCTTCAGCCGGTCGTCCGGGACCGGCTGACCCAACAGTTCAATTTCCATCCGCCGGCCCAACTCCCATTCATCCTCCGACCAGGTTTTGAGCGTCACGGCCGGCCGGCTGTCCACGATCGCATCCCCCATGTGCAGGTGCTTGCGCCCGGTCACCGCCGCCACCACCTGTCCCTTTTTATAGTAATTGTATGCCAGTGCCAGCGGATGAACCCCGAACGGGAAGGCGCCTCTTTCGTTGTAGGGCTGAAGGTATTGCAGTTCCGCGCCGTTGTATCCCGCCTTTGCAAGGGTCGGCGAGACCGGGCGCGGGGCCAGGTATTGCGGCAGGATGCGGCCGGTTGCGTCCACCAGCGTATCGTGCTGCGTTCGCCGCCAACCGGCGCGGGCCTTTCTCACGTCGTCGGCGACCGCCTTGGGAAGCGTGTCCTCCTTGACCCGCGCCACGTAGTAACGCCTGTCCGAAATCGACGCCCCCAGCTTGTTCAGGTAGACCTCCGCCATTGCCACCAGGATGTTCACGTTGTCCGGCCGCTCCTGGTCCACGCGATGCCCGTAATCCAGGCCGTCCAGGATGGTGGCGTACTTGTTCCGCAGGTTCGCCATCTGCACGGAGAGGTTGTACGCCTTGTTCCAGATCTGGAAGATGTGGACCGAGTCGAACTCGGGCTGAAGCATCCGGATCAGCTCGATCTTGGTGTCGATGTCCTCCAGGTTGCGCTCGGTCTTCTGGTTTTCGCTGCTGGTCCAGAGGATCATCACCAGCGGCCCGCGCAGTCCGCCCAGGACAAGGCTGAGGGCGAAGGTGTTCATCTGGCTCAGGCGCGACGCCGATCCCGCCCGCGGCAGCACCGCGTCATGCCGCCACTGGGCCAACGTGCGCATCGCGCCGGTCAATGCCACCAGCAGAATCAGCGCCACCGCTATGTAACCGCGCCCTTTCATGACCTCTCCAGCGCAAACCCATACGGGACTTTCTGTCCTTCCCCGTCAGGGGGCCACCTCTTTGTATTTCAGGAACACAAAGGCCAGCACCAGCAGCGGAATCCCGAAGCCGAACGTCACCCTCGCCGCGGGCCAAAGCACCTCGCGCGGCGAGATGGCCACCCCCCGTTCAATGTCCTGGATCGCGGAATACTGCGAGATGTCGGGAAGGACCGCCGCCACCACGTTCAGCATCTTCACCAGCGCATCGACCCCTTCGCTCACCGCGCGTGCTCCGGCCGCCGACGAATCCCAACGCATGTCCGTCACGATCTGCCGGCCGATCCCCGGCTGCGTCAGGTCCCCAAGCTGCTGAGCCCCCCAGCGGCCGCAGAGGATAACCACCGTCAGCACCACCGCGATCGGCCAGGAGAGAAACGTGGAACTGAAGATCGCCACGATCGTCACCAGCAGCGACATCATCCACAGGATGCCCAGGCTCTTGGCCAGGTTCCAGGCAAAACTCTGATCGTCGATAACAAGCTTCAGGGCGGCCTCCCGGCCCGTTCGCAGTCCCAGCCATGCCGGCGTGGGTGATCGCATCACCACGTCGAAATCCCCTCCCTCGACCGCCTCGGCCGGGATATCCAGGTACGTCGGCCGATTGGTCTCCACCGGGAACCGGATATCCCGCGTCCACTGTCCGGTCTTGTTGTTGTGAATATCCAGTTGCAGTTCCGTCGCCTCCGCGTCCTCGACGCGCTCGATTCCCAGTCGGACCTCCATCGGGTAGGTTGCCCGCCCGCCCTGGAGTTTCAGGTTTCGGAACTGATACAGCGCCAGGCGGCTGCTGGCCGGCCCGCCGCGCATCTGCTGCCCGTAGATGCCCCAGCGACCGGCGAAAACCACCTCGCCCGTCGGCGTGATGATGTCGCGCGTATCGGCCACGATGATCCGCACGTCCCGGGCCGTGGCGCGATAGTCGTACGATTCGTCGTTGCCCTGGAGATAGACCAGCAGGGGGGTGCCCTTCGAATCCAGCGGCAGGATCTTGTTCAGCGCCTCGGCCGCTACCGGAACCGTCACCAGCCCGTCATCGGCGATCTCGAATCCTCTGGCCTCGCCCAAGTCGCGGGAGGAGACCACCAGTTCGCCGGCCATGTTCATCAGCCCGACCATCAGCCGCGGCGGGGCAGGCCGCCAGGGTTCCTGGCCAGGCTCCGCGGGCCGAGTGCTGGCGGACCTGGCCTCGGGCGTCAGTCTTGTCTGCACCCGGGCCTGGATCACAATCACCAGTCCGCGGAGCGCGGCGGCGCCGCCCGGACCCGCCGGACTGGGGCCAAACACCGGGCCGGCCGGTTCAATTTCGCCGGGGGGCAGGTCCGGGATTGGGGGGATTCGCAACCGGTCCAGCACGAACGGCACATGCATTTCCCCCTCTGCGCCGCCGGGCGACCAGAAATCATCTGCGCCGGTGGGCATTCGTGCCAGGATCGCAAGCGATCGCGGGAGTCCCAGCTGGCGGGCGTGGAGCGTTCCCTCCCGCCGGTAATAGGCCAGGGTGGCCCGGCCCGGCTCGGCCATGGCCCCCGGCAGTTCCAGCTGAGCCGCGATCGCCCGAGTCATTCGCCAGTCGCGGAACTTCAGGTATCCCAGCGTGAAGGCCCCCATGATCAGCAGGATCCAGAAGGTCACCCGCACAAACCCGATCACCTTTCCGACCACGATTTCCAGTCGTGTGGTGGGCTTGGTCGCCACCGTGTAGATGACCCGGTTGTCGATTTCCTGGGGGATGTTGGTGCACGCCAGCATGATCGTCACCAGCGTCACCAGGATTCCGGTCGCGAACAGGCAGTAAGTCGTGGTCTGGCGGATGATGTCCTGCGCGTCGATCGCCTTCTGAAACTGCGAAACGATGATCACGCCCAGGATGACCAGCGGCGTGATCCACAGCACCCGCCGGCGAATCGACTGGCGGAAACTGACCGTCGAGATGGCCCACACGCGGGTGAAGCTGAATCGCAGCACATCGGGCAGACCGACGCCCAGCAGTCCGACGAGGATGATGGCGATCGCGGCCGCCGGCCCGGGATTGTTGTAGATCAGGTCCATAATCGTCTGCGTCAATCGCTCGGCGCCGACCCGGGCCAATAACGGACATGAACGGGCGCCTGCCCGCTCGCAAAACCCGCCCCGGCGACCGGCGCATTCTACACAAGCCGCGGGAATGAGCCAAACGCCCATCCACGCGAGGGTCCGCAGAACTCGGCACGGGCGAGACGCCCGTGCTACGACAAACGCCCATCCACGCGAGGGTGCGTGACAGTCTCGGCGTGAGGGGGAGGACCGCACGGCGCTGTTGAGGATGTTCCCAGCGGCGGTGTCCGGGCGGAGCTTGGGCACGGGCGAGACGCCCGTGCTACGGGACCGGCCCCTGCGGTCCAGGACCGCCGTTGATCCGCGCCGCGAAGCTGGTCGATCTACCGACCGTGCCACGGGGCCCGCCCCTGCGATCCAGGCCCGCCGGCCGCAAAAAGTGTCATGCCCCCACTTGCATGCGGGAAGAAAGAGCGAGTCAGGGTGACACTTCTATTTCCGCCTGCGCGGCGACATTTCTATTTCTTGACAAAAACGGGGTTCATTCAAAGGACACGGCCAAGCGCCCGTGCCTACCAGAAATCCGCCCCGACATCCCACTGGTTGTGGCCGGTGCGGCGACAGCGAACGATGCGCACCTGCGCTATCAGGCGCTGCGTGCCAACGCCGATTTCAAGCACCGCGTTATCTCCCAGGCCCATCGGCCGGGACATCGACAGCGCAACGCCGTGTTTGGACAGGTTCACCGCCTGGCATTCCTGCCGATCCGTGGGAACGTCGGGATTGACCAGGAACGCCTCGATCTGGCACGGTTCGCGCTCGCTTCGACGACGCTCGCCCACCGTGATCTGTCCCGAAACCTGCTCCGTCTGCGCATCGTGGTAGTTGGCCATGTCCCTCTCATCGGCCGCAGACCGGGCCGGGTTAACCTCTGTTTTCAGCGGCTGCATCGGCCTGCTTATCGGCCGGCGCCACCCGAGGGGGTCGATGCGATACTCCGACACGGCGCTCCGCCGGACGCCCGTGCTGCGAACGCGGCGACGTCAACGCTTCCCGGCCAGAAACCGCCTCAGCTGCTCCACGTTCATGCAGTTGATCACGTGCCGCGGCTCGACCCACGCCCGCCGGGCCACGCCCAGGCCGAACTCGACTTCCTTCAGTCCATCCGGCCCGTGCGCGTCGGTGTTGATCGACAACATCACCCCCGCCTCGATTGCGCCGCGCGCGTTGACCTCGTCCAGGTCCAGCCGCGGATATCCGGCGTTGATCTCCAGAGCCGTGCCGCTGTCGGCCGCCGCCTTGAATATCGCCGGGAAATCCAGGGCCAGGCCCTCTCGGGCATTGATCAGCCGACCCGTGGGGTGGCCGATCACGTTCACGTATCGGTTCTCGATCGCACGCAGCAGCCGCCGCGTCGCTTTCTGCGCGTCCTGCTTCAGCGCCACGTGCGGCGAGGCAATCACGATGTCCAGTTCCTTCAGCACCGCGTCCTCGTAGTCCAGCCGACCGTCCGAGAGGATGTCCACCTCGCTACCGGCCAGAAGCGTGATTCCCCTGATCCGCTCGGCCGCCCGGCGAATCGCCGCCGCGTGCCTGATCAGCCGCTCGGCCGTCAGGCCGTTGGCAATCGCCTGGCTGGCCGAATGGTCCGTGATCGCCAGGAACTCATAGCCCAGCGCCCGGGCGGCCTCGGCCATCTCCTCGATGCCTGCCACACCGTCGGACGCGGTCGTGTGGCAGTGCAGGTCGCCCCGCAGATCCACCCGCGCGATCAGCCTGGGCAGGCTGCCCCGCAGCGCCGCGTCCACCTCCCCGCGATCCTCGCGCAGCTCCGGCTCGATGAACGCCAGCCCCAGTTCCCGGTATATTTCCTCCTCGGTGCGACTGGCGATCGGGCGAACCGGCGGCGCCTCGGCCGTCTTCTTCTCCGCCTTCTCATAATCGCTGAGCCTGTAAAGCCCCCACTCGTTGAGCGTCATGCCCTTCTTCTGCGCCAGGCCCCGGATGCGCACGTTATGATCTTTCGAGCCCGTGAAATACATCAGCGCCGCCCCGAAATGGGCCTCGCCAAGCACGCGCAGGTCCGCTTGCAGTCCCGACGAGGTCACCACCGAGGCCTTGGTGTCCCCCTGCCCGAGAATACGCACCACCCCTTCGAACCCCACAAATGCGCGTGTGATCGCCGCCCCGTCGGTCCCCTCCTCCACGCAGCAAAGCAGGTCCATGTCCCCGACCGTCTCGCGCCGCCGCCGCAGCGAGCCGGCCACTTCCGCGCGTTTCACCCCCGGCAACTTGCGCAGCCGGGCGAGCAGTTGCTCGGCCACCGGCAGCGCCTCGCCGATGCCCACCCGCCCGCCCTGCTTCGCCCGGTTCTCAAGGCCCCGCCGGATGCCCGCCACCTTCTTCGGGCCAATCCCCTTGATGCCCTCCAGCCTGCCCGCCTCGATGGCCGCCCCCAGTTCTTCGGCGCTGGTGATTCCCCGTTCCTTCCACAGCAGCGCGATCGTCCTGGGTCCCAGCCCCTCGATTGACAGCAGCGGCAGCAGTCCCGCCGGCACGCTGGCGGTCACCTCCTCATAGTCGGCTGACCGACCTGTCCTGACATACTCCTCGATGATCCGCTGGCTGCTCTTGCCGATCCCCTCGATCTGGCCGAGAGTCCCCTCCTCCACGCACCTGCGAATGTCCAGCGTCGTGTCCTCCAGGATGCGCCCCACCTTGCGAAATGCCAGCACCTTGAAGGTGTTTTCCCCCTTGATGTCCATCACGTCCGCCATCGTGGCAAAGAGTTTCGCCAGCTCGTGGTTCAGCGACATGAAGAGCATTATACGCCCCTTGCGGCCCCCGGGCCGCCTTCATCGCCGCCCCGGCCCATAGCGTCCAGACGAATCCGTTCTTTCAAAGACATTCGAAGTTCACCCATCCGGCTGGTATACCCCAGCCACGGGGGTGACACTTCTATTTCGGCTATGGGGTGACACTTCTACTCCGGTACAACAAGCCCGCATGCGGAGGCCTTTGCGTCACGCGCAGCGGGCCCTATACTGGCCGCCTCAAAATCTGACTAAGGAGCCGCTTATGCCCAGTTATCAAACCGCAGACATCCGCAACATCTTGCTGGCCGGCCACGGCGGGTCCGGAAAGACCATGCTGGCCGACGCAATGCTCTTCGCGTCGGGCGCCGTGAGCCGGAAAGGTTCCGTCAACGACGGCACCAGCTTCAGCGACTTTGAGAAGGAAGAAAAGGAGCATAAGCACTCCATCTACGCCTCCATCCTGCACCTGGATCACGCGGGCAAGCGGATCAACATCATCGACACTCCCGGCTCCCCGGACCTGATCGGGCAGAGCATCGCCTGCATGCCGGCTGTCGAAACGGTCGTGATCGTGATCAATGCGCAGGCGGGCGTGGAAGTGGTGACGCGACGCGTGAACGAGATCGCCAAGCAGGCCAACCGGGCCCGCGCGATCGTCGTCAACAAGATCGACATGCCCGAGGTTGACCTGGAAAGCCTCCTGAACACCATCCAGGAAAGCCTCGGCCACGAGTGCCTGCCCATCAACCTTCCCGCCGGGGGCGGCAAGACCGTCGTGGACTGCCTGGCCAACACCTCCGGCGACACCGATTTCCACTCCGTGAAGGACGCCCACACCGCCATCCTCGACCAGATCGTCGAGATGGACGAGGCCCTGATGGAAAAGTACCTCGCCGGCGAGGAGCCGGACCCGGCCTCCCTCCACAACGCCCTGATCAAGGCCATGAACCAGGGTCACCTGGTCCCCATCTGCTTCGCCGACGCCAAGAATGACGTGGGCATCAAGGAACTGCTCGGGGTCATCGCGGCCAGCTACCCGAACCCCATCGAGGGAAATGGCTGGAACTTCCTGACCGGCGAGGGCGCCGACGCCAAGCCCTTCATACCCGCCGACGATCCCGGCAAGCCCCTGCTCGCCCACGTTTTCAAGGTGACCACCGACCCATTCATCGGCAAGCTCGCCATCTTCCGAGTCCACCAGGGCAAGGCGACCGGACAGACCCAGGCCTTCATCAACGGCTCCAAGAAGGGCGTGAAGCTGGGGCACGTGTTCAACCTCCAGGGCAAGGAACATAAGGAGCCGGATGCGATCATCGCCGGCGACATCGGCGCCGTGGCCAAGATCGAGGATATCCACACCAACGACATCCTCAGCGACGATCACGCGCTGGACAACGTGCGGGCCAAGCCCATGACCTTCCCCACCCCGATGTATGGCCTGGCGGTCACCCCCAAGGCCCGCGGCGACGAGCAGAAGATCTCCGGCGCCCTGGCGAAAATCGTCGAGGAAGACCCGACCTTCAAGAGCACCATGGACCGCCAGACCCACGAACTGGTCATCAGCGGCATGGGCGACCTGCACCTGCGACTCGTGCTGGAACGCCTCAGGAACCGCGGCCTGGAGGTGGACACCAAGCCCCCCAAGATCGCCTACAAGGAGACCATCCAGGTCAAGGCCGAAGGTCACCACCGCCACAAGAAGCAGACCGGCGGCGCCGGCCAGTTCGGCGAGGTCTTCCTCCGCGTCGAGCCGCTGGAGGAGGATTCCCCCCTCCGCAAGTCCAAGGGCGGACCCGGGCTGGAAATCCTCAACGAGGTCTTCGGCGGCGCCATCCCCGGACAGTTCATCCCCGCCGTCGAAAAAGGCATCAACGACATCATGGAGACCGGGGTGCTGGCCGGATACCCGCTCCAGGACGTGCGAGTGGCCATCACCGACGGCAAGCACCACCCCGTCGATTCCAAGGAAGTCGCTTTCCGCACCGCCGGCAAATACGCCATGAAGGACGCCCTGCTCAAGGCCAAGCCGGTCCTGCTGGAGCCGATCGTGAACATGGAGATCACGGTTCCCGAGGCCAATGTGGGCACCATCACCGGTGATCTGTCCGGCCGGCGCGGACGAATCCAGGGGCAGGACTTCATCGGCGGCGGCATGGCCGTCGTCAAGGCCAGCGCCCCGCTGGCGGAAGTCATGCAGTACCAGAGCCAGCTCAAGAGCGTCACCGGCGGGCAGGGGAGCTTCACCATGGAACTGAGCCACTACGAACCCGTCCCGCCGTTTGTCCAGCAGCAGATCATCGCCGCCTACAAGCCCAAGGAAGAGGCCGAGGAATAGTCCCGGCAACAGCCTGACGCGGACGCGGGCCGGACGACCAGTCCGGCCCGCTTGTCATCGCCGGCCAGGCAGGCAAAGATACTGAACCTATGCAAACCCTCTTCGGCACCGTCCTTCAGCCTCGCACCATCCACGACTGCCAGGTGATCCACGGCGCAGCCGTCACCATCGGCGATGACGGCCGCATCGCCTCCGTGCAACCCTCCGCCTCGCAGCCGGCACAGTCGATTGGCGGGCCGGATTGCTGGGTCCTGCCGGGGTTTGTCGACGCCCACCTGCACATGCCCCAGTGGGACCGGCGCGGCATCGACGGCCTGACCCTCGACGACTGGCAGGCCCATGTCGGCTACCCGGCGGAAGCGCGCATGCGCGACCGCAGGGCGGCCGAGGCGCTGGCCGAGCAGTTCGTCAGCGGCTTGTTCGCCATGGGAACCACGACCGTGGCGGCCTTCGGCAGCCCCTTCGCCGACGAGGTCGAATCGACTTTCCAGGTCTTCGCTCGCCGCAGCCTGCGCGCGATCTACGGGCAGATGCTCAATGACACCGACATCCCCGACGAGATCCGCCAATCCACCGACCAGGCCTTGGACCAGTCGCGCCTGCTGGCGGCCAAGTGGCACGGGGCGCAGAACGGGCGGTTGCGATATGCGTTCAGCCCGCGCACGAGCGTGCGATGCAGCGAGAAGCTGATGCGCGGGTCGGCCGCCCTGGCCGACATGCTGGGGTGCCATCTCCAGACCCACGTGGCCGAGACCTACGAGGAACTCGCGGCCGTGCGCGAGCGGTTCCCCGAGCAGGTGGACGAGATCGATCTGTTCAACGAGCTGGGCCTGCTCACGCCGCGGACGCTGCTGGCGCACGGGCTGTTCCTGAACCATCACCAGCGCAAGCAGGTGGCACAGAAGCAGACCTCGCTGGTTCACTGCCCGACGGCGAACCTGTTCCGCGAGTCGGGGCTGATGGATTACGTGGCCCACCGGTCGGCGGGAATACGCATCGCCCTGGGATCGAGCGTTGCGGGCGGACCCGACCCGTTCATGCCGCGCGTGGCCGCCGAATGCCTGCAGACCGCCAAAGCGATCAAGGTCCACACGCTGCCGCGGTCGAGCGTGCAGGTTCCCCTGCCGGCCGAGGCATGGTGGATGCTTACCCGCGGCGGGGCCGAGGCGCTGGGCATGGCCGATCGGATCGGCGCGATCGAGCCGGGCATGGAGGCCGATTGCCTGCTGGTCCGCCCGGAAAAGTGGATCGCCGATCTACCGGCAGAGCAGCAGGTGTCGGCCCTGCTTTACACGCTGTCGCCGGGGCAGATCGAGCATGTGTTTGTGGCGGGGAAGCGTGTCAAGGGATAGTTGGCAGTCTGCACGCTACCGCTGCTTTGGGTTCTTCACTCGGATCCCCACATCCCCTTTCATCCTGTCCTTCTTGTCAATCATGCCGCCGTCATCCACTCCATTGACGCCGACGCTGTAGGCCAGGCCGGCCTCCTCGTCCAGTTTCCACCGCATCGGCTTGCCGTCGAACGGGTCGATGGGAACCGGGTCGAGCAACGCGCCGAAGTCTTCGATCCTTTCCGGCAGTTTCCCGTTCAGCAACCGATACCGCGCCGCCGCAACGGCGACGCGGGCGGCCTCGCACTGGGCCTGGATCATCGTCAGCCGTTGCATCGCCGCGTTCAGCGCCGGCAGCAGAAGCTGCACAAACAGTCCCCCCCGGTCCTGCTCGATGCTCCTGGAAAACTGATCCAGCTCGGTCCGGACCTGATAATACTGCCTGCCCGCAAGATCGCGGTACCGCCGCATCGCCCGCCGGTAGCCGTTGACCTCGTCGCCGAACATCAGCAGCGCATAGGCCGAGATGGCGCCGCGTTCCAGCGGCTCGGGGGTCCTCCCGGATCCGCTCAGTTCCTCCATCGAAAGGGTGCCGCTGCCCAGGTCGCAGAGTGTGGCGATGCCAAAAGCCTCCTCGGCCGCCATCGCCCGACGGGCCATCCGCGGGAACCGCCGCGGGTCCGGAAGACCAATGCGATCAAGCTGCTGCGGCGTCGTGGCCGCCGGGAGAATCTCCCCCAGCGTCTGAATCCCCAGGCTGTCGATGGCGACACTGACCAGCGCCGAGATCAGGATCGGCACGCGCCCCGCGTGCTCGGCCATGCGGAACATCACGTTCAGGTCATCGACGGCTGCGTCAATTCGCCCGCGAGCCAGCGCATGACGTGCCGAAAGCATAACCAGGTGTACGGCCTGCTTCTGCTGATTCAGTTCCGGCAGAAGCATTGAAATGCTGGGCCTGCCGTAATCGTGGTCGAAGTAGCAATCGGGCATCGCCGCCGCCTGGCGGATCAGGGACAGCGCCCGGGCATGGCGAGCCAGGAACTGCTCGACTTCCGGGCCGCCATAGGCCGGGGGCTCATCCCGATCGATGAACGACTCCAGGCTCTTGGTATCCTTTTCCGCCTCCATGAGCTCGAATGCCTGCTCGTACAGCAGCGCCGCGTTCTGGGAATCGCTCACCGCGGGCGGCGCCAGCGAAAGCAGCGTCGCCCCGGCCTCCGCCCGCAACGTGGCCATGCGGCTCCGCATCGCCAGCTCGATGTTCCACCCCGTCATCCACCAGACTGCCGCTATCGCCAGCAGCGCCACCATCAGCCGTCCGGCGGGCCAGCCGGCGGCTCGACGCAACTCCATGCCTGCCGGCCGGCGCAATCCGAAAAACAGCACCGCCAGAGTCAGGATCAAACCAATCACGCCCAAGGTGAACGGGCCCCAGAACATGCCAATCCGGCCCATCGTCTGGATGCGGATAACCGTGGCACCGCCAGCCACTGCCAGCGCGACGACGATCGGCGGCACCGTCGCCAGCAGGCTTAACAGGACGGTCCACAGCGTCCGCCGCATCCGGCCGGCCAGCGCCATCCAGGCGATCGTCCACAGCCCGACGAGCACCAGCGTCTCGATCCAGAGCAGTGCGTAACTCATCTATCGCTCCCGGGCGGCCAGCGCCGCCTGCTCAATTCCGATCGATCCGCCCTTCACCAGCGGCACGGGCAACAAACCCCGCGCCGATCCCAACAGCAGCGCCATCCGCTCTGCCTCCGCAGGCTCGACCTCGGGCACAACCTGCCTGATCAGCTGGGCGATCTGCCGAACATCGTCGGCCCCATGTGCGCCGTTGTCGAAGCGCGTGACGGAGCCCGCGATGACGGCGAGGTTGGCCGCAATGATCACCGCCGCCGCCACCGCCGACAGGTACGACCAGGTGAGCCGTCCGCCGCGCCGGCTCGACAACTCGCGTTCCACGGCGCAGAGCACGCGCGATCGCAGCGCCGGCGCCGGCTCACCGCGAGCACGCCGCTCCAGCAGTCGCTCAATCAGGCGCAGATCATCGGGTAACTCGCCGCTCATTCCTTCAGCAACTCCCGCAGCTTCTCCAGCGCATAGCGGTAACGGCTCGCGGCCGTATTCGGGCTGATCCCCAGCACCTGGCCGATCTGCATGAACGTCAATCCGCCGTCGATCTTCATCGCGATCACCTCGCGTTGCTCCGACGGAAGCCTCTGGACTGCCGCTTCCAGGTCCCATTCTCCGGCGCGGCCGGCCGGCTGCCGCGGCAGCCGCGCCAGTTCCGCCAGTCGCCGCTTCTCGGCCGATGCCCGCTCCAGTCGCCGCAGCACCGTGTGCCGCAAGGCCGCGAAGACGTACGCGGTCAGGTCCTCCGCCTCCGCGATGCGATCCCGCGATCGAGCCAGTGCCACGAACAGATCCTGCACGGCGTCCTCGGCCTCCCCCGAAGAACGCAGCATGGTCCGCGCTGTCCGCAGCAGCGCCGGCCCCAGCAGGTCATACAGCGTCGCATACGCGCTGCCGCTTCCGCTGGCCAGCTCCGACTTCAGCGCCTCGGCCGATGGCTGCCGCATCGTTCTTCCCCATACAAGAGCCGCCAGACTCCCTGATTTGTCTATTGAAATCCGCGGATTGGCAAGCCACTGCGGCCGGCCGGCATTCCCGCAGGAACTCACCCTGCTGTCGTCCGGCCCGACGCAAAGAACGTCGTGACTGAATTCAACCAGACCGATCAGCACGCGGGGTCCGCTCCGCTGCCCATGGCCTGCACCCGCCTGACCGTTTTCCCGTCTGTCTCCAGGACGCGCAGACGCACGCCATCCACGGCCAACTCCTCTCCGCGCACGGGAATCCGGCTCAGTTCCGACACGATCAGCCCCCCGACCGTCGCCACGCCCGCGCGGTTACCCCACTCGGGCCTTTCCAGCACGCGCGCCAACTCGTGCACCGGCGTGTCCCCGCTGACCAGCCACCCGTCGGCGGACTTCTCGATCGTCGGAGCGGCCGCGTGATCCCCCGCCGCCCGCGCCTCCCCCAGCAACTCGTCGAACACATCCTGCATGGTCACAATCCCCTCCACTCCCCCATACTCATCCACCAGAAAAACCATCTCCGTGCGCTGCTCGTGGAACGCCGACAGCAGCTTGTCCAGCGAGATCGTCTCGGGAACGAAAACCGCCGCGCGAGCGATCAGCGACAGCACCTTCGAGTCCCCCTCGGCATGGTACGCCGAAAGGAATTCCTTGGTGTGAACGATGCCGATGACGTGATCCAGGCCCCCGTCGCACACGGGCAGGCGGCTGTACAGGTACTCGTTCATCACCCGGCGGTTCTCATCCATCGACCATTGAATGTCCAGGTACGCCACGCGCGTCCGCGGAACCATGATCTGCCGCGCGGTGCGCCGACCCATCGCAAGGCTGTTGAGCACCAGCGACCGCTCGCGCAACGTGAGGTTGCCGCCGGCGGCCGCCTCCGCCGTCATGAGCCTCAACTCGTCAATCGTGACCTGGTGCTCCTCCAGCTTCTCCACGTTTCCCAGGCCCAGGGGACGGGTCACCAGGTTCGCCAGGCCGTTCATCACCCACACCAGCGGGCGACAGACCTGCTGCATCAGCAACACCGGCACCCCCGTGATCCACGCCACGCGCGGCACGAAACGAAGCGTCAGCGCCTTGGGCAGCAGCTCGCTGAAGACCACCGTCAGCAGCGTCACCAGGAGAAAGCTGATTCCCACCGACGCCGCCGTCAGCGTCAACGGCGCAAGCTCCATCAGCGGCGACATCGCCCACTGAAGCAATGCCGACATGGCCGGCTCGCCGATCCATCCCAGCAGCAGGTTGGCCATCGTGATGCCGACCTGGATGGTGCCGATGGAGCTTGCGGGCCTGGCCTTCAGCAGTTCCATCGCACGGGCCGACCGCCGCCAACCGCGCTGCCGCATCTGCTCGATCTGCGATGCGCGCAGCGCCACCAGCGCATATTCGGATGCGACAAAGAACGCGTTCATCGCGATCAGCAACGGCACCGCGGCCAGGGACCAGCCCGAGATCATGCGACCGCAGTAAACCCGCTGCTCGTCGCCGCGTCAACCACGCCCGGGCACCCTGCGGCGCTTCCCGGACATTCCCCCATGCCGGCGGAACGGCTATCCTATCTCATGTGCAAACCGGCCGGTTCCCGTGAATCTCAACGAACGGTGCCCGATGCATCGCCGAACCTTCCTCCGAGCCGCCATCGCCGCCGCCGTGGCCCCGTTGCTGCATCGCCCGTCGTCCGCGGCCGGGCCGGGCCGCCCCAACATCCTCTGCTGCGTGGCCGATGACTGGTCCCATCCCCACGCCGGCGCCTACGGCTGCAATTGGGTCAGGACCCCCGCGTTCGACCGCGTGGCCCGCGAGGGCGTGCTCTTCAGCAACGCCTACACGCCCAACGCCAAGTGCGCCCCCTCGCGCGCGGCCATGCTCACCGGCCGAAATCCCTGGCAGCTTGAAGAGGCCGCCAACCACTGGTGCTTCTTCCCAGGCAGGTTCACCACGTTCGCCGAGGCCCTGCCCGATCATGGCTACTTCGTCGGCTTCACCGGAAAAGGCTGGAGCCCGGGCATCGCCAGGTCGGCCGATGACAAGCCCCGCCAGCTTACCGGAACTCCCTATCAGAAACGCAAGCTCGCGCCACCCACCACCGAGATTTCCGGCAACGACTACGCCGCCAACTTCCGCGATTTCCTCGACCAGCGACCCGCCGACCGGCCGTTCCTGTTCTGGTACGGCGGGCTGGAACCCCATCGCGGCTACGAGTTCGGTTCCGGCATCGCCAGGGGCGACAGAACGATCGCCGACATCGACCGCGTGCCCGGCTACTGGCCCGACAACTCCACCGTCCGCACCGACATGCTCGACTACGCCCTGGAAGTCGAGCACTTCGACCGACACGTGGGCTTGATGCTCGCCGAACTTGAACGGCGCGGGGAGCGGGACAATACCCTGGTTATCGTCACCTCCGACAACGGAATGCCCTTCCCCCGCGCCAAGGGGTACTCCTATGAGCAGTCAAACCACATGCCCATGGCGATGATGTGGAAAGCCGCGGCCGCGCCGGGAAGGACGGTCGAGGATTTCGTCAGCCATATCGACCTGGCGCCCACTTTTCTCGATCTGGCCGGCGTGTCGGCCGCCGACGCCGGCATGCAGCCGATGACCGGCCGGAGCCTGGTGCCCCTGCTGCGATCCGGCAGGTCGGGCCGCATAGACCCACAACGCGACCACGTGATCATCGGCAAGGAGCGCAACGACGTCGGCCGGCCCCAGGACCAGGGCTACCCCATCCGCGGCATCATCATGGACGGCTGGCTCTACCTGCGCAACTTCGAGCCATCGCGCTGGCCGGCGGGCAACCCGGAAACCGGCTATCTTGACACGGACGGCAGTCCGACCAAGACCGCCTGCATCCAGTCGCGCCAGCAACCGCAGACCAGGAAGTTCTGGGACCTGTGCTTCGGCATGCGCCCCGCCGAGGAACTCTACAACCTCACGACCGATCGGGATTGCGTTTTCAACCTCGCGGCCGATCCGGCCTGCCAGCAAACGCGCCGACAGCTTGGCGATCGGCTCATCAAGGAGCTGAAACAACAAGGCGACCCGCGCGCCGCCGGCAACGGCCGGATCTTCGACGAATACCCCAATGCCAGCTCCGAGCGCGGATTCTACGAGCGATTCAAGGCCGGCGAGAAAATGAAGGCCGGGTGGGTCAATCCGACCGATTTCGACCCGGGAGCGGCCGAGTAACCCGCGCAACGCGACCGCCGCGCGCAAGATACTGCCCCTCGAGATGATCCCGAGGGGCAGATGGAATACCGCGTTGAAGACCTAACAGGCGCTTACGCCTTGCGCCGCCGCGCCAGCAGGCCCAGGCCGCCCAGCGCCAGCAGGCCCAGCGTGCCCGGCTCGGGCACCGCCAGGCGCAGGCCCGCCGACCGCGAGAAATGCAGGTTGCGCGCATCTCCCATGATCACGTCATACAGTCCCTGCACGCTCGAACCAAAGACGGTCGCAAACGCGCCGCCGCCGCCTTCGTAGCTGACGAACTTAAAGTCGTATTCGCCCGCCGCGAGATTGATCTTGCCCACCGTGTGGCTGTTGCCCGTCCACACGTCGGCCATCAGCCAGCTCGCATCGGCCGGATCGATCTTGCCGCCGCCGGTCCAGTTCTCGACGACCTCCAGCCACGTCTGGCCCAGGATCTGCAGCGCTGCGCCGTCGTCGCTTTCAAAGCCGATGTAGTACGTGCCCGTCGTCGGGATCACGAGCTTGCCCTCGGCCATGAATGCGAAATCATTGTCGTCCGCCGTCGTGTTGTTTGGGAACGCCAGTCGGTTGCCGGCGTTGAATGCCTGGCGGTAACTCCCGCCGCCGCCGTTCTGCGGATCGCCGTGATTCACGCGGTCGGCCGTGCCGTACGAGTTCGAACCGTCGCCGTCGCCCGCCGCCAGCATCGCCAGCGAGGTGTCGCGGCTGGTGACCACGCCCCCGCCTAGGCTCCTGGTCGCCTTGGTGTTGACGTTCTTCATCCCGGGGATGACGTAGTCGATCTCGACGCCCGGATGACCGACCAGGCCGAAAGCCGAATCGTTCGCGTCCGTCCGGATGCCCGGCGCTGAACGCACTTCCACGCCCGCGCCGCCGCCGCCTTCCCAGTACAGCACGCGCAGATCATGCACGCCCTTGGTCAGGTAGGCGTAACCCAGAACGCTGCTGTCCCCTTTCCCGTAATCGGCCTGCATCACAATGCCGCCGTCCACCGCCAGTTCAAAACCGTCGTCGCTGGCCACATCGAACGTGTACCAGCCCGTCGCCGGCACGTCGATCTTGGCGGCCATCGCCATGGAAATGTTGTCCACCGCGCCGGGAACCTTCCCGGTCACCTGAACCTGATACCGCTCGTTGCCCGGGAAGGCGCTGACCCGCCCGTTGCCCGGGCCGTTGGGATCGGAGATGTTGATCCACGGCCGCTTGTAATCCTCGATGTTTCCGGCCGGATTGTTCAGCGAGTTGACGACGTTGGCGAGGTTGCCGACGCCGGACTGGTTGGGATTGCCCTGCACTTCGCGAATGGCCCACATGCCGTCAAAACCCGCCACCGGCATCAGGCCGCTGACCGAACGCATCGCCGGAAGGACCGGGTTCACGACCGTATCGCTGATGGTCGGGCTGGTGAAATCGACCGACAGCAGATTGCCCGTTCCCGAGTTGCGGTGGGCCGTCACGGCCAGTCCGCCGTAGGGCTGGGCCGCAAGACTGTTCATCACCGTCTGTCCCGCCAGCACCCACGTCGATCCGTCATACGAGACCAGACCTTGCAGCAGCGTCTGCCCACCCGACAGGCGACGCTGCAACGCCACCTTCTGCGGCGCGTTGGGACCGCCCAATTGCATGTTGGTCATGTTGCTGGAACTGCCGGGGCGATACTGGAAGGCCGAGTCGTTGCGATCCGACCGCAGGGCCGCCATGATCGCATTGACCTCCTTCTCGTTGCCCGCGCCATTGTCCACATCGTTGCGGAGGAACACGCCCGCCTTGACCCAGTAGTCGAACTCCACCGACGGATCGCTTGGCACGAATCTCGGCAGCGCGCTGATGGTCGATTCCAGGCGGAATTCGCCCGCGGGCATCAGGGCGTAGGCGACATGGCCATACTCGCCGCCATCCCACCAGTCACTGCCGCCGCCGATTACCGTGTGCACGTTGCCGACCACGCTGTAGCTGCCCGCCGCGGCCGGATCATCGCCCGGCCGACCCAGATCCTTGTTGCCGCCGGCGACAAACGGCGTCGAGGCCGCCAGAACCGATTGTGCCGCGGCCGCGATCGCCAAGGCGCCCAGCATTGTCATACCCTTGCATGTTCTCCGCATTTCCAACTCCTCGAAAAGACGGGCACCAGCGCCGGCACAACTCGGCCGTGCCACCGTTAAGTGCGCGCAAAACCCATGTCGCCCCGGCACGCGCGCATGCGCCAGGGAATCAATCCGTGAGGCCCAGTCCAGCAGAACTGAAATGTTCTTAAGACCTGACTTGCCTGTGACGGCAATGCCCTCCGTCACGAAACATGAACTTCGCCTTAATAAATAGCACCGATGTCACGCGGATCAAGCGACCAATCGACGCTTAGTTCCGCTTTTCACGCGAAATTCCGGCGGGATTGCACCCGCTGTCATCCGCCCCGGAATTGTGGGCAAATTCTCCAGGCTCTGACGCCTGGGCAGGTCGGGAAAACCCTGACGACTGGCGCGCCGCACCCGGGCGCCATCGACCATGCAACCAACTTGTCATCCCCACTGCCCCCCCAATCATTACACATGCAAGCATCTGCATGATATAACCCCGCGACCGAGGAAAAAACTGGTCCAAACCGGCCGTTTTTTTCTTCCAAAATCGCTCCCGCCACGGCAAAGTGGAGTCATCGAAGAAGGGTGCCTGAACCCTTCTCATCTCGCCAACTCAATACCAGAGGAGGTCGTCATGGATCTGCGATGGTACCTCGACCAAATGGGAATCCGCTATCACTGGTCTCATCACGACACGGCCTACACCGCCCAAGACATGGCCCGCAAGGAAGATGTCTCCGGGAAGAAGGTCGTCAAGCCCGTGCTCGTGGAGGCCGACGGCCAGTTCGTCCTTTGCGCCCTGCCCGCCTCCCACTTCATTGACATGGAGGAACTGCGGCGGGAACTCAATGCCCGCGAGGCCCGCCTCGCCGACGAACCGCAGATCGCGCAACTCTTCGCGGACTGCGAGTTGGGCGCCGAGCCGCCCGTCGGCCGCCTGTTCGGCATCGCCACCGTCATGGACGATTCCTTGGCGCGACAGGACGAGGTCATCTTCCAGGCCGGAACCCACCAGGACGCCGTCCGAATGAGCATACAGGACTATCTGCGACTGGCCCAGCCTCGAATCGCTCACTTCGGCCGACCGAGAGCCTGAGGACATCGCGGCCAGAGCCCAGGGGTGAAAACCCCGCTCATCCCTGGGCCTTGAGCCTGATCCTCAGCGCGATGTCCTCGCCGTATGCCGGGCTGACCAGCCGCCGCTGGCCTCCCCCGTGTTTGAACGACTCATCCTTGTCCACGTTCCCCGTCTTTGTGTTCAACCACTCGGCCCTGTAATCGCCGGCCGGCAACTGCACCGTCAGTTCCGCCCCCTGCCCGCCGCGCACATAGATCGCATACGCCTTCCCCGGCTCGGCCAGGCAGCGCACCGTCGCGTGGGCGGTCTTTGCCTTCTCCCTGCCGCCGCCGAGGGTCGCCGTGATCAGTCCGCCGGCGATCGCCTCGTTGTGCGGGCGCATCTTCACGAAGTCGAATCCGTACATGAAATCCTTCAGGATGCGGAGTTGCCTGCGAAGCTCCTTGCCCCCGCCGCCGGGGCTCTTGAAATCCACCAGCGTCCCCCCGGGATGTCCCGGAGTGAATGAGTAATCCAGGTTGGAATAGACGGCTCCGCCCGCCACGATGAAATCCCATCCTTCCGTGCGGTAATGGACATCCTCCCTGCCTTTGAATCCGGTCTCATCGTCGGCGATCACCTTGTTGAGCCCGTAATTCATCTCCACCGTATCCGGCGGCGTGGCATAATGGAAATTGAAGATCGACACGTTCGGGTCCGGATTCTCGACCCTGGCCTTGTCGTTGGCGATGTTCTGGGCAATCAGGTGCCGGTTCGGCAGATCCTTCTCCGTCTCCACGATGACCTTCGCGATGCGTGCCTGCCACTCCAGCGTCACGCCGCCGAAGTACGGCTCGTTGCAGATCTCAAAGTAGAGGTTGTCAAACCCGTTCAGTTCCGTCACCGCCTTCCTCGTGAAGGCCTCGTGGATGGCCACGTATTCCCTGTGCTTGAGCGTGTACATCTCCGTGCGCGGAATGGCCGGCGTGTTGTTGACGTTGTTGGCCGGGTTCATCGGGTTGGCCTTCCACAACTCCTCCTCGTAAAACGGGCAGAACAACACGTATTCCACCACGATCCCGCGCTTCGCCGCCTCGCCCACGAAGTCCTTGAGCCGCTCCCAGTACGCCGGGTCCCATTTGGTCAGGTCGAACTTCTCCCCGCTTTTCGCCCACGGCCCGATGTAGCGCCTGGGCGCCAGCGTGTTGTCCGTGATCCCGAAAGAACCGGGAATCTCGCGGTACGTTCCCGAGAACAGCCGCGTCAGATTCAGCGTGTCCCGGGCCAGCTCGTCGAGGTACCTGGTGTAATCGAAGTCCAGGTTCATCACCGCCCCGTAATGCTCGCCCGACGTGATCAGGATCGTCGGCTTGCCCCGCCACATCAGGTAATGGGGGTTGTCCGGATGCAGGCCGATCGGCTCCACCCGCTGCGCCGCGACCGTCGTCGAGAGCAGCAACAGACCCAGCACGCCAGCCACTGTCCTGTTCATTGTTTCCTCCGTCGTCGCGATTCAAATGCAGTCGGTTCGCCGAACCGGGGCCGTCCCCGTCACCCGATGACCGGTTCCCGCTCCGCCCCTACCCGGCGAACGGCTGCCTCTGGTCAAAGTACGCCTGAAGCGGCTTGACGTTCCACGTCCCCGCCTGAAGCGCCGCGATCGCCCTCGCCGCGGCGCTGGCGCCGGTCAGCGTGGTGATCATCGGAATCTTGTGCATCACCGCCATCGCCCGGATTTGCCCCTCGTCCGTCTGCGGACCCTTGCGCGTGGGCGTGTTGATGATCAGCTGCACCTGCCCGTTCTTGATGTAGTCGCGGATGTTCGGCCGGCCCTCCGCGAGCTTGTTGATCCGCACGGCCGGGATGCCGGCGGCATTCAGCGCCAGGCAAGTTCCTTCCGTTGCGATAATATTAAAACCCATGTCAACCAGCGACCGCGCGATCGGGATGACCTCCCGCCGGTCGGCCGTCCGCACCGACACGAATACCGTCCCCTTGCCCGGCAGGTCCGTCCCCGCCGCCAGCTGGCTCTTGTAAAACGCCACGGGGAAGCTGTCGTCGATCCCCATCACCTCCCCGGTGCTTCGCATCTCCGGCCCGAGGATCACATCCACGCCGGGGAACTTGCTGAACGGGAAGACCACCTCCTTCACGCTCGTGTGCTTCGGGTCGGGCAGCTCCTGCACGCCCAGCTCATCCAGGGATTTTCCGGCCATCACCTTGGCCGCGATCTTCGCCCACGGCACGCCCGTCGCCTTGCCCACGAACGGCACCGTCCGCGACGCCCGCGGATTCACCTCGATGATGTACACCTCCCCGTTCTTGATCGCGTACTGCACGTTCATCAGCCCGCAGACCCGCAGCGCCCTGGCCAGCTCGCGCGTCTGGCGCTTCACTTCATCGACGATCCCCTTCGGCAGCGAATACGGCGGCAACGCGCAGGCCGAGTCGCCCGAGTGAATCCCGGCCTCCTCGATGTGCTCCATCACGCCGATGATGATCGCCCTCCCTTCGTCGCGGCCTCCCGCGCTCCCCGTACCACGGGCATCTTGCCCGTGGCCCCCTTCGTCGCTTCGTCGCTTCGTCGCTTCGTCGCTCTTCCCACCATGCGGATCAAAATCCGCCAAACAATCCACATCCATCTCCGTCGCGTGATCCAGGAACTTGTCGATCAGGATGGGCGCATCGGCGATCGTCGAGGCCTCCACCGCGTGGGCCATGTAGAAGTTGAGCTGGTCCTCGTCGCTGACGATCTCCATCGCCCGCCCGCCCAGCACGAAGCTCGGCCGCACCAGCACCGGGTAGCCGATCTCCCTGGCAACCTCCCGAGCCTGCTCGATCGACCGCGCGATCCCGTTGGCCGGCTGGCGCAGTCCCAGCCGCTGAAGCAGCGCCCGGAACTGCTCGCGATCGCCGGCCGTGTCCAGGGACTCCACCGTCGTCCCCAGGATCGGCACGCCGGCCTCGGCAAGCCCCCGGGCCAGGTTCAGCGGAGTCTGACCGCCGAACTGCACGATCACCCCCTTGACCAGCCCGCCCGGCTCGCTGAACGGCCGGCCATTCAGCCGCTCGCAGATGTTCAGGATGTCCTCGTGGGTCAGCGGCTCGAAGAACAGCAGGTCGGAAGTGTCGTAGTCGGTCGAGACCGTCTCCGGGTTGGAATTGATCATCACCGACTCGTAACCCAGTTCCCTGCACGCGAAGGCCGCGTGCACGCAGCAATAGTCGAACTCGATCCCCTGCCCGATGCGGTTCGGCCCGCCCCCGATGATGATGACCTTGGGTTTGCCCGACAGGCGGATCTCATCCTCGATCACCGGCCTGCCATCCTGCACAAAAGGCGCCTCGTAGGTGGAATAATAGTAGGGCGTCGCCGCCTCGAACTCCGCGGCGCAGGTGTCAACCAGCTTGTAGACCGGCAGGATCCCCAGCTCCTTGCGCATCCTCCGCACCTGCTGCCAGCTCATCCCCCAGGCGCTGCCAAGCTGGAAATCGCTGTAGCCCCACTGCTTGGCCTGGCGCAGCACCTGGGCCCTTGACGGATGCCCCGGCCTGTCCGCGTTCGCCACCCGCTCCTCGAACTCCACCAGTTCCTTCATCTGCGCCAGGAACCACCGGTCGATCCTCGTCAACTCGTAGACCTGGTCGATCGACCACCCCATCTTCATTGCATAACGAATGTAGTAAATACGACCTTGCGACGGAACCGACAGCTTCCGCCGCAGCTTGCTCTCCTCGATCGGGTACAGGTGCCCTCCCGATTCGTGCTCATCCGCGTGCAGGCCCTGCGCGTGCTTCGCCGCGGCCGGACCGCCGGGCCCCCGCTGCGTGTTCAGCCACTTGTCGAACTTGTCCAGCCCGAACCCGAAGCGCTTGACCTCCATGCTCCGGATGCCCTTCTGCAGCGCTTCCTTGAACGTCCTCCCGATGGCCATCGCCTCCCCCACGCTCTTCATCTGCGTCGTCAGCGTCTCGTCGGCGTCCGGGAACTTCTCGAAGGTCCACCGCGGGATCTTGATCACGCAGTAGTCGATCGACGGCTCGAAGCAGGCGCTGGTCCACAGCGACCGGTCCTTTCTGCTGGTGATGAAGTTCGGCAGCTCATCCAGCGTGTACCCGCACGCCAGCTTCGCCGCGATCTTCGCGATCGGATACCCCGTGGCCTTCGATGCCAGAGCCGAACTCCGCGACACCCGCGGGTTCATCTCCACCACGACCATCTCCCCGTTGTCCGGGTTCACCGCGAACTGGATGTTCGACCCGCCCGTCTCCACCCCCACCGCGCGGATGATGTCGATGGCCGCATCGCGCATCCGCTGGTATTCCTTGTCCGTCAGCGTCTGGATCGGCGCCACGGTGATCGAGTCGCCCGTGTGAACGCCCATCGGGTCCAGGTTCTCGATCGAGCAGATGATCACCACGTTGTCGTTGCGGTCGCGCATCACCTCCAGCTCGTATTCCTTCCACCCGATCACCGACTGCTCGATCAGCACCTCGCTCACCGGCGACGCGTCCAGCCCGCGCTGCACGATCGTCTCGAACTCCTCGACGTTGTACGCGATCCCCCCGCCCGTGCCGCCCAGCGTGAACGCCGGCCGGATGATCAGCGGCAGGCCGATGTCCGCCATCACCTTGCGCGCATCCTCCATGTTGTGCACCACGCCGCTCCGCGGCACCTTCAACCCGATCGAGATCATCAGGTCCTTGAAAACCTGGCGATCCTCGCCGCGATAGATCGCCTCGCGGTTGGCCCCGATCATCTGCACCCCGTAACGCGTGAAGATGCCCTTGTCATAGCAGGCAATGGCCGTGTTCAGCCCCGTCTGCCCCCCCAGCGTCGGCAGGCACGCGTCAATGGGATGCGCCCCCCTGCTCTCGCGCTCCAGGATCTTCTCGATCGCCTCCGGCGTGATCGGCTCGACGTATGTGGCGTCGGCGAACTCCGGGTCCGTCATGATCGTCGCGGGGTTGCTGTTGATCAGCACCACGCGATACCCCTCCTCCTTCAGGGCGCGGCACGCCTGCACCCCCGAATAGTCAAACTCACAGCCCTGCCCGATAACAATCGGGCCCGAGCCAATGATCAGAATCGTGTGAATGTCGGTTCGTCGCGGCATATTTCCGTCAGGTTTGCGGCCAAAATTCAGCGGACTTTACCGGAACAGTCCGGATTTTGAAAGTCGTGAACGATCACCCAACGCCGAGACTGTCACGGGCTCTCGCCGCCGCATTGAACCCGCATCCTGAATGTCCATAATCCCCCACGGAGGCATCCGCATGGGCCAGTTCTATGTCATGCACCTGGATCCCGCCGGCCGAGGACTCGGCGGCCAGCGCAAGTATCTCCACATGCACACCGCCCTGTTCGACCAGGTGCATTCCATGCGCCGTCTGCGCGACGCCCTGGCCGCACGCCTCGCCGAGTCCCCCCTGCGATTCGAATTTGATCACCGACCCGCCCAGGGCCCCCCCGCCATGCTGCAATGGGAAGCCCTCGGCGAGCGCGCGGGCATGATCACCGTCAGCGCTCATAACCAGGTGGCCGCGCGCATTCTCCTCCTGGCCGGACCCATCTCCCCTTCGGAAAGCCAGCCCATTTCCGCCTTCGAGGGCACCCTGCTCCTGCAACTGGCGGATCAGGCCATGCAGCCGGCTTACGACCTGGACCGGCTCGATGCCCGCCCCCTGGCGGTTAAAGTCGTCTTCGAACCCCTCAGCCGAGAGGATATGCCCTGCGATGTCGCCGAATGGTGTCTGGCCGCCGCTTTTTTCGGACAGTTGAACGTGGTCTGACCGGTGGACCGCGCGAACAATTCCCTTGCGGACAAGGTAGTGATGCTGCGCCCGTGTCCGGGCGCGGCCGGAGGCGATTGTTTGTTGAGCCACCCCCAGAATCTTCCCGCGGAACAGGCCCCGCTGCCACGCAGCCTTTTCGGCTACGATGTGCTCGACCGCCTCGGTGAAGGAGCGGCCAGCGTCATCTATCTCGTCAGCGCCCCGCGCACCTCCCAGGTCTACGCCTTGAAACACGTCGTCCGCAAGACCGATAAGGACGACCGGTTCATCCAGCAGCTCGAAAACGAGTTCGAGGTCAGCAAGCTCTTCAAGCATCCCGCCCTCCGCCGCAGCGTGGACCTGAAGTTCAACCGCACCTTTCTCCGCCGCGTCATCGACGCCGGACTGGTCATGGAGATGATCGACGGCGTGCCCCTCGATCAGCAGATGCCCCGGGACCTGCGCCAGGCCTTGGACTATTTCATCCAGGCCGCCAGGGCCCTGGCCGCCCTGCACTACCTGGGCTACGTTCATTGCGATTTCAAGCCGCACAATATTATGGTAATGGATGCCGGGCTCGTCAAGCTCGTGGACTTCGGGCAGACCGCCCGGGTCGGAACCGCCAAGCCCCGCGTCCAGGGCACCCCAGACTTCATCGCCCCCGAGCAGGTCAAGTGCAAGCCCGTCTCCGAGCAGACCGACGTTTACAGCTTCGGTGCCTCTCTCTACTGGGTCATCACCGGCCAGCGGGTGCCAACCCTGTTCACCACCCGCAAGGACCAGCGCGACCTACTGACCGACCAGAAATACCCCAGCCCCCGCGACCTGCGCCCCGACACCCCCATCGACCTATCCAACCTGGTCATGGATTGCATGCGCATGAACCCCCTGCGCCGCCCAGGCACCATGAACGAAGTGCAACTGCGGCTGGAGAGCGTCCTGCGGGCCATGCCGCAGCCGTAGATCCATCCGGTAATCGTTATTCAATGTTCCACGTGGAACATCGGGACGGCGTTCCCTCAGGCCTGCGCAACCCGCGGCCAGCGGCTCATTCCGCCCTGACCCCAAGACGACTCAATACCTCGTCAAACTGGTCCAGCGTCGCGTAGTGAATCACAAGGCGGCCCTTGCCCTTCCTCGCCGCAGGCTTCACCTGCACCCGCAGCCCCAATTGTCGAGACAAGCTCTTCTCCAGGTCCAGTATGTGCGGCATGGCCGCGGCCTGCCTCGGCGCTGCCGCCTTGGGCCCCTCCTTCATCGCTCGCTCAAGATTCCGAACCGACAACCCCTGCAACAACACCAGGTTCGCCAGCCGCTCCTGCTCGAGAATGTCGGCCACGCCGGCAATCAGCTTCGCGTGCCCGACCGACAACCTCCCGTCCCGAACCATCTCCTTGACCGGTTCGGCCAGATCCAGCAGTCGCAGGAAATTTGCGATCGACGACCGATCCTCGCCAAGTCGCCCGGCCAGTTCCGCCTGCGTCAACCCCAGCTGCTCGATCAGGACGCGATACCCCTGGGCCCGGTCGATCGGATTCAAATCCTCCCGCTGGATGTTCTCGATCAGCGCCATCTGCGCCTGCGTTGCCGAGTCCACATCCCGGATCAGGGCCGGGATCGAGGTCAACCCGGCCAGCCTCGCCGCCCGCAACCGCCGCTCGCCGGTCACCAGCTGGTACTCCCCGCCCACCTTGCGTAACAGCACCGGCTGGATCAGGCCGGTGGATCGAATCGATGCCGCCAACTCGCGAAGGCTCGCCTCGTTGAAGACCCGCCGGGGCTGATGCGGATTCGGCACGATCTGGTCCACGGGCACAGAAAGCGGCTCGCCATCTGGCACGCCTGCGGCCTTGCCGGGCTCTCCGGTGGCGGGGGGGGCGGCGGATGCCTCTGCCGGCACCTCGGCCTGAATGGGCAGATCCGAAATGGAGATCAGGCTGCTCAACCCTCGCCCCAGTCTTGGCTTGTTCTTCAGTTGCGGCTTGCTGGACATGTTGGGACTCCTTTCCCGTTGGAGGGCCGACCGAGCGATGTTCCACGTGGAACATCGACAGCACCTGCAGCATAATGTTGACGCACGCCCGAATCAACTTTCTCGCAGCGGCGCAACGCCGTTCAAGTCAGCTCGTGCAACGATCAGCCACCACATTCGCTTCGTGACTCGCTCCGTCGTTGGCGGCCCGGGATCGTGGCAGCATACTGCGCAGCACGGTCACCCCGGCCATCCCCGATCCCTGCGAACGCACCGACGCCCAACCCCGAGATTGCCACGGACCGGCCACAGTACAATTAGTCGACGATTATGTTTTATATGCATCAATCAATCTCCTTACTCCTGCCAACCCCAAGACCGCCCGATGGCACACCCCGTGGCCACCGCTATAATCCCAAGCCTCGGCCACTGAATGCACTCAGGAACCGTGCGGTGGCCATGGAAAGGTCCAGACCATGCCCCACACCCTTAGCCCAGCCTCCCCGGATCTGATTCCGCCCCATCCCTCATCCGAGGGCGAAAACCGCTGGACCCTGAATTTCGGACCCCAGCATCCGGCCACCCACACCACCCTGCGACTGGTCCTGGAACTCGACGGCGAGCGCATCCTGCGCTGCACGCCCCACATCGGCTACCTCCACAGCGGCTTTGAAAAGCTGATGGAGCACCTGAATTACAATCAGAACGTCACCATCGTCGATCGGATGGATTACTCGGCCCCCATCTACAACGAGCTGGCCTGGCATGGCGCAACCGAAAAGCTCATGGGGATCGAGCTGACTGCCCGGTGCAAGGCCCTGCGCACCATCGCCAATGAACTGGCCCGCATCCAGTCCCATCTGCTGTGCGTCGGGGCGGCCGGCCTCGACCTGGGCGCCTTCACCGCCTTCCTCTATGGCTTCAACGAGCGCGAGGCGATTTACGACATCGTCGAGTACATGTCCGGGCAGCGTTTCCACAATTCCTGGACCCGGGTAGGGGGGCTGAACATGGACCTTCCCGACGAGGACGTGTTCAAGCGCATGGTCAAGCAGTTTGTCAACGAGAAGCTCCCCCCGGCCCTGGAGGATGTTGAGAAACTCCTGAACAAGAACCGCATTTTCATCGACCGCACCCGCGGCGTCGGCGCCATCAGTCGGGCCGACGCCGTCGCCTGGAGCCTGTCCGGCCCGGTCGCGCGGGCTTCTGGCGTCCGCCGCGACATCCGCAAGGACGAACCCTATCTCTGCTACGCCGACAACTGGGACGGGCGGGGCGCCCCGGCCGTCGAGTTCAAGGTGCCGGTCATGGAAACCGGCGACTGCCTGGCGCGCTATCTTGTGCGAATGGAGGAAATGCGACAATCGGCGCACATCATCCGCCAGCTCATCGACAACATCCCGCCCGGCCCGGTCAACGTCAGCCCCGAGGGCAAGGACGTCCTTCCCCCGAAGAACCAGGTCTACAGCAGCATCGAGGGCCTGATCCAGCACTTCGAGCTGATCATGACCAACCGCGGGTTTGAGGCTCCCAAAGGCGAGGTCTATTTCGCCATCGAGAGCGGCAACGGCGAGCTGGGCTACTACATTGTCAGCGCCGGGGAGAGCGTTCCCTGGCGCGCCCGCACCCGCCCCTGTTCCTTCATCAACTACGCCGTCTTCCCGAAGCTGATCGAAGGCCACATGATCTCCGACGTCCCGGCCATCCTGGGCAGCCTGAACATCATCGCCGCGGAGCTGGACAGGTAGGGGCGGGCGAACATGAGCATCCTTCTTCGCATCCAATCGGCAGTTCGGGAGGGGAATTACGAACTGACCGAGCATGCGGTCGAGGAGGCCGAGGCGGATGGGTTTGGACCGCTGGACGTTCGTCATGCGCTGCTTCACAGCCGACTCATCCGGCGCTATACGCATGATCCCCGCGGCCCGCGCTACAAATTGTGTGGACCGTCCATTGGCGGCACGCTAATGTATCTCGTATGCCGCTTCACGGAGCTGCGCGGGGTTCGCGTCATTACAGTGTTTGCGGTGCGACATGAGCAGTAACCAAGTCCAATACGGCCGCTGTGAGAACTGCGGCGGCACGGTGACCGAAAAACGACTCACCGTGGACCGCCGTTTTGACGGCGAGCTCTTCGAGTTCGAGAACGTGCCCGTGGGGGTTTGCCAGGACTGCGGCCAGCGCATCTATCGCGGCCCTGTGCTTGAGCAGTTGCACCGCCTGGCGCAGAGCAAGGCGACTGTAAAGCGGACCATTCAGGTTCCCGTTGCTGAATTCAAGCCGGCATGAGATCCTGCGCGGTTGGCGCGGTGGAGACTCAGAGGAGGAGGCTGTGGATCAGGGCGAACGGCAATACTGCACGCCGGTGGTGGTGGAATTGCGTGTTGAGGGCGGGATCGAACAGTCCACATCGCGAACCATCGAGCGGATCGCATTCGGAGAATCGGTATCTGAAGCCGAGCTTCAGGACCTGCTGTACATGCACGCCAGCCTCTTGCCGGCGGCTGAGCTTGAGCCGGTTGCGGAGGGGAGCGTGCCAGTAGCGAAGGAACTTCTGGTGGGGACAGGTCGCCTCGACCTGCTGTACGTAAACTCAGAGGGATTCCTCACTCTCGTAGAGACCAAGCTGTGGCGGAACCCAGAAGCTCGGCGCGCGGTAATTGCGCAGATCATCGAATATGCCTCTGAGATGTCACGATGGAGCTACGAGAAACTGCGTGACGCGGTGCGACTGGCGCGGAAGGTCGGCGATGGCGATCCCCTTATGGAAGCCGTGCGGAAGAGCGACGAGAGTTTCAACGAGTCTGCGTTCGTGGACGCCGTCAGTCGCAACTTGGTCAGAGGACGGTTCCTGCTGCTGATCGTCGGCGATGGCATTCAGGAAGGCATCGAGCATCTGGCGGACTTCCTTAACCGAACGCCGCAGTTGGGCTTTACGCTGGGGCTGGTGGAGATGGCGATATTCCGGCTGGACGATCTAAAAGGCGGTCAACTCCTGGTGCAACCCCGCGTGGTCGCACGAACACGGGAAGTAGTGCGAGCCATTGTTGAAGTGAGAGGTCCGACCGCTCAATCTGCCGTGTCGATTACCATACCTGACGCAGAGACATCCGACGTTACCCCGTCTGCTCGTCTCAGTGTGGAAACATTGCTCGAACGTCTGGCGTTCCGCGATCCAGCGATGGCTGATTCAGCGCGGTGGGTTTTCGACGCAGCCAAGGAGCGTGGGTTGCGGCTGCTGCCAAATGTGAAGTCGGTTGCTATCTGCTACCAAGATCAGGCAAGCGGATTATCGTTCCACCTTGGATTTGTCAATGACCTCGGAGAGCTAGGCATGTGGGCGGGGTGCGTGACACGGAATGCGGCGGGTCTGGGTACAATAGGTGGTAGTGCGTCGCCGGGATGGTGACGGCGAACAAACATAAGGAGAAGGTCATGGCAGAAGC
>Ga0101944_10000805_pt1 | contig 82728 bp, 60 predicted proteins | sample DewCreD2012metaG_FD_75245 | JGI IMG/M metagenome (GOLD analysis project Ga0101944, IMG submission 75245) | Hot spring sediment bacterial and archeal communities from British Columbia, Canada, to study Microbial Dark Matter (Phase II) - Dewar... ... | reverse complement strand
GCATGGCGCGCAACGGACCGTCCCGTACCAACATCCCCAGTGGCTGGATATAATCACACAACAGCGTCGATAGGCGCTGAACGTCATCCCTGACGCATCGCATAGAGCCTCCTTGCAGTTGATGACCTACTACTGCATAGGGGGCCTGCGCGCCCAATTCAAATCAGGGAAGACTCCAGCGCCCCGGGAGTTGTATTTTTAAAGCAACGAGATATTCTCGTCCGATAATCTTGAGATGGGCAGGCCGGGCGAGGATCGTCCGGTGCTCAAGATGTCATCCACGGAAGGAGAACTCCCCGTGAAGAAGATCGCGATTGTGTCGGTGGCCGTCGTGGGGCTGATGGTGGGATGCGGCGGCAAAAAGACTTCCAGCAGTAACAGCAACAAGATCACGGATGTGCCGCCTCCGCAGCCCCAGCCTGCCATGGCCGAAGTGCAGCAGCCGGTCACGGTCAATGTGCCGGTCACCACGGTGGCGCCCGCTCCGGCCGAATCGCACGGCGGTGCCGGACCGGTGGCCGGTCAGAAGTACACGGTCAGGAAAGGCGATACGCTCTGGAACATCGCCACTCGGGCCTACGGCGACGGCAAGCAATACAAGAAGATCGTCGCAGCGAATCCGTCGATCAAGAACGACAGGATCGCCGAGGGTCAGTCGATCAACATCCCGAGATAGTCAAGCGCGTGACCGCAGACAAACGCCGGCGTATGCCGATCCGCGATCGGCATATTCAGGCGTTCGTCCGCGCTGGCGTTCGTCTCATTGCGTTCGCGCAAACGCCCGCTTGACCAGTCGATCAACCAGTTCCTCGAACGGGATGCCCGCGTGAGCGGCCGCCTCGGGCAGAAGACTCTTGGGGGTAAAGCCCGGAAGCGTGTTGATTTCAAGCAGGTAGGGGGCGAAATGGTCCGCCTCGTCGAGCATGATGTCGATCCGGGCCAGATCGCGGCAGCCCAGCACCGCATTGGCCTGTTCGGCCAGTTCCTGGCACCTTCTTAGGACCGCTTCCGGCAGGCCGGTGTCAAAGCGATGCTCGGTGTCGTTTCGCTGGTACTTGGCCTGGTAGTCGAAGAACTCGACCTTGGGCACAATGCGGATGGGCGGCAGGGCTTTTTCTTCCAGCAGTCCCACGGTCAGTTCCGGGCCCTTGATGAATTCCTCGACCATGCAGCGGCCGTGTTTGCCCAGCACCGTCTGGATCGCGGCGCGCGCCTGGTCGTCCGTCTTGCAGAGGTGGACGTCGATCGACGAGCCCGAGTCGATGGCCTTGATGACGCATGGCGCGGCGATTCCGGTCGTGGCGGGCGTAGCCGTTGCCGAGAGCACCTCGTACGGGGGTGTGGGCAGGCCCGCCCGTTCCCATGCCCGCTTGGTGGCGACCTTGTCCATGCCGATGCATGAGGCCTTGGAGCCGGAGCCAACAAAGCGCAGGCCCCGCTCCTCCAGGATTTCCTGCAATTCCCCCGACTCGCCGAAGTCGCCGTGAAGGACGGGGAAGATCACATCGGCCGGATGGTCCAGCCCCGACAGATCCTCGGGAGTGATGTCGGATTCAAAAACCTCGTGGCCGGCTCTGCGCAAGCCCTCTGCGACGGCCTTGCCGGAGATCAGCGAGATTTCACGTTCGGCGGAAGGTCCGCCGCGGAGCACGGTGACTTTCATGGTGTCAATCCTGTCGGTTCTGTGGGAGGCGGGCCTCCCGGCGAGCCGCGGCCGAAGGTACCTTGCCCTCCCGGTCGGGGCGCAAACCACCATCTTAATGGCCGGGTGGAGGTGTCTGCCAGAGCAGGGCCGCACCATTCGGACCGCAATTGCTGGAACAGACAAAGACGTACGCCATGCCGCCGTCGCCGAAAGGCAGGTCCTCCTTGTGCGGCAGGATGCAGTCGGCATCGGGCCAGAGTTCGGGAATGCTGGGCCGATAGGCATCGAGGCTGGCTGCCAGCTGAGCGAAAAACACTGTGTCCCGGCCACAGCAGGGACAGGCGGGCGGCTGGCGACGCTTTAGCCACGTCGGTGCGCCGCCGATCTTGGTGCAGCGCATGGGCATGGCATTGGGAAAGATGGCGGGCAGATCAATCAGCGGGTCATCCGGGTCGTCGGGTAGCACCTCGCTGGCGGTGCGAAAAGCCAGCAGCCGTTCCGGGTATGCGGGTTTCCCCGGCTCGCAGCGTGGGTCATCTGATGCCTGCTGGATGATGATGGCGTTGGCGCCGCCGCCGGGTTCCCAGGGGCGGCAGTCGCGGATGGGCTCGTTACCGTACTGGTCCGGGCAGGTGAACAGGTAAGCCATCGCAGGCCAGGCAAGCAGCGCCATCGGCGTGTCCAGCCGCAACTGGGCCAAGAAGTGCATCTGTCGTCCACACTTACAGCAGGTCGGCCACTCGATCGGTTCGTAAAGAACCGGATTGCCACCCACCTTGGACAGAGGCTCCGTGACCGGCGCATGCTCGTACAGCACCCCATGACACACCAGCAGCATGCGGAATCCCCCGGACGAGGGCTGAATCTTTGCGCTCATGGCCAGAGTTGCACTTCGGTTTCAAGGAGAATCCCGTGCTTGTCGTAGACCCGTTCGCGAACGGTCTTCATCAGCGACATCACGTGATCGGCGGTGCAGCCAGGGTTGGCGATGATGAAATTGGCGTGCTTGGTTGAAACCTCGGCCCCTCCCACGCTCAGGCCCTTCAATCCCGCCTGGTCGATCAGCGCTCCTGCCGACAGGCCCCGTGGATTCTTGAAGATGCATCCGGCGTTCTTGGTGTTCAAGGGCTGGCTATTGCGCTTGTACATCCAGATTTCCCTGGTTTTTCGCAGGATATTGTCCGGGTCATCCTCTTCCAGTTGCAGGACCGCGTCGAGGATGAATGGAGCCGCAATGTTGGTATGGCGGTACTCGAAAACCAGATCGTCGCGGGTTCGCTCGTAAATGTTGCCAGCGCTGTCCATCACGGTGACTCGAAGAACGGCGGCCCCGATGTCCCCGAACTTGCCGCCGGCGTTCATGCGGACGCCCCCGCCGATGGTGCCGGGAATGCCGGCCAAGGCCTCCAGCCCCGTCCGCCCCAGGCGCACGCACTTGAGCAGCAGCTTCTGCATGTCCACGCCCGCGCCCACAAGCACGCTGTCGGGGGCGAAGTCCATTTTCCGCCAGGCATCGTCGGAGAAGCGAAAGACGGCGCCGTTCACTCCCTCGTCGCTGACCAGGATGTTGGCGCCCAGGCCCAGAACATAGATCGGGATTCGATTCTCGGCACAGCGCTGTGCCGCCTCGCGCAGTTCCTCCAGATTTCTGGGCGTGATGAACCAGCGAGCCGGTCCGCCCAGGCGAAACCACGTATACCGGGCGAGCGGCACGTCCTCGGCAACGAACTGCTGAAGCCCATTGAAGGGCGAACTTATCCGCATCATTGAAGTGGACACGCTCTGGACGGGATCGGTTAGCACAGTCACAAACCTCGCATACGGCTGCCGGGTTACCGCGATTCTAGCCGCTGTCCACAACGGCAGATGTCCGCATTACCGAATTTGCACCAGTTGGCGGCCAATATCACACACGTTGCCGGCGCCCATGGTGATGATCAGATCTCCCTGGCGGGCCTCCTGGCGAAGGTATTCCACGATCTGGGGAAACTTCGCCAGATGCACCGCGTTCCGCCCATTGTTGACGATCCTGCCGACCAGGTCTCCGGCGGACACGCTCCGAAGATCCTGGTCGCTGTCGCGGGCTGCATAGATCTCCGGCAGAATCGTCAGGTCGGCGTCGGCGAAGCTCGTGGCAAAGTCGTCCAGGAGATAGCGCGTCCGACTGTACTGGTGCGGCTGGAAGACGCAGATCAGGCGCCGGGGACCATATTTCTGGCGGGCTGCCCGCAGGGTGGTCTTGATCTCGGTTGGGTGATGGCCGTAATCGTCCACGATCACGGCCCCGTTGTATCGGCCGACCTCCGCCATGCGCCGATCAACTCCGGTGAACCGTCCGATGGCGTTGGCGGCGGCCTGGAGATCGACATTGCAGACGCGGCAGGCGGCCAGCGCCGCGGTGGCGTTGAAGACGTTGTGCACGCCGGCCAGCGAAAGCTGCAACTCGGCAACCTGTCTGCCCTGGTAGAGCACGTCGGCCTGGTATTGACCCCGGGTGTGTCCTTTGATCATCGCCAGCCAGGTGGCAGGGGGAGGGGACTGCCCGGTTGAGGGATCGAAAACGGCGACGGTTTCAATCGGTGCGCGGATGTCCCGCAGGGCGGCGGCGACGTTTGCGTCCTGTCCATTGGCAATGATCGTGCCCGATGGGGGAACGAGCTGTGCAAAGTGTCGGAACGACTGGATGATCTCCGGAAGGCCGCCAGGGTAACAGTCGAGGTGATCGGCCTCGATGTTGGTGATGACGGCGACCCTGGGATGATAATTGTGGAAGGAGCGGTCGAACTCGCAGGCCTCGACCACGAAGGCATCGCCCTGTCCTGATCTGGATGATCCATCGAGTTGGGGAACGGTGCCGCCGATGACAAACGACGGATCGGCGCCGCACTGAAGCAGGGCGAAACTGAGCATGGAGGTCGTGGTCGATTTGCCGTGCGTCCCGGAGATGGCGATGCCCAGCCGCTCCTGCATGACCTGTCCGAGAAGCTGGGCATACTTGAGCTGTGCGAGGTTCAGCGCCAAGGCCCGGCGATACTCCGGATTCGTGTCGGGGATGGCGGCCGTTCGGACGACCAGGTCGATGCCCGGATTCAGCAGTGAGCCATCCTGCGCGTAGGAAATCGTCGCGCCCTGGTAGGCCAGGGCCTGGGTCTGCACCGTGGGTTTCAGGTCGGAGCCGGAAACGACCGCGCCGGCGTCAAGCAACATGCGGGCCAGGCCTGCCATGCCGCAGCCGCCGATGCCGATGAAGTGAACATGTAAGCCGGTGAAACGACTGACCGGTCGCGATTCCATTCGCAACTCCTGCTGTGCAGGCAGAACGACGGCGGGCATGGTACACCTCCGGGGGCCGGCTGGCAAAGGCCAGGACTGGCGCGCAAGCGGCGCGACTCTATTTACATCGGCAGCATGGCGGCGCCGGCGTGAAATGAACCTTTTGCGCAGGCCGGGCATGATTGTGCTCGCCGCGGAATCAGGCGGTCAGCGAGAGGATCACGCCGGCCACGCGCTGGGCCGCGTCGGGCCGGCCCAGCGAACTGGCGTTGGCCGCCATCGATCTGCGCTTCGCGGAATCGTGCAGGAGGGACTGGAGCACGGGGCGCAGGTTCGCCCGGTTCTTTTCCGGATCCTTCTGATCCTCCAGCAGGAACGCCGCATTGGCGTCGGCCAGCACCTTGGCGTTCGCTCGCTGGTGCATGTCCTTGTGGAACGGATAGGGCATCAGGACGGAGGGCACCCCGCATGCCGTCATTTCGGCGCAGGTGCTCGCCCCGGCCCGGCAGACTGCCAGATCCGCCACGGCCCAGACGTCCGCCATCGCGGGAGTAAAATCAATCACGTGAGCGTTGAGTTTGATCTTCCGGTAGCCTTCCGACACGGCTGCGGCATGCTCGCGGCCTGCCAGATGAAGAACCTGCCAACCTTGCATGTTCAGATCGGGCAGCGTGGCGAGGATAGCCTGGTTGACGGATTGGGCGCCCAGCGATGCGCCGGTGATGACAAGGGTGCTAAGCGAAGGATTCAGGCCAAGTCGTGCGGCGGCCTCTGCCCTGGGAGGCCGGGAGAGGATATCCGCCCGGATGGGGCATCCCGTGATCTGCAGTTTTCGTTGCTGATCGGCGGAGACATGCTCTCGCGTCTGCTCAAACTGGCAACAGACCGCCTTGGCCTGCTTCATCAAGAACAGGTTGGCCTTGCCGGGAATGACATCCGGGTTGAGGATGGCCGCCGGGATGCGGTGAGTTGCGGCATACTTGATGGCCACGCCCGCGGCGTATCCGCCCAGGCCGAACGCCGCCGCCGGGCGTCGCTGCTTGACGAATCTCCGCACAAGGTCGCGCGTTTCCCGCCAACTGATCCAGAACTTGAGCAAGCCCCCGATGGAGCGAACCGGCGGCACGACCGGTTGCGGGATGAACTCGAAGCCGGTGGGTTCCAGGATCACCCGGTCGATTTCCCGCGTGGTGCAGAGGAAGACCGGCTGAATGCCCGGGTCGATCGCCCGCAGGCACTGGGCAATGGCAATCCCGGGGTATAGATGACCCCCCGTGCCTCCGCCGGCAAAGAGAATGACGCGCCCTTCTGTCATGGGTTGCCCGTTGTTCGGCTTTCAGCGGTTGTGGCTATGTCAGAGTCCCGACGGCCTCCAATTCTACTCGGCTGCGGCAAGCGAAGGAATGATCGGCCCCCGGGTCGAAGGCTGAATCTCCGTTTCGTCGCTTCCCTGGTGCCGGCAGATCGCATACAGCAATCCGAGGGCGGCCGAGGTGATGATCAGCCCCGACCCCCCGGCCGAAATCAGCGGCAGCGACAGGCCCTTGGGCGGCACCGAAACCGTCGCCACCGCGATATTGATCAGGGCCTGAAGGCCAATCATGCTTCCCACGCCGAAAGCGAGCAACTGGCCGAACGGATCTTTGCGCGAACGGATCGCCTGCCACGCCACGAAGAGGATTCCAAGGTACAAGCCGATCACGAGGAGGGCGCCGAAAACGCCCATCTCCTCGCAGATCACCGCGAAGATGAAATCGGTCGTATCTTCAGGGAGATATCCCAGTTTCTGTACTCCCCGCCCCAGGCCGGTCCCGCTCAACCCTCCCGTGGCGAACGACAGGAGCGACTGGATCATGTGGTAGCCCTCGGCCTGCGGGGCGGCGTATGGATCGGCGAAGGCCGTGATGCGCTTCCACCGATACGGCTCGCTCATGACAAACCACAGGCCGCCCGCCAGGGCCGGCGGAACCGCGACCGCCAGGTGCCAGAGCCTGACCCGACCTGCCAGGCAGAGTGCCAGGGCGCACAACCCGATCAGCGCCGCGGTGCCAAAGTCCTCCTTCACCACCAGGAGGCAGATGAAACCGACGGGAATCATCGTCAGGACAAAGCCCCAGAAGGTCCGAACGAATTCCGGGCGGGTCGAGAACCACCAGGCCAGGAACAGGACCACGGCCCACTTGCCCAGTTCCGAAGGCTGGACCTGGGTGAAGCCAAGGCTCAACCAGCGGCGGGCGCCATTGACTTCTCGGCCCACGCCGGGAACCAGCACCAGTATGCACGCCAGCGCCGCCACGCCATACATCCACAGCACCGGCGAACGCCACGGCGTCGCCCGCGAGAGCGCGTTGACATTCAGGAAGCCCACCGCGAAGAAGGTCAGCAGGGCGATCCCGGCAAAGACGACATGCCGCATCGACGGGTTGTTCAGGTGCCAGGAGATCGAACCGGAAACGTTCATCGCCGCCGAGTGGACCATGATCACGCCCAGGCAGAGCAGCGAGAGCACGCAGAAGGTCAGGATGTCCTGAAGGCGCAGGCGGTATATGGATGGGTGCATCGCAGAACTCGAAATCCGGATCAAGAGGAACGCCGACAACTCTGCCCGTATATCGACCGGCGCGGCCATTTCACGCGAGAGCAAACAAGCCCGCGCGAACCGCCAGCCTGCTATGCTTTATCGGACAGCAACGCCTGTGGGCTTCCGTTTTTATCGCCGGTCGGGCTCAGGTCGGATACACCATTCCCGCCAGATGCCGCGGAGGGCGGATTGCAGGTAGCAGAGAAAGCGAGGCTGGTCGGTCAGGGGGCACGAGGCCAGACGGTTGCGCATTCCGCGACGGAGATCGGCCAGGCGAAGCGGATCGCGGGCCAGTTCGACGGCGATCCGAACGTAGTCCTCGGCTGTCGGCGCGACCAGTTCAGTCTGCTGGAGGTTCTGAAGAATCATGAGCCCCCGGCGTGAGACGTGCGTCTGTCCTTCCAGCGCGATCAGCGGAACACCCATCCACAGGCCATGCAGAGATGTTGTGTGCCCGTTGAACGGGAACGGATCGAGCATCAGATCGACCCGACCGTAGGATTCCAGATGGCGGACCAGGGGATCGGATGGCTCCATCAGGATTTGCTCTGCCCTTGTTCCTTGTGAAATGAAGCGACCAAGCAGTCTCTGGCGGACACCGTGGTCGCCCAGGGATCTGTCCTTGAGCAGGAGCTTGGCGTCCGGAAGGAGATTCAGAATCCGAGCCCAGGCCAGGACGACCGCGTCATTCAATTTGGCAATATGGTTGAAACTGCCAAATGTCACGCGCCCTGAATCCAGGACCGGGGACTCGGCGACCGCCGGCGCGTCGCCACGGGGCTGATAGCAGGCGAAGGTGTCCGGAAGTCGGATAATCCGTTCGCTTGCCGGCGTGGACCGCTCCGGTGGATCCAGGTGCACGTCGCTGATCCAGCCGTCCATCGCGTCCATGCCGGTGGTGTTGGGATAGCCGAGGTAGGTGATTTGCACCGGCGCGGGTCTGCCGGCGAAGACCGGCAGCCTGTTCGCAGCGGTATGGCCGGCCAGGTCCACCAGGATGTCGATCGAGTCCGCGGCGATGCGTTGCGCAAGGGCCTGGTTGTCGAGCGCGTGGGTGTCATGCCAGACATCGGCCTGGTCGCGAAGCCGCGCGGTGGCGGCATCGGCGGCGGCCACGTCGCTGTAGCAGAAAACCTCGAATTGTCCTCGGTCCAGGCCGCGAAGCACCGGCTCAATGAAGAACGCGATCGGGTGTTCCTTGAAGTCGGCCGAAACCAGGCCAATCCGCAGGATGCGATTCGGATCGCGGTCGTTGGCATGATAGGCACAGGGTGGAATCGGGCAGGCGTGCAGTTGCGCCCAGCCGCGATGTTCCCGGTAGATCGCGCCTGCGCCCAGTTTCTCGGAGTAGTTCAGCATCAACAGCACGTTGCTGTGGGCCTGGGCGTGCGCGGCGTTGTGGGCAACGGCCTGACGAAAGGCCTCAATTGCCTCATCCACGCGCCCCTGATTGTGGAGGATGTGGCCCAGTGTGCAGAGGATGTCGGCGCCCGTCGGGCCGAGAGCAAGGGCCAGGCGGCAGGACTGTTCGGCCTGGGTCAGTCGCCCCAGCTGCGCCAGCGCCGCGGCGAGATTCGCATGCGGCGCCGCGGACTGCGGCTCCAGCGACGCGGCCCGGCGGAAGCACTCGGCCGCGTCCTCCACACGGCCCAGGCTCTTCAGTGCCAGCCCCAGGTTGTTCAGGGCGACAGCACCGGGCCGCAACTCGATGGACTTTCGATAATGCTCGACGGCCTCCTGGAGTTCTCCCCGGCGTTGCAGGACATTGGCCAGATTGCACCATGCTTCGGCGGCGTCCGGCCGCAACGCAATCGCCTTCCTGGCAGCCTCCATCGCTTCGTCCAACTGTCCGGCCGCCTCCAGGGCGCTGGACAGGTTCACCAGCGCGTGCGGGTAATCAGGCTGCAGCGCAATGGCGCGTTTGAAGGACATGATCGCCTGGTCAATCTCTCCCATCGCGCGCAGCACCTCGCCGAGATTGCTGTGATAGAGGGCAACGGCCGGGCTGGCCTCGATGGCCATGCGAATCAGTTGCGATCCTTCCGCGTGGCGGAGTTGCTGATGTCGCAGAAGACCCAGAAGGTGCAGCGCGTCGGGTTGGCCGGGATTCTGATCGAGCACCTGGAGGTAGATCGCCTCGGCCGGCGGGAGATTTCCGGCCTGATGATGCCTCAAGGCCGCCTGGAGAGCCTGCTGAATCGAAACGCCGCCCATCGGGCCGAGTATACCTTCATGGGTTGGCGTACGCATGGACGAGGAGGACTCATGACACGTCTTGTTGTGCTTGCGGCATTGGCGGCACCGTGGATCTCCGGCGGCGATTTGCCGGCCGCGGAGATGAAGCCCCAGGTCCGGGGCTTCGCGGCTGAGCGAGTCAGGGAGAAGATGTCGCGCGGCGTGGTTGCCCGGCCGATAGGCGATGGAAAGGTCTACATCTCCTGGCGTCTGCTCGACAGTGATCCGAAGGATGTGACCTTCAACGTCTACCCAGTGACCGCCCGGAGCGACATCAGTCCTGCGCCTGCGAACCGACAGCCCATCAGTCGGACCACCGACTTTGTCGATGAGAGCCCGATCGCCGGCACGGTCGGTTATGTGGTTCGTCCCGTCGTCGGCGGCAAGGAGGCCATCGCCTCGGAGATTGCCCACGTGAATCCCGAGGCGGGGCCTTCTCCGTACATCTCGATCAGGTTTGACGGCGATCACACGTTCCAGAAGCTGGCTATCGCGGATCTGGATGGCGACGGCCGCTACGACTTTGTTCTCAAGCAGCCGAACTCCAACGTCGATCCGTATGTGAACTACTGGAAGAAGTCGCCCGGCACCTACAAGATCGAGGCGTACAACGCCGACGGCAGGTTTCTCTGGCGGCATGACATGGGGTGGTCGATCGAGCAGGGGATCTGGTATTCGCCTTACGTCGTTTACGATCTGGACGGCGATGGAAAGGCCGAGGTGGCGCTGAAGGCCGGCGAGGGTGATCCGCGCGATGCCGATGGCCGCGTCCAGAGCGGGCCGGAATATGTCGTTATTCTCGATGGGCAAACCGGCAGGGAAAAGGCGCGCATCGACTGGCCCAGCCGCGAGGGGTTCGAGGATTACAACTACTATTGTCGCAACCAGATGGCCGTGGCGTACCTGGACGGCAAGACGCCCTGCCTGCTCGTGCAGCGCGGCACGTACAGGCTGATTAAGCTCTATGCCTATGAGTTCAAGGATGGGAGACTTCGCGAGCTCTGGAAATGGTTCAGCACGGATGAAGCGCCCAGTTACAACGGGCAGGGGGCACACTGCCTTCGCGCCGGCGACATAGACAACGACGGCCGGGATGAGGTGATTCTGGGTTCGGCCGTGATTGATGACAACGGGCAGGGCCTGTGGACCACGCGGCTGGGTCACCCGGACCATGTCTACATCGGCGACCTGGATCCGCAGCGGCCCGGGCTGGAGATCTACTACGGCATCGAAACGCGGCAGAAAGCAAATGGAATGTGCATGGTGGATGCGGCGACGGGCAGGATCATCTGGGGAATCGACCAGCCGACGCGACACGTGCACGGTCAGGGTCTTGTGGCCGACATCGATCCCAACCACCCCGGTTGCGAGACCTACAGCGCCGATACGGATGCCAACAAGGATTTTGCATGGGCGTTGTTGCACAGCGCAAAGGGAGAGGTGATCAGCAGGGAGAACCTGGGCGGGTTCGCTCCGAAGGCCGCGTATTGGGATGCGGATGTGCAGCGGGAACTGCTGGGCAGGGGCGGGCTCTACAAGTTTGGCGGTTCCTCGCTGGGCACAAGGATAGAAGGGACGGTCATCGGCGTGGCTGACATCCTGGGCGATTGGCGCGAAGAGATCATCACGACGCTCCCGGGGGAAATGCGCATCTATGTGACGACGATCCCCGCCGCGGACCGGCGGGTCTGCCTGATGCAGGATCCGTTCTACCGGGCTGATATCTCGACCGCATCGCAGGGCTACTACCAGATCCCCACGGCCAAGGTGCTGCCGGGGACCGAGGGACATTGAATACCGGGGAACTGGCAAGCGCAAGCGCCCACGTCTATCATCCGCCGCGTGGAACGCAGGCCCATACGACAACTCCCGACCTCGCTGGTCAACCGCATCGCGGCCGGCGAGGTGATCGATCGCCCCGCATCGGTGGTCAAGGAACTGGTCGAGAACGCCATTGACGCCGGTGCCACCCAGATCACTGTCGAAACGGAAGACGGCGGGCGGGAACTGATCCGGGTGGTCGATGACGGCGGGGGGATCGCTCCGGAGGACCTGCCGCTGGCCTTCGCCGAACATGCCACCAGCAAGCTGACAAGCGACGATGATCTGTTTGCCATCGGAACAATGGGCTTTCGCGGGGAGGCGCTTGCCAGCATCGGCGCCGTATCGCACGCGCGCATTCTCTCCCGGACGCCCGATTCCGACGCGGCGTGGGAGATCGTCAATCGCGCCGGGAGCGTTTCCGCGCCCCAGGCGGCGGCGGGAAATGTCGGCACGACCGTCGAAGTTCGGAACCTGTTCGTAAATACGCCCGCACGCCGCAAGTTTCTCAAGGGAGCGGCCACTGAATCGGGTCACATCTCCGACACGGTGCTGCGCCTGGCTCTGCCACATCCGCAAATCACCTTCAAGCTGGTTTCCAACGGGCGGACGGCCTTGAATCTGCCCGCCACAACCCAGGAGGATCGCCTGCTGGCCGCCTGGCCGGATGAGTTCCGCGAGCGCCGGCTGTCGCTGGAGGCTCGCGATGCGGAAATCCGCGTCAGCGGGATCATCGGCCTGCCGGAGGTGGCGCACCCCACGACCAAGCACCAGTACTTCTATCTCAACGGCCGGCATATCCGTGACCGCTTCATCCAGCATGCGGTGCGGGAGGCCTATCGCGGGCTGACCGAGCCGGGTCGGCAACCGGCGGCCATCCTGCTGATCCGCATGCCTGCCGGAGATGTGGATGTGAACGTGCATCCGACCAAGGCGGAGGTGCGGTTCCGCGATTCGGGGCGCATCCACGGCCTGCTGCTGTCGGCAATCCGGGAGAGGCTCCTGGGTTCAGACCTGACGCCGAAGGCCGTCGTCATGCCTGCGCTCGACGAGGCGCAGCGGCAGGACGTGCGGCAGCGCTTGGCGGAGTTCTTCAAGCAGTCCTATTCCGGCGGCGGCAGCGCCCCGGCCGCCGCACCGGTTTCGCCTCCGCTTCAACTGCACTCGCCTCCCGTTCAAATGAGCGTAGATTTCCCTCCGCCGGCGTCTGCGACGCCGGAGCCGCGTGGCATGGCCGCAGCGCCGATCGGGAATCAGAAGTCAACGGCCGGGAATCCCCGGGCGCTCCAGCTTCACAACGCTTACCTGGTGACCGAATCGGACGATGGCCTGGTGATCATCGACCAGCATGCGCTGCACGAGCGAATCCTGTACGAGCAGCTTCTGGCCCGGGTCTCGCGCGGTCCGCTGGAATCGCAGCGGCTGCTGATTCCGGACGTGATACCGGCCTCGCCCCGGCAGGTCGCCCTTCTGGAGCAGATACAGCCGCTGCTGGTGCGGCTGGGGATCGAGGCGGTGGAGTTCGGGCCGGGGTCGGTGGCCGTGCAGGCGTTTCCGACGTTTCTCGAAAAGCTGGAACCCGGCCGATTCGTGCGCGAGCTGCTGGAGCGCGGCGAGCAGGATGCGATGGACCTGCACGAGGAAGGACTGCTGCACGAAATCCTCGACATGATGGCCTGCAAGGCGGCGGTGAAGGCGGGCGATCCTCTTTCGGCGGTGGAGATCGAGGCGCTGCTGGCGCGGAAAGAACTGGTGGATCGGTCGAGCAACTGTCCGCACGGTCGGCCCACGACGCTGAGGCTGTCGCTTCGCGAGCTGGAGAAACAGTTCAAGCGCACGGGCTTTTAGCCCAGGAGCTTTCGGCCGCACCTGCGGCAGAACCTGGCGTATCCCGGATGCAGCGTCCGGCACTGCGGACAGGATCGAGAGAGGGTCTCCCACGTTGTATTCCGATCGCGCGACGCGATCACGACGATGCAGATGACCGCCACGACGATTGCCAGCAACGGCATAGAGCCGCAGATCAACACGTCCACCGATCCTCTCCGTCAGGACGATCCGGAGTATCGCACGAACCAGCCGAGGCTTCCATTATAAACCGGCGTCGATGTTGGAGGCCGGCCAAGCGGCGTCGGCCCACTCGCGTCGAAGCTGCCACCGCTTGTACAGGTAGAAGATCACCGGGTAAACCAGCAGTTCCATCACGAACGACACGGTGATGCCGCCGATCAGCGGCGCGACCAGCCGGCGCGTCACATCCGCGCCGGTTCCCGTCGCCCAGAGCAGCGGCAGCAGCCCGATCATGTCGGTGGCCACGGTCATCGTCTTGGGACGGATGCGCTTCACCGCTCCTTCGTATATGGCGGTGTAGAGCTCGGTGCGGTTGCGCACCCGTCCCTCGGCCTTGAAGCGGTCATAGGTGGTGTCCAGGTAAAGCAGCATCACCTGCCCGGTCTCCGCATCCACGCCCAGCAGCGCGATGATCCCAACCCAAACCGCCAGGCTCATGTTGTACCCCAGCGCGTAGAGGAACCAGAACGCGCCGATCAGGCTGAAAGGCACGGCCAGCAGGATGACCATCACGCGGAACCAGCTGCCGTTGGCCATGTATAACAGGAGCACGATCAGGAAGAACGTGATGGGAATGACGATCATCAGCCGCTGGTTGGCCTGCTCCAGGTACTCGAATCGCCCGGACCAGACGCGCGTGTAGCCCGTGGGCATGGGCGCCTGCGCCGCGGACACGGCCTTGGCCTCGGCCACATAGCCCCCCAGATCGCGCTGCGACGTGTCGATGTCCACGAAAATCCAGGCCGTAAGCTGGCCGTTCTCGCTGCGAATCATCGGCGGACCCGGCGAAATGCGGATGTCGGCGAGCTGGCCCAGCGGAATCTGGGCGCCGCCGGGGGCGGCCACCAGCACGCGCTTCAGCGATGGGATGTCGTCGCGCAGTTCCCGCGCGTAGCGGATGTTCAACGGGTAGCGTTCCAGTCCCTCGACCGTCATCGTTATGTTCATGCCGCCGATGGCGGTCTGAATCACCTCCTGCACATCTCCGATGTTCAGGCCGTAACGCGCCGCCTCCTCGCGGTTGATCTCGAAGTCCAGGTAGTACCCGCCGAATGTGCGCTCGGGGTAGGCACTGAGCGTGCCCGGAATGGCGGCCACCGCCGCCGCCGTTTTCTCGGCCAGATCGGACAGCGTCTGGAGGTCCGATCCCATGATCTTGATTCCCACCGGCGTCTTGATCCCGGTGGAAAGCATGTTGATGCGGTTCTCGATGGGATATGGCCAGGCGTTGGCGACTCCCGGAAAGCTGACGGCCTGGTTGAGTCCCTGGTGCCGGGTGCCGTCCGGGTCCGTCCATCCGTACTTGAGTTCCTCCATCGTGATCGGTCGCCGCTCCGGCCAGAAGGTTGCGGTGAACGGCGCCTTGAGCCAGTCGGGCCAGGAGGAGAAAAAGTACTCCACCTGGCGCGATCGCCACTTGCTCTTGTCGGTGTGGAGTTGCACGACTGTTTCAATCATCGACAGCGGCGCCGGGTCGGTGGCCGTGTCGGCTCGGCCGATCTTCCCGTGAACGCTCTGTACCTCCGGGAACTGGGCGATGATCTTGTCGGTCTGCTGGAGCAGTTCCTTGCTCTTGAGGACGCTGATGCTCGGATCGGTCGTGGGCATGTACAGCAGGTCGCCTTCGTCCAGCGCGGGCATGAATTCCGACCCGAGCCGCTTGAGCGGGTACCAGGTCGATGCGCCCAGGAGCAGCACGACGGCCAGCGTCAGGACCGGGTGCCGCATGACCAGCCGGAAGAACGGGGCGTAAATGGCCATGGAGAGGCGGTTGACGGGGTTGCGCTCCTCGCGCGGGATTCGGCCGCGGATCAGGTACACCATCAGCACGGGGACGATGGTGATTCCCAGGATCGCCCCGGCCGCTATGGCGAAGGTCTTGGTATAGGCCAGCGGCTTGAAAAGGCGGCCCGACTGCTCGCCGAGAACGAAGATGGGCAGAAAGGCGACGGTGATGACCAGCAGCGAGAAGAAGATGGATGGGCCTACCTCGGTGCAGGCACTGAGAATGAGCTGGTGGCGAGGCACGTTCGAGCCGTTCTCCACGGCTCGCTCCAGGTGCTTGTGGGCGTTCTCGATCATCACGTTGGCCGAGTCCACCATGACAGAGATCGCCAGCGCCAGCCCGCCCAGGCTCATGATGTTGGCATTGATCCCCAGCAACTGCATGATCAGGATCGAAACCAGCAGTCCCACCGGCAGCACAAAGACGGCCACCGCGGCGCTTCGGACGTGGGCCAGGAAGACGAGGATGATGATGGCGGTGACGATCAGTTCCTCGATCACCGCCTTGCGCAGGGTGCCCACGGCCCGGCCGATCAGGGCCGAGCGGTCGTATGTCGGCTTGATGAAAACCCCCGGCGGCAGGCCGTCCTCCAGGTCGAAGAGCTTGGCCTTGGCGTCGGCAATGACCTTGAAGGCATTCTCACCGAAGCGGGAGATGATGACGCCGCCGACGGCCTCGCCCTTGCCGTCGAGTTCTCCCACTCCCCGGCGCATCTCTCCCCCGACCTGGAGCGTGGCCACGTCACGCAGAAGCACGGGTGTCCCCTTGTCGCCGGTCATGACCACGACCTTCCCCAGGTCCTCCAGTCCCCTGAGATAGCCCCGGCTTCGGACCATCAGTTCGTGCTCCGCCAGTTCGATGACGGAGCCGCCGACATCGTTGTTGGATCGCTGGATGGCCATCATGACGTCGCGCAGCGGCAGCTTGAACGCCTGCATCTTCTGCGGGTCGAGGATGACCTGGTATTGGCGGACAAAGCCCCCGATGGCCGCAACCTCGGCGATGCCGTCCACCGACGTCAACGGATAGCGGAGATACCAGTCCTGCAGGCTGCGCAGCGAGGCCAGGTCCTGGTTGGACGATTCCAGCGGCTTGCCGTCCAGCGGGCAGACGCCCGGCTTATCGAATGCCCGGACCCGTCGTGCCTGCGCGGCGCCCTGCCTGCGCGCGTGTTCCTCGCTCGTGTACCACTTGTCCGTCGCGTCATCGCGCCAGATGCCGCGCGGGTGATCGGGGCAGTAGTAGCCGGGAAAGAGCACATACTGGTAGACCCAGCCGACGCCGGTCGCGTCGGGACCGAGCCTCGGCTGTACGCCCTGAGGCAGGCGTTCGCGGGCAAAGTTCAATGCCTCCAGGACGCGCGAGCGGGCCCAGTAGATGTCGGTGTTGTCCTCGAACAGGACGTACACGAACGACAGCTCGAACATGCTGTAGCCGCGCACGACGGTGGACCCCGGCACGGACAGCATGGCCGTGGTAAGCGGATAGGTGACCTGCTTTTCGACCACTTCGGGGTTCTGACCCGGGTAATCGGTGACGATGATCACCTGCACATCCGAAAGGTCCGGGATGGCGTCCAACCGGATGTTGTACGTGGCCCACCCGCCCAGTCCGATCAGCACCAGTGTCAGCAGGAGGACCAGGAAGCGGTGGCGGATGGACAGTTCGATGATTCTGGTGATCAATGTCTCTCCGTCAGTTCAATCCGCCTCAAGACCTCGCCGCATCGCTTCATGGCCGTGGCGTAATAGGGGTTGGCCACTTCATCCGTGGTCTGGAGCCAGTTGCCCGGGGCCATCGAGCAATGCACCACGTAGAGACCCTGGGCGACGGCCCTGGACGGGGGCATGCGTTCAACGACCGTGATCACCGCGTCGCTCAGCGGCGCCAGGAGCTTCCGTTGCTCGTCCAGCGTTCTTCCCGCCATCGCGTCCGCGGCGGCCGCGATCCTGTCCACATCGGGCTTCAGCGATGGATCGGGCAACTGGGCGGCCAGGCGTCGTGCCGCATCGGCGATCTTGCCCGCGTCAACGGGCGTATCGTTCTGCTGCCTCTGGCCCATCGGCTGGGCGAGCGCCAGATACGCGCCGACCAGGGCGTCAACGTGCCCGGTCCACGGGCCGTGGCCGAACGATGCCGGCGCGGTGGCTCTTTGTGCAGGGGTCGCCGGCGCCTTGGCCAGTTTCTCTGACAGGTGCTTGTGAATGGCCTCTCTCATGCGGCTCTCGGAGTCGATCAGGAACTGGCCGCTGATGACGACCTGTTCGCCATCGCGGATGCCCTCGATGATCTGGACCGCGCCGTTGGAGCCTTCGGCGCCCAGCGTGACATCGCGCGGCACGAAGTGCCCGTCTTCGCGGGCCACAAATACAAGCTGCCGCGTGCCGGTGTCGATGACAGCCTCGCGAGGGACCAGCACGGCCGCTTCCGCCAGTTGGGCGGTGATCCGAACGGTGGCGAACATGCCGGGGCGCAGGTTCAGATCGGGATTGGGCAAGGCCATCCGGACCCTGGCGGTTCGGGTCGCCGGGTCGATGTGCGGGTGAACGAAAATGATCCGACCCTCGAACTGCCGCCCGGCAAAACCCTCGATCGTGGCCGACACCTTCCGGCCAAGCGTGATGGCCGGCTGATCCTGGGCGTACACCTGGGCATCCAGCCAGAGCTCGGAGTGGTCCACGATTCGGAGCACGCGGTCGCCGGCCTTCACGGCGGCCCCCTGCACGATCATCTTCTCCGTGACATCGCCGCTGACGGGACTGCGGATGACGACCGAGCGAGGCGAGCGTTCCATCGTCATGAACTGTTCAATGTCGGTGCGGTCAATGCCCCAGAGTTCGAGCTTACGTTGACTGGCTTCCAGAATCGTCTCGGCGTTCCTTCTTGCAGAATCATCCGCGTGCGCCATCGTGGTCCGTGAGCGATTGGCGGCGATGAGTTCCTCGATCGCCAGTTGTACCTCCGGGCTGTACAACTCCAGCAGCGGCTCTCCTTTTCGGATGTGCATGCCCTCGGTGTGGGCATGGAGCTTTTCGACCCACCCGGATACGCGCAGGTTGATGTCGTAAATGTTTGGCTGCGCCTCTTCCAGGGAGCCGACTGCACGAATCTCCCGCAGGATCGGCCCCGTCGTGGCCGCCGCGACGCGGACGCCCATGTTCTGAACAATCACGGGATCGATGTGGATGGCATTGCCGGCCGCACTCGATGCCGGCGAGGATGTTCCCGTCTTCAGCGGCTCCAGCGCCATGCCGCAGATGGGGCAGGTGCCGGGCTTGTCCTGGATGACCTGCGGATGCATGCCGCACGTCCAGAGCTGCGCCTGTTCCGCCGGCACGGGTGCAGCCCGCTCGGAACCCGCGGTCTTCAGTGCGCGGCGAATCTGGTCGTTGAACCACACGCCCGCCGTGGCACCGAGTGCCAGCCCGACCATCAGCATCAACAGCCCCGTCATGCGGCCGGCTCTCCGAGCAGGTACAGTTGCAGGAATCCCGGTGGAAGTCATGTCGCACCTTCCGTTCAGTTTGTCGGTTGAGTTGCCGAGGCGTCCAGCGTCTCGATGTCCGTGCCCGCCAGGGCTTCCAGTTCAATGAGGCTGCGCTCGCGGGCGGCCAATGCTTCGGCCACCAACAGCCTCACCTCCAGCAGCGTGCGCTGGCTGTCGATCAGTTCAACAAACCCGATGGCGCCGGTGCTGTAGGCCTGGAGCGAGTTGTCCATGACCAGCCTCGCCGCGGGCAGAATCCTCTCGCGCAGAAGCTTCGCCTGGCGTTCGCTGTTGCGCATGGCATAAAGCACGGCCACGAATCGAGCGGCGCGGTCGAGGGTCGTCTGTCGCCGCATGGCTTCCATGCGCCCCAGTTCCGCGCGAGCCTCCCTGATCGCGCCGCGGATCATCGGAACCGCGGTCGGCAGCGAGAGCATCCCGCCGATGAACTGCGAGACGCTCCCGGTGAAACCGGCGCTGAGCTGAAAGTCCGGGATGTACCGCATCCGCGCCAGCTCCAGCGCGTTTGCCCGACCGCGAACTTCCTCGGCCAGGGCCGACAGCTCCGGGTTGTTGCCGACGCCCATGGCAAGGATGGCCGCGTCATCCGCCGTCGCTTCTCGCGGCTCGGGCATCGCCTGCGGCGGGGACAGCGGCGCATCGGCGGGGCGGGCCAGCATCGCGTTGAGCATCGCCCGCATCTGGGTGGCCTCGGCTTGCATGTTCGCCAGATCATTCTCGGCCAGTTGAAGTTCAATCTGGGCCTTGAGCAGGTCTTGCTGCTGGGCACCGGCCCGAACGCGGTTGGCCGCCGTGTCCGCCAGCAGACGCAGCAGCGACGCGTTCTCGGTCATGATGCGCGTGCGTTCGGCCAGCAGCGCGTAGTCGATCCACTGGGTCAGCACGCGATGCTGCACATCGAACTTGGCGGCGCGAAACCGCTCGCCGGCCGCCTGGGCCTCGGCCAGCGCAACCCGCCCGGCCTGGGTCGCCTTGATCGGGAGCGCCAGTCCTTCCTGGCGAACCGCGACAGTCGTGCGGTCCCAGGACTTCATCTTCCCGGAGGAGAACATGTACTCGGCGCCCAGGTCGATGTTCATCGCCGGCCATGCGGCTTGCTGCCGCACGCGGGAAATCGCGGCAGCCCACTGGAAATAGGCCGCCTCCAGGTCGCCGTTGGCCGACAGGGCACGATGCAGCACCTCCCGCCATGTGGGGCTGTCGGAAAGTTCAGGGAGCCGGCGCTTGTCGAACGGCTGGTCGTACTGCATTCCGGCCCGGGTGAGCCGTGCCTCCTGCTGGCGGGTTCCTTCGGGCGCCAGCACGCAGCCCGGCGGGAGCAGCACAAGTGTGCCCAGGATCAGGGCGCGCAGAGTCATGGGATCGACCTGTTCAGAACTGGAGCCTGCCCGCCAGATCAATCAGACGCTCAATGGGAACCTGCCCAATCAGGCAGACCCATCGCCCGTGCATCTCGGCGGAGATCATGTTCACATCGTTGAAGGACTCGGTGTGGTAGGTCACGCCGTCTCGCACCAGGGTGGGTGACTTGGGCAGCCGCATGTCCGATGCGCTGGCCACGCTGAGCGTGATCGGCGTGCCCGCATCCCGGAGAAGCACGCAGGCCACCTTCCGGTTCTTGATCTGCTTCATGCAGCAGGCCATCACGTGGGCCTCGGGAGCCTGCGGCAGATCGGGCGACCGCGCCGACTGTGCGGCCAGGACGCGGGCGGCTTCCTCCAGCGAGTCCACCTTGTGAACTGGTATGCGATTGGCAACCAGGTCCAGGTGGAATTGCGCCATCTGGGCGGCCGATGCCAGGGCCGGACGGGTCGCGGTCGTGGCGACGATTCCCGCCACCAGCGCCAACAGCACCGCGATGCCGGCGGCGGTCGCTCGCAATCGCGGCATCGGAATCCACTTGAATCGACTGCGGCGGGGGATTCGCGACTGGAGGAAGGCATCCAGCCGGCTGGTATCCACGGGCATGGCATGAAGTCTGCTCAGTCGCCGGGCCGTCGCCCGGTCGAGGTCTGACTGGTTGGGATCGGAACCGTTCATCGCGTCACCTCATTCCCACTAACGAGGCCTGATCGGCAAAAGGTTCAATGCAATCGTGGAAACGTCGCCCGGCGGTATACTACGGCACTCGATGGCCGACTATTTCCAGTTTTTCGAGCAGGTCAAGAAACGGCGCGGCGGCAAGGAGCCTTCCTCGGGGCAGTCTGCCGTCGGCCAGCCGCTGAGCGTCACGCAACTGACGTCGCTCATTGACAGGGCCCTGCGTGATGGCCTGCCGGCCTCGGTGCTGGTCAGGGGCGAGGTATCGAACTTCAAGCATCACCAGGGCTCGGGGCACTTGTACTTCACCCTGAAGGATCGCGAGGCCTGCATCGATTGCGTGATGTTCCGCGGCGAGGCCGCGCGACTCAGGTTCGTGCCGCGCGACGGGATGGAAATGGCGGCTTCGGGCCGCGTGGCGGTCTATGGCCAAAGGGGCAAGTACCAGCTTTACGTAACCCGTCTGGAACCGCTGGGGCAGGGGGCTCTGGAGCTGGCGTTTCGCCAGCTCTGCGCCCGCCTTGAAGCCGAGGGGCTTTTTGACAAGTCGCGAAAGAAGCCTTTGCCCCGTTACCCGGGGCGCATCGCGCTGGTCACAAGCAGGCAGACGGCGGCCCTGCAGGACATGCTCAAGGTGCTGCGACGCTATCCCTGGCTGCGGATCATGGTTTACCATGTGCCGGTCCAGGGGGACGGTTCGGCCGAGAAGATTGCCGAAGCGATTGCCGATCTCAACCGCCGCGCCGTCGATCTTGGGGGCATCGACGTGATCATCACCGGGCGTGGCGGCGGATCGCTGGAGGATCTTTGGGAGTTTAATGAGGAAATCGTGGCCAGGACTATCGCGGCATCCGCGATCCCGGTGGTAACGGGAATTGGCCACGAGATCGACGTTTCGATCGCCGACCTCGTGGCGGACTATCACGCCCACACGCCGACCGAGGCCGCGCAGGTGGTGACGCATCACTGGAAGGCTGCCCGGGACGCGGTGGAGCAGGCGGGGATTCGACTCAGGCGCGAAATGCGGCGGAATGTCGATGAATCCCGCCAGCGGCTGGCGGGTATCGCGCGGCACGAGTTCTTTCGCCGGCCGATGGATCGAGTCAACCAGGCCCGGCAGATACTCGACGAGCTGCAGCGCGCCGTATCGGGAGCGATGGCGGTCATTGTGTCGCGATACAGGGATCGACTGGCAAGGCTGCTGGGAGAACTGCGCGAGCGCCATCCGCGGCATCGACTGGTGCTGGAGCGGCAACGGCTGGCGTCGATCGGCCAGCGCCTCGCGCAGGCCATGCGGACCCAGCAGCAGCGACGTCGCGGGGCGATCGACGCGATGGCCGGCCGCCTGGTCGCCCTGGGCCCTGAGCAGGTGCTTCGGCGGGGCTACACCATCACCATGCTTAAGAAGGGCGGGCAAATCGTGCGCAGCCACAGCGAGGTTGCGCCCGGCGACGTGCTGGTGACTCGCTTCGCGGATGGCGATGTGCAAAGCACGGTGCGCGATGCGCGGCAATTGCGGCTGTTTGAATAGGCAACTGGCCGGTCGGCCGCAGCGAAGTCTATACTTGACGCATGTCGGCCACCGATCCGCCACCGCCGGACCTGATGCGACTGAGGGTTGAATACCAGCAACGTGCGCTGTCGGAGCACGAAGTCGATCCGGACCCGATCCGGCAGTTCCACGTCTGGTTGCAGGAAGCGATCGATGCCGGGTTGCCCGAGCCCAACGCGATGACATTGGCCACTGCGACGCCGGAGGGAACGCCCTCCGCGCGGCTGGTGCTGCTCAAGCAGGCGGATCATTCCGGGTTCGCCTTCTTCACCAACTACCTCAGCCAAAAGGCCAGGGAACTGGAGCGGAATCCGCGGGCGGCGCTGGTGTTCTATTGGCCGGAACTGGAGCGGCAGGTGCGGGTGGAAGGGATTGCGGCCCGGACAACCGACAAGGAGTCGGATGACTATTTCGCGACCAGGCCGCCGGCCAGCCGGATTGGCGCGGCCGCCTCGCCGCAGAGCCAGCCGCTGGCGTCACGCGCTTGGCTGGAGCGCCGCTTTGCCGAGTTGCGTGAACGGTATCCCGACGGAGACATTCCGCGCCCGCCGCATTGGGGCGGCTATCGCGTCCGGCCGCATCGGTTCGAATTCTGGCAGGGCAGGCGCAGCCGGCTGCACGACCGCATCGAGTATCTGCTGGCGGCGGGCGTCTGGACGCTCCGGCGGCTGGCGCCGTAGCCCACCGGACGCCGACCCGCGCAACCGCCGCACGCGATCCCCGATCAAGGCGACGACGGCAACGGCCGGGCGGTGAAGAACGACTCGGGCAGTGCGATCACCTTGGCAACAATGGCGGACTTGTCATCCTGCTGCTGAACCTCGATAGCCCACCGCGTGCCGGAATGAACGGGCGTTGCATCGTACAGGATGATCAGGCCGTTGCGTTTGGGCGAGGGCAGACCGGCCGGGTTGTAAACATAAGCAAGTTCGGACTGCGGGCACCTGCGCCAATCCGTCCCGGCCAGTCCCGGCTGGCCCTTGAGTTCATCAAGTTGCTCGGGCAGGCGGCGGTTCTGCAGATAAAACAGCAGGAACGCTCCGCACAGATCGTGAAGTTGCATGGCGCACGGATCGGTGCTGCTCGTTTCCGACGATGTCGGCCGCGGCATTGCCACGGTCTGCGGTTTCTGGGATGCGCAGCCCCCCAACAGGGCCGCGAGCGACCAAACCGCCAGCACGACTGTTCTGCAACGGCTGCTCATTTTCCGGTCCCGGGTGCCGAGGGCTGGGTGGTGGCCCCTCGCTGCATGCCTTCCATGTGCTCCTTGAAGGCGTTGGGATCCACCGCCTGGGGCACGAGTTTACTGCCTTCCATCTCCGTTTGCGACATCCCCTGGAGAGCGTCGGGTTGAGCCGCCACGTGCGGGGTGAGGAAGATCAGCAGTTCGGTCTTGGTGTTCTTCTTCTCACGGCGCTTGAAGGCTTCACCGAGCAGCGGGATGTCCCCGACCAGCGGGACCTTGTTGATGGTCTCGGTCTTGCGATCCTCCATGAGTCCGCCGATGACGACAGTCTGGCCGTTGCGGATTGCCACCCGCGACTGGGCCGACCGCTTGGCGAAGATCGGTGCCGAAACCGTCTCGGAGATCGGGACGCTGCTGCCGGTCAGGGCGGAGATCTCCGGCGCCACATCCAGGATCACCAGGCCATCCGGATTGATGTGGGGAATCACGTCCAGCAGGATACCGATATCGCTGTACTCGATGGTGTTGATGGTGGTGTTCTGCTCGGTCAGCTGGGAACGGGTGATGAACGGCACCTCCTGGCCGACGGTGATGCTGGCCAGCTGGTTGTCGGAAGCCAGGATGTAGGGCCGAGAAAGAACATCGAGCTTTCCGGCGGTTTCCAGGGCGCGAATGGTGGCGGTGAAATCCTGCTCGAGAATCTGTGCCACCAGGCCGCCGCCCAGATTGGCGGCCGGACCGAGGAAGTTGGTGCCGCCCTGTTGACCCAGGCCGCTGGGCCGCATGTTGAGGATGGAGAACTCCGCCCCGATGTCGGAACCCTTGTCATGGGTGACTTCCGCGATCAGGACCTTGATCAGCACCTGGGCTACCGGCCGATCCAGATCGGCGAGGATCATCTTGACCATCTCGATGTTGTTCGGCTTGGTGCGAATCAGCAGCGAGTTGGTGTCCGGATCGGCGATGATGGTGACCTCTCCGGCCATGCCGGCCGCCAGTCGGGCGGTGGAAGCCGAGACGCCCAAGCCTCCGATGCCGCCCCGACCTGTGGTTCCACCCGCGGCGAAGCCCCCGGTGCCAAAGCCGCCGGTGCTTCCAAATCCGCCTGTGCTCCCGAATCCCCCGGTGCTTCCCAGGCCGCCCGTGCGCGAGGAAGTCCCGCCGGTGCCGCCGCGTGCCCCGGTGCTGGTTCCGCGGTTGGTGGCATTCCGGACAGTACCGGTTCCGCCGGTGCTGCCTCGCGACATGTTGGTGCCGTTGAGCAGATTGTTCAGGACGGCCTCCAGGTTGTACGCCTGACCGTTCTTCAGACGATAGACGAATACCGTCTCATTGGCCGCAGGGTTGGAGTCGATCTCCTTGATGACTTCCGCGACGACTTTCAGCGTGTCGGTCGGCCCGGTCACCACGAGTGAATTGGTCCGGTCGTCGGCTGCGGCTGCCACGCGCGTGGACCGACGGCCGCTTTGCGCGCCGGCAGCGGCGCCGCCTCGCCCAGCGTTTCCGCCCCGACCGCCAAAACCGCCCCCGCCGGGGAACCCACCGCCCCCGGCAAAACCGCCGCCGCCCGGAAAGCCCCCGGCCCCTCCGAACTGGCCGCCGAAGGGACTTGCGCCGGCGCCGCCAACACCGCCCCGGGCGCCCTGCTGCGTCGGATCGTTGAACAGCGTGTTGATGAGCTGCGCCGCCGTCGAGGCGGTTGTGTACTGCAACTGGAAGACTTTTACCTCGACGGCGTCGGCCAGATGGGTGTCCAGCGCGGCGACGATCTCCACGATCCTCCGGATGTTGGCCGACGTGTCCGTGATCACCAGCGCGTTGCTCGAGGCGTTGGCCGTGAAATCGGCCTCGGAATTGATCATCGGCTGCAGGTCCTGGCGGAGTTGTGGCGCGTCGGCGTATCGAAGCGGGATGACCTGCGTGATCAGTTCGTCGGTGCTCTCGATATCCGCGGGATTTGAACCGACGCGCACCGGGATGTTCAGTCGCTTGGCACGGTCGCGCGGCACGATCTTCAGGATGCGCTCCTGCTGGATTGCCGCGTAGCCGGCGTTCCGCAGGACGGTGTTCAGCAGCGGAATCGCGTCAGCCGCCCGCACAGGCTGCTTGCTGATCAGCGTCACCCGTCCTTCGGGCTTGACTTCCTTGACGACGATGAAGCCGGCGACCGTCGACAGTTCATCCAGCACCGAGTCGATGGAGGCGTCCTTGAAGTTCAAGAGCAGGCCGCCGCCGGGTTGCACGATGATGCCCTTGGGGCCGTCGTTCACCGGCCGCGTGGCGGGGGCGGTTGCCGGGGCCGACGGCTGGGTGGCCGCAACCGGGCGCGTGGCGGGTTCAATTTCCTGGGCCCTGGTGCGCTGCGGGATCAGCACGGTCGGAACTGCCAGGGCAACGGCAAGTGCAAGCGAACGGGAGCGACGCATATGCATGACCTCAGGTGGAAGCCGGATATCGGAGCTGAATCATCCACACGATGACTTGTGGCCGGGTCGCTCAACGATTGAGCGATTGCGCCCGGCGCAGTCTCATTCGTTCCTCAATACTCAGATTCGGGTCGTCGGGGTTGGGCAGGGGACCCGGGCTGGGCGCCGCGTCCGCAGCTGGCTGCGAAGTCGGCGATGACAGTGTCGCGGTCGATGAATAACCGCCGGGCCGGGAACCGGACGAACCGGGAGTTCGGCCGGTCAGGTCTTGTCCGATCTGCACCCAGACCGGCGGACCGGCCTGCTCGTAGGCCACTGCGTCAATGGCGATCTCGACAATCGTCCCGCGGGCCACCTTGTCGCCCAGCCGCAGCCGGAGCATCGGGCCGCCGCCGTCGAGATTTTCCAGGTACACGCGCGGCTCGCCCTCTTCCATGACGATGCCGCGGAGCACCAGCGACTGCTCGGGTAGTCGAGGCGCCGGGGGCGTGTACGACGGGCGACTGGCCGGCGGCCGGGAACGGACCCTCAGGAAGATGTTGTGCTCGCTGAGCACGGAATACCTGTCCTGGTAGCTCTCGCGGCGCGGCGCCGGATCGGCGGCCATCGCCCACGACGCCATCAGCACCATCAACCCCGGCAGGATCAGTCTTCCGCGGCTCATGGCTGTACCTCCCGGATCGACGCCGCGGCCTGTTTCTCGGCCGGCTGCGGGGCAAAGTAGGTGGTGGCGATGCCCAGTTGGAGCGACAGGTCGTCGGTCCCGTCCTTTCGGCTGGTGATGGACAGGTCCACCACCCGGATTGGAATCTGCGCCTTCTGAATGTTCCACAGAAACCGTCCGATCTGCGACATCCCCCCCGTGCCTGTCGCACGGAACGTGGTGCGGACAAACTCCTTGTCTTTCTCCGATCGCTCCGGCTTGACCGACGAAAGCGTCATTCCCGCATCCTGGGCCCAGTCGCGAACGTTGTGCAGGACCTGGCTTTCGGCGTTCGATGCGTCCTTGTTCAATCCGCCGCGCACCATCTCTTCCCAGTTCCGACTCAGGCGGCGACTGCTCGTGAACAGCCGCTGCGCGCGGTCCAGTTTCTGCTGGGCCGAGGCGATTGCCGAGTCAATCTCGGCCTTGCGCGTCAGGAGCGGCTCCAGGACCAACTGGTCCAGGACCAGCAGCGCCACAACGGCCGCGGCCCCGAATCCGACATACCGCTCTCTCTTGGACAGGACCATGACAACCGCTCCTAACCGTTGAACGTGAAGCTCATGGAGAAGGACGACTCCCGAGTGCGGGCGCCGGCTTCACGCATCTCCAGGACCTTCACGTCGCTGAACCGCGGGTTCTTCTTGAGCCGGTCCAGAAGCGCCAGCACCGTCCGTTGGTCGGTAGCCCTGCCGTTCAACTGGCCCTTCCCGTTGTCCCGCAGGTTCAGGCTGCTGGCCCAGATCGCCTCGTCGTCGCGGAAACAGCTCGTGATCTCCCGCAGGCACTCCAGAACCGGTGGGCGGGCGTCGAAGAAACCCCTCGCGTAGGTGGCACGGGCCAGCAACTGCTCGGCCTGCTTGATCTCCGGGGCCAGTCTTGCCAGTTGGGCCTCAAGCTGCGCAAGCTCGCCGGCGCGCTTCTGAACGACCGCATACAGGGATCCGATTGACACGACAAGCAGTGCGGCAAGGATGCCGCCCCAGACGCTCTGGCGGCTGAACCGGCGCTGTTGTGGGGCAACGAGGCGGGAATTGCGGAAGTCCGGATAGATCGGTCCCTTCGTGGCGGCGGTGGCCAGCGCAATCGCGGGCACGTACTGCCCGATCCCCGCACCGGGTGCCTCTTCTCCGGTCAAGGCCGAGGGATCAACATGGACTCCGCACGCACCCAGACCATCCAGCAGATCGACCGAACAACCCAGGCGGGCGACCAGCTGGCTCATCTGGTCGCCTGAAAAGCCCATTCCGTCCTGCAACAGGATGCTGCGATCCCCGTTGCCAGACGCCAGGGTGATGGCACGCCGCAGTTCCGTGCCCAGCGTCGCGGGCGATGGGACGCCGTGCCCGTTGACGGCCGCGAATCCCACATGCCGCAGGAGGCGGGGCGAGCCGTCCCGCTGGCAGACCAGTTCGATGCCCTGGCGGCCCAGCAGCAGCATCGATACCTCCGACTGTTCCCGCGGCAGCCGCGCGCTGACCGACAATGCCACCGGAGTGATCGCCAGGATCGACAGCCCCGCCGCGTCCACCATCGACTCCACGCGCTCGTACTGCTGGCGGCGCATGCCGACCAGCAGAACCCTGGTTGCCTGCCGTGCGTCCGCAGGCCCGACATAATCGAAAAGCATCTCCCCGCTCTCGGCCACGCTGAGCCGCTCTGCCTGCAAACGAAGCATCGAGCGAAGCATTTCCTCGTCGGCGGGGGGCACCTCGCGGTCCATCGCGATCAGCCACCGGGCCGGCACTCCCACGACCGCGCGCGTGGCCCCGAACCGCTTCTGCCGAAGGAAAGATGCCAGCGCCTGGCCAACCGCCTCCGGCTTGTCCAGCGACAGGTCCGCGGGCAGCTCAAATGTCGCCACGCGGCGCACGGTGCGGCGGTCGCCGACGCCGGCCAGCTCGGCGCAGGTGATGGTGCGGTCGGCAACCGCCAGTCCCAGGAAACTCGTCGATCTGCCAATCATCTGAACATGCCTCCCGGAGTGGAGCCTGCAACCATCGCCCACGCGCCCGGGCCTTCCCCGGCTCGCAGCGCCGCCAGGATCTGCGGGTCCATCGGCCAGCCGCGATCCGTCAGATCGCGCCGGTAGATGATCCGCGGCGTGCCGCTCTGCATGTCCACCACGATGCGACATCGCTTGAACCCGCGGCCGTTGCCGCTCACGGCGAGAATGTCGGCCGAATACTGGTACGCCCGCGTGGTGATGCGGCTTCCCAGGCCCACCGCCTTCTCTCCCAGCGCCTCGGCCACCCAGGCAATGCCCGTCGGATTGGATGCCACGGCGCTGCGGCGCTGCGCCAGCAACCGGTCCACGTCCCCTTCCTCCAGGGCGCCCAGGCAGAGCAGGACGTCGCGCGGAGCGGTATTGATATTGATCCGCCCCCGCAACTGGCGGTCGCCGCTGGTGGTGATGTAATCCGCGATCTTGTTGAGTTCGTCGGCCGTCAACCTGCCGCGGAAGTGCAGGTCAAACACGTCCCGCAGCGTCGCGCTGCCCAACCGGTTCAGGACCTCGTTGCCCCGCGTGTTGCCCAGCTGCTGTTGCAGCAGCTGTCCCAGGCGGTTCCTCTGGTTGCGATCGGTGATGTTCACACGCTGGCTGCCGTCGGCGGCGGTGTTGGGCTCCACGCTGTACACCGTCAGCAGGTCATACAGACCCCTGGCAAACTGCGTCTCACCGAATAATGGCCGGCCCGTCGAGCGGGCGCTGGACACCACGCCCAGTGGTTCGGGCGATCGCTCGCCGTAGAGAATCTCCCGCGTGGCTCCCCGCACCAGCAGCAGTTCCTCGACCGTTTCGAACGGGGCGTTCTTGCACATGTAGGGCTCGGGCAGCGAGCGGTAATACTCGCTTTCGGCCCCGTAGGTGCTCACGTCCTCGTTCTCGTCACGCCAATCCACGATGCCGGCGGCCAGATCCTCGGTCATCGCCGGCATGCGCAGCATCTGCTCGATGCCGGCCGTGTTGATGTTGAGTTTGCCCGATTCCTCCACCAGCCCGAACACCGGCAGGGTATCGTCGTCGTAATCGGGTCGGAGGATCCAGAAATACCCGTCCCCGATCTGGATCCCGGCGAAATAGTCCTCGGTGAGGGTGCCAACGGCTTCCTGCTCCTGCTCGAGGAGGGCAAGCACGTACTGCTCGGCGCCGCGTTCGACGGCCGCCGCCTGCACCGACGCCGCCAGGTTCGCCGAGGCCATCGTCTCCACCCGGACCGATCGGCAAAGCGAGACCACCAGACTGGCCAGTGCGAACACGACCAGCATGGCAACGATCAGTATCGTGCCGCGGCGCTGTGGGCGAGTTCGGGGCGCGGTCCTGATCATGGCATGCCCCCCGCGGCCGTTATGCCTGTTGATTCCTGCGAATCCGCCGGCTGGGCGCAGGCCAGCGGAACGATTCGCGTGATGCGCAGGCCCGCCGGCGCCACTAAGCCCGCCTGGTAAATCGGTGGTGCCGAGGGGTCGTCAATCTCGATCGTGATCGCCACCGCGAGGGGCAGGATGTCCCCCATTGTGGTGGAGTCCCACTCCTCCTGCCAGAACGCGCCGTCGAAGTAGCGGAGACTGAACGATCGGACGTTGCGGCAGAGCACCTCCGGCACCGGGTCCACCTGCACGGTTGCCAGCAGGTTGCGGGTGACGCTGCGGACCAGCGCCGGCGGGGAAACGTCAGTGCGCACTTCGAGCGTCACGCGACGCAGCCCCTCGTTGAACGGCTCGTCCACCGCGCCGCCGTCGCTCCCGATGCAGCAGAATTCGACCATGTCCGCGTCGGCGTTCTGGTTCTGCTTGTGCAGGCCGTAGAAGGGACCGGCCAGCGTGCCCGTGGGCGACAGGATCGCCTCAAAATCCTGCCTGACCAGTTCGGCCGCGATGGTCGCGGCCTGGGCCGTCTCGATGGTTCGAAAGGCGCCTTTCTGCGCGGTCAGGCCGATGCTCATGCTCAGGTAGAGCGACATGGCAAGCATCGCCGCCATGGCCGTCGCCAGCATCAGTTCCAGCAGGCTGAAACCGGTCGGGATGTGTCTTGGACGGTTCATGGCAGAATGCTCGTCGCAGCCGACGATCCTTCATGGACAAGCGTGGCGATTCGCAGCGACCGCTCCTGGTCCTGCTCGATCCAGAAGACCTGGACCGCCAGTTCGATCACGTAGTCGCGGGTGCGGCTCTCACAGGTCCACCGGAAACCCGGCGCATCGCTGCCGAAGTCGCCGGACGCCGCGCCTCCCCAGTCGCCGTAGGCGATCATCTCGTTGAGCTTCGTCTCGGCCAGGACGGCGGCCCGTGTCGTGAATCGCGCGTGCGAGGCCGCGGCAAGGGCCATCGACAGGCCCCGCATCGTCACCGGCAGCACGATGCCGATGAGCACAAGGGCGGCCAGAACCTCGGGCAGCGTGAACCCGCCCCTGCGCCATCGCGTGTTGGAAGCGGGAAGGTTCATCGCACCAGTTCTCCCTGCGTCACCAGGCGGAAACGCTCCGAGGGCGTCGGGCACTCGACATAGACCGCGTCCCCCAGGTCGGAAACGATCCGCACCCGCGCCGGTTGCGTCCGTCCCGTCGGATGAAACTCGATATAGCTGGCGTTGCCCGGCTGCCCGGCCAGGCTCAACTCGATCGCGAAACCCTCGGGCAGAAGGGTGATCCCGCCCAGGCCCGACTGCTCGCTCACGAACTCCTCGCCGGCCTGCCGCATGACCCACCAGCCCCCGGTGTTCGCGTCGATGCACACCCGGTAGATCTCGCCCGTCGCGATCGCCTGCGTCCGCGCCCACCGGGTTGTGGCCACAAAGTCGCTGCCCAGGTCCCGCAGCCGCGAGGCGCGGTTCCACCCGCGCAGCGACGGCGACGCCAGTGCCATCACCGTGCCGATGATCACCATCACCAGCACCAGTTCCAGCAGCGTGAAGGCCGATCTGTCCAACCTGCACCGTCTCATGGGCGCCTAGCGGCTCCAGTTGTCAATGTCGTCGTTGCCTTCCCGGCCATCGGGACCCATCGAAAACAGGTCATAGCCGTTCACGTTGTGGGTGCCCGGGTACCGGTACACGTAGGGATTTCCCCATGGGTCGCTGGGCAGACCTCGCTTGATGTAGGGCCCGTGCCAGTTGCCCTGCACGGAAGGCGGCGGCTGAATCAGCGCGGCGACCCCTTCCTCCGTGGTGGGGTAGCGACCGCAGTCCACCTCGAAGGCGTCCAGCGCCGTTTCAAGGCTCGAAATGTCCGTCTTGGCCGCCGTGATACGCGCCTGCTCCGACCGGTTGGTGAACTTGGGCACCACCACGGCCGCCAGCACCGCCAGGATGACCAGCACCAGCAGCAGCTCGATCAGCGTGAACGCCGTCCGACCGGCCGTCCGCGTCCATGTCCTGTTCCTCGTGTTCGCCATTCGACTCGCTCCCGTCAACGAATTACTTGATCAGATCCTGCAACGTGAACACCGGCAGCAGCATCCCCACCACGACCGTTCCGATCAGGCCTGCCATGATCATCAACAGCGCCGGCTCGGCCAGCGCCACCAGCATCCGCAGGTTCCGGTCCAGGTCCGCCTCGTAGGCCACCGACAGGCGGACCAGTTCCTTGTCCAGTCGCCCCGTTTCCTCCGCCACCGCGATCATCTCGATCACCGACGCGGGAAACAGCAGCGAGTTGCAAGCTAGGCTCTGGCTCAGCGGCGAGCCTCGCTGCACTTCCTCGGTGGCGTGCGCCACGGTGTCGGCCAGAGTCTGGTTGCCCAGGGCCTCCTTGGCCACGCGGAGCGAGGCGATCAATGGAACGCCCGCACCGATCAGCGTCCCCAGCATCCGGCAGAACCGCACCAGTGCGAACCGGGCCGCCACGGTTCCGGCCAGGGGAATCCGGAGCACGATCCGCTCGATGAAGCGCCGTCCGGAATCGGTCGTTGCCGCTCGCCGGATCGACGCGATCGCGATCGCCACCAGCACGGCCAGCACGATCCCGTATCGCATCAGCCAGCCGCTGGAACCGATGATTACACGCGTCAGCCACGGCAGCTTGCTGCCGAATTCCTCAAAAATGCCCGAGAAACGCGGGATGAAGAAGGTGAGCAGGAACGTCAGCACGGCGCAGGCCAAAACCCCCAGCACGCACGGATAGACCATGGCCGCCTTGACCTTCCCCTTCAACTCCTGCTCACGGGCGCGGAAGTCGGCTATCTGCTGAAGAACCACGTGAAGAAACCCGCCTGCCTCGCCGGCACGCACCATGGCGACGTAGATGTTGGAGAAGATCCGCGGCCACCGCGCCAGGGAGTCGGCCAGGGGGTCGCCTCCAACCACGTCGTCATGGATCTTCGACCAGACCGCGCGGGCGGTCGGGTGCGACGCCTCGCGCCGCAGCAGGTGCAGCGCCCGCGAAAGCGGCAGGCCGGCCGCAAGCAGGTTGGCCATCTCGCGCGTGAACGCCTCGATCGCCGACTGCGGCACCCGCGTCGTCGGCGGAAGCGACACCGGGGCGGCCTCGCTCTTCTGCGTCGCCTCCTCCTCGAGCGAAATCGGCGAAAGCCCCTGGCTCAGCATCCGGTCCAGCGCCGCCATCCGCGATTCCGCAGGCAGCGAGCCGCTCTGACGACGGCCATCACGGTCCAGCGCGGTATACGTGAACACAGCCATCAGACCTGCCTCCCGCTCACGTCCATGCCCACCCCTTCAAAGGTGCTGGCCTGCTCGTCCTTGGTGTTGCGGATTACTTCGTCCACGGTGGTGCGCCCCTCGGCCACGACGCGCCAGCCGTCATCCCTCAGGTTCATCATGCCCTGCTGCATGGCCACCTTGCGCAGCTCATGTGCCGGCGCCCGTTGCAGGATCAGCGAGCGGACCTCGTCGGTGACCAGCATCATCTCGAACACGCCCGTGCGACCGCGGTAGCCCGTCCCAAGACAATTGCGACAGCCGGCGCCCCGGTACATCACCTCCGGAACCACCGGGCCGAACTCGGCGCGGAACCGCTCCACTTCGGCCCGGGGAACCTCCTGCTTGCAGTGCTGGCAGATCACGCGCACCAGCCGCTGGGCCACCACCACCTCCAGCGAGGAGGCCACCAGGTACGGCTCGACGCCCATGTCGATCAATCGGGTCGCCGCGCCGGGAGCGTCATTGGTGTGCAGGGTCGAGAAGACCAGGTGCCCGGTCAGCGAGGCCTGCACCGCGATCTCGGCCGTCTCCCGGTCGCGGATTTCGCCGACCAGCACCACGTCCGGGTCGTGACGCAAAATCGCCCGCAGCCCCGCCGCAAAGGTCAGGCCCGTCTTGGTCGAAACCTGGATCTGGTTTACCCCCTTGAGCTGGTACTCCACCGGGTCCTCGATCGTGATGATCTTCCGCTCATGGTCATTGATCTTCGATAGCGCCGCGTACAGCGTGGTCGTCTTGCCCGAGCCCGTGGGCCCGGTTACCAGCACGATCCCGTGGGGCATCTCCAGGACCCGGTCGAAGTGCCCCCGGTCGCGTGACGACATGCCAAGATGCTCGGTTCCCAGGATCGCGTCGCTGCGGTCCAGGATACGCAACACCACAGCCTCCCCGTGGATCATCGGAATGATCGAGACGCGAACGTCGATCTCGCGGCCGGAGATCTTGAGCTTGATCCGTCCGTCCTGCGGCAAGCGCTTCTCCGCAATGTCCAGGTGGCTCAGGATCTTCAGCCGCGACACGATCGCCGCGTGAAACCGCCGGACCGACGCCGGAACGCTGGCCAATTGCAGCACGCCATCGACGCGGTAACGCAGCCGCAACTGGTCCTCGAACGGCTCGATGTGAACGTCGGTGGCCCGAAGCTCCACCGCCTCGGTCAGCACCTGGTTGACGAACTTGATGATCGAGGCGTCCTGCGCCGCGTTGGCAACGTCCAGGTCCTCGTCCTCGTGGGCGTCAATGACCTGCAGATCCGCGCCGGCAGAGAGTGTTTGCAGGGTATCGGCCCCCACTCCCAACACCTGCTTCAGGCAACGGTCAATGTCGCTGGACGCGGCCAGGGCGATGGTGAATTCCCGGCCGCAGAGCAGTCTCAACTCGTCGATGGGGGCGGTGTCGCTCAGGCGACTGGTGGCCACCACGACCGTCCCGTTGCGCTCCTCGATCGGCAGGATGCGATGTCGTAACAGCAGCCGCGCCGGAAAGGTCGAAAGAAACTCCTTGGCGGGCGGATTCTGCTCCAGGCGGGCGGCGTCGATGAACGGAATCTCCAACGCGTCAGCGAGGAAGCGCAACATCGCCTCCTCGCTGACGCCGTCGGCGCCAAGAATCGCTTCTTCAAAGGGCTTACCTTCCGCGCGGAGGGCCTGAACTCGCTGCGCGGCTGAGCGATCCAGCAGACCCCTGTCCACCATGTCTGAAATCAGCTTGTCCACGAGGACTCCCGCACCGCGACCTTGGCCGGTCAGTTAATCCAGCATGCCCATCGTAACCAGAACCGCTTCCTGCCGGGGCGTCAAAACTTCCTTGAGGTCCTTCTGGGCGGCCAGAAGCTCATTGCGGGCCTTTTCCCGGGCCTCGCGCAGGGCGGTCAGCTTCCTGACAATGTCGTCCACCGGGGCGCCCTTGTCCTCGAGAACCGCTCTCAGCTCGCGGGACGCCCTGGCAACCGCGCTCTCTTCCTGGTCGCCGCCCCGATTGCGGTCGCCGCCGGGGCCGCCCCGGCCGCCAAAGCCCATGAATCCGCCGCCCCGCGTGTTGCGCTGGAGCGACTGGACTTTTTCGATCTTCGGCTGAAGGACCTTCCACTCATCTTCGGTGGCGCCCAACTGCTCCTTGATCCCGTTCATGAACCGCTCACGCATCTGGGCCGGGTCGAAGTTGCCGCCCCGTCGGCCGCCACCCTGTCCGCCTCCCTGATCCTGCGCCAAGGCCATGGAGCAGCACAGCATCAATCCCAGCACCGCCACAATACCGCCACGAATCAACATGAAGTCGCTCCTTTCACACAACGCGTGTCATTGTGAGAACCAGACCCGACGCGACCACGCGCTCATATCGCCTGGGTGACAAGTCAGCCATCCTCCGCGCGCTCCACGTTAAACGCGCGGGAACTGACACTCGATAAACGGTGCGCACGCTCCTTTATTGCCCGCGCGGCCGGGATACCATAACGACAGAACTAATAGGTCTTTCTGTTCAGTGTGAAATCGGTCGGAATCGTCGGCCAAAACCAGCCGCAAGCTCCTGCCGCTCGGCAACGAATAATCCGCCGCTTGCGGCGTTTCTCATGCGGAGAATACTCGCATGCCGCACCGATTCCCGTCCGACCCTCAAGATGCGTACGGATCACATATGGAGATGCTTGAACCTCGGCGGTTACTTGCCGCGGTTTTGGCCGACACGCTCCTGACTGTCACCGGGACCGCCTCCGCGGACACGATTAACGTATGGATCGCGGCCAATGGGCGGCTTGCCGTCAAGATCGGCGCCACCACCCAGCGATTCAATCGCAGCGAGGTCCGCCGCATCGAGATCAACGGCGGCGATGGCAATGACACGATCCTCGTCAGTGCAAATGTCTCTCCCCGGCTCGTGATCCGGGGCGAGGAGGGCAACGACACCCTGCGGGGTTCCAGCGGAAGGGTCACCCTCTACGGCGGGGCGGGGAATGACTCCCTTCGCAGCGATGCCGCGATGAACGACCTTCGTGGCGGAGCCGGGAACGATACCATACAGGGCGGCCCCCAGGGCGATCTCATCTGGGGCAACGACGGCAATGACCGCCTGGACGGCGGATCAGGCGCGGATACCGTCTACGGCAACGTCGGCGACGATACGCTGCTGGGAGGAGCCGCTCGGGACTACCTGGTCGGCGGCAACGGCAACGACTCGCTGCTGGGGGGTGCTGACAATGACACGCTTCGCGGCGACGATGGCAACGACACCCTCGACGGCGAAGAGGGAAACGATTCGCTTCGCGGCGGCTGGGGGGATGATAATCTGCAGGACCTGCGCGGCCACGACACTCTTCTGGGCGAGGCGGGCAATGACGTGCTGAATGCCGCCGACGACGACCCTTATGACTACCTCTTCGATGACTCGGGCACCAACCGGTTTACCGCCGACGATCTGGACAATGTGAAGGAGACTCTGGTGCCCAATTCATTCTGATTCTGGGCCATCGGTGCCCGGCAGGGGGCTCCGCAACCGCTCGGGCGGCGTTTCCCGCGGTAATCTCGGCTCGCCGCCGGTCTGGCCGTCGTCAGCCCCTATTACCGAAAGGCGATTGAAAGAGCGGCACATTTTCCGGCGCAGCAACCGCACGCAGGGCGTTGCACTGCGCCGCATTCTGTGCCGCCTATCGGGGCTGGCGCTATAAAAAAAGCGGGTGACGAGACTTACGAGCGGGAAAAGCGTTCCCGACAGGAGTCGAACCTGTAACCTTCGGCTCCGGAGGCCGACGCTCTATCCAATTGAGCTACGGGAACCACGATCAATCGAGCTGAGATTCTACGAGGATCGCTCAGGTCTGTCCAGCCTCAGGAATCCGCGGTTTCTGTCGCCGGTGCGTGTCGCCGGCGCATTGGTCCGACTACAATTGACCATGAGTACCGTTTCCGGGTTGGACCTGTCGTCCGTTCCACTGTTTCCCCTTCCCAACGTCGTTCTGTTTCCGCGCGCCATCCTGCCCCTGCATATCTTCGAGGAACGGTACAAGTTGATGACCGCCGACGTGCTGGAGTCGGACCGACTGATTGCCATGGCCCTGCTCAAGCCGGGCTGGGAGAAAGACTACTACTGTCGGCCGGAAATCGAGCCGATCGTCTGTGTGGGGCAGATTCTGACGCATGAGAAGCTGCCCGACGGGAAATACAACTTTCTGCTCCAAGGACGGGTGCGGGCGCGAATTGTGCGCGAACTCGAGGACGACCGGCCATATCGCGTGGCCGAACTGGAGCCGCTGCACGAGATTGTCGCCCTGGACATCGACTTGGAGCGAGAGCGGGCCGGCATGCTGGAACTGTTCACCAGCGGCTCGCTGGCGGCGTTGCCCGTGGGGCGGCAGTTCAGGGAACTGCTGGCCGGTCCGCTTGCAACGGCCGACATTGCCGACCTTGTGGCGTTCAACTTCCTTGAAGATGTTGGCATCAAGCAGGAGTTGTTGGGGCAGGTGAACGTCCGCCGCCGCGTGGCCCAGACCCTGAGCGCCTTGCAGCATTATGCGGCGCACTTCAATCCCGCGATGAGGGGATTCCCGGTTGAGCCGGAAGCCAACTGAATGCACATGACACTTGCCGTGGCCGGCGCTCCTGAAACCGCGTAGGCGGACCCCGTGCCCAAGTTTACCGAGGGTACCGAAGCCCGTGAGCTCCTCCATATCGCCGTGCGGTCCTCCGCCCGACGCCGGAATTCTCACGAAACCGCCAAACGGCCGACCGGGTCCGCCGATGCTCAGACTTGTCGAGAAGGGGCTGATCGGAGATAGTTAACTCAACCAACCGCGAGTGCGCCTGGGTTTGCGTTTTTCGCTTTTTTAAACAGAATGCTCCGCCGGCTACGGGACGGACGGAATGTGGTATTTTGCCTACGGGTCGAACCTGAATACCAGGGCGGTGTCAGAGTGGTGCCGCCACTTTGGGCACCGGCCCCCTTCACTTCGTCCAGGCAAGCCGGCCGTGCTGGACAACTACCGTCTGTGCTTCCCGATCTACAGCGAGTACTGGGGCGGAGGGACGGCCGACATTGTTTACGATCCCGGCAAGTACGTGGCGGGGGTGCTTTTTGATCTGAGCGAGGCCGAGATGAGGACGCTGGACCTGAAGGTGCAGCGCAAGCTCGATTCCTCCGGGCGCGAGGTCGGCGTCTACAAACGCATCGAGGTCAAGGTCTCTCCCCTGGCCCGCGGCGAGCCCATCACCGCCATCACCTACCAGGGCACCAACGCCGACCGCTTCCACATCCCGCCCACCCAGCACTACATGGATCTGGTCATCCAGGGAGCCTACAGCTACGGCCTGTCGATGATGTGGGTCGCCTATCTCCAGAGCTTCAGCACCCAGCAGGGCCGCAGGCCGCGCGTTCCCGGCCATGGCGACGCCGAGCCGCGACTGTAATCACGGGATCAGGTTCCTGACCACCAGCGATTTGACCTTCTCCTCGTCCACCTCGATCCCCAGCCCCGGACCGGTTGGCACTTCGATGCAGCCGTCCGCCACCGCCAGCGGCTTCTTGAGCACATCCGCCGCCAGGAACTGCGGCCCATTCAGCGCCGCCGGCTTCTTCAGCCCGAACGCGCTGTACAGGATCAGCGTCGCCGCCAGCGACACATCCGGGTCCGTCAACCCCGACCCTAGCCACATCAGGTCATTCTGCATGCAGAGCTCGATTTGTCGCTTGTTGGATGTCAGCCCGCCGCAGCGCGCCGGCTTCATCGCCACGCCGTTCAGCATCTTCAGCGCAATGAACTCCTCCAGTTCCACCGGGCTGATCACCCCCTCATCCATCAGGATCGGCAGCGCCCCTTGCTTGACCAGCGCCTGATAGCCTCGAATGCGATTCGGCTTGATCGGTGCCTCGAGCACATCGCATCCGGCATCCGCAAGCTTCGGGGCGGCCTCCAGCGCCGCCGCCGGCTCGTACCCCGTGTTCGCGTCCGCCCACAAAAATGTCTGGGGCGCGTTCTTCCGCACGCGCTTGGCCAACTGCACGTCAAACGCGATGTCCGGCGCGACCTTGATGTTGAAGTTGCGATATCCGCGCCTTGTCCCCGCCTCCATCACCGCATCCACTTCATCCAGCGTCCTCGCGTTGACCGTCCACGACAGCAGCAGCTTGCCGCCCACTTTTAATCCCCACAACTCCGCGATGTTCTTCTTGTGCAGCTTGCCGACGATGTCCCACAGCGCAATGTCCACGGCCGACCGCGTGATCGGCATCCCCGTCGAAAAAGCCGGGGCCACTGCCGTATCCATCGCCGCATGAATCGCTTCAATGTTGTGCGGGTCTTGTCCAACCAGCAGCGGGGCAAAGTAATCCCTCAGAACGATCGTCGATGTCTCCAGGGTCTCGTACGCCCACTTGCTGATCGGCACCGCCTGGCCCCAGCCGACCGTTCCATCCGAGCAGGTCAGCTTGAGAAACACGGCGCTGCGTCCGGCCGAGTTGTGCGCCCCCGTGAAGAACTTGAAGTACCCGGCCATCGGGTACAGCGCGGGCAGAACCTCGGCCCTTTCGATCTTGACACCCGGGATGGGGTCGGCCGCGAACAGGTTCGATGCAAGGGAAGTCATGGCGCAGGCTCCCACGGTTTGCAGCAACTGTCGGCGAGTCATGGCATGATTGTAACCGCTTTGCCATCTTCAGGCATGGGCGGTGGACTGCACCATCGCCGTAACATAGAATAAGTGCTGTTGGCACGCTGACCGAGTCGAAACCAGGCAAAGCCTTCGTTGGCCCGCTTTCTTCTCTCGATCAACTCCTGCCTGTCGATCCCGGCTTCTCGTCTGAGAGGATCCTATGAGCATGCAGAGCGTCGCAAGAGTCGCCCCCAGGAAATCCCAGCCCCTGGATTACCCCGAGTTGCTGACCCGCTTTGGCGACAAGGATCGGGCGAGCGTCGAGCGCCAGTCGGCCGCCTACGCCGAAAAGGCCGGACCCGCGGCCGTTGATCGCTGGCAGCGGCTGGCACGCGTGCTGATGGGTTTGGCCGGGCATATGCCGAAGGTCAGCGCCAAGCTGACGATTCAGTTCTACATTCCCGACGGCAAGTACAAGATGCAGGTCTTCGGCCTCCAGGCCGAAGATGACGGCACGATCGCCGTGTATTGCCCCGACGTAATCAAGCAGGCGACGGCCGCGAAAATCCTGGGCAAGCCCCGGAAGATCGAGACGCAGAAGCTGTACCCGGTCGGCGGGTCGGAGGAGGACCTCCTGCCGATCGACGAACTGGACGGGGACACGCCGAATCCGGACCTTGTCTACAAGCACATGACCGGCTGGAACCGCCGCGCCATCCGCATGACTCTTTCGCCGCGGGCCAGCAAGGCGATGGTCAAGGCGGTGGAGCAGGTGTGCGAAATCGCGGCGCGGCAGTGGCCGTGATCTCCCACGCTGGCGGTATTGCTCACGCCGGATCGTAGCCTTGGCCGCCCCATGGGTGGCAGCGGACGATGCGCTTCGCGGCTCGCCAGGTTCCCCGGACGGGCCCGTACTTGTTGATGGCGTCGATTGCGTACTGGCTGCAGGAGGGAATGTACCGACAGTGCCCGCCCATCAGCTGGCCCAGCGTTGCCCGGTAGAGAATCACCACAAAGATCAGCAGCCTGCGGATCATGGGGTCGCCTTGCGGTTCCGCCAGGCGGCGTCCACCTGCCTGGCCAGAGACATCAGAAGTTCCCGATACCGGGGCCCGTCCAGGGGCTCGTGCGGACGGACCACGATGACCAGATCGTAGCTCCCCGGAAGATCGTGCTGGAGGTGGCGAAAGCTCTCCCGAAGCAGTCGCTTGATGCGGTTGCGCCGCACGGCCATGCCCACGGATCTCCCGACTGCCAGCCCCAGGCGCGGATGGCCCATCGTATTGGGAACGCCATAGAGCGTCAGGGGCCCGCGCGACCCGCGCACTCCTTCCTGAAACACGCCGGAGAATTCTTTCCGGGTACGAATGCGGTGCGATTTCGGAAACGTATGGCGATGCTCGATCATGGATTCGGTTCGCCGCGGTGGCGCAGTCCGCACGGAAGAAACAGCTAATCGCCGACGAAACCCGACGGGCCGTTCCATTTCGCATTCTCAGGCTGAACCGGGGCCTTTCGGCGTTCGGATCTTCTTGCCTGCAACCTCGTTCCCGCAACGCCAACCGGTCAATGAATGCCTTTCTCCGTCAGCCATCGTTCGGCGTCGAGTGCCGCCTTGCAGCCCATGCCCGCCGCGGTGATCGCCTGGCGGTAGGTCGCGTCGGCCACATCGCCGGCCGCGAACACTCCCTCGACGCTCGTGGTCGTGCGGAACGGGTCTGTCAGGAGAATATACCCGCGCGGATCGGTCTTGACCTGCCCGCCGAGGAACCTGGTGTTGGGCGTGTGGCCGATGGCGACAAACAGCCCCGTTGCTTCGATGACCTGTTCCTGGCCGGTATTGACGTTCCTCACGCGCACGCCGGTCATACCGTCCCTGTCATTGCCCAGAACCTCGGTCACCACCGAGAACCAGACCGGCTTGACCTTCGGATTGCTCAGGATGCGCTGGGCCATGACCGATGACGCCCGGAGCTTGTCGCGGCGGTGAACCAGGTAAACAACGCTGGCGAACTTGGTCAGGTACGTTCCCTCTTCGGCCGCGCTGTCGCCGCCGCCCACCACCACCAGGGGCTTGTTGCGGAAACGGGGCAGCGCCCCGTCGCACACGGCGCAGGCCGAAACACCGTTGTTCTTGAATCGGCCCTCGGATTCCAGCCCCAGGTAGTTGGCGCTGGCACCGGTGGCGATGACCAGGGCGTGGGTCTCGACGGTGTTGCCGGCCGTGTCCTTGAGCACAAACGGCCGCCGCGAGAGGTCCGCGCTGACAATGTCCTCGGTGACGATCCGGGCGCCGGCCAGTTCCTGGGCCTGCTGGCGCATGTTCATCATGAGTTGGGGGCCGCTGATGCCGTGGGGAAAGCCGGGGAAATTCTCGACTTCGGTGGTGAGGTTCAGTTGCCCCAGTGGGAGCGTGCCGCGAAGGCGGTTGTCTTCGGAGATCGCGCCCTCATAGACGACCGGCTGCAGCTTTGCCCTTCCCGCGTAGATGGCGCAGGTCCAGCCTGCCGGCCCCGATCCGATGATCACGAGTTTCTCTGCCATGTTCCGTTCCAGTTGAAACAAGCCCCAGGAGTATTCGACAGCGCGTGCTCGACGCGGATGCGCTGGTCGGGTCGAAGGTCCGCGGGGAGCCGATCCGGCGGGAAGAACCGCAGTTCAAGCGATTCATCATCGCTGACCCGAAGCGTCCCGCCGAGCACCTCGCAGCGGAAGACCGTGGTGATGTACTGAACCTTGTCGCCGTTGGAGTAATGCACAACGGCGGTGCGGTAAACGCCGGTGAGGCAGACCGGTCTGACGCGCAGCCCCGTTTCCTCAAACACTTCGCGCGTGATGGCGTCGGCCGGCTCCTCTCCCGGATCGACCGCGCCGCCGAGGGTCTGCCACCTGCCGTTGTCGCTGGATTTCTGCAAGAGCACCTCGCCGGCTTCGTTGACGATGATGGCGCTGACGCCCGGAAGCAGCAGCATTTCGTGGCCGACGTGCCTGCGAAGCCAGAGAATGTGGTCCGAAGAACCCATGCGGTGTAATGGAGCGCCCCTGCGCCCGTCGCGGCATTGTAGTGCCGATGGCGTCTGCGGGCGAGCGTCATGCATCGACCTCCCGGCGGATTCCCTCGACGATTCGCTCGACGGGGCTGTCGCCAGTCATCCACGTGACATGGGTGAAGCGCCTGAACCATTTCATCTGCCGCCGGGCCAGTTGGCGGGTGGCGATCTTGATCCGCTCGATGGCATCTTCGAGGCCGATGCGGCCCTCGATGTGATCGATCAACTCGCGGTAACCGGTGGCCTCCGATGCGGTCTTCGACAGCCGCCCGTAGCGGTCAAGCAGCCGCCGCGTTTCGTCCAGCCAGCCCGCCGACATCATCGCCTTGACGCGGGCGTTGATCCGGCGGTTGAGCGCATCCCGATCCCAGAGCAGCCCAAACCACCGGGCGGGGTGTCGTTGCTGGTCACCGGCCCAAGCCGTCTGGAAGGAACTGATGGGTCGTCCGGTCAGCTCGTAGACCTCCAGGGCGCGGACCAGTCGCTTGGTGTCATTCAGATGAATCCGTCGCGACGCCTCAGGATCCACCTGCTTGAGTCTGGCATGAAGGGCCTGGTTGCCCATGGCGCGGAGCCGGTCTCGAACCGCCGGGTCAGCCCCCGGGCCGTCAAACAATCCTTCAAACAGGGCCTTATAATAGAGTGGCGTGCCGCCCGTGGCGATCAGCGGCACGCCTCGCATCCCGGCGTCGGCAATAATCGCGTCGGCCATCTCCACGAACCGGGCCACGGTGAACTCCTGGTCGGGCCAAACCACGTCAAGCAGATGATGGCGGACCTCGGCCCGTTCCGGCAAGGAGGGCTTGGCTGTTCCAATATCCATGCCCCGGTAGACCGTCATCGAATCCACGCACAGGATTTCGCCGCGCAGTTCCCGCGCCAGGCGCAGCGCCGCCTCACTCTTGCCCGATGCCGTCGGGCCGATGATGACGATGAGCGATGGGACGGCCATGGGCGGTAACCTACCTGTTTTCCGAAGCAACGGCGAATGCATGGATTTGACTTCCGGCAAAGGCGTGGTAAGGTTGATGGCGATGAATCGCTTTGCGACCGGCTTCTGGTTCTGGTTTACCGGATACTTTTATCCGGCCCGAATCCCCGTGTCCTAAGCGATAGAGTCATTATGAACTTCTAAAGCCTCGGGACGCGGGTCCCGGGGTTTCTTGTTTTATGGCCAGCCCGAAGTCTTCGGGTGCTTAACAAAGGCAGGCAGTCATGCACCGCTACTGGTGTGGCTCATTTCCGATCGGAGGTTGCTCATGGTGGTCGTAATGAAACCCGGCTCGACATCGCAACAGGTCGAGCATGTCATCCAAATGGTGCGTGAAATGGGTCTTAAGGAACATGTCATCGTCGGAACCGAACTGACCGTCGTTGCCGTCATCGGCGACGATCGCTTCAAGGACCGCAGCAAGCTGGAAACGATTGACGGGGTTGACAAGGTCGTGCCCATCCTCGCGCCCTACAAGATGGCCAGCCGCGAAGTCAAAAAGGAACGCACGATCGTGCCGCTCCGCAAGGGGTCATCGGCGACGGTGGGCGGCAAACGCGTGGGTGTGATTGCCGGTCCCTGCTCCGTCGAGAGCCGTCAGCAGATCTGCGAGGTCGCGCACGCCCTGAAGGAGGCCGGCGCCGTCGGGCTTCGCGGCGGGGCCTTCAAGCCGCGAACCAGCCCCTACGCCTTCCAGGGACTGGCCGAGGAAGGGCTCAAGTACCTGGCCGAGGCCCGCGAGCAGACCGGCCTGGCCATCGTCACAGAGGTCATGTCGATCGATCAGATTCCGGCCGTCGTCGAGTATGCCGACGTTCTTCAGGTGGGCGCCCGTAACATGCAGAACTTCAACCTGCTGGCCAGGCTCGGCGAGCAGCCCAGGCCGGTTCTCCTCAAACGTGGCATGGCCGCGACCCTCGAGGAGTTCCTCCTTGCCGCCGAGTACATCATGGCCCGCGGCAACCACCAGGTCATCCTCTGCGAACGCGGCATCCGTACCTTCGAGGAATACGTGCGCAACACTCTGCCGCTGGCTATCGTGCCGGAACTGCACCGCCTCAGCCACCTGCCGGTCATGGTTGACCCCAGTCACGGCACGGGCAAGAGCCACCTGGTTGACAGCATGTGCAGGGCGGCGGTGGCGGCGGGAGCCGACGGGCTGATCATCGAGGTACACCCCGATCCCAGGCATGCCATGACCGACGGCGCACAGAGTCTTACCCCATCTCAGTTCGCCGACATGATGAAGGCGATCAAGCGCGTGGCGGCCGCGGTGGATCGGGAAGTGTGAGTCTCAAGACCGGCTCTGGCACAGATATCGCCGGCAGAGTGTTCACGCAAGCAGCCGCGGCGCATCTGCCATCCACGGGCCGTCTGCCTCGGCTACGCCTGCAGAACCTTGTCCACCACCGCCTTCACCTGCGCAATGCGCCTCTCGGCCTCCTCGCGGGTCGGAGCCTCGGCGATGATGCGCATGATCGGCTCGGTGTTGCTGGGACGGGCGTGGACCCACGAGCGGTCCCAGTCGATGCGGATGCCATCCTGCGTGTCCACCTTGTCATCGGCAAACGCGGCCTTCACCGCCTCCACCGCCCGGTTGGCATCCTCGCGGCGGCAGTTGAATTTCGTCTTCACGATCTCGTATTGCGGGATCTCGGCCACCAGCTCGCTGATGGTCTTCCCGGTGCTGGCCATCAGTTGCAGGACGTAGGCCATGCCGACGAGCGAATCGCGGCCGGGAACGATGCGCGTGTCGATCACCCCGCCGTTGCCCTCGCCGCCGATGACCGCGCCGCTGGCCAGCATCGCCTGCACGACGTTGGCCTCGCCCACCGGCGTCCGCACCACGCTCCCGCCGCATTCCTGGGCGATGTCGTCCAGCATGCGGCTGGACGACAGGTTCGCCACGGCCGGGCCCGGCCTTTTTGACAGGACCAGCTTGGCGGCCAGCGCCAGCGAGTATTCCTCCCCGATGTACGTCCCGTTCTCGTCCACGATCGCCAGGCGGTCGGCGTCCGGGTCCTGGGCGAATCCAACCTGCGCGCGATGCCGTCGCACTTCCTCCGCCAGCCCGCGAAGATTGGCTTCCGTCGGCTCCGGCTCATGCGCGAACTGGCCGTCAGGGGTGTTGTTGATGTGGATCAGGACGCAGCCGAGCTTGCTGAGCATCGTTGCTCCGCTGACGCAGCCGGCGCCGTTGACGCTGTCCAGCACCACCTTGAACCGCCTGCTGGAAATGCCCAGCGGGTCTACATAATCGAGCACTCGCTTGATGTGAATCGCGTGCGTCTCCGTGTTCTTCTGGGGCCTCTGGAGCTGTTCCACGCGAGCATACTCGGCGGCGTTTGAGTCATACAGGGACTTGATCTGCGCGGCGGCCTCCGGCGGGGGGGCGATCCCTTCGCGGTTGAGGAACTTGATGCCGTTCCACTGGATGGGATTGTGGCTGGCGGTGGCCACCGCCCCGGCATCCGCGTTCAGGTGTCTGACCATCATCGCCACGCCTGGCGTAGTGACCACATCCAGGTCCACCACCTCAATTCCAGAGGCGACCAGGCCCGCGATGGCCGCATCCCGCACCCAAAACCCGCTTGGCCTGCTGTCGCGGCCGAATACGACCTTAAAGTGCTTCCCGTTGGCCGGCTGCTGGGTTTGCTTCAGCCAGCAGGCAAATGCCGATGCCATGCGGTTGACCACCACGGGCGTCAGCGTTCCGCCAATGGTCCCGCGCATCCCTGACACGCCAATCATCAGTGCTTCCATGGCCCGCCATTATGGAATTGCCACCGACACTGGCAAGCGGTAATATCCCCTGTCTCATGATGCGCCTGCCCATCCGATCCCGGTGCGTCTGTACCAGCGGCCGCCCTCGAGCGCGCCGCTGAGCCAGGCCTCGTTCACCGTTTCGACATTGCACAGGAATTGACATACAGGAGCACGGGCCGAATCGGGTCCGGTGTACATATGACTCGCAGCGAACTCAACCAGCGGCTGCCCGCCGTCGTCGATGCCATCGCCCAGAGCGTTCTTGGCGAGCCCCGCATGCAGCACCTGAACCAGGTCTACCTTCCCAGCCGCGATGCCATCCTCGATTGCATCAACCGCCTGCGGCAGCTTGTTTTTCCCGGCTACTTCGGAAAGCAGGGCATTACCCGCGAGAACATCACCTATCGAATCGGCGAATGGGTCATGGATCTCTCCGACATGCTCTTTGAGCAGGTCAGGCTCTGCGTGCGCTTCCGCGAGCAGTTGCCCGGCGCCAACGGCAAGAGCGAGCAATGTGAGGAGTGCGACCGCAAGGCCGCACAGGCCGTCGCCGCCTTCTTCGACCGCATACCGGCCGTGCGGCAACTGCTGGCCACCGATGTGCAGGCCGCTTTCGACAGCGATCCTGCCGCCCAGTCCACCGACGAGGTCATCTTCTGCTACCCGGGCCTCTACGCGATCGCCATCCAGCGGCTGGCTCATGAGCTGTACAAACTGGACGTTCCGCTGCTGCCGCGGATCATGACTGAGCACGCCCACAGCGAAACCGGCATCGACATCCACCCCGGCGCGTCGCTGGGCGAGCGGTTCTTTATCGATCACGGCACGGGTGTGGTCATTGGCGAAACCACGGTTATCGGACGCAATGTCAAGATCTATCAGGGTGTGACGCTCGGGGCGCTGGCCCCGGCCTTCGGACAACTCCTCCGCGGCGTGCGCCGCCATCCGACCATTGAGGACGATGTGACGATCTACGCCGGCGCCACCATCCTTGGCGGCGAAACCGTCATCGGGCAGGGGGCGGTGATCAACGGCAACGTGTTTATTACCACCAGCGTTCCGCCTCACACCATCGTCAGCGCCGAACCGCCCAAGCTGAGCTATCGCCAGCGTCGCGGCAGGAGCAAGGACAAGGCCGAGGAAGGGCGCGATAAGACCCCCTGAGCGCGGCGCGCGGGATTGCACGGCGGCAACGGCCATGCGTTGTCGCCGGGCATCATCCGTCACAAACGGACCGGCCCATCAAGCCGTCTTCCCACGTTTTATCGCGCATACTCATTCCGGCACTGCATTTGTCTTCCCGGCGGGTCGGAGGGTTGATCGTCATGCGCTGGGCGATGTTGCTTCTTTCGACCGTGGTGCTTGCCGGCTGCGCCGGCCGTCCCCCCACCCGGAGTCCTGCGCCGCAAGGCTTGGCCTATGCGGACCGTCCGGCCATGGCGCTGGTCTTCGTCCCGCCCGTGGCAATCGACCAGGAGCCGCTGTTTCTGGACCGCGACATCCGGCAGCCAGCCGCGTTCTGGGGCTTTGATCAGTTCAATGACACCGCCTTCTATATCCGAACCGAAGACCGGCAGGACGACTGGGGCTATGACCACTATCTACGCCGAGCGGTCATCGAGAGGTTTGGGACTGCAAGCCATTGACAAGTCTGCTTGAAAGGGGCAAGCTGCCCTCGCGTTATTGCCGGGATGGCCTGCTGTTGTGGGTTTGGGCGGGCGATCGGGGGCATCCGGAAAAACGCGCCTAAGTGTAGATATTGCTTGACGCGCGATCGAATTGATGCAATCATACTCTAAGTCTGTGTCACGTCGCGTCTTAACGGTCTCTCCGAGGACTTATATGGCGACAATCACGAAAAAAGAACTGATTGATCGGATCGCGGATTCGACCAGCAGTCGGCGGGTGCAGGTCAAGAAGGTGATCCAACAGTTTCTCGACGAGATCATCAGCGAGCTCGGACGCGGGAACCGCTTGGAATTTCGCGACTTTGGTGTGTTTGAGACCAAACTTCGCAAGGCGCGCCGGGCTCAGAACCCCAAGACACTCCAGCCCGTCGAAGTGCCCGAAAAGAGAACCGTTAAGTTCAAGGTGGGGCGCCTGATGAAGCAGAAGCTGGCCGCAATGACCGGCTCCGCCATTGATGACGACGCCGGTGATGTGGCCGACATGCCCGAGGGCCCGGACGAGGAAACCGCCGAGCAGCCGCAGCAACCGGCGTAAAAGCTGACTGGAATTGCGTATTCTGACGATGAGCGACTGGCTCTTACGGCTGCTGGAAGATGAGTTGGCTCGTCGTCGCGACAGTTCATCCTGCCGGGTGCTGGCAGACTGCGAACGATGCTCACCCACCCATGTCCGCATTGACGGACGCGATTGCGTCAATTTTTCCTCCAACGACTATTTGGGGTTGGCCACTCACCCCAAGATGATCCGGGCAGCCTCTCTTGCCGCACAGACCTATGGCGTGGGCGCTGGCGCCTCGCCGCTGATCTGCGGCCATACCCCGGTCCATACCGCGGCCGAGCGGGCCCTGGCTGGCTGGAAGGGCACGCAGGCGGCCCTCCTGCTTCCCAGCGGCTATCAGACCGCCCACGCAGTCGTTCAGACGCTGGCCGCACTGCGAGGCTCCATGCAGGGAGGCGTGCGATTCTTGGTCGATAAGCTCGCTCATGCCTCCCTGATCGACGCCGTGGGCGGCTCAGGCGCCGCCTTTCGCATCTTCCCGCACAATCAACTTGAGAAACTGGGCCGCCTTCTGCGGACGGCGCCGACCCAGCAGCTCCAGATTGTCGTCACCGAATCGATCTTCAGCATGGATGGCGATGCGGCCGATCTGGCCGGCTTGCTTGAGTTGCGGCGTAAGCGGCCCTTTGTCCTGGTTCTCGATGAGGCGCACGCGAGCGGGGTCTATGGACCGGCGGGTGCCGGCTATGCGGCCGAGCTGGGCCTGCAAGACGAAGTCGACGTCACCATCGTCACCCTGTCGAAGGCATTGGGCATTTCCGGCGGAGCAATCTGCGCTTCAAGGGCGTTCTGCGAAGCGGTCGTGAACTTCGGGCGCGCCTACATCTACTCGACGGCCGTGTCCCCGGTCATCGCCGCCGTGATACCGCAGGCGTTGACGATCCTGCGGGAGGAACCGCATCGGCAGCACCGCGTTCGCGAACTGGCCAGGCGGGTGCGCATGCACACACCGTCGTCTCTTCCCGCCGCTCCCGCGGATTCGCCGATTGTCCCGTTTCTGCTGGGAAGCGACCGGGATGCCCTGGCGGCGGCAGCTTTTCTTCGCCAGAAAGGCCTGCTGGCGTGGGCGATTCGTCCTCCCACCGTGCCGCGGGGCACGAGCCGGCTGCGGATAACGCTCTCGGCCGAACATACCGACGAAGAGGTTTCCCAACTTCTGGAAGGCCTGAATCAATTGACGGCTCAACAAGAACGCCCGGATTGATCGCCGGGCGCTGCGGCGGGGATGGGTCGATCAAGCGGATGGTTGCGCCGGGCCGCCACTGGCCGGTTCGGCACCGAGAAAGGGGGTCCAGGTTGGAAGATCAGCCTGCGTAGAAAAGCGAGTCGCGCGCAGCGTTCTGGCCACGAGATCCCTGGAGGGTTCCTCGACCGGCATCAGGTTCAACAGGTCTAGCACGGCTCTGGCATGCGCGATTCGTTTCTGCATGTCAGGAGTGTTCAAACTTCTACTCGAGGGGTCTTCATCGCCAGCAGCCGTTTCGCGCGGTTCGTTGGTCGAGTCTCGGTCCAGCAGCAGGTCAAGGACTCGACCGTCGTCGTCGCTTACAGTGATCATAGACGTGTTCCCGGAGTGCTCGACAGGCGACCTCGTCGTCGCGTCGGCGAGAATAATACGGACTCACCGTTCGCCAAGTTCGCAGCCACAGGACATGATGACCGAATACGGCGTCGGCTTCAGACGTGGCCTGCATACCCTGCACTATGACTACTACTCACCTGGCTGGCCGTTGGTTCTCCTGAAGTGCTCGCCAGCGGTCGGCAAAATGCGCAACTGCCGAGTGAAGCCGGGACTTAACGGTGCCCAGCGGTATTGCGAGTATATCCCCGATTTGTCGGTAGGGAAACTGGTGAAAATAGGAAAGCAGGAGGATTTCCCGTAGGTGGTCCGGCATCTTCATGACCGTTTCGTGCACCTTCCGCCGCAGTTCCTCGCGTTCCAGTTCATCGCTTGGAATGGCGGTACTGACCTGCATGAGGTCCAGGAATTGGCCGCTTTCATCATCGCCGGGGTTGATCGACGCCTGGAGAAGACTTACTGGCCGGCGAGCCTGTGATCGGAGCAGGTCTCGAGCCTTGTTCGCGGCGATGGTGAACAGCCAAGGCCGGAAACGTCGGTCGGGGTCAAACGTGGCGGCCGACTGGTGGACCTGAAGGAAGGTCTCCTGGAAAATGTCTTCCGCCGCCGCCCGATCCCCGAGAAAACGGATCAGGAAATGGAACAGTTCGCGCTGGTAACGAGCCACCAGTTGAGCGAACGCCTCGCGGTTGCCCCTCCGATACTGATCCAGCAACTGCTCGTCGGAAGGCTCCAGGCGGACGGTGGGGGCCTGCGGCCGCTGTTCCGGACGTTCCGCATGAAACAGTTCGGTCAGTCGGGGGCGCGGTGTCTCTCCCGGCTGAGGGGCGTATGCCTTACCCTCAGGGGCGCCCGCTGCACGACGATGATTCGAAGACAGATTCATTGCGGCACCGCGGCCAACTCGTTAACGTCCTGACAATTGATGTTCCATGCTCCTCGCACAAATCTTATGCCACAACCGACGCAGCAGCCGGGCAAGCTCCACTTTTTTGACCTAAACGAGCAGGCTCTCCAGGAGGCCCTCGCAAAGTGGGGTTGGCCTCTCTACCGCGCTACTCAATTGTATGACTGGGTCTACCGCAAAAGCGTGACGAATCCGCTGGAGATGAGCACTTTTTCCCGCGCCAACCGGCTGCTGCTGGCGGAGCGGATGCTGTTCGATCAGGCTCGGGTCGAACGCCAGCAAACCAGTGCCGATGGGACGGTTAAGATGCTTCTACGCTGGCCGGACGGGCGGCAGGCCGAAACCGTGATGATCCCCGACCGCGATCGTCGCACCGCGTGCATCAGTTCCCAGGTCGGTTGTCCAGTCGGTTGCCGGTTTTGCGCCAGCGGCCTAAACGGCGTTCAGGGGAACCTCTCGCCGGGGCAGATCACCGAGCAGGTCTTTGCGTTAAACCGCTTCCTGCGGCCCCGGGGCGAGCAGATCAGCAATGTCGTTTTCATGGGGATGGGGGAGCCTCTTGCAAATTATGCAAATGTCGTGGCGGCCGTGCGGCTTTTGCACGGTCCTGAGCAGTTCAATCTTGGGGTCCGTCGGATCACCATCTCGACGGTGGGCGTGCCTTCCCGAATTCGAGATCTGGCCGATGAGGGGCTCGCGGTCAACTTGGCGCTCTCGTTGCATGCTCCCAACGAGACGCTGAGACGGCAATTGATTCCATGGGCCGAGCATTTTGCGCTGGATGAGATTCTCGAGGCGGTTGGCTACTACTTTCGGAAGACAGGTCGTGAGGTCACACTGGAGTATATTCTCCTGCACGAAGTGAACGATCAGCCCCAGCACGCCAGGGAACTGCTTGCCCTTTGTCGGCGGCTGCGGGCGAACGTCAACCTGATTCGCTACAACGAGGTGGAAGGCCTTGCCTACCAGCGGCCGGAGTCGAAGGATGTCATTCGGTTCCAGGAAATTCTCCGCAAGGGCGGGATCAACGTGCATGTGCGGCGAAGCCGCGGGCGCGACATCGACGCGGCCTGCGGGCAGTTGCGCCGCCGCCAGCAGGGCGAGCGGAGCGTGGAGCTTGGCCTGCCCGCCAGGCAGGAGACGCGCTGAGCTTTACACGACATCGGGGGCGCGTATTCTGTCACCCATGACGCAGACGATGAAGTTGCTTGCTTTGCTTGGCATTTTTCTGATCTCCACCGGGTGCGCAACCGCGATCCGCGGCCCGAAACAGAAGATGAAGTTTGAAACCGATCCTCCGGGAGCCACCGTGAGCATCAAGGGTCAGCAACCCTTTACCACGCCAGGGGAAATCCGCCTTCGGCGGGCGGACCAGCAGGAAGTCACGATTACCAAGGAGGGCTACCGCACGATACTGTTCGACATGGTTGCCAACTGGGACGGCGTGAGCCTGACGAGCATGGCCCTGCCGGGAGGAACCGCCTGGACCGCGACTGACCGGGCCACGGGGGCGGATCTTGCATTCTACAAGCTTTCCAAGATCAAGCTGATTCCCGCCACCCAGCCCAACGAGCCGCCGCTGAGGCTGATCCAGCATCGTGGCCAGCTCTACACGGAAGAGGACTATCGGAAGGTGCTGGCCGAGGAAATCCGGTACAACGAGCAGATGCACATTTTTGAGTGAGTCGCCGCGACCGGTCGCTTTACGGCGCCGGCCGCCTCTCATACCATTGGGTCATCATGAGACCACCCACACCCGCCGCTGTCGGGCGGCTTGGCGCTGCGCGCGCCCTCCAGGAACTGGCGGCGGCGGTCATGAGCAACCCCGCCGTAATTGCTTCGGGCCTGTGGGGATCGAGCGTCGCGGCCGTCACGCTGTCGCTGGAGAACCAACTGGGCAGGACCATCCTGGTGGTCTGCGGCCATGTGGATGAAGCCGACGACCTGGCGGACGACATGGAATTGTTCCACGGTCGGCGCCCGGATGTGCTGCCGGCGCTGGAACTGTCGGCCTCGCTGGGACAGGTGAGCGAGGAGCAGGCATCCAACCGGCTGAACCTGATCAAGCGGATTGCGGACGGCGGGGGGATTGCGAACCTGCTTGTTGCGCCGATCCAGTCGCTGATGCAGTCGGTTCCGTCGCGCCGACAGGTGGCGGAACTGGTGCGCACGCTGGAAGTTGGCCAGGAGCTTGAACCCGAGAAGCTGATCGTCTGGCTTGCGGAACATGGCTACAACCGGCTCGACCAGGTGGAAGTCCCGGGCGATTTCGCGGTGCGCGGGGGCATCATCGACATCTACATTCCCGGCGAGTTCGAGGAAGCCGGGGACCAGGTGGGCCTGACGGTCCGCGTGGACTTCTTCGGCGACCAGATCGAGTCGATCAGGATGTTCGACCTGGACTCGCTTGGATCGGGGGCGGGCATTCGGTCGGTGCAGATCGTCGATCTGAAGGGGCAACTGCCCGACACCGGCGAATCGACGCACCTGTTCAGCTACCTGCCCGAGGACGCGATCGTCGTGTTCTGGGCTCCGCTGGAGATCGCGGAGCAGGCCAGAGCCTATGCCGACCGGCTCCAGGACCTTCGCGGAATCTATCCCCTGCGGACCGTGCTTGAACTGGCCTCGAGATTCCATCGGCTGGAGCTGAGCCAATTCGAGCAGGGAGCGGTCACCATGTCGAGCCTGGTGGGGGGGACGCACGTGCCGACGTTCCGCCTGCCGATCGGATCGTTGCAGAAATTCGAGACGGAGGTGAACAAGTCCATCGGCGAACTGGCGGAACTCGCGAATACGCACGACGTGACCGTGCTCTGCGAAAACGAGGGAGAGCGCCAGCGATTTCTCGAACTGCTGGATACGAACGCGCCCGGACTGCGGGAGAGGATCGACGTCCCGCTGGGCTATCTTCATCGGGGTTTTGTCTGGGGAAGCGACCAGGCGGCGGAGCAACCGAACGACCGGGGCCAGCGGCCGATCGCCCTGGTGGGCCATCACGAGCTGTTCCACCGCTACGAGCAGCGGCGGCGGGTCAAGAAGGTGATTGCCTCGCGGCCGGTCGATTCGTTCCTCGATCTGAAAGTCGGCGACTACGTCGTCCACGTCGCCCACGGCATCGCCAAGTTCGCGGGCATGCAGACGATCGCGCGCGACGGCCGCAACGAGGAATACCTGACGCTGCGGTTCGCGGAGAACGCGAGCCTGCACGTGCCGGCCAGCCGCATCAACCTGATCCAGAAGTACATCGGCGGGTTTCACGGCCATCCGCGGCTGTCGCGGCTGGGTTCGGGGGCGTGGGAGAAGGAGAAGGACAAGGTTCGCGAGGCGGTGATGGACATGGCCTCGGAACTGCTGGAGATCCAGGCGGCGCGTGCCGCCGAGGCCGGCCTGGCGTATCCGCCGGACACGGAGTGGCAGAGGGAGTTTGAGGCCGAGTTTCCCTACGAGCCGACGGACGACCAGGTGAACGGCGCGGCGGAGATCAAGGCGGACATGCAACGTCCGCGGCCGATGGACCGCCTGCTGTGCGGCGACGTGGGGTATGGCAAGACGGAACTGGCGATGCGGGCGGCGTTCAAGGCGGTGGAGTACGGCAAGCAGGTGGCCGTCCTGGTTCCGACGACGGTCCTGGCCGAACAGCATTACCGCACGTTCCGCGAGCGCATGGCGAACTACCCGTTCAACATCGAGTCGATCAGTCGTTTCAAGACCGCCCGGCAGCAGAAGGAGACGATCAAGCGACTGGAGAAGGGGGAGATCGACATTCTGATCGGGACTCACCGGCTGCTGTCGCAGGATGTGAAGTTCGCGGACCTGGGCCTGGTGGTGATCGACGAGGAGCAGCGATTCGGCGTGACCCACAAGGAGCGGCTCAAGCAGATGCGCAAGACCGTGGACGTGCTGACGATGTCGGCCACGCCCATTCCGCGGACGCTGCACATGAGCATGCTGGGGCTGCGCGACATCACGTCGCTGACGACCGCGCCGCAGGATCGGCGGTCGGTCGTCACGGAGGTGATTCCATACGACAAGCAGCGCATCCAGGCGGCGATCCTGCGCGAACTCAACCGGGACGGCCAGGTCTACTTCGTCCACAACCGCGTGTACAACATCGCGGAGGTGGCCGACGAGATCCACAAGCTCGTGCCCGACGCCCGGATCATGATCGGCCATGGCCAGATGAACGAGCACGAGCTGGAGGCCGTGATGCTGGCATTCGTGCGGCACGAGGCGGACATCCTGGTCTGCACGACGATCATCGAATCGGGCCTGGACATTCCCAACGTCAATACCATCTTCATCAATAACGCGGATCGTTTCGGCCTCAGCGAACTGCACCAGCTTCGCGGCCGGGTGGGGCGATGGAAGCACCGGGCGTACTGCTACCTGCTGCTGCCGCCGGACCGGCCGATCAATCCCACGGCGACCAAGCGGTTGAAGGCGATCGAGGAATACTCGCACCTCGGCGCCGGCTTCAAGATCGCCATGCGCGACCTGGAAATCCGGGGGGCGGGCAACATACTCGGGCCGGAGCAGTCGGGCCACATCGCGGCCGTGGGATACGAGATGTACTGCCAGCTGCTGGAGGAAGCGACGCGGCAGCTCAAGAACGAACCGCGGCAAACGCTGCCGGAGGCGCACGTGGAGATCGGGCTGTCGGCGTTCATTCCCAGGCAGTACATCCCCGGAGACCGGCAGCGGATGGACGCCTATCGTCGCCTGTCGCGCTGCACGAACCTGGACATGGTGCGGGAATTGATGGCGAACCTGAAGGATGCCTTTGGAGAGCCGCCCAAGCAGGTGATGGTGCTGGCAGCGCTGACGGAGCTGCGATTGCTGGCCGGACACTACGGCATCGAGTCGATCATCAAGCAGCCGCCGGATGTGGTGCTCAAGCTGCGGGATGCCCTTCGGGTGCAGCAGGCGCTGGTGGGCGCTCCCGGCACGCTGCGGATCGTGGACGATAGGACGCTCTATTTCCGCCCGCCGCCGGCATACCTGGAGCCGGAGGTGCTGCTGATGGTGTTGCGGAACCTGATGTTCCAGGCTTACCAGAAGGAGAAGGATGGAGCCGGCCAGGAGGCGATCAAGCCAGGCGGCGAAAGGGCTGCGGCGGCGGGCAAGACCGCGCCCCGCGTGGCTGAGCCGGCGTTCCGGCGGGACGATGCGCCAATGCGGCCGGCTGCAGAGTCCGCGGCGGCCCGGTCAAATCGCGCCCCCGCGCCGGCTGGGACAGTTGAGCCCCAGTTGCAGACGCTGGAGGCGCTGCGCAAGCAGGGTGTCCTGACGGATGAGGAATTCCAGGCGGCCAGGGCACGCCTGCTGAACCGCCCGGCGGCCGGCGGCCAAATCGCTGAGAAGCGGCGATAGGCAGGATAAGCGGGGCCGGAACGGCGGGGGAAAGCAGGCGCGCGGATCAGGGAAGCAGTTGCGGCATCAATCTCAAAGGGCAGGGGTCGACGGAATGGCCGCGCTCGCAAGAGGGCTACACGTGCGGAGCCGAATTGGGTATGGCCACCTCCAGCTTCTCATTCCCTCCAATTTCGATCGTGATTGAAGACCTTGAAGTAGATCTCACGGTACATCAGGAAGTTGACCCAGTTGCGCAGCGCGTAGCCCGATTTGCGGAGATTGTCTTCCGTGTAGACGTGGTTATCCCCGCCGGAGGGATGCACACCATCGCCGCTGACGAGGGTACCGTCCCACTTGCCGTCCGGGGCTCGCTCGATGATGGCGGCGCAGTAGTCCACAAGGGGCACATTGTTTTTGCTCGCGACTTCTTTGATCACCTTATTGGCTGCCTCGACGGCCGACATCCGGTCGCGTCGTGGGGGAATGGTGTTTAGAACGGGGATGCAGTGGGCGTCGAGACAGAGCTGTACCAACTTCTCCAGGCCGGGCTGGTAGTCCGGCGGAAGCGAGCCGCCGGAGATGTCGTTGGTGCCGACCATGACGAGGGCGACTTCAGGTCTTCGTTCGGCCAGAACCCTGGGGGCAGCCTTGAGCACGTCGCTGATGCGCCAACCGGAGTAATTGCCCTGGGCGGGGCCCTTGCCCTCCTGGCCTGCGCCCTTGATGATGTCGCGCCATCGCTTGCCGGGGTGTTTGGGCAGGCCGTCCTCCTTGAGGTAGGGGTCGGGTTCGCTCCAGTTCATGGGCGACCAGAAGGCCATGCTGTAAGTGATGGAGTCGCCGAACTGGGCCACGTAGCCGGCCTGGCCGGTGAAACCGGCGTGGACTTTGCGCATCGGCTCGATCCAATCCGGCTGTGTGGACTGGGCGTGCGTTAGGGTCGAGAAAATGAGGATCAGACAAGCGATGAGGTGATCCTTGGGCATTCGGGCCTCCAGATGAATAGGCAAGTTACTGGGCGTGCCTGGCCTGTCAACCGGCGAGACTTCCGGATGGAAGTCTGTCCCGTCTGACCGGAGTCGCGCCGCGGAAGATGGCGACAGGCATGAGAAGCGCATGAGAAGCGCATGAAAAACCCCGGACATGGTCGCCCGGGGTTGATTCGAGCCGAATGCGCCGCGGTCAGGAGCTGCGCTTCTGGGCGGCCGGGGCGGTGATCACGGTGACATTCCTGAGGATGGTTCCGACGGCACCGTCCTTGTCCTTTGCCGTCACCTTGATGGTGTAGGTACGGACGCCGGTGTAGGTGTGCGTGAGCTTGACGCCCGCGCCATTGTTGGCGGTGGCGTTGACCGTCTGCACTCCCGTCCCGTCGCCCCAGTCGATGGTGTAGGTGAATCCGCGGGACGTATCGACGCTGGACGGGTCCTTGGCGCTGATTGTGAAGGTGGCCGCCTTCTTCACGATCAACTGGCTGGGCAGCTTGATGGCCGGCGTCGGCGCGACATTGTTGACCGTCACGGAGGAGTAGGTCTGCACCGACTTGCGACCCGTCTCGGTGACCACCACCTTGGCGCGGTACTTGGCCCGGCCATCGGCGAAGGTGTGCGTGCCCTTGACGGCGAAGCGGCCGTCGCCCAGGTCGGTGATGACGCCCGGCTCTGACTTGGTTCCATCGCCCCAGCTGATCACGGCCGTGAAGTTGCTGGCCGAGGCGCCGGGGGCGTTGAACTTGGCAACCGTCGCGGTGACCTTTCCCTCCTTGACCGAGACCGCCTGGGACTCCAGGGTGATCGGGAGGTAGGCGATGCTGACGGAGTAGCTGACCGCCGCGTCGGGGGCGCCGACGTGGCGGATGGTGGTCGTCAACTCGTAGGTGCCGTCGTTGAGGTACGTGTGATCGCCACGCACGCTGAAGGTGTTGGAGACGGCATCGTAGGTGATCGTTCCGGCCGAAGTCTGCCCGTCGCCCCAGCTGATTGTGGCTGAATACTCGGACAAGTCCTTGGCCCCGCCCGGATCGACGAACGTGGCCGTGAGCACGCCCGTCAGGGGGGATCCTTCGGTGCCGGTGGGCGGGGTTGCCGGGGCCATCGGGATCACGGCGGGATTGGAGATGATGGCCGAGGTCGTGATGACCGTCGGCGCGGCCTCATCGTTGGTGACGCTGATGGTGATGGTGTAGGTTCCGTAAAGGGTGTAGATGTGGTTGCCGCGCACCTGGAAGGTGCTGTCAGCGAAGTTGAACACGATCGTGCCCGGCGACGTCTGCCCGTCGCCCCAGTTGATCGTGGCGGCGTAGTGGCTGATATCCTCGGGGCCGCCCTGATCGGCGAACCATGCCAGCGACCTGACGCCCGTGGCGGCGCCTTCCTGTGCCGTGATCGGGGCCAGCGCTCCGCCCACGACCGGCGTGTCGCCGATGCTGGCGGTGCTGGTGGCCATCACGTCGGCCGCGCCGCTGTGGCGGATGGTGGTGATCACGGGATAGGTTCCGTCGCTGAGGTAGAACTGGCTGCCGCTGACGGTGTAGACGCCCGTACTTGGATTGTAGGTGATCGTGCCGGGTGAGGTTGCGCCGTTGCCCCAGTCGATGGTGGCCGAGTATTCATTGATCGGGCGCGGCCCGCCCGGATCGATGAAGGTGGCCACGGTCTGGATGGTGGTGGTGCTGTTCTCGACGCCGGTGATGGTGTACCCGCCGGTCGGGATGACCGCTGGATTGGAGACATTGGCGGTGCTGCTTACCTGGGTCGTGGGCGAGGCGTCGTTGCGAATGCTGACGGTGATGGTGTAGGTGCCGAACAGATCGTAGACGTGGCTGCCCAGCACGCTGAAGGTGTTGCTGTTGGCGTCGAAGGTAACGGTCCCTTCGGAGGTCTTGCCATCGCCCCAGTCGATCAGCGTTGTGTAGTTGGCCTGCGGGTCCTCCGGGCCGCCGGGGTCGGTGAACGTGGCCACGACCTGCGGCGTCGAGGGGCTGCCCTCGATGGCCGTGACGGTGTAACCGCCGGTGGCGACCGGGGCGGCCTCTGAGACGGCGGCGCTGCTGGTGACGATGACATCCGGCGCGTCGCTGTGCTTGAGCGTGACGGTGATCGTGTAGAAGCCGCCGGCGACGTAGAGGTGCCTGTCTGCGACGGTGAACACGCCGCTGACGGGGTCGTACCCGAGCTGGGCCGACGGGATGGTGCTGGTCTGCCCATCGCCCCAGTCGATGATCGCGGAGAAGGTGGAGATGTCCTCGGGCGAGCCGGGATCCGTGAATGTCGCCACGGTCTGGACGGTGGACATCAGGCCTTCATCCGAGGTGAACGTGTAGCCGCCCACGCCGTTGACCGGCTGGCTGTAGACGAGCATCGAGCTGGTGGTACTGGCAGTGTTGCCGGCCGCATCGGTCACGCTGATTCCCAGGGTGCGATTGCTGCGGACCGGCCAGGAATGGGTTCCGCTGACGGCATACGCGCCAGGACCGGTGGCCGCGATGGTGCCCGGGCCGCTCTGCCCGTCGTCCCAGTCGATGGCGGCACTGCCCAGGCCGTTGGTGTCGGTGAACGTCGCAACGACATCGTTGAACGTGCCGGCCTCGACGACGTTCAGCGCCCTGCCGGTCAGGACCGGCGCGGTCGTGTCGATAATCAGCGCCATCTGCGGGGAGTCGGCGCTGACGTTGCCCGCGCCGTCGGTGGCACGAACCTTCACGTTGTAGGTGCCGTCGGCGAGAGGCGCGAGATTGAAGGTGTAATTGCCGTCAACGGCGGCGGTCACGGTCGCGATCACGACACCATTGACGATCAGATCAACTCTCGCTCCCGGTTCGGTGGCGCCGACCAGGGTTGGAGCGGTCGTCCGGGTGATGTTGTCGGTGTCGGAGATACCCGTGTCCTGGGCCGCCGGAAGGTCCGGCGGGGCCGCAACGACCGGAGCGGTCGTGTCGATGACGATCGTCAGGGCGTCGGAAGACGGGCTGACGAAGCCCACCGAGTCGGTGGCGGTGGTGAAGACCGTGTGCGCGCCCGGGGTCAGCACCGGCAGCGGGAACGTGTACACGCCGTTGGCGTCCGAAGTGGTCGTGCCCAGCGGCGTGGTGCCGCCGTCAAGATAGACCGTGATCGTGAGATTCGGCCCGGCCGTGCCCAGGATCACCGGCGCCAGGATGCTGGTGATGCCGTCGCCGGGTGTGCCGGTGTCGGTTTCCGGCGTCAGGCCCGGCCTGGCCGGGGCGCCGGGGATCGTGAACAGCCTGGGCTGGCCGATAGCGCCGCTTTCGTCGCTGGCGTAGACGCCGATGATCTTGGTTTCCGTCCCGCTGAGCTTGTTCTTGTCGAGTTCGATGTCGAATCGGCCCACGTGATCGGTGACGTTGATCAGGATGCGCGGCGACAGGGGATCGTTGGGATCAATCGGCTTGTCCCAGGTGGTCGGATCGTTGGGATCGTAACCGCCGATGATGATCGGGTTGTTCGGATCGGTCATGTTGACGATCGTGATCCGCACCACATTGCCGAAGCCGGTCTGCTGGCTCCAGCCTATGAAGTTGACCTTGTCGTCGTCAGGATTGCTGTCCGGCGGCTGGGGGATCACCCTCGCTGTTCCGGGGATGATCAACGGCGAAAGGCGAATGGCGAAGGTTCCGCGGCCATAGGTCGTGGCCGTCAGGAGATTCAACCCGCGGGACTCGCCGTTGGGGTTGTTGGGGTTCTTCATCAGCGGCATGCCCGTGGTCGGGTCGATGTCGCCAAGGGCCAGGTCCAGATCGGTGACCTGGGCCACCGGCAGGTAGCCGCCATCGCGCGGGGCGCCGTCGGCCTCATCGTCGGGGAACAGGTGCCAGGATCGCCCGTCGTCCAGGGAACGATAGACGCCGCCTTCGCCGCCCACGTAGAGCACCGGGTGCGAAGGACCCTCCGGCTGCCTCGGGTCGTCGGGGATGATGTAACGCCAATCCACCTGCATGGAGGTCAGGTAGCGGGCCTGGGGATCCCGGTAGAGCGTGTTCAGGAAGGCGTCGTGCGTGACGGAGAAGAGGTTGCTGGTGATGTTCACCCACGTTGCGTTGGCCGCGGCCGCGTCCACCATGTGGTACACGCCGCGTCGCGTGACGGCGTAGGCTTCACGGCTGCCGCGCAAGGGATTGGTGACGATCGACTGGACCGCCGAACCGTCGAGCCCGGCGGAAAGGTTGATCCAGTTGTCGCCGGCGGTTCCGCCGCCCGTGAAGGTGACGTAGATCCGACCGGCAAGGGTTCCCACATAAAGGAACTGGTTCAGCCCGCCCGTCGGAGCGCCCGGCTGCGGCGCGCCGAAGGCCATGGCCAGCGACTGGCTGTTGCCCAGGGCCGCGGGCTTGCCGATCTCCAGCCAGAAATCCCCCTGATTGGCCGTTGCAAAGACGCGGCCCACGCTGGAGCTGATCAGGATCTGTCTTGGATCAATCGGGTTGACGGCGAAGTTGATGGTGCCCAGGTACGGCCACTGGCCCTGATTGCCGGCGGGATTGTCGCCCGCCTGCACCAGGCCATAGGTCTTGGGCACGCCGTTGACCTGGAAGAAGTCGGTATTGCCGCCGCCGCAGCACGGCCAGTGATACTGGAAGATCGTGCCGGAGCCGGTCGGATCGACCGCGACGCCGGCCGAATCGCCGCGGTTGGGACCGACCCAATTGATCGTTCCGGTGGTCAGAGGATCAGCCACGGAGTAAGGCGCCCCGTCATCCTGGGCGTGTCCGTAGAACATGGCGCCGGCAATCTGGGCGGCCACGCTGCTGGGCTGGACGGCGCCATAGTAGAACTGGAGCGTCTGGATGTTTCCGGACCGGTTGCCATACGCGAATGTCGTGTTGCCGATCGACTGGACATATTGACCGTTGATGTCCAGACCGGTGCTGATGGTGTGGTCGTTGCCGAAGACCAGGCGGGTGCCGCCGGTTGTCGGATCGACGAAGGTGATCATGCGGTGGTGGTCGTTGCCGCCGGCGGGCTGGCCGAAGTTGGTCCAGGTGGCCATGGCGCCGGTATTGGTCAGCCGGTCGAAATCGGTCCAGAGCACGGTGGACTTGGGGATGTAGTTAATGAAGGGATTGGTCTTGAGCGGAAGCCCGGAGCCGATAGGGTTCAGGTTCTTGGTCACGGCCGGCCCGGCCGGATTGTTGGCCGCGCCGCCGTCGGGGAGATTGTGCGAGAAATAGGTCGAGTGTGGATCGTGGACAAAGGTGGTGTCCACACGAATGACCCTGGCGCCGGTCGGCAGATCACTCTTGCCGCCGATATAGACGACGTTGGGGTTGTTCGGGTCAACCGCCATGCTGACGTCGTAATTGCCCTGGCCGCGATCGGTTCCGAAGAGCGGATAGTCGGCCAGCGTGTAGTCGTTGGTGGGACGCGCCGCGCCTGCGGGATTGGACGGGACCGTTGACAAGGCGACCTTGGTCCAGTTCTGGCCAAAATCCTTGGTCATGTAAAGGCCGTCGAGCGTGCCGCCGATGACCGTCCCGGTGCTGACCGAGCCCGTGATGACCACGGCATAGAGCCACCCCTGGTACTGAACGTCCAGCGCGGGATTGCCGGTGAGTGCCGGCTTGCCGAGCACGATGCGGCCTTTTTCGCCAGTTGGCGTTCCGCGCGGAGCATCCACGTCAATCGGCGTCTTGTTGGGGCCGGTGTCGTCGTTGTCGCGGAACAGGGGCTTGCCCTGTCCGCCCAGCATCAGCGTCCACATGTCGCCGCGGTTGGGGCTCATGTAGACCCCCTGGCCGCGCATGCCGGCGTAGATGATGTCCAGGTTGCCGGTCGGGTTGGACAGTGCGTCGAAGTAGCCGCTGTTGGGGTCAAGCACGACATCGGTCGCCGTGCCCGCCAGGACGCGCGTCCAGCGCTTGCCGGTGTCGAAGCTGCGCCAGATGCCGCCGTTGGGACCGGACATCGCCGCGTAGATGATGACCTCGCCGCTGGGCGTCGGCCGCGGATCGACAATGACCTTGAACGAACTGTTGCCGACGAACGCATGATCGCGCCGCGGGTCGTTGATCGGCAGCAGATTGCCCTGCGGGTCAACGTTGTTGGTCGAGTCGTAGACGTTCCACGTCGCGCCGCCGTCCAGGCTGATGAGGAAGCCGACACCGGGCGTCCCGGTGTCCCCTTCGCCGGTGGCGGCGATGACGATCGACTGCCGCGTGTCGTTGTTGCGCGGGAAGACGGCGATGCCGCCCATGTTGATGCCATACGTCGGGCCAAAATCTGTCAGTGGCACATAGGTCGGCCCGTTCGGCTCGGTGGTCAGGAAGTTGGTGGTCTTCCACACGCCTCCGCTGGCACCGGCCACGTACATCGTGTTGCCCGTCGGATCGGAGGGATCCACCGCCAGCCCGCCGATGCGGCCGGAGTTGCCGCTGGCAGCCGCCGGCCCCACCGGCGTCCAGGTGCCGTGCGACTGGGCGTTGGTCGGGTCCATCGTGAAGATGCGGAAGTGGGCGGTGGCCTGGTCGGCGACCGGCTCGCCGATGCCCGTGCCCGGCAGCGCCTTGACGAGCGTCAGCGACCAGTTGTTCAGGGTGCCGGTGTATCCCGCCCGGTCGCTGTAGATCTGCAGGGTCCAGACGCCCGCGGAATCCTTTCCATTCAAAACGGACAGTCCCGTGCCAAAACGCGACGGCTTGAATCGGCCGAAGAACGGCGCCCCGCCGTTCTCGATCATGGTCGTGGCCGCGTCATCGAAGATCGTGTTGATGAAGTCGCGCTGCGTCCCGCTCTTGCCGGTGCCCAGATCGACCAGGAGGATTTCGCTGATCCCGGTTGCCACGGGCGGAATCAGCTTGATGCGCAGGTTCGGATCGTATGAATACAGGGCGTCGAGCTGAACGGTAATGCTCTGGATCGTGAAGGCCTGATCGGCCGGGATGGTGATCGTGGACTGGGCGATCACACCCGGAACGGTGACGCTGCCGAGGGGCACCGAGACCCTGCCGCTTGGGAAGGTTTTGGGCGACGGCGAACTGGCGGCCGCGTCGCTGCGCAGCACATCCAGGCCGGCGTTGAGGTTGGTGTCGAGCATCAGGCCGTCTTTGGTGCGGACGGTGGGCGACAGTACGACGGTGTAGGAGCCGCTGATCGTCTGCGTCGGGAAGCCGATCCGGTAGGTGCGCGGATAGGCCGGGTCGGGGTCGCCGTCGCCCAGCGGATTTGGCGTGATGGTGAACGGCCCGCTGATCGAGCCGATCGGCGTGGAGAGGCGCAGCACGGACTCGGGCGTGATGCTCGTCGGGTCCATGTCCCGGTCGAAGGCGATGTCGATGTAGCTGACCGTGGTGTTGAGCCTGAGGTTCTCGGGGCTGGTGGTCCGGTCCAGCGTCTCAAGCCGCAGGGTCCAGTCGACGAGCTGGCCGCTCTCGCCGGCCGTGCTGTCTTCGATCAGCAGCTTCCAGGTGCCATCCAGAACCAGGCCGTTGAACGCGCGCAGGGCCTGCTCGGGCCGATAGCGGGCATTGTTGGCCGGGTTGTTGAACGGATCAACGCCGTCGGCGATGGCAACGGTGGCCTCGTCGTCGAAGATCGTCCCCAGGTATCCCTGTCCGGGATCGGCCAGGGCGCCGCGCTTGTTGGACAGCAGCACCTCGCGCCCGTCGGGCGCCACCAGCTTGAGAATCAGATCGGAAGTGCGCGTGTGCGTGAGGTTCACGTGCACATCCACGTCCACGATGGTCTTGCCGCCGGTGTAGACGTTGAGTTCCGATTCGGTCGTGGTGCTGGGCAAAGGCAGGGTCAGTCCGACCTGTGCCGGGGCGGGGGCGACGGTTGAACTGGTGTCGATGCGCAGATACCAGTCTGTCAGCGTGCCGGCGTTCAGGGCGCGGGTGTCCTCGATCACCAGTCTCCAGGCGCCGTCGGCGGCGATGCCCGCCAGGTTGCTGAAGGGCGTCTCAGGTCGATAGCTGCCGGTGAACGGATCGGCGGCGGTGGTGATGCTCTCCAGACCGTCGTCGGTGAAGTGGGTGTTGATGAAACCCTGGCCCGTTCCGCCACGATTGTTGGAAAGCAGGACCTCATCGCCGTTGGGGGCGAAAAGCCTGATCACCAGGTCTGACGAACGGGTGTGCGTGATGTTCAGGTAAACCTGCACGTTCGCAACGTTCAGGCCGCCTGTGTTCACGTTGATGGTCGACGTGGTGATGTCGCGCGCGGCGACGCCGCTGCCGCCGGTTCCCTGCGGGGGAACCGTCCGCGGAACCTGCGGGTTGTCGCCGGTCGTGTCCGGGAAGTGGAAACGGGGAACCGTCAGTTCCAATGACCAGTCCACGAGCTGCCCGACGTTGACCGACGTATCGTTGATGATTCGCAGCCGCCAGTTTCCGTTGGCCTGCGTGAAGAGCAGGTTGCCCAGCGGCTGCACGGGCTGGAAGGAGCCGGTGAACGGCACCGCTCCGCCGCTGATCGGGGTGAGCGCGTCGTCGTCGAACACCGTGTTGACGAATCCGGCCCCGGGGCCTCCCACGCCGTCGGCCAGCAGAACCTGCTGACCGTTGGGCGCGATCAGGATCAGCGTCAGATTCGACGTGTCGGGATGAGTGATGTTGACGTTGACCTTCACGCCCGAAACGACCGGGAAGTTCGGCAACTGCACCGCCAGCACCGAGTCGGTGGTGCTCGCGGTGGGGGGGATCGGCCTGGCCAGACTGGTCGCAAATGTCAGCGGCGTGGTGCCAAGGGTGATGTAGGCATCCTTCACCCGCGGCCCGGAGATCATCAGCGGGAGAGTCAGGGTGTCCCGCGGCGTGGTCGGATTGGAGAACGTGTCCGTCAGACCCCGCACCGATCCGTCGCTGTTCTGGTCCATCGGGTTGCCGTCGAAGCCGGCAGTGCCGTTGAGCGTGGTGACGACCTGCATCGACCAGCTCGTCAGAACGGCCGCGGGGTCAGACAGAACCAGCGTCCAGTCGCCTTGCACCGGCTCGCCGGCCAACGCAGCCAAGGCGTCCTTGGGCTTGAACGTGCCGGTGTAGGGGGGTGTGCCGGCAGACAAGTTGCGCGTGGCCGCGTCGCTGAACCAGGTATCCAGCAGTTGGGTAACGCCCTCGGCCAGGACGACCTCGGTGCCGGCCGGGCTGACGAGCTTGACATTGACCGGGACCGGAGAGCTGAGAGTCACGCGCACACGCGCGCTGACGACCGCGTCCTGGCTGATGAGCATCGGCACGGAAATGGTGTCGGTCAGCGAGGTGTACGCGGCCTGGGCGCCGTCGCCGACGCGCGGACTGGCCGATCGCACACGGTCGGCCACGTTCGGCCCGATCGTGTAGCTGTAGGTCCCGATGGCGGTCTGCGGCTGGGCAAGGAAGACCTCGAAGACATAAACTCCGAAGGCATCGCCGGCGAGGGGCTCGATCCGGGCGATGGGAATCTGGATGCCCGGCTGCGTGCCGGGGGTGTTCACATCGCGGTAAGTCAGCGTCACGTCAGACGGGTCGAAGGTGGCGGGGTTGACCGGCCGATCGAAGGTGATCTGGAATGAGGAGAGTTGCTGCAATCCGTCCCGATTGACGGTAAGCACCTGCCCGCTGGTGCCGCTGACGACGCGCGGGCCGGCGGCGATGGTCGCGCTGCCGTTGATGATGCGGAGGTTGCCGCCGTTGGTGTTGCCGGCGTACACCGCGTCGATGTTGCCGCCGAAGACGACCAGGCCCTGCTGGACGCCGTAACCGAACGTCGCGTCGCGGCCGCCAAAGCCCGACGACTGGTTGGATGGCAGCGGGCCGGCCACCACCTGCTGTCCCGTGATGTAATCCGTGACGATGTTGCGGGCGCTGATGTAGGTTTGCGGGCCGAAAGTCAATCCGCCGTCGATGCTGGTCGCGATGTAGTTGGCCACGCGGGCGCGGGCCGCGTCGTGGCGGGTGTCCAGCCAGGAAAGCACCAGCGTGCCGGTCGCCTGGTCAACGGCGATTTCAGGCATGAACTGCGGACGATCGGCGCCGGAGAAGCCGTCGGTGTAGGCGTCATTGTTCACACGGCCTCCGACGGTCCACGTCTGGCCGCCATCAGTGGAACTGGCAAGGTAAATGTCGGTGTCATCCGCGGGCCAGCCGCCGCCGGTGACGCGGCGAACGAAGGAGACATACAGCTTGCCCTGGTAGGGGCTGAAAGAGCCCAGGGTGTTGTCGGAAGCGATGACCGGGTGGGCGGTGATGCCGACGTCGGGCGACACGGTTGGGGCAAGGGCATATTGCAGGTCGTAGTCGCCGCGGACATTGGTGGTGGCGACGGTCCGCTCATTGCCGGGATCGACCGTGAAATTGGAACTCATCGTGATCGACCACGCGAACAGTTCAGGCGCCAGGTTGCCCGGAACATTGGTGTTTTCGCGATAATCCGTGAAGCGCAGGATCCACTGGCCGTTCACGGCTGCCCTGTCCCGACCATACAGGTCGGCCAGGCTGCCGCCGCCCTGCGGTTCGGGACGGAATCGGCCGATCCAGGGCTGCTGGGCGTTGCCGTCGTCGATCGCACGGGGCGCTTCCTGGTCGAAGATGGTCCCAATGCGCTTGATGGCGTTGTTGCGGCTGGCATCCACGATGCCCATCCAGTTTCCGCCGAAACCCGCGTTGTTGATCGCGTCGCCGGCCTGGTCCCGGTGATTGAGGAACAGCGGGATCACGGTGCCGCCCGGGGCCACCAGTTCCATCCGCAGGGTTTCAAAGTCGGGGTGGACGAACGCCACGGTCACGTCCAGGTCGGTGAGCCTGAAATTGGGATTGGTGATGTTGATGGGGGCGGCCAGCGGGAAGTCGGTCACGGCCTCGATATGCGGGGCCTGGGCATCGTTGGGATCCGGGGCCGCGTCCGTGATCGGCCCGACCGTGCCCTCGAAGCGGTAGCCGGTACCGGGAGAGAGGATGAAGTTGGACTTGATGGCGTCGTTGTTGTCGTTGAAGTCGAAGTCATCCCACACGATGGTCAACTGTCCGGGCGCTGCGCCGGTGCCGCCGAAGGTGCCCTGGCTGACCACCATGCGCGGGGTGGCGTGGCTGGACCGGCCTCGATTGCCGTTGCTGTTCACATAGGCTTCGGCGGTGAAGGTATTGCCGCCGTCAACGGAGGCGACAAGCTTGATGGAATTGGGGTTGTACGTGCCGCCGTCGCCGGTGGGGCCGTAGTTGGTCGCAAAGGCGACGTAGACCGGGTAGAAGAGCGGATTGCCGGTAACCGGGTCGGTCACGATGGTGGAATCGGTAATGGTGATGCCGGTGTCGGGATCGGTGTAGGTCACGACGTTGCTGTTGACGGCGAGCGTCGGGCTCCAGGCCGCGTCCGGGGCCGGGTCGTCGAAGGGGGCCTGGAGGTCATCCGTGGCCCAGGCGTAGATGACGTTGTACACGTCCGTGAAACTCGGATTGGGCGAAGCGACACTGGCGGGGGTGGTACCCGAGAACTCGTACTTCTGCAGCACGATGGCGCCGGTGGTGTTGTCGCTGGCGTGCTGGCGGTAGGTGATGTAGAAGTTGTTGGCCCGGTCGAAGGCGACGGTGGGTTCTGTCGCCTGGTGGTACCGGACCAGGCCGTTGTCGGTGCGCACCGGATCGGGCAGGTTCAACGGAATGTCAAAGGCCGCCCAGCTTGCGCCGCCGTCAATCGAATAGCTGCCGCGGACGAAGACCGACTGGCTGTTGACGGGGTTGCCGCCGTTCTGAACATAGACCGACACCAGTTTCATCGGGTTCAGCGGGTTGTACGCCACGGAGGGGCTGTTGAAGCCGTAGTCGTTGCTCTGGATGACGTTGACAGGCGAGGCCACCGTCGGGAGCGGGAGCGTGGCCAGCAGGCGGCGATCCTCGAGGGCCTCAACGAGGCGGTGTGCGGTGCGCATTGCCTGGCGGCGCGAGCGGGCACGCTTTCCCAGGCGGTCAAGTGCGGACCAGCGGGGATCGATTCGCTTGCCATAGTCCAGTTCCTTGAGCGTGGACCCGAGGTTGCGCGACGAAGCCATAAGCTCTCCTATTGTCTGTTCCTGGATGAAAGACTCCGGATGGACTCCACGGATGGTCCGGGTGCGGCGAGAGGACGACCTGCTTGTTCAACTGTGGCATGCTGGTTCACCCCCAGAGCGACAGTCGCTCTGCCCACGCGCGCGGCCACAAATCCACTCAGGCGACACTCCAACCGCTCCCACCGGGCGAGACGGCGGCCCATGCAGACCGTCCGACCGGGCGACAATTCAAATGTTCGCGATGTCCACCACACCGGGATGGCGTCCACCGCACATGCACACGGTGAATCGAATCTGAAGGCGACGGCCCAACAACGCCGCGATGCGCCTGTCCGGCATCCGACAGCCCGTGCCAACGACCGGATCGTAACGAAAAGACAAATCGTTTGCAAAGGTCTTCGATGTTGCCAAATTCACGGAACAGCGGGAGTTGCGTGTGAGTGCAACCCCGTTTCGCGGCCGACGTGTTCTGCCGATCGTGGCCGTTGTCTTCTCGCTCGTTTCCGTCCCCGCTTTGACCGGACACATTCCGCCTCATGAATGTGCGAGATCCCGGCCGATGAATCCAGAGAATCTCGTTGCATTTTGTTGGTTACGTGATTAAATGTAGATGCGATGGGGCAGTTCCGGCGGAGGGTTGGCCGGGCAGGTCGGGCGTCGGCGCGCGTTGGGCTCATCGTGGGCACATCGTTGGTTGCTGGACTGCCTCAGTGCGTCCCATCGTTCATCCATATCCGGTTTTTCGCGGAACGGAGGTTCTCCATGTTTTCACGGCTGCTGCAAGCGTCGCGGTCTGAAGGGGGTCGTGCATCCAAGCCTGGTCGGAGTTCCAGAAGGCAAGGCAGGACAGAAGCGGTGATGGAGCAAATGGAAGGCAGAACCCTGCTGAGTTGCGACCATCAAGGGGGGCTGAGCATCGGCCACGGACTCGACGACCTGGTGATTGAGAGCGCAACCGCGCCGGGGTCGTTCGGCTACGCCATGGCCACGGCTTCGAATCGGATCGTCGTTGGAACGCCATTCGCCGACAGGGTCGACGTGTACGACCAGTATGGCAATTCGCTTGCCGAGTTGTCGGGTGAGCCTGGGGAGTACTTTGGAGCATCGGTGGCCGTGCTCGGTGATGGAAGCATCGCGGTTGGCGCGCCGGTGACCAATCGCATCTATATCTTTAGCCCCGCCCTGAGTCCCGTCGGCTACATCGAGCGTATCGACCTGAGCGGCTTTGGCGCTGTGATGGCCGCGTGGGGTGAGGATGGCCTGGTTGTCAAGAGTATTCCGATCGAACCGTCTTCCAGCGGCATCTATATGCTGGAGTTGGGTGCTTTCTCGGATGACCTCCTGACGTCCGAACCGCTGCTGGAAGGCCCGATGTACGAATTGTCGCTGCCAGTCGACTCCGGTACATCGGGCACGATCGAAGCCTCCGGAAGCATCGGCTATGCGCTGGCCGCCGCGGGCGACTATATCCTCGTGGGGGACTCAGGCGCGACGGTCAATGGCGAGTGGGACATCGGTGCAGCCTATCTCTACACGACCGGGGGCGTTCATGTGGCCACCTTCGTCGGCTCGACGACGGCCGTTTCTTACTTCGGGGGCGCGGTTGCCTTGCAGGCCAATGGCGATACGGTCAAGGTTCTCATTGGCGCCCCGAACGATTCAATTGGCGTTGGAGCGGCCTATCGGTACACCGCGACCGTCGATCCCAACGCCGCATCCCCGGCCTGGATCGACCAGCCCGCGATGGTGCTTACGCCGAGCACGTCCTACGAGAGCTTCGGCAGTTCGGTGGCATTCATCGGCGACGCCGTGGCCGTTGGTGCCATGACGGCCCTGGACGATGCGGATGTGAGTTCGGGCGCGGTCTACGTGTACGATGGCGACGGGAACCTCATCAGCCGCCTGGTCAGGCCGCTGACGGAGAACAGCCCCGTGCGAGAAGACGGCGAATCGTTCGGCCAGACGCTGGCGACGTTCGGCAGTGCGCTGCTGGCGGCCGCACCGGTCGTGACGATCTACGACGGGGAGAACCCAATGTATACCGGCGCGATCTATGGGTTCACCCTGACCACGGGCGGCCAAGTCGTGCTCCCGACCGCCAGCGTGAATGGTCCGGCTCAGGGCGTTCGCCTGCACGAGGCGACGTTTGTGGCCACGCTTGATGGCGACGACCACGGCTGCATCACCAAGGCGTGGGAAGTGCGCGGTCCCTCCGGCACGATTGTGGCCGCGGGAACAGGGCTGACGATCTCGTTCACTCCGCAGGTGCTCGGCGCATATCAGGTCACGTTCACCCTGTCGCATGAAGGCGTTGCCCCGGTTCAGACCACCGCCACATTGAACGTAGTGGCGGCCGCGGTCATCGGCGGCGTCCTGGCCGTTGGCGGCTCATCCGGCGCAAACCTCATTAACGTGTCGTCGGTCTCGGGCGGCCTGTCCGTATCCGTCGATGGCCAGTCGATGACTTTTGGGGCGGTGAGCCAGGTGGTCATTTACGGCGGGGCGGGAGTGGACATCATCACTGTCTCATCGGCCGTCACCGCCAGTGCGATCATCTTTGGTGGCGACGGGCCCGACCTGATCCGCGGCGGTTCGGGCAACGACATCATCGTCGGCGGCAACGGTCTGGATGTGCTGGTGGGCGGCGCGGGCCGCGACCTGATCATCGGCGGCGACGGGATCGACCTGATCTCGGGCAACGCCGACGAGGACATCCTGATCGCGGGCTGGACCGCGTTCGACCAGAATGCGGAGGCCCTTCGGGCCATCCTGGCCGAGTGGGTCAGCGCTCGCACCTATGAGCAGCGCGTCAACAACATCCGCAGCGGCAGCGGCGCTGCCACCCGCGCCAACGGCAACGTTTTCCTGGCCACCGAGGGTCCGAACGCCACCGTCTGGGATGACGGCGACATTGACGTTCTCACCGGGAATGCCGGCCGCGACTGGTTCCTGTTCAACCGCGATTCGGGTGTGCGCGACCTGGTGACCGACCTGTCGGCCAACGAGTTCCGGGATGACCTGGATTTCATCACGGCGACGGATTGAGCCTCGCGGCGACGTTCTTCGGACTTACGGGACCCCGGCTATTTGAGTCGGGGTCCTTTCATCTTCTGGCCTGGTTGCCCGCGGTTCTGTATTCTGTCCTCCGTCTTCTTCGGAGGTTGCCCATGCGACTCGGCGGTCCCACGTTCGACAAGTTTTCCGATCCGGCCGGCTGGGTTGCGGCCGTCAAGAAATGGGGCTACAGCGCGGCCTACTGCCCGATCGGCGAGAACTCCTCCGATGATCTGATCAACGCCTACGCCGCCGAGGCCCGGAAGGCCGATATCGTGATCGCCGAGGTGGGCGCCTGGTCCAATCCGCTGGATCCGGATGCGGCCAGGCGAAAAGCCGCCATCGAACTGAACCAGAAGCGGCTGGCCCTGGCTGACCGCATCGGCGCCCGCTGCTGCGTGAACATCACCGGCTCTCGCGGGCCCAACTGGGCCGGCCCGGACCCGAAGAACTTCACCGACGAGACCTTTGCGATGATCGTGGACACGGTGCGAGTCATCATCGACGCGGTGAAGCCGTCGCGCAGCTTCTACACGCTGGAAACGATGCCGTGCATGTATCCGGACGACGCCGACTCGTACCTTCACCTGATCAAGGCCATCGACCGACGCCAGCTGGCCGCGCATCTGGACCCGACCAATCTCATCTGTTCGCCCCAGCGATACCACTTCAACGCCGACATCATCCGGGAGTGCTTCAGCAAGCTTGGCCCGTACATCCGATCGTGTCATGCCAAGGATGTTCAGCTCCTGCCCGACGCCATCGCGCACCTGAATGAAGTCCGGCCCGGCCTGGGGGGGCTGGACTATCGCGTCTATCTGCGGGAACTGTCGAAACTGGACCCGGATACCCCGCTGATGCTCGAGCACCTGAACAAGGCGGAGGAATACCGGGAGGCGGCCGAACACATTCGCGGGGTGGCCAGGGCCGAGGGGCTGGCGTTCAAGTGAAACAAAAGGGCGAGCCAGGCGGCTCGCCCCGTGCGGTCGATGTGGGTCCCTGGTGCGGCAGGCCGCGCCCTACAGCAGCGCTTTGACCGCCCTGGTGATCCCGTCGGGGTCCAGCCCCTGGTAACCCATCTGCTGCCAAAGGCCGCCGGGACCCTCCCGGTTCGTTCCGATGTTGTTGTAGCGTCCCTTGAAGCCGGCCTTCAGCAGATCGCTGCCGAACCGGCTGCCCAGCCCGGTGTTCACATTCAGGCTCTCGGCCACCAGCACGAAGGGCGCGCCCGCCAGCACCTTCATCATCTCCGGGTCGATCACGTTCAGGGTGCACTTGTTGACCAGGCCCACCCGGATGCCCGATTCCTGCATGCGGATCACCGCATCCAGCGCCCGGTAGAGCGTGTCGCCGAACGACACGATGTATCCGCCGCCCTGCGCGTCGCGGATGATGTCGTCCTTGCCGCTGGTGAACTGATAGCCGCCGCCGTAGAAGGGCGTGCCGTCCTCTCTCAGGATGTCCGGCACGGCGCTGCGCGTGGAGAAGACGAATCGAAGTCCCGGATCGTTGAAGATCTTCCTGATGCACGCGGCGAACTGGTGCTGGTCGGCCGGGAAGTACAGCCGCGTCGTGTCGTGCCCGTCATCCGGCAGGCCATTGTGGGCGAACATGTTGTTCAGCCCGAAATGGCAGGTGTTGTCGGCCATGTCGTCGCAGCCCGCGTGGCTGAAGTGCGCCAGCACGTTGCTCTTGTTCAGCCTGGCCATGGTGGTTTCCGAAACCACCATTTCCAGGAACGCCGAGAACGTTCCAAACAGCCCCTGGCGACCCTTCTCCATGCCGAAGCCCGCGGCCGCCGAGAAGTTGCCCCGTTCCATGATGCCGCCGGAGATGTAGATCTCGGGGAACTTCTTCCGGATGTGGTGCAGTCCGCACGAGCCTTCCAGGTCGCAGTCGAAAACGCGCACGCTGGCCTTGCGCTGCTCGGGGCTCATGCCCTCGAGAATCGAGTTGATGATCTTGCCGAAGTCGTCGCGGTTCTTGCCCGCGCCGCTGGAGCCCCTGTAGGTCAGGGGCGCCTTGTCCGGTTTGACTTGCTTGAGGTACTCCACCGCCTGTGTGTGCCCGCGCTTCTCGAGGTAGGCAATCGCCGTTGCCGTCTTGATCACGTCGTGAGCGTGGTTTGACCCCTCCAGGCCCTCGATTCCCGGCGCCATCTTCCGCTTGTTGATCAGGGCTACCGGCCCGCTCTTGAGATACGCCTTGCACATGCGCGAGTAGAGCGAGTCGATGTCCTCGGCCTGCCCGATGTTGACGGCCAGCCCGTGCCCGGCCATGGTCTGGGCCACGTCGTACCCCGGCATGTACTTGGAGGGATAGCCCGCGATCGTCACGTCGTTGTCGTCGATCAGCACCTTCACATTGAGCTGCTGCGCCACCGCCAGTCGAGCCGCCTCGGCGTCGTCGCCCTCCATCTGCGACCCGTCCGACCCAAGCATGAACACGGCCTTGCCCGGATTGGCGATCGCCACGCCGTTCACATACGCCCACATATGCCCCAGCCTCCCGGAGGAGAACTTCACGCCCGGCGTGATGCCCAGTTCCGGATGTCCCGGCAGGCCGGCCTTGAACTCGCGATAGTGCAGCAGCCGCTCGGCGGGCAGTTCGCCATCCAGCACCGCAAGCAGGTACTGAAGCGCCACGCGATGCCCGGCCTCGTCAAACGTGATCGGCACGATCGGCGCGCCGCCCTTGACGAACGCGCGGATGATCAGCGCCTCGGGAACCATGTCGTATGCGCCGCCCGTGTGTCCGCCGACGCCCCGCGCATCGGCCGCCGCCGTAAAGAATACGATCACATCGCGGCACAACTGGATATTGGCCGCCATCGTCTGCCGCTGCTCGGGAGTCAGGACGTTGTTCTTCGGGTCCAGGGCCAGTTCCTTGAAACTGTGCAGGTCGATCGGAAAGTTTTCGGTGTTCATAGTGGCCGGAGAATATCGCGGCAAACGGGCCGTGCCGCAAGTGGCGCGGGATCTGTCTTGAATGCCCCTGTCGCGTTCGCGGTCGGGCGTAGGGCGGCGCCGGACCCTGCAAGGCGTGACCGGTCCGCTATAATGCGGTCGTCTCTTTCCCCAGGAGAACAGGATGCACCAATGCAGTTCCGCCGCCGCAATCGCGATGATCGTAGTGGCCGTGCTTCTGCCGGGTGTCGGTCACGTCCTGGCTGCGGAGGGCGCGTCGGTGGTGAAGATTGCCCGCACCGGCAAGGGTTATCAAATGACCCGCAACGGACAACCCTATTTTGCCAGGGGCGTTTGCGGCGGCAGCAGGCTCGATGAACTTGTCGCGGCCGGCGGCAATTCCATTCGCACCTACGGGCCGACGGGGCTCGACGCGGCCGGCGAGAAGGGCCTGACCGTTCTGCTTGGCCTGAATACTGGCAAGCCTCGGCACGGGTTTGATTACGGCGATGCCCGGCGCGTATCCGCCCAGAAAGAGAGCATTCGTCAGACGGTGCTGAGACTCAAGGATCATCCGGCCCTGCTCATGTGGGCGCTGGGCAACGAGACCGAACTGGATGCGTCGGATGCCGATCGCATCAGGGTTTGGAAGGCATTGAACGAACTGGCCGAGATGATCAGGCAGATCGATCCCAATCATCCCGTGATCACGGTCGTGGCCGGAATCGGCCGGAACAAACTCGCGGAGTTGAAAGAGCATTGTCCGGCTCTGGACGCCGTTGGGATCAACGCCTACGGCGGCATGCTCAGCTTGCCCGAGCAGATCGCCCGCCAGCAGTGGGATAAGCCCTATTTGGTGACGGAGTTCGGGCCGCGCGGGCACTGGGAGGTCCCGAAGACGACGTGGGGAATTCCGATCGAAGATGACAGTACGACCAAGGCGGACCTGTACGAACGGGCCTACCGGCGGGCGGTTGCGGATCAGCCCAGTTGCCTGGGTTCCTATGTGTTTCTGTGGGGCCAGAAGCAGGAAAAGACCCACACATGGTACGGCATGTTCCTGCCCGATGGCAGTCCACTGAACGCGGTGGATGCGATGACGCTGGTGTGGACGGGAAAGTGGCCGGCCAATCGCTGCCCACGGATCGGTCCGGGAGCGATGAAGGTCAGCCGGCGGGGTGCAGCACCGGATGAGAAGCAGCGGATCTTTCCGTCGGGTTCCCATCTGGAATGCAGTGTGGATGCCGAGGATCCCGATGGCGATGCGATCACGGTCAAGTGGGATCTGCGGATTGATGTGGCCGACAACCCAAGCCGGGGCGGCGACCGCGAGCCTCCGACGCCTCCCATTGAGGGTGCCGTTCTTTCCGCCGCCGGCAAGGAGGCGGTGATTCAGGTTCCGGCCAAGCCGGGCAAGTACCGCGTTTTCGCTTACGTTTACGACCCCCAGGGCCGGGCGGCCACCGTCAACGTGCCGATTCTGGCTCAAGGTCAGCCATGAAGATCAGGTGCCGCGGATTCGGAGCGACTAGGGCGGCTAACAAGTTGCTTGAAGGTCTTGCTCCCGCCGGGGGCATGTGGTAGTATCATCCGCAACTTGGCAACGGCCGGTGAGACTGTTAAAGTACTTGCCTGGAATGGCCGATTGAACGGAAGTGGTGTTTTGAGGATGGTTTAGCAAACACTGGTTAGAGATAGAAAAAGAGAGACTTGCGGGTGTAGCTCAGTGGTAGAGCGTCACGTTGCCAACGTGAATGTCGAGGGTTCGACCCCCTTCACCCGCTCATTATCCCCGTCCCCGCCGGACGGGGATTTTTGTTGCCTATTCCCGCCAGTGACAAGGGTTAACGGCAGGTCATCCTTTGGGTCATTCCCGCCGATTCCCGCCAAACATACCCCTAATCCAGCCGATGGACTACTGCGCCTTTTACTGCGCCAGGACAGCAAGGAATTGTCATCGGTCCCCGTCCGCCGCTCCTCCTGGGCCTCCCGATCCGGTCCAATCGCCGGCAGCTTCTCCACCGCCCCGGCCATATCAAAGACGCGGGGGTCGGTGTAAACGTTCATGGTCAACCGCAGGTCGGTATGCCGCATCAGCGCCATGGCAACCCGTGGTGCCACACCGGCCTTGGCCAGCAGGCTCCCGTAGGTGTGCCGCAAGGCATGGAAGTCAACCCGCCGGCCATCCTCGTCCTCGTAGGCGATCCCCGCCCTGGCCAGGTATCGCCGATGGCTTTCCATAGATGGAAGCGTGCGGCATACCCGGTCCCCATCCTCGGCGTCGCCCCGGGCGTTGCGCAGCAGGTCGGCCAGGTCCGCCCGCAGCGGCAGCACGTCCGCCCGCTTGGCCTTGGTGGTTTCGGCGCGAAGCTGGATGCACGGCACCGGGGCGTTCAGTTTCACGTCGCCCCAGCGCAGGTGCCGCAGTTCATCCCGCCGCAGCCCTGTTGACAGGATGATCCGGTAGGCCAGTTGATGCCGTTCGGGCACCGCGCCCAGCAGGGCCGTGATTTCGTTCTCCGTCAGCGCCCGCCGCTGCCGGCGCAGCTTCCCGGCCGTTTCCACCTTCTGCACTTCGGCAACGGGATTGCCGGCCATCCGCTTCCGCTTCACGGCCCACAGGCAGAACGCGCGGAGGGCTTCCAGGTAGTGGTTCTGGGTTCGCGCTCCCATCGTCCTGGTGCTGCTGTTGGGGTTCGTCGGCTTGCCCACCAGGCTGGTCGCCGTCTGCCGCCAGCGGATGAAACTGTCGGGGGTTATGCTGTCCAGCTTCTGCCACCCGCACTCGTGAATCAGGCGGGTCATACGGGTTTCGCACAATCCAATGTACACGTCGTCACGCCCCAACTGGCGAAGCTCGGCAATCCAGTCCGCGACATGCTCGGCCAGGGGGCGGCCCCGGTGGGGCTTGTACGGGTCGATCAGCCCTTGCTCGCCTTGTGCCTTGGCTCGCTCCAGTTTCGCCGCCAGTTGCTCGGATGCCTGCCGGTCGGTGTAGCCCCTTATCAGCTTTGGCCGGCCGTCAATGACAATCTGCACGGTGTAGTATTTGCTCGCCTGCCACTTCGCGCCGGGGGTACCTTTGCGGCACCGCCGGCCGTTCCGATCCACCCATCGACCGCGTTTGAATACGCTTGCCATGTTCACCGTCCTTTGTCCCGCCGCTTCGCCGGCCGGATGATGATTTCCATTTCCAGGGCACGCGCCAGCTTTTCGGCCGCGTCGATGCTCAGCCCGCGCTCGCCGCTCACCAGCCGGGATAGGGCGCTTTGGGCAATCCCGGTTTCCTTCGCCAGCCGGTAGCGGGTCTTGCCGCTTTCCCGAATCGCTTGCTTCAACCTGTCCAGTATCTCAGCCATGACCACCAGCATACACCACGCTTGCCACTTATCAAGCGTCATCTACAGCCCCAGCCGGTCCAGTTCCGCCCGGTAGCGCGGGTTCACCCATATCCGCCGGCCGTCGGGGGTCCGGTACGGAACAAGCTGCGCCAGTTGCTCGGCTATCCGCCGGCGGGTAGCCAACACCGCCAGCAGTTCGGCCTTGTGTATCTTCATCCGTTCGGCCAGGTCCACCGTCACGGCTTCGCGGGGCCGGTAGCGCAGGCGGTCGCCGTCGGCGGAAAGCTCGATGCCCAGCCGGGTCAACTCGGCCAGCAGGTCCGATACGGGGTTGGGGGTCATACTTCCCCCCAATCTTCGCCCTTCTCGGTCCCATTCGCGCCAAGTGAAATATCCGGGCGCGAATGGCATACGCGCCGGTCGGCATTGTCGGTTTTCTTGGGCAATTCCCCATTCGCGCCTATCGCGCCGGGTTCGCCATTCTCTAGGGGGTCGGCGCGTATGGCCGGCACGGATGCCGTCGGGTTGGCCAGCCGCCATACGCAACCACCGCCGAAACTCGCTCGATGCACCTTCACCCCCAGCCGTTGCGATGCCTTTTGCACCGTCCGCCACGCCAGCCCCGCGCCCTTGGCAGCGTCCTTCAAGTCCTTCACCGGATGCTTTTGAAGGTCGGCCAGTTCTCCGGCCAGCCAATCCACCGCTTGGTTCTGCGCTTCGGGTTCCGGGCCGGGCTTGGCGTCTTCCCCACCGAATCCGTTTTCCTGGGCCAAGGCATCATCGGCGCTCATCGTCACCGGGTCATGCTCCCATGCTATCGCCGCCGGATCGCCGACAATGGCGAACGCCAGCCCGTTGCCTTCGGGGGCCAGATTGTTTTTGCCAGGCAGTAGCAGCCGCCGGTTTTTGTTGTCAGTATCGCGGGAAAGATGCCACACCGCCCGCGCGATGCCCGTAAACGCTCGGCTACCCAGCGTCAGGTCATCGGCGATGCTCCCGGCGCTCTTCCGCCGATGTGCCACCACCAAAACCGCCGGCCCGTACTTTTCCGCAAGCCGCGCCACCGGGGCCAGCACGCCGCGCACCTCGTTATCGCGATGGGCATCGGTATCGCCGCCAAGGAAACTTCCGATGGGGTCCACCACAATCAGCCGGCAATCCGGCAACGTCTTGAGCGCGGTTTCCAGGGCCGCCACGTCCGCCAGGGAAAACAACACTTCGTAGGGCCGCCCGTCTTCGCCCGTCCGCCGCACCGCCGACAGTAGATGCACCTTCCGCACGTCGGCGTAGTGGGCATCCAGCCGTGGGCGGATCGTGTCGCCGGGGTCATTTTCCGCCGAAATCAGAATCACCGAACCGGTCGGGCAATCGCTCCCGTCGGGCCAGGGCGTCCCGGTTGTTACCCTCGCCGCCATATCGCAGGTCAGGAATGACTTGCCCTCACCGGGCCGGCCCACCAGCAGCGTGATCCGGCCCATCGGCACGCGCCCGGGCCACAGCCACTTGATTTCCCGTGGCTCCACGTCGGCCAGGCACGTCAAGACCGGGCCGGTCGGTGGGGCTGGGGCTTCCGGCACGGCCGCATCCACCAGCCCGGCCAGCTTCAAGCCAAGCGCCGCCATGATGGCTTGCGGCGTGCATCCGGCGTGGCAATGAATCAGCGCCCGGCCGTCGCCGCCTTCGGCAACCGATAGACTTGCGTGCCGGTCATCATGGGCCGGGCATCGAGCAACCCAACCCCTACAGTTTTTCCGGGAGTCCGGCAGCCGCGACAGCAGTTGTTCAAGGGGGGTCATTCTTCACCCCCTTCGGTTGCGTTCACCGCCGCCGTGGCCTTGGCTTGCTCGTCCAGCCATCGGGCTAATGCCGCCGTCGGATACAAGATCCTCTTGCCGCGTCGAACGTGGGGGATGATCCCTTGCCTGGTCCAGTCCCACACGTCCGCTCACTCACGCCAAGCGCCTTCGCGGCTTCACGCGGGCGCAGGGCCAGGCAGGGCGCTTCGGCCTTCGGTCGGAGTAAGTCGTTACTCATTGGACACCCCCATCGTCGGACTTGGATGCGCGCCGCAGAATCGCCGCTTCAACGGCCGCGCGATTGAAGCGATATCGCGATCCGATTCTTAGATGGGGAAGACGCCCTGCGTTGGCTTCGGCTCGCAACCATTTTTTCGGAAGTTTCAGTGCCTCGGCCAGCGCCGGCAACGACAGCAGTTGTGAAGTAGTTTTATCCATCCCCACAAGATGCAAAGGGGCATTGGGCACTAAACGGGCTTTAGAGGGGCTTTAGAGGGGATTCTGGCGGACTTTTTCCTCCTTGCGGCCTTGTCGCTGGTAGGTGGTACCAGCCTGTATCGGCCATCACCGCACGGCTGGATCATTGCCCCAAGCGCCGGATGATTGCGGAACGCCTTGTCCATGCGGAATGAATCGCGCTCGCAGTCTACCGCTTGGCGGATTGTCTCTTGATGCAACCCCAACCCGCTATTCTCCCATTCCTTCCATAACACCCCAACCGCCGTCGATTGCACGCCAAGGGAAAACTCGTATTCGGTCCCAAACCAGTTCACAAAAACGAAGTCCTCGGAATGCGTCGCGCCAAGTGCTTCTCCGCTGCCGGCGGGCGGGTCATCGAAACCAACGGTCCACACCTGCCCCGTGGTTGTGTGCGCCTGCACTCTGATTTGGCGGGTGGCGAACAGCATTCTGACTTGAAGCACGGTCAGCCTGGCGTCCAGGGGTATGCCATTGCTGTTGTTCAGGTAGGCAATCACCGCGTCCCAGTTGCTCCCGTCCCAATCGGGGATGCCGCGCCGAACCGCCTGGATCGTCGGTTCGTCCAGATTCTCCGGGTCGGTCGGAATCCAGCCGCAATGGGCGGTTGCTCCTTCGGCCTCCCGCCGGCGATTCATAAGGGTTTCGAGCAGTTGCTTGCAACGCAGTTCTTTCGCGGGGTCAAACGCCGCCGTCACTTCCTCGACGTGCCGACCGGCAGCCAGTTGAACCAGTTCCTTCGCATCACAAATCACGGCGTGCCACCATGCATCGCCCGATAGGTTGCCGATGGGATGCGACGGAATGAACCGCACCGCCTCCACGGCGCGCATCCGGTCATGGACAGCCTGCCATGATCGTTTCATTGCCTCATATAGCTTGTCGATTTCCGCTCGTTCCTCCGGCGTCCGCAGCACTCGAACACCCCCGGCCGTAGCCTCGCTCCAACGGATGCGAAGCCGGATCAACTCCACAGCGTCCAGCAGGAACCACCCCAGTGCAGCATCGAGCGCATCACGTTTGCTTGTTCCAGACATGGCAATTGCCTTTCAGTCGGGCCGACCCGGGGCCAACACGGAAAGGCAACTGCGGGAACCGTGTTAACACTACAGCGCACCCAATGCTCAAGTTTTCTCCGCCTCCAACCCGATGAGATAGCGGGATGACAGGAGGTCACGGATGACACCGGAGCAGATCGCCGGCCTCGGGGGAGCCCTGGGCCAGT
>Ga0101944_10000804_pt1 | contig 82843 bp, 92 predicted proteins | sample DewCreD2012metaG_FD_75245 | JGI IMG/M metagenome (GOLD analysis project Ga0101944, IMG submission 75245) | Hot spring sediment bacterial and archeal communities from British Columbia, Canada, to study Microbial Dark Matter (Phase II) - Dewar... ... | reverse complement strand
CGAGAGCTTGTCAGCTCTCTCAGCCACCAACCTTGTGGTGGCTGAGATGAGCTTGGCTATCTTGGGCTATGTGCCCAAGATAGCCAGCTTCACGACCAAAGATGGTCGTGAAGTGACATTTGTTCCTTATGATGAATTAAGAATCATAAGGGACAAATTGAGGGCTTACTGGAAGTAAGCCCTCTCTCACTGGCCACACCCTTGGCCAGGTAAATAAGCTGCCTATTGCAGGCAGCATGGGTTTTTTTTAACTTCCCCCACTCAGGGGGTGGAGTATCCTGCTAGGCAGGATATACTCAACTCAACTCAGTTGAGACTCCACCCCCTGAAAGTGTTGGTATTGGCTTGAACCAGTTGCCTACACGCCATCCCTGGGGAGAAGTACATAGGCCATAGTCCTGGCAGTAGCGCCGGATATAAGGATTATGGCCAAGAGATATTGGGTGACCACGGCCTTAGACGATATTTACCATAGTTGTGGTGACTATGGATATAAAAATTTACTACCATGAAAAGAGTATGAAAAAATGGTTATGTCTGTATGACATAACCTTAATTTTATGCGCAGTGTTCTTCATAACTTTTTTTGCAATTGAAAGTGAGACACTGAGTGGCCAGGCAAGGCTTATACTTGCCGGAGCCTCGGCAGTATCCTTTGTGATGCTGCTGATACGCAAAAGTTAAGGTTATCATACAACAAGAATTGTGTGTGCGCGCATTTGACATAGATGAATCAATAAGTCTATGGGTTATAAGCATACACTCTTATCAAATGCATTTATGGCGACACCAGCCAAAGATGAAAATACTACCATAGGTGTGATGGTAGAAAATATTGTATTATGAAAAATATCAAAATAATAAGGACCATAGAAAATGGTCCAGTGATTATTGATGGATTCACCAAATTGTTGGTGGTATCTCCAAATTTAATTAGAGAGATGCCAATGAAGAACATTCCCGAATGCAAGGATTTACCTTGCAGTGTAAAGGAGTTTACTACCAAAAAGGGTAGGCAAGCTCTAAACATTGTTGAAGGAGTATCACACGTAATCTCCTTATACTATGGGAATATGGATATCACCCATAACGACTGGATAAATAGACATCCCGTAAACGCTGTGTTTGCAGAAGAAAGAACCACCTCAAATGGCGGTGGCTGCTGGTACGAAGTTATCATCATGAAGGCAGGAGATAAGCCTATATCTTCTGAAGCATCAGAATACCTGGATGAAATTGGTGATATGCCTAAGTAATATACCTAAATTTTCAGCCTGATAGGTTATATAAATCTAACCAGATTACCTATCAGGCTGTTATAACAAAATCTGGTTAGTATAATACCTATGAATAATGTAGATATGGAATTTTTTAAAAAAGAATTTGCAAGATTCTCCAGACCAGGGGAAGTACTTGCAGTTGAATTCTATCTGAACAAGGAAGGCAAGCACATTGGTACTAAGTATCAGTGTGATAAAGATGATTCCTTCCTGCATACATGCAGGGGTATGTGGGTAACTATGTACCCTGGATACACTGAAGATGACATACATACTGTCATTAAAGCTTGATTCCTAGTTGTCCTTAATTAATAACCTTTAAAAACTTGTAATTATGGAATCTATGGAATCTAAAAAACAGAATTTACCCGACACTGACTCTTTAACTGAGTCAATGGGTATATCAAAAGAGAAAAATGCTGAGCTCGCTGGGCTGCTAGCTGATTTAATGTTTAACTGTCCTATAAAGTCCCAGATACTCAAGGCTCTGGCAGAAAAGCTGACCACATATGAAGCTATATATACAGCTTTTCAATATGGGATTATCAGTACTAAGTTCGACGCAGAAGATTTGATGTAACATGTGCGGAAGAACTTCTAAGGGGGGAGTACCTGTTGTACCAGGTACTCTCACCACTGTATATACTCCCAATGGACCTATCACTATGAAGTTTGGGTTTGACAATGGAAGAATTTATAATGCCAGGTTTGAAAAACTTGGCAATATCTGGAGACCCATATCTTCCAATAGGTGTATCCTGGAGGTAGATAGCTTCTATGAAGGTAAGGTGAGATTCTCCTTACCTGACTCTAATCTACTGCTTGGTGGTATATATAGCAGGCAAAATGAGTTTGCCTTAATAACTATACCAGCTAATTGGCAGGTAAGTAAGTATCATCACAGAATGCCCCTGATAGTTAATAACTTCAAGGAAGAGTTCCTCGCAGGAACTCCCATAGAGTTTGAAGCATCAGAGTTGCCTGTGATGAGAGTGCTGTTACAATACGCTTAATCCTAAAATTTTATAGCCATGAGAAAAAATATATGTGGTGGGTCGTTATATAAGCCTGTAGATACCATGGATGATGATATGATGGTACGAGCAGGCATAAGACCTCCTAAGATAGAAATAGATAGGGAGGTGTTTATAAAGACCCCTGAAGAAAAGGCTCTTCTTAAGAAGCTTAAGAAAGGCCATTAAGATATATGACGTAAAGCAGGTCGCGTCTATAAATAAAGACCTGCATATTTTTATATAATCTTTTAAACTCTAGTACTATGAAAGCTGTAATTTTCAAAGCTCAGGGACATGACAGTCTGATTGCTGTATCTCCGAACAATCCTGAATTTGGGATTATCCCGCTTCGTTATGAAGGCATGAAGCTGAATGATTCGGGATTTCTCACTCAGGATAAGAGGGTGGCAGGTGTGCGTGGTAGAGTCAAAGACCTGGAAAACCTTATCAGGAAGTACAATCTCAAAGAAGGAGATGACTTCTCTGAAAAGGTTACTCCAGTTAAACTGATTGTCAAGGAATCTACTCAACCCTTCTATGAAGGGCAGGATGCCAAGATTAATCCTACCACTGGGGCCATTATGACTCACAATGGTGAGCCAATCTATCGGCGTGTCATTGTAGTGCCTGAAGGGTCTGTTGAAGATGATGACTTCCTCAGTAATGACCCCAGTAGCACTACTACTGCACAGCCTGCCAAAGCAGCTGCTGTAAAGACTGACTTTACTCGTTAGAAGCAACTTAAGGGAGTGGCACATAAGTGCCCTCCCTTACTTAATATCTAAACTATATGGTATATTTAATAACTAATCAACGAGCTGACTTAGATAGTGATAAGATAACCCTATGCACAGTACAGCAGTGTATAGACTATCTAAGTACTTATCCATTGATAGCAGTAGATACTGAAACTACATCAATGGACCCATACACAGGTATACTTCAAACTATACAATTGGGTACACCTGAAAATCAATACGTAATTGATTGTGCTTCAGTAAAATTGGAGGAGTTCAAACCTCTGTTGGAAGATAAAGATAAGACCTTTATATTCCATAACGCTAAATTTGATTTGAGATTTCTGTTACACCATAATATACATATACGTAAAGTATATGATACGTTTCTTGCTGAGTGTATTCTTACTACAGGTTATGATAAAGATAGTAGAGAGCTAAGTCTCAAAGCTTTATGTAAGAACTATCTTGATATAGACCTGAGTAAAGAAGAAAGAGGCAAGATGAGATTCAAGGGATTAGTAGAATCTACTATTCTCTATGCTGCTTATGATGTAAGATTCTTGCATGATATAAGAGATAAGCAGCTTTTACTGATAAAGAACTTCAAGCTTGATAGGATTCTTGAACTTGAAAATGAAGTTACTATTGCCTATGCAAAGATGGAATATCATGGTGTATTAATAGATATACCACGATGGAATGAAGTGATTAAGACTATACAGGATAAGGTAAGTTCAATAGAGAAAGGGCTGGATGATATAGTCATAGAGCAGGCAAAAGTAAATCCCAAGCTTAATAAGTTTATAAAACCAGCACAGCAACTTGATTTATTTTCCTCAAATGTAGCTGAGAGAAAAGTAACTATAAATTGGAGTTCCTCTAAGCAGAAGCTTGAGTTACTCAAGATGTTAGGAATAAATGTTACTTCCACAGATAGTAATGAGTTAAGATTGCTACAGAGCAAGCACCCTATTATTCCTAAGTTACTTCAATATAGTGAATGGGGTAAGCTAAACAGCTCTTTTGGCAAGTCCTTTCTTGAATATATAAATCCTGTTACTCAGCGTGTACATACAAACATATGGCAAATACTTGCTGCAGGAAGAATAAGTACTGAGAATCCTAATATCAACAATATTCCAAGGAAAGGAGAACTAGGCAAGGTAATAAGAAGTTGCTTTATAGCTGCTCCAGGGTATAAGATTGTTGGTGGTGACTTTTCTAACATTGAGTTAAGACTAATAGCACAGTTTAGTCAAGACCCTCTGTGGCTTGAAGTATTTAACAAGGAAGAAGACTTACATTCCAAGTTATGTGCTATGACCTTCAACATTCCTATCATAGATGTAAGAAAGCCTTTGCCCTTTAATCCTTCTATCACATACAGGGATGCTCAGAAGACTATAGACTTTGCACTAGTCTATGGTGCTTCCAAGCATAAAATTGCTACTATCCTGAATATCCCTGTAGATGATGCTGATAGATTCATCAATACTTTCTTCTCCTTAGTACCAAGAGTAAAGCAATTCCTTGACTACATAGGAGAATTGGGTAAGCTAAGAGGATTTATCAGAACATCACAACCCTATGGAAGGATAAGATGGTTCTCTGATTGGAGAGAAGAGTATGCTAAGTATAAGACAAGCAAGTCTTTAACTAAGCAAGACCATATTAATCTCTCATCTATAGAAAGAGAATCCAAGAATACTCCTGTACAGGGTAGTAGTGCTGATATATTAAAGCGTGCTATTATTCTTGCCGATAGGTATATAGAAGAACATAATATACCAGCACATCTGATAATGAGCGTGTATGATGAACTTCAATACGAGGTAAGAGAAGACTATGCTCAGCTATGGGCAGATAGATTACAGGAGATTATGATAAGTGCAGCAAAGGAAGTTATTACATCTATACCTGTTAAGGTAGACATTAAAATTTCTAACTATTGGGAGAAGTAAAATCAATTCCCGTTGTTATAGAAAAATTTAATTTAAAATCAATTAAATTTACTACTATGAAAAGCGAAATTAACAACATCAATGAAGATGAGAATAAAAATGAAAGGATTAATCCTGAAGAAAATGAGAATAAAATTGAATGGTTTGACCCTGAAGAATTTAGAAAAATGTGGTCTATGGATGGAGTAGACAAATTATCAGAATGTGATTTTAAATTACTAGGTGATTGGCTTAATAGAGTTTAGTTATAACATTTGTCCCAATATGAAAACTCGTGAAGAACTTCAACAAGAGGCTGTCAACAGGCTTGCTAAATTTGGATTTAATGGAACTATTGTAGCAAATACAGGCTTTGGCAAGACCAGAGTAGGCATTCTTGCAGCTTCAAAAGCTCAGAAAAAGAATGTTCTGGTTGTATCGCCACGTACTGCTATTGCTAAAGAGTGGAATGATGAGCTATCTAAAGTGCGCACTGACACAAGATTTACAATCTGTAATATACAAACTGCATACAAGTGGACTCCTGCAGAACTGTCTCAATATGATATGCTCATTGTTGATGAGATTCATACTGCTATGACTCCTGAATATGGTACTTTGATAGAGAATATGAGCCGTCTTGGCATACCTATCATAGGACTTACGGGTACACCAGATAATAGCAAGCCAGATAAAGCTGCTATGTATGCCAGATATTGCCCTATTGTGTATAAGTATATTGACGCTGCTATTGATGGGATTATCAATAAGAGAAGGTATATTATTTTCTCTTATGCACTATCTAACAATGTATTTGTCAAAGTAACCACTGCAAAGAAATCATGGAGTACAGGGGAGTTAAGGCAATATGAATACCTTACAGACAAGGTTAATGAAGCTAAGGCTGACATGTTGCCCTTTACAAATGGATTTGATGTGCTTGGAACAGCCTTTACTCTTATTAACAATCCTGAAGCTCCCGCAGAAGCAAGAAAGAAGGCTTATGCTTATGTATATGCAGTTAAAGCAAGAAGAGAATTTCTTAACTCTCTTACATCTTCACTGCACTACACAAGACAAATACTGCGTATGATAGAAGAGAAATATCCTACAGCTAAAACCCTTGTATTCTCTGAGTTAATAAGCCAGGCAGAAAGAATAGGTGTACCTACAGTACACTCTAAGAATCCTAAGGATGTAAATATCAAGAGAATACAGGATTTTAATGAAGATAGGATTAAAGTATTGGCAAGCTGTTCTTCTCTTGCTATGGGAGTAAACCTTAAAAGTCCAAGGTTTGCCATCATGGAAAGTTTCAATGGCTCTGAAGTGCAGGCAAGTCAGAAGGCAGGGAGAACTGATAGATTGCCTGTACATGAAGTAGCTACTATCATCTATGTTGTACCTCAAGAGACTCAGTCAGAAAATTGGCTGCTTAATGCAGTGTTTAATGCTGACAGTATTGACCCTGCAAAGGTTGATATTGTTAAGGTAGAGAGCCTTAATGAGTTACAACAGATTTTGTAATTTCGATTTAATTATTAACTTTGTGGTATATGGAACCTGAAATTGACTATACTATGGATTACATTGAAGACTCAGTAAACTCGCGTATCAATAGTTTAAGATACTGCAAAGAGTTTAAATTTTACAAGCTGGAAGTACCTTACAATGAACCCCTTGGTGGTGGTGAGATTGCAGAGATAGAAAGAAGAGGGTTCAAGTACTTATCATCTGAACCCACGGATGGGTTTCTTATTTACATTTTCAGAGAACTATAAAAACATATATGAATATAGAAGGGCTTAAAGCTCTTGCTGTATTAATCAGATTAGTACAGCAAGAGTGCTCTTCTGTTAGTACTACAGAAGAGCTTGTAAAGATAATAAACTCTAAGTACCATACTACCTACACTGTTGATGACGTTGAAGAAGTGTTTATGCTGGATAGAGAAGAAGAAGAAAAGCTGATTATGCTGGAAAGAATGTATAAAAACAACAGGTTATGAAAGCAGAAGTATTTATAGTTACAGATAGGCCAGTATACTCTTACAGCTTTGATATAGCTGATGTTAGGATTGATGCTCTGATACAAAAGGTAAGTTCTACCGTACGGGAGTGCATTACTGTAAATGAGATGTTAGCATCACTACCAACTATCAAGGTAACTGATGTTATTAATGTGACTACAACGCTTGTATGTAAGCAATATGGGTTAAGACCAAAAGAACTTTATAAGTCGAGTAGAAGCAGAAAAATTGCTATACCAAGACAGATAGTGTTCTATATAGTAAAGACATTAACTGATAAGTATAAAACATATAATATGAATCTAAGTATAACTTATAAAGCTCTTGGGTTTTTATTTGGTAAACACCATGCTACTGTCATACACAGTATAAAGATGGTAGATAATGCGCTTAAAAGTGGTGTTGATATTCTTATTAACCCTGTTATTGTTAATTATGTAATGAAAGAAGTAGAAGAGTTTATTCAACTAAATTTACAAAACCATGAAACACATAGCATTAAGAGCCAGACTGTTTGAAACAAACAGCTCAAGTGTGCATGCTATTGTCATACCTGCAATAGTAAGCACAAAAGAACTTCCAAAGGAAGTACACATTGATGATACTGCCTACTTTGGCTGGGAACACAGTACTTCAACGTCCATAGGGGCAAAGATACAGTATGTTCTCATTATTCTATGGGATAGCATGTATCATCATACTGATAATGAAAAAATTAAAGCAGTTGAAAACTTTATAGATAAGCTGGAAAGTACGTTTGGTATAAAGGTTACATTTGGTGAAGAAGTAAAAGAACGTCTGTACAATCCAGAGGAAGACACATATGAAGGTCCTTTTGGTGTTGTGGACCATAGCCTTGAAGCACTGGAATTTCTGGAGGCTATCACTACAAATGACAAGCTGCTGGAAAGATATCTTAGAGTTGGCTATATCATTACCAGCAATGACAATGATGACTATGATGATATAGATAGCAGCATAGAAAAATATAAAGATACTAATGAAACTGTAATATTTGTTAAAGGTAATTAACCATGAATAAACTTGCCAATTACCAAAATGGAGATTATCATATCACTATTTATGACACAGGTACAAAGATAAGAAAGAATATGGGTAGAGGTGAGCATGTTGCATTCCCTGAATCTATTGACCTTAAGATTACCAACAGATGTAATGCTGAATGTGAGTTCTGCCATGAAGGCTCTCTTGTTGATGGTAAGCATGCTGACTTTAACAAGTTAAAGGAAGCACTGGAAGGGCTGCCTGCTGGTATTGAGCTGGCCATAGGGGGAGGTAATCCATTTGAATATCCTCAGCTTGTTGAGTTCTTAAAGTTTGCTAAAGAGAAGGGATTCATATGTAACATTACTATCAATGCTATACATATCTCTGAGAATCTTGATGTACTCAAACAACTTGTTAATGAACAGTTGATACATGGTATTGGAGTATCTCTTACTGAATATCCTTATCTGTCTGATATTGTTACCTTGATGAGAATATCTCCCAATGTAGTAATACACACAGTGCTTGGTATCACAGACTGGCAGAATGTGTTTAACTTAAGCATCACAGCTCCTTATCCTCTTAAGATTGTAATACTTGGATATAAGAGAAAGGGAAGAGGAGTGACATACTATAACTCGCTGGGAGATTTTAATGTGATATGTGAAGAAGCTATGCACTTCTTTGAATCACCTATTTATACCTTTAACATTGATGTTGTTGCATTTGATAATCTTGCTATTGAGCAGTTGAATATTGATGTAAAGGATACTCCTTTCTATATGGGTGATGATGGAGAGTTTACTATGTACTATGATGCAGTGACTAATAAAGCTGCTATATCAAGTACAAGTAAAAAGCGTGAATCTTGTAATAACATATTGGAATTTTGGACAGGTAAAAATAACAAAAACAAAAAAGAATGAACACACCTGATATGATTTCATCTGATGAGCTGCTCGATGCATTACTCGACGAGCAGGCTGAACTTTATTCTCTTGGATTTAGTCCAGAGGATGACCCACAGTTTTATCTTCAGCAAGACCCTGGATTAGAGGATATTGAAGACTATGAGAGTATGAAGATTAAACAGATGGGGTATGATACACCTTAAGTTTAACCTAATACTTTAGATTATGAAACATTTGATTTTAATTATATTGATGTTAGTTCCCTGCAGTATTGGATATTCTCCTGTACTGCATGAGAATATTACCATCTATAAGCAAGTTGATAGAGAACTTACCCAGGCAATGTATAATGCACATCTACATGCCATGACATACTCATTTGTAATGACAGAAAGTCTTGGTAAGCATGATAGCTACCTTGCCTGTGAGAACTCTGGTGGTGTACTTCATATCAGACCTGTTATGATTAAGGAAGTAAACCACATACAGGACTCTATTATCTTTGCGCTTAATGACAGATTTGATAGCACACTATCTGTTAATATATTTCGTATAGTAATGCTATCAAAGAATAAAGAGCTGTCAATACGCAAAGCTTGTATTATATGGAATGGTATGGGAACTAAGCCCGCATATTACAAAAGAGTTATGTATTATTACCGTAAAAACATTGATTACTTTACAAGAAAAGAAGTGAACTCTATATTGGACAAGTATAATGTCTAACCGCAAAAACACAATCATGGCTAAGGTAGAACTAGACATACAAGACTACTTAAAATACCAGGCTCGTGGTATGCTATTACAGGAGTATGTTACCCTGCTAATAGCATACTACCATGGGCCAAAAGTAGCTCTTAAATGTGTAACTGACTCCATCATGCTAAAGACTCTTGAGAGAGAGGGATACATCAAAATCATAGGAGGAGAAAGTCTTGACTTTGTATTAAGACAAGATGCAATAGATATGTTCGAGGGAAGAGAAGTGCTTGAAAGGCAGTTTGATGAGTTCTTTGAAGCTTTTCCAATCAAAACACCTGATGGTAGGATGCTCAGGGCAGCTACTAAGAACTCTGAGAACTACAAGAGAGCAAGGGATAAGTATATTGCCAAAGTCAAGAAAGCTAAAGACCATGAGTTTGTTATGAAAGTGCTTAGAGCTCGTGTGGAATCTGGTGATATTAAGTATATGAACAACATAGAAACTTATATCAATCAGAAAAGGTGGGAGATTGATGCATCTAAGTATCTAACAGAAGACCCTACAGAAGATGACTTCACAAGAAACACAGCGTGAGAGCTCTGTCTTTACCAGAGTGGTAGAGAAAATCAGAGAGAATAAAATCCTGAGAGAACAGGGATATGATATAACTATACCCTTCCCTTTCCCCAGGTTTAGTAACTTTGTGCCAGGCATACAGAAGGGTACTTACTACCTTGTCACAGCAAATCAGAAGGCAGGTAAAAGTCAGATTACTGATTTTATGTTTATGCTTTCTCCTGTTGAGTTTGTGCTCACTCATCAAACTAATATCAAGGTTAAGATTCTTTACTTCTCCCTTGAGATGAGTAAAGAGTTAAAGATGAAACAAGCTATAGTTCACAGGATGTATATGAAGCATAATATAAGATATACAGTAAGAAGACTTGAAAGCTTGTATAGTACAGATATCTTACCTGATGATATGCTGCGACTTATAGAAGAAGATAAGCCCTGGTTTGAAAAGTTTGAATCTGTTGTTGAATTTATTGATGATATAAGAAATCCTTTCGGTATATATAAATATCTGCGTTCTTATTTTGAACAGAGAGGCCACTATGAGTATAAGAAAGTATGGATAACTGAAGATAGTGGTGAGAAGAAGCAGATAGATACTATTGATAGATATATACCAGATGATAAGGATTTATTTACTATCATCATCATTGATAATGTGAATTTATTAAGAAGTGAAAAGAAAGCTACACTATATGAAACTATTGAGAAGTTCTCATCAGAGTATATGATTAGAGTAAGAAATCTATGGGGTGGTATACCTGTTATTGTACAGCAGCAAGCTCTAACTAAAGAGTCTAATGAATCTATCAAAATGGATAGACTTGAACCATCAGCAGATGGTCTTGCTGATTATAAAGCCACTTCAAAAGATGTTGATATTATGCTTACTCTATACTCTCCATTTAGACATAAGATACGTAGATACCTGAACTATGATATTACCAGACTTAAAGATAGCTACAGAAGACTTGCTGTTGAATTTGACAGGAATGGAGAGCCTTGCGAGACATCTCTATACTTTGATGGGGCAGTGAACTATTTTAAAGAACTTCCTCCAGCTGAACAAATGACTGATGAGGTTTATCAAAAGATTGAAAAGAGAATAGTAATAACTAAATAAATAGGAGGTAACATGGGTATTTCAGTTGGAATTTTGGGTATAAGCGGTACAGGAAAGAGCACCTGTCTGGCTATAAATCCTGACGGCACTTATGCACCAAAGAAATTACCTGATGGTCAATGGGACATGTCAGAATATAAAGGTATGGACCCTGAGACAACATTGTGGATAAACTGTGACAAGAAGCCACCCTCATTCCCAAGACCTATATTTCCTGTAGGTAAAAGCCAGATACTAACGTCTGACTCAGATGTGGTACTGGCTATACTTGAGAAAGTACATAAGGGTGAGAAAATTAAATCTGTGGTGATTGACACTGTGAATGCTATTATGAATGACAAGGAAATGCTTGAGTTTAAAAAAGCCACTTATGATAAGTGGATGGACCTGGCAAGAGATATATATACTCTCATAAGCTTTGTCAATCATGAGATGCGCCCTGATGTGATTGTATACTTTGTAGGACATGTAACTTTATACACTGATGTTGATGGTAATGAGTCTAAATGCTTGTTGACAAATGGACGAAAACTTGAAAGAATTAAGCTGGAAAGTAAGATGACTAATGTTCTCTTCACAGCAGTAGATAGAGGTAGTGATGGAGAACATAAGTATTACTTTGAAACTCAAGCTAACAGGTCAACAGGTAAGACTGCTCTTTTGATGTTTGATAACTTTAGAATACCTAATAGTTTATCTCTGGTAGATAAGACTATGCGTGAATATTACAACATTAAATAATACATAAATTAAAACAACTATGAGCGAAAAAAAACAAATTAGAGTGTCTGAAATTATCAGGCTCATTCGTGAAGAAGGCTATACTAGGAAAGAAGTAGCTAAGGCATTGGGACTTAGCGCATCAGATATGGCTGCCTTGAAAAGGTCTGGAGTTCTTAAAGGTGTGTTTCCAAGCAAGAGAAATGCTGAATTTGTATTTGATGTACCAAATCCTGAAGAACCTACTTCAACTGCTAATGTAGAAAGTCCTTACAAAAGTACGGATGACATTTATAACGCTGATACTGAGAATGTTAAATAAATTAAATGTTAAATCACTAAAATAAATTACTATGTACGGTTTTGATGATAAAACAAGCGAAGGTAAAAGTTTCATTAAGGTAACTCCTAAGACAGCTATTAGCACAGGCAGATTTATCAAAGATATACGCTTTGTGCCTGCCAAAGATGGAGCTAATGCTTATCTTGAGATTGAAGTAAGAGATGCTAATAATGCTACAGCATCACGTAGGTACTATGAACCTAAGATTGATGAGAGGATTAAAGATGAGAAAGCTCTTGAAGCAGCTCAAAGGAAAATTAATGCTGTTGCTAAAAATCTTACTACCAAATTCCTTGGTGAAGATTATAAGATTACAGGTGTTAAAACCTTTGAAGAATTCTGTAATAAGATTATCACTGACATCAAGAAGACCCCTGGCTGGGATAAGAAAGAGCTCAGGATTAAAGTTGTACTCAATGCAAATGGTTATCCTACCTTACCATCTTATTCACCCATCTTTGAACTTGCAACAGTACCTCCTGAGCAGTCCATCCTGGCAATCAATCCCAGGTTTGATGTTGTAGAAGGAGCAGAACCTGATGAAGACACTAAACCTGATATCTCTAAAGAGGAACTTGATAATGCTGCATTCTAAAATCTGAATAGTATGGAGTGGGGTTTCAATGGAGAGCTCACCTATGAACAAGTTCTTTTGCACATTAGTGAATATGATATATTCGCTAAATACTGTGAGCCTTTTAAACAGCTAAACAGAAAATTTCATAGTGAGTTTAGAGAAGATAAGAACCCCAGCTGTGTTATATCAGATATTGGCGGAAGACCTTTATATAAGGACTTTGGCACAGGAGAATCCTTCAGAGCTATTGGCTATGTGATGGCCAAATTTAACCTTACATATAGCCAGGCTCTGGAGAAGATTAATGAAGATTTCTCCCTGGGATTAATACATAGCTTTCCTGAGTATTCAAAGAGAGTTATAAATCCCAGTATATATCTTAATGGTAATGGGTCTGGTAGTATTAAGTATAGAAATACCACAGTCATACAGATAAAGAGTAGGGAATTTAATAAGGATGACTATGACTATTGGTATGGAAATTACAGAATACCTATCAACACACTAAAGTTATTTGGTGTTAAACCTATTACCCACTTCTGGATAAATGGCAAGATGCATAAAGCTGATAAGCTTGCTTACAGCTATGAATATTACTGGGATGAGGACATATTCAGAAGAAAGATATATCAGCCAAAGTCTGAATATAAATGGTTCAGCAATGGAGGAGATGTAGTACAGGGTGAAGGAGTGCTTCCTAAGTCAGGTGACTTACTGATTGTGACTAAATCTCTCAAAGATGTAATGTGCCTTTATGAACTTGGATATGTGGCTATTGCTACAGTGAGTGAAACTACATGGCTACCTGAGAAGTATATGCATAAGCAAATGCAAAGGTTCAAAAGATTGCTAATCTTCTGGGATAATGATACAACAGGACTTGAGAATGCGAAGAAGTTTAGCAATATGTATAGCATACCATACATTGCATTGCCTATAGCATTGGAACTTAAGGATATATCTGACTGCATCAAGGGAATGGGATTTAACTTTGCTAAGAATATAGTCAATCACTTAATAAATCAAGTATATGAATGATGTATTATTCTCATGTTTTATCCCCGGAAGTGTTCCATCAGGTAAGAATAGCAGGATAATATCCAAGAACAGGAGAGCATCTAGTTTTCCATCTAAAGCTTTAGCTACTTATCTGAAGGCTACAAAACATTTATGGGATGATGAAAGTCTTATTGCACAATTCAGAGAGACAGCAATCTCTCTGGAGAAACCTATTGTAATTAGAATACATTTCGCAAGAAAGACAAAACAAAAGTATGACTGGGTGAATATGGTACAGACTGTACAAGACCTTATAGTAAGGAATGGATGGATAGAGGATGATAATGTAGAGGAGATGCTGCCCATGCCTTATGAAATAAATGGTATGTATAGTACTATATCAAAAGAAAACCCGGGAGTATACATTGCAATTTTGTTAAAAGATAATATTGTAAAACCAAAAACAAACAAACTATGGTAACAGTAAAACTGGTCAACACGACCAACTTAAGTACACAGATGGTACAGACTGAAGCAGCTACTCTTGCAGGATTTCTCAATCAGCTGAAAGAAAATGATATTCTGGATGATGAACTGGCCAGCAAGGTCACATTCTTTCTGAAGGATTCTCATGGTATTAGAGAACTTGGTCCATCGAGTCCTCTTAGCAATGAAGCTGAGATTAAAATCTACATGAGTCCAAAGAAAGTTGATTCGGGGATTAAATAGTTTCTGTCATCTGAAAGGGGGTATAGAAATATACCCCCTTTTCTTATCTAACCTTAAATTCATTAACAATGGAACAGACAAACAATACTCCTCAGCCTGAGTTACTTACTAAGGATGAAATGGTAGATAGAATAATGGATATACTTACTGATATGACCCGGAAAGTATTTTATGACATCTTTGGTGAGGAAAGAGTTGATATCCATACTCACAGAGGTTCTGGTGTCATAGATATTATAGTATATTTCCCTTCTGTTGAAATGATAGATGTCGAAACTACTGCTACCTATACACTGCATGACATGTTTGTAACTATACATATGCCTATTGTGTTTCTTTACTCAAGCCTCGAGAAATATGTTGCTGCACTTAACATACGTGATATTACAATAAGCATAAATAGGTCCAGATTTAAGTACTATGAAGTAAGTGATGGTGCTTTGTTTATACATCCTCATGTATCTACTATTAGACGTAATGCAGGGCTCATGTGTCAGGGAACTGTGGTTAGAGATATACTAAGAAAATTCTATAATTGGTTGTATATACCACATGAGAAAGAAAAGTTTAATGCTACAATAGAAAATATATTAGTAGGCTCGTTGCAGTCAAAGATTGAAAGTCTTGCTATCAACTTATATCCAATAATAAGGACACAAAATACTGTTGGGGTGTATAGACTTTACTCACAATTTGTTACAGACTCTCTTAGTAAGTTCATGCAAGCATATAATAATAAGCCTGTACAAAAAGAACACATATTTGAACTGTCTATACCAGGTGTTGGAGATTACTATCATGTTGTTGGCAGGTTAGAAGATACTTATACAGGTAAACAGTTAAATAAGATAATATCCAACCTGTCGTCTAATGATATAGAAAGTATACGGAAGGAGTGTATTTATACAATAGAGTCACTATCAGATACTACCATAGAGTTTAAAGACACTACTATAGATGTAACCATAGATATGGAAGCACCAGAAGATGCTGTATTCAATGTTATAGGTACTAAACCTGTGGTGGCAGAATTTGACCAAATAGCTTCATGTATAAACATTTCAGCAGAAGATATATCAGTACCAGTAAGTTACGTAAACAGTCAGTATTATGAAAAAACAAAAGAAAAAAACGGCTACTATGAACACAAAAAAGTACGCAGGGTACGAAGCAAAAGTAGAAGCTAGGTACCAGGGTGAAAACTTATTCACTAAAGAACTTGAATACATTAGAGCAAAACTCTTCATACCAAGTGATATTGTAAGTAAGATACAACTTATGTGCCTTACTAACTATAATATTGAGTGGCAGGGACTATTATTCTACAAGTCAGAAGTATCTTCACCAACCAAAGGTAAAGTAGAGATTCTTATGACTGCTGTTGAGCTTATCCCTATTGCTACAGGCACAGGAGCAGCTGTATCTGCAACACTGGAGAAAGAGCTTATTGAACTGTACGATAAATACGAACACTTGCAAGAGTGCAAGTATGGATTGATACATTCTCATAACACCATGGCTGTATTCTTCAGTACTACAGATACAACTGAACTTATTAATAATGTTGACGTGTATGAAACATACCTGTCTGTCATTGTAAACAATAATCTTGACGTAGTAGCTAAGATAGCTATTCCAGTTAAAGAGAGTGTAGTGATAAGAAAAACAGGTTATGCTGAGTGTAAGAATCCTATCACAGGAGAACCACTAAGAAAAACTATTGCTACAGAAGAATCTACTGAGGAAACAATAGGAATAGAGACATTTGATGTTAATGTAGAAATGGAAGAACCTGAAGAAAATGCTTTCACAGAAGCTCTCTCTGTCATGGCTACAACAAACAGCAAACCCAAGTATCCTTCTTATAATACAGGTTATAACCCTGCTTATCATTGGCAGCCTGAGCCAGTGAAAGAGTATACTACAAAAGGCTCGAAAATAAATAAAGCAACAGGTCTTACCCATGAAGACTCTGTATGGAGAGACTTATATGGACGAGGATTTGATTATTAAACTACTTTCATATGGAACAACAGCATACATTTAGATTTAGCGCTGCACCCTGGGCAAAGTCATCCCAGGATAAACTAAGTGCAGCTATAGTAGGTGTTGGTAGCATAGGCTCATGGACAGCTCTCTTTCTTGCAAGAACAGGCATATTCGACAGAATAATGCTTGTAGACTTTGATTATGTATCACCTTTGAATCTGGCAGGACAGCTATATTCAATAAGAGATGTGGGGAGCCTCAAGGTAAATGCAATAGGTAGAGCTATTGCACTATATGCTCCTTCAAATATAGTTGTAGAATCACGTGCTAATTGGATTGAACGTGATTATCATGTAGGTGATTATGATATAGTCATTGCAGCTACAGACAGCATTACATCCAGGCAAACTCTGTATGATACATGGAGAAACATGACTCATACAGAAGAGATTGGGATGCTCATAGATGCAAGACTAACTGCAGAGTCTTTTGAGATTTACTTTGTATCAGGACCAAATTCTGTACCTGCAGATGTATATGATAGAATTATAGAATTCTATAAAGGAAGTCTATTTGCTGAAGGTGAAGGTATGGACTTGCCATGTTCATTCAAGTCTACTACACACTTTGCAGCTAATATAGCTGCAAAGATTGTGCATGGAATAACTGCTTTCATAGCATATAAACACGGCAGTGACTATGTAGTACCTGTATATTATTCTGAACAGGGTATGATGTTTACACGTAAACTATTAACATTGGAGGATTTTACCCATGATAACAGCACCCAAGATAATCAGAGCGCCTTATGAGGATGATAAAATGGTTGATATTGACAAAATGAATAGTAGAGCACGGGTTATTGTCAGCACAGAGCGCGTAACTAGAGCCTCGGACAAAGCTGAGGTTCCTATGATATCAGGTCTTAATGGTAGTGTACTTGTTGATTATGACAGAGAAGGCCATCCAAGGTATCCTATGTTTTATATATTAACCAGTCAACTACCAAAGAGGTATAGCATCTGTTATTATTCAGATAGTACAATAAAGATTACTAATTGGGAAGCTATCATATTACCAGGACCATACGAATGGGCTACTACATCTAGTGAGGTTACCAGATTAAGTTATCCCAGATTAGCAGTTTCAGTTAAACCTGAGCAGCGTGCTATCTTTCCACTTCACAGCCCTTTAACATTAGGAGAGGTAGCAGTAACAGCATGTGGTGCTATGTATATGGCAGGAACTCAAAGTGCTCCCATCATTATTAATAATGCATTTGATTATCTCATTGTGGATGATAAGAAGATTTATATCCCAAGGATAATAATGCCTTTTATATTGTTAAAAGCATACGTAGCAAAGCATCAGTACAGCAACCATTTTACATTATCTATGCAATACTCTAACATCATCTATGTTGACACGTTCTTCCTTAAGTATGGTAAGTACATTAATAGGCTTATGCGGAATGTAGTAGGAAACTTAATTTACTCAGCAAAAGTTATGAATAAGAAACTTGCTACAAGTGGTAATGACTCCTGCATACTTGTTGAACGTGTGGATGGACTGGCTGATAAGCTACTTCATGTAATTCGTCCTGAAGTACTTGAGAAAATTGCAACTGAAGTAATAACAATAGGTAATAATTTAAAGCAAACAACCAATGAGTAAGAGTAGTAAGTATGAAGAATACTCCAAAATTGAGGGTATCAATGCAAGCATGCTAATACAATTAGCAAAGGACCCCTATGGAGTATATGAGATGTTAACTAACAAAGAGGAGAGAAAGAGTCAGGCACTTGACTTTGGGTCTTATGTAGATGCTCTTATCACAAGTCCTGAAGAGGTAGAAGATAGATTTATCATTGTGGACTTGCCGAGGCTAACACCAGGTATGAAAGACTTTGCTGATGAGATTGTAAGGTTGAAGATTGAGAATAAAGACTCTGGTCTGGATGAAGAAACTCTCATCTTTACAGCAAGGGATAGGGTTGGGTTTAATCCATCATGGAAGGCTGCTACTATACTTAATGCTGTTGCTAAGGCAAAATCTTATATTGATGTAAAGTACATTGCCGAGTCAACAGATAGAGTCATCATCACAAGAGATGACCATGAGAAAGCCATGCAGTTACTTGAAGCATATGAATCTTTCAAGACCGGGTCAGAGATATTCAAAGATGTAGAATCTATTGAGTATCAAGTGCCCCTTGTAGGAGAGTATGTCTGTGAAGAGACTTATGATAAATATCCAATCAAGGGATTGCTGGATATGGTCATTAAGTACAAGGACGGTTCATATCGTGTGGTTGATATAAAGACTTATACAGGTGATTTTATAACCAGCATCAAGAAGTATAGTCTACATTATCAACTGGCTTTCTATGAGTACCTTCTAACCAAGCACTTATCTTCAGATAGCTCAAAACCAATGATACGTACTTCTGCTTTCATAGCAATAGAGAAGACAGGAAGAAGAAATGTTACAGCATATTATCTTCCACCAAAGCTTGCTCATACTATATTCTATTATGATGCTAAAGAAGGCAAGTCTATCAAGTCATTGCTTGCTGAAGCTATTAGAAGGATTAAAACAAATGATTGGACTTCTGCACCTAACTCAATAAATGATGAGGTGTTCATAAGTCCAGAAGACCTTGAATAACCAAGTATTAACAATTTAAAGTTTTGTATTATGAAAAGATTATTTCTTTTAATGCTATTTGCATTAACTTCTTTAACTGTATTTTCTCAAATTCGTGGCTTTTCCCCATCACAAGCTGTACCACAAGATGATGACCCGCATTGGGGTAGCTTTATAAGATTAAATAATCCTGAGGAATGGACTGAGAATGCTCAAGATGTATACATTGCTCTGTATAAGAGTTCACTTGTAGGCTTGGATGATTGTATGAGAGACTTCTGGAGGTTAGTGGCAGATAATGATAAGACTGTTGATGACATAGTTATTACCAGAGCAGTATATCCACCGGACCTTGACCTGTCCAATACATATGAACTATATCAGGCTTTTTTGCTGGATAAAGCAGCATTTACACGCCACTTCTGGGTAGGCAAGAGATGGTCTGTACAGCAAATACTTAAATCAGAAGCTTTTGCCATAGTTATAACTCATTACAGCCATGACATTGAATGATATTGTAATTAAGCTCCTGCGTGTAATTAACGATTGCACCAGAAAGGAACAGTTACCTGCAGCACGCAAATATATGGATTTGTGTATGAAAAGATACAATCTTCCTCCTTATTACATTGAGACTGTATATGCAGTATTAAAAAGTAAGGAGTATGCACTTTATTAACCATAGGAGAGGGCCATGTGCTCTCTCCTTTGTTTATGTTTAACCCAAATAAGAGAGTATATGGCAAGATATATTGACAATTATGGTTTTATCCTTGACTCATCTAATACTGTAGATGAAGGTAAGGGAGATAGCATAGGCACATTAGCTCTAATGTATATGGCTACAGGTAAACCTGAATATGCTCATTCACTTCTGCATACTGCAACATTTAATGTTGCAGAAAAAACTATGCGCCTATATAGACATCCAACCTGTCAAGACCACTATGATACTTCAAGAGACCATACTATTTACTGGGTGATGGCAATGAGTAAAGCATACCGTGAAATAGATGACCCAGCATTTAAAATTTACGCAAGACTATTTATAAGGTTTAGGAAGTGGGCAGTATCTGATAAATTTAACAGAACTATTGATATGTGGATATGGGAAAATATTGTGCTAAGAGATGTAGTTAAAAACTCAGAAGAGTTATTTTCTAAATCAGCAAGGATAATATTATCAAGTAGGATATGGAACTTCATCTATTATCTTATTATGATACCCCAGATGTTCTTTACTATGCTATGGAACTATGCAGTAAGGGTAATATTCAGGTTAGACAGAGAAGAACTATATATGTTAAGCCGTCTTGATGAATCTTTCTGTGGCAAAAAAACCTACAATAAATGGGCTAAGTTGTTATTCCCTGCTTATGCACGTCACATAGCAGCCTGGCAATTACATGTACTTCCTAATAGTATAGGTAAGAAGATATTACAGTGGATATATATCAAAATGGATGTGGGTAATGCTGTAATATTAGGATTGTGCGGAAAGACATTACTGGCTAAAATTCTTGACATCATCTATAATCCAGTAACAGGATATAGGTGGAGTACTGAACTTAATAATACATCTGACAGATATATGGTTCATTACAGAGATAATGATATTACACCTGACAAGACTGTATTAAGATATGTTGCAATGCTACCTTAAATAAAAATAACTAAAATATATTACTATAGAAAAAGAAAAAACACTTTGGGAAGCCTTAGATATTCCTAAAGAAACAAAGGATGAGATTATTGACCTTTGTGCAGAGTTGGTATTCTCCTGTGACAAAAAATCAGAAGCTTACAGAGAATTATGTAAGAGATATTCAGGTGAAACATTAGCTTTTGCCTCATGTATTTTAGCCTTATCTTTTGAAAATATAGAAGATGAGCTAAAGAGTATTCTTAAATCTCTTTAAATCTTTACCTTATGAAAAGACTATATGATGTTACCAATAAAAGTTCTGGCATAGTTATATATCCAGAGTCTAGTCTTCTAATATCTTGTCATTGGGGGAATCAAGAAGGATTACCTGTAATAACACCTTTAGGAAGTAAATTAGTACTTCCAACTGATTTTGAGGTAGTAGATAAGAAAGAAGTAGAAGATTGCCAAAATGAATTACCTGAAATTGAACATGCTTATATAAGTGAATGTTACTTTAATGATTTAAAAGGACAACCTGGACATAAGTATGTATTAGAACGTGAAGGGGCTACTGTAATTGTTATCTGCCCAGAATCCTGGAGATAGTATATAAAAATGGTTAATTACAACCCCAGATAAATTAGGTTATTAATCTTAAAAATTTACAACTATGGAAACCAACAGATTAAATGAGGCTATTGATGCGCTTGCTACCTACCAAGCTAAGCAAGAGCTTTATGAATTAATAAAGAAATTCATAGAAATTCTACCTTATCACTTACGGCATATACGCATTAAAGGAACAAAAGAAAATGGCCAAGAATTTGATTTTTCGCTTAAGAATACGTTTTCTTCAGATTCTTTAATTGGAAGTGAAATTTTAAAACAATTAAAAAAGGAATATGCTGATAATATAATAAAAGATATACTAAGCAAAGCTGGTTATGAGGCATCTAACATATTTAATGTATAATCTAAAACAGTTCAATCATGAAGAAAATTGAAATTTATTCGCAGTTTAGCAAAAAAACTTTTATTATTGACACAGATAAAGTTACATTCCTTGAGCAACAAAATAACGAGGCTACCTTTGTTTATTGCTTCGGGGGAGATTATTTTCATATTCCTGCTGATATAATGGATGTATATACCCTTTTATTTTATGAAGGAAAACATATTAATATTGGCAATGCCTATTCTGAAGAGCTACCAAAAAAGATTGATAAGGCTCAAATAAATGCATATAATGAACGTCCTTAAAAAGTTAAAATATGAACACAAAAGATTTACCTAAAGTAACTACCCCAACACCTTATGAGGAAATCTATAATATCCTAAAGGAGGAGATTTCTACTCATAAAGATAAGTATGAAAATTTAACCTGGCCTTTCATAACAAAGTCCGAAACTATCTATGTATGTTATCTTGACAACTGTGAAGACCCAAGGATATTTACTATTATGAGAAAGAACAAAGCTATCATAGTAGAGATGGTAAATACATTCAACGAGAAAGTAAGGAAGTCAGGGCTATCTGCTTATGACTTCTTTGTTACTCACTATCTAAACATATTACCTTAATACTATGTATACTGTATAGTATGAAAACACTTAAAGCTTATAAGCTTGCAAATAAAAACCATTCACTTAAACTGTTTGAAGATGGTACTTGGATTGCAAGAGCTGAACTTAGCATTGAATTGCCAGATGAATTTTTTGATGAAAATTACGTATCAGTTTGTAATCTGGAAGTATTTGAACCCTTTCAAGGAAAAGGTTATGGAAAACAATTACTCAATAAAATATTTGATTATGTAAAAAACAAGTTAAAATTAAGCATTATTACCTTAATGGTTGAAAAAGCTAATTATAAAGCAGTAAATCTATATTTTAGTAATGGGTTTGAAGTGTTTATGGAGTATAAATATTCGTATTCATTGGTTAAAAAATTATAATTAAAATAGTACCAATAACATTAAATATAAGATACTATGGAAACAACTACTTTTCAAACGTTTTTGGAAAATTGGGTAAAAGAGTATGGGACTGATTTAGAAATAGTTATATACTCATTAGCAAGATTGAAAAGCTCCAAAATAAAAGGAGTTTACATTAATTGTGAAAATAATTTTACAAGCAAAAACTTTTTTGTTAGGAACAATGAAATAATGGAAATTCCTGAACCATGGTCTGATTATATTGAATTTGGAAATTGGGATAAATAAGTAATGCCATTAAGGATAAACTTTAAAAAATTAAATTATGGCACAAGAAAAATTTGACTACAGTAAAACTTATTACAAAGTAACTAAAAAGAATGAAATTCATAATGGTTACCGGTACAAGGATGGGTTAAACATTCTTAAACAAAAATTTAATGATGATTCAACTGCTTCTTGTGTTCCTGGTGGTTTTTATTTTACCGATTATGAAAATTTGCCCAAATTTTTCGATTATGGTACTTGGATTAGAGAAATAACAATACCAGAAGATGCAAGAGTGGTAAAAGACCCTGAAGGTGATAAATGGAGGACAGATAAAATTATATTGGGTAAAAAATATCATATTAAAAATGATTTTGACAAATGGTTCAATCCTAAAAAATATAGTTGGAAATATTTACATTATTTAGCTATGTATTGTTCAAAATATTTTGATAAGTGGTTTGACCCTGAAAAGTTTAATTGGGAATATTCATATTATTTAGTTGTGTATTGTCCACAACATTTTGACAAATGGTTTGACCCTGAAAAATTTAATTGGGAATATGCAGAATATTTAGAAGAATATTGTTCCGAGCATAAAAATAAATGGCGAAAATATGCTTTAAAGATTTTAAATAAAAAGTTAAATTAAAAAGTGAATTATGAAAACCTTTAATACACTTGAAGAACTCCATAAAGAGTGGGAAATAAATGAGTCTTGTGAAGAAGGTAAGGAATTCAATCATTATTGTAAGAATTTACAGGAAGTATTTGAAAGGTGTCCACTCAAATTAAGATTATGGAGACTTTCCAGAGGTTATGTTCAGTTTGAAGAACATTGTCCATGGGATAAATTAAGTGGAATAGATTGGGCAAGTCTTTTATCACATCAGCCTAAATATGCTGAACTGTGTCAATGGGATAAACTTGAGGGATATAATTGGGTTTATCTGGTATCCCATCAACCACAATTTGCAAATATTTGTAATTGGGAGAAATTAGATAGATTTGATTGGATTGTATTATTGCTTGAAAGACCGCAATTTGTTGAATATTATAAATTCACTATATTGCGTAAAAAAGATTGGAAATTTTTGGTCAAGCATCAACCTGCATTGAAGAACTTCTATAAAAAACTTAAAAAGTAAATTCGCATAACTATGAAAACACAAGAAATAGATAATCTTGCGATGCAAGTATATTATGAGCATATTGGTATTAGGGTAACATTTGGTATTAGTGTTGAAAAAGAAGACATTATTGATGCTTTACTTGCTATGCATTATGAAACAATGGAAAAAGTGAAGCAATCACTTCCAGACCAGGATGAGTTGGAGCGCTTAATACCATGGGTTGATTTAAGTGGGGGTGAGAATGAGGATTTGCGAGAGGGCATTAGATTAGGTATGCAAACTTTGCTTGATTTAATTACAGATAATCTTTAAGAAATTTAAAACTATGACACAGGAAAAAATCGAACAGCTTGCAGAACAAATGTGTTCTGAATTTATAACTGCTAAAGATACACCAGCTACCTTTGGAGTTGATTTTGATAGGAAAGACGTCGTTAATGCCTTAATTGCTATGGCTGATGAAGTAATAGAAAGCATTATTAAGAAATTACCAACTGATGCTGAAGTAGAAGAACAAATAAATGAGCTCATACCTTATGGCTATGAAAGTGAGGATTATTACGATGGCTTAAAAGCTGGGATTAAATGGGCGTTTAATTGGCTTAAAAATAATATTTAAAACTTAAAACTATGTACGAATTTAAAATAAAAAAAATATGAACGAAGAATTTGATTATACTAAAATCTACTACAAGGTAACCAATAAAGATGAAATTCATCATGGTTACCCATACGAGGATGGGTTAAACATTCTTGAAGAAGAATTTAATGACGACTCTACCGCTTCATGCGTTCCTGGTGGATTTTATTTCACAGACTATGAAAACTTAGTAAAATTTTTGGATTATGGTACATGGATTAGAGAGGTAACTATACCAGAAGATGCTAAGGTAATTAAAGACCCTGATGGAAATAAATGGAGGACTGATAAAATCATATTTGGTAAGAAGCATCATATTAATAATGATTTTGATAAGTGGTTTGACCCTGATAAATTTAACTGGAGATATTTAAAATTTTTAGTACTGTATTGTTCCGAGCATAAGGATAAATGGGAGAAATATGTACCAAAAGATTTTTAAATAAAAAGTTAAATTAAAAAGTGAATTATGAAAACCTTTAATACACTCGAAGAGCTACATAAAGAGTGGGAAGTCAATGGAGCTTGCAAGAAAGGTATAAAATTTAACTATTCCTGTAAAACATTGCAGGAGGTTTTTGAAAAATGCCCACTTAATTTTAGGTTGTGGAGACTTAGGCATGGATATACACAATTTGCAAAGCATTGTAATTGGGATGAAATAGATGGTTATGAATGGTCAGTTTTATTATCTTATCAGTCACAATACGCAAAGTATTGTGATTGGAACAAATTGGATAATTATCACTGGAATACGCTGCTGAGTAATCATCCCAGACTTATAAAATATTGTAATGCAGAAATGTTGGAAAAACTTAATTGGGAACATCTTTTACAACGTTACCCCAAATTAAGAATATACAAACCAAAAAAAATCAAATTATTATGAGTAAAGCACAAAAGGAAGTTACTTCCAGTGAGAAGTCTGATGGTAATAATGATTCTGAAAATTTTAAAAATGAAATTAAAGGGATAACTATTCTTATTCATTTAAGTAATGGGAATATTTACCAGATTGTTCCTAACAGTAATTATATACTTAATATGTTGTATATGAGTATTGCAATGGGGGACTATAAAATAGTTGGTAAAGATTTAAGTGGTTCTTTAGATGTCATAGAAAATGATAACCTTTAAAAAATTAAGTTATGGATACAGAAAAAATAATAAAACTTAAAATTGGTGACATACTGTATGGGTATTCACCAATAAAGAATGACATATCTACTTATACTGTTTGTGGTATTAGAGACTATGGAAATGCTATTCTCTATGAAATAGAATATACAAATTCTGACCCTGAAGAATATTGCAGGATACTTATATCTCAAATTGATGACGAGAAAAAATTTCAATATGCTACAATAATTAACATAGACTTAGACGATGAGGATGAGGATGAGGATGAGGATGAGGATGGACGTAAGTATATCTGGCATGAAGATGAGAAATATTACTTAACTATTATAGATGCAAAAATTGCAGCATATAATCATATGCTAAGACACAAGGGAGAAAAACTTGAGTTGTTGAAAAAGCAAGCTGAAGAGCTTGAGGAAGATATAAATAAGTTAAATATGCTCATAAAAGATTGTCAAGAACCCACTAAATCTGGTAGCTTATGAATAAAGAAAAAAGAATAAAGCTAAAAGTCGGTGACACATTGTATGGATATGACCTACTGAAGGGTGGTACATTTCGATATGTTGTTCGTAATGTTATAGATGATAAGGGTTGTATATTATATGATATAGAATGCCGAAATTGTAGAGACCATGAGCCATGTAGATTACTTGTGACCCAGGCAGATAATAAAGAAATGTTTAGATATGTTGCAATGCTTAATGATAACCCGGATTACCCGCAATATTTCTGGCATAGTGATAAGGAATTTTACACAACTCTTGAGGCATCAAAGACTCCAGCATATAGAAAACTATTGAAAAGAAGAAAGGACACACTTGAATCAGTACTATCTAAAATTAAAGAACTTGAGAATGATATTGCTAAACTGAAGTTATTCGAACAAGTTATTTATAAATATAAAAAGTGTGATTAAGTATAACATTAAACTATTAAAACTATGGAAGAAAAAGATATAAATAAATTAGTTGAGCAGACTGCTCAAGAGTTTATGGTACAATCAGCAGAAGGGAAAATGGGTTATAGTGACTTTGAGCTTCTCAAAGAGAAGTTAAAGCAGATGGTGTATAAAGTTTTGGAGAGCATGCCAAAAGAAGAATATTGCCAGTGCTTTATACCACGAGAGATAGATGTGGTTGATGGTAAAATCATATGTACAATATGTTACAAACAAATGAAGTTTGACCAATAGTAAGTATAAATATTTTAAATATAGAAGTACATGAAAGTAGCTGTCGAAGTTTCGATAAATTTAGCTAAGTTTATCGAAGATATAGAATATATGCAAAATTTATATGCCAATGGAAAATACACAAAAGCTGAAAGTATAAAGAATGAGCTAATAGGAAAACTTGATGATTTAATGAGAGATTTACAACGTGAAGTATTGTAAAAGAAGCTTAGTATTAACCACTAAAGCAAGGAGATTATGAGAGTAACAAGTAGTGGTGAGACAGATGTTAAAGGAGTAAATGCTGTAGTACTTAATGCAACAAGAGTAATTATATCCTCGCCACTAATTACAGAAGGAAGAGACAAAGAAGATGCTATTGAAAAATTGTACATTGGTAATAATCCTCTCATAACAAGGGGTGGTGTTATAGAAGTAGTATTTGATACAAGACATGCTATACCTTACATAATACCTTATAGAATAAGCTCTATAGTTAAGAAAGAAGAACATTCTTACATTCTTATTGTATCAGAAAGAAATAAAGTAACTCAGTATCTTACACCTCTTTTATATGCACCACAATATACGGATGCTGCAATGTTGTACCATTGGTATCTCATTAATGCATACATACATCGCGAGTATAAAAACTTATTAGTATTAAAATATTTATTTTCAAGCCATGAAACTTACTTACTTACTGAAAGACTTCTCAAAGCTCATCCTTTCTATATTGGTTGTGTTGAGCTTGATTCCTATCATACTGGCTATTATTACGCTATACCTGATAAGCATCTTAGTGACGTTGATGCGGTACTTAATGGCCAGTACTCTAAAGTATCTGACCAACTTAAGTACATGGCTGGTCTATATTATACAGACAAGGAACTCAAGAAAAAAGTAAATAGTGTACTTCATAAGAGCGAAGAACTACGTAAAGAACTTAGTAAATTTCTTGGAGTTGACCTTAGTCCTGATATGGAACTTGATAGTAAGCCCGTGATTGAGAATGAACTTATAGACTCAGAAGTATGAATGAACTTAAAAAGTATTTCTCTGAAGATTGGTGTGAGGCATTAGAATCAGCAGACCCTAATGTGTGGTTAATACTTGCTTCTATTAGCAGAAAGGTACTTTCAGAAAGAGCGTACTTACCTGTAGAACCACCATTAGGGTCTTCACTGATACTCAAAATATTCAGAGATTTGTCATTCTATAAAACCAACGTGGTTATTATAGGTCAAGACCCTTATCCACAGCCTGAAGTATTCATGGGACATGCTTTTGGTAATAACCCTACAACTAAAACTATTAGTCCAAGCCTTGTGAATATTATCGCTGAGGTTAGAGCTGAATATGGTGAAGATGCTTGTAAAGATATATCCCTTACTTCATGGGTACAACAGGGTGTACTACTATTAAATGTAGCTCATACAGTTGTACGCAACAAACCCGGTACACATACTAAACTATGGGAGCCATTTACTAGAATAGTTACAAAAGCACTCAATACTAAACCTATACTTGTTTGGATGTTATGGGGTAACTATGCACAGAGTATGGCTCCTATGATTATAAATCCAGGTCATATATGCCTGAAAGCATCTCATCCATCACCCCTTGGATATGATAAGACAAGTACTCCATTCAAAGGGTGCGGACATTTCAGAGCATGTAATAAGTATTTATCTGCTTGTAATAAGAAAGAAATAAGGTGGTAACAGCTAAAACAGAAAGCTATGACAGAGATAGAAAAAGAACTAACAAGAATGTTCGTTAGTAAGCAGGGAGAGATTAATCACTTTCCTATTATTTATTACAATGTGCCAAAGTTTAAGAAGATATTTCTTACAACTAAGGAGAAGAGAGAACAGGTGTTTAATGAATGCTTGAAATATGCTAAAGAGAAAGGATTAACTGATAAAGAAGCAGAAATGCTTGTCTCGTGGATTTATCTAACCTATGGTGTATATACAAAAGAAGAAGTTGAACATGTTAAAAATTTAACTGCTTATGATGTACGCAAGTAATGAACCCAAACCTTTAACAACTTATGCTCTGCTATTTAAAGAAGATAGAGTAGCCAGAGAAATTGCTATGAAATGGCTTGCTATTGTTAAGAAGAGAGATGCACGTAAGAAACCCTACAAAGTTGTTGGTGACCCTTTGAACACTGTATTTTATTGTAGTAATAAGAAGAGAGCTGCTAAAACAATAGCACGTTATATTAAGAGTAGATATCCACACATAGAACTTGTATAATAACGTGGGGGTGTAATTACATTGTAATTACACCCTTCCACTTATTTAGTTCTGAATGAGTTATAGATGTCAAGAGCTTTGGTTACAGAGCTACCACCAGGTATAAACCTTGTTACAAAATAGTACCCAAAGGGTGACCTATCTGAAGGGTCTTCTGTACCTGTAAGAGCTTTATATGTCTCTGATACAAAGTTAGAAGCCATATTACCAACATCTGTAACAAGACCATACATAGTAAAGGGGCTGGTTATAAGCTGACTCATAGCCTTAGGTGAATAGAAGAATAAGAACTCAAGAGATGTTCTGTTGGCAAGTAAATAGCTGCTTCTTGATAGGCTACTTAACAGTTCATCTTCTTCATCGTCAGGTATAGCAGCTTTAGCACCAAGCACAAGAGCAATAAATGCCAGTATCATCCTTAGCTCTGTGACAGCACCCTTAAGTTTAGACCTTACAAGTTCCTTATAATCTTCAAGAGTAAATGATTCCCTACTTAACTCTGGATGCTCAGCCATGTACTTCCTGTAATTTGCTTCGGCAATTGCCATATTCATCTTGTTAATACCTCCAAAAAGGTATCCTCCCGTAATTACCTCCCCCAATAAATTTTTTACCTCTGCTACAGCATTCTTTAATCCGCCATCTATTATCTGATGATAGGTTATATTCATCCTACCTGCATCAAAATCATTAAGTGTTTCGTCAAATCTTAAATCTCCAAATCGGGACATATAAAGTCCAGGAATCCAATTCTTAAAGTGCATAAGTAACCTACCAGCTATGGTTGTATTGATAGCTCTAATGTCATGTTCAGCAGTTTCACCACGTGTATAATTGATTACTTTCTGTATTCTATGTCTAAACCTCATAATCTCTGCTTCACTAACACCCTTAAGAGTTATATTTCCATCGGCATCACGTATTAACATAGCCCTTAATGACTGTGCATTAGGATTAGTCTTCCTTATCTTATCAAGCCTGTCAATATTACCATCAGCATCTACTCCATAATGGTTAAGCATTGCCATCATCACAACTCTATTAAGCATCTTACCAGGCTCTTTCATAAGTATAAGAGCATTATCCATTGTTAAAGCTCTCTCAATAGATGTAGCAGCTATCTTATTAACCTGCTCACCAATTACATTATGAGTATGGGGATTGAATATCCTCTCAGCTGCTTCAACAAAGTCAGCATTACCTTCAGTTATGTCTTTAATAGCAGACTTAATATCACCTTTATTGAAGTACCTTCCTTCAGAAGCTACCATCCAGGCATTGCCTACTTCACCAAGGTCATTACCCAGAGAGTTAAATAGGTTCAGACCAAGTGCTTTAAAGGTTATAAACTTCTGCAAGAACCCAATGGTCTTAGCAAGAGATATTTCTTTACCAAGTACATTAGCTGTAAAGTCTCCCTGTACATTCTGTCCATACCATAGAGCATTTACAAACTTATCAAATAAAGCAAGGTCATCAGCAGGCATACCACTCATCTCAAGTAACTTACCAGATTCATTTCTTAACGGCCTACCTTTATTATCCGCCACATTAGTTGCATATCTTGGCCCTGAGATAATAGCTCTTATGCTCTTCACCAGATTTTCTGTCTCAGAAAGATATTTATAAGAGTATGCACTCTTAGCAAAGAGTATAAGATTAGTAGCAAGGTCATCACTCTTACTATCAGGGTCTATGTTAGTAGTGTACAGCAGTGGTATAGCAGCAATTGGTTTACCTGTATCTGGGTCAATATTACCCCGAATAGTATCTGACTGCTGTACTGCAAGAGAATCAAGTATGTTCATCTTCATAGAACCAAGTGATGCAATACCATTCTGCCCAATCCTGCTAATCATATCATTGACAACATTAGGTATGAAGGTGATGCTTATATCTCTTGATGTCATTGCAGCGAACTGCCTGTTATACTTAACAAGCATATTATAGAAATCCATAAGAGGCTGGTTGTTTCTTATATACTTCCACTCATCCGATAAGTACTCTTCAGATTCTTTAGGGTTGATAAGCCAGTTCTTAGGATTGAATACAGCTGTATCTGGATGTGTTGTTACATTATATTTAGCATCCCACTTATCCAGTAATAACTTTCTTGTCTGTGCACCAGATTCACCAGGATATCTGGACTCAAGCATCTCAATATACTTCTGCCTCTTATCCTTAAATACTTTCTCTGTAGCTTCATTATAATAAATTCTGCCATTACGTGTCTCTAACTTAGTATTAGCAAGCATCCACTGTAGTCTCTTTTCTCTACGTGCCTTAGCCAGGTCTTGCCAGTACTTAGCACTATACTTTGTAATAAGTTGCTTTTCCCTGGTACCATCAGGAAGTGTCCTTATTGTTATTAACTTCCTGTAAGCATCCATAAGAGACATACCATTAGCTTCAGCCCATTGCTTAAGAGCTTCTCTCTTCTTTGTAATTTCTTCTATTACCTTCTGTGTATCATTAAATGCCTGTGTAGATACATTACGCATAATCTCATTAAGCTTTTTAAAAGCAGGATGGTCTATTTCACTAAGGCTCTTAAATATTCTACCAAGAGCACTAATAGCTCTACCAGGTCTCCTTATATCTCCTCCTTCACGTGTAGAAGCATTAACCAGGTCAATCATACTACCATTAACAGCATAAAGTAGTCCTTCTATCTGCCCTATAGCTTCATTCATCTTAGATTCTTCAGCTGCTGTGAGCTTGATAGACTTAGACCTGTAAAGCACATTAGACAGAATATCTTTATATACATTCAACTCAGTGAGTATATCATTAAGGTATTCCTCGTCAATAGCTCTGGGTGAACCTTTACCAAGTTTTCTTCTTGTACTATAGTCTTTAGATATATCGTTGACCATAGTGACAATATAGTTGAAGTCATTATACAGAGCTATCTTCTTGATAGCATCTTCTATCCTGCGCAGTTTGACCTTGATAGTATCAGCTTGTGGGCCATAAGGGTCTACTTTTAACTTAGCCTGAAGTAAATCTTGCTGAGCATATAGCTTCTTCAAACTTTCATTCACATCCTCATCCATAGTGAAGCTCTTAATAGGTATATGCTCAAGATATGGTTTATCCTTAGCCTCTGCCTCACTAAGAACCTCACTTACTCTGAGTACTCTATTAGTACCACGAATATTCCATACGCCAGTAGGTATAACTACAGATTCTGCAAAGTCTGTAGCTCCATATGCTTCAACAAGTATACGTGAATACCAGGATGTCTGTATTTCATAACCTCTTACCTTAAGGTCAGAGATATATCCTTTACCTGTAAAATCTATTGTCTTGTATTCATATCTTCCTATCACACCATTACTATATACTACAAGCAAGTCTATTGTACCTGCAAGGTCCTTTGCTTCATCATATACTACAGCTTCAGGAATAATAGTTGCCTTACCTTCCTTATCTCCTGTTAACTTATTTATCCTCTCTTGGTTTCTCTGTATTGTACTGTATACTTGCTTGGTAGATTCAACAAGAACACCTAGAGATGAATAGTGTGTTGCCTTATCATTACCCAGCTCAAATAGTGTATCACCAATCTTACTTGCTATATCAGCTACATCACCTTTCTCAAGTGCCTGTAATCTTGCCTTCTCAGCTATTTCATTAAGCACAGTCCTGTTGTTAGGTGCTATTGTCCTGCCCTCTATGAGCATCTGCATAGTTATCTGCTTGATAGCATGAATATACGTACCTCTGGCAGCTTGTATTCTTGTTTCAAGTGTAGCAGGCTCATCACCAAACACACGCCTGTACATTGCCTTAACATAGTCAGTAACCCTATGCTTAACTACTGTACCATCAGCCTTAACATACTCTTCAATGACCTTACCATTTTCATCACGCCTTGAACGTATAGTAACAGGTGGATTCTTAATAGCTGTAATTAAAGCCTCCCGGTGTTTTTTTACCTCTGGACTTAGATTATAGAAGTAGAACTCATCAGGATGACTATACTGCCCTTTTACTTCATCAATGGTTCTTAGCTCATCTATATCCTTATTAACCATCTTACGAGCTATTTCTCTGTATGGAGCCATAATATCATCAAAGGATGATGATGGCAAGTGAGCAAACCTATTTTTAAGAAATGAAGTTATAGCTTCAAATAACTTCTGTATCCAGGATTTTGTAGATGCAGTTTCAACTGTCTTGTTATACAGCTTAACTACTTCCTGAGCAATAAGATGCCCTACAGCTTCTTCCCTTATCTTTTGCTCATCATGATTATATGCCTCAGCATATTGCTGCTTAATCTGTGCATACATCTGAGTTTGAGTAACTCTCTCCATAGCACTTTTACGCAGAGGATGATTCTCTGGCAATAACTTAAAGAACACATGAGCAGCTTCTTCAGAGATAACCTGAGGGCTTATTTCTCCATGAACAACCTGAAGCACTTGTTTGAAAATATCAATCTTAGCAAGTGCATGTATCTTATTACCAGCTGCATCAGTGATGTTGTCAACAACTTCAGTAGATATACCAAGAGCTTTGAGTAAGTCTGCCATCTGCTTTTCTATATCTGAGGACTTGGCAATAACTACAGGCTCCTGTGCTGTACTTTGTATACTGTAATATGTACCATTATCTTTCTTAGCTTTATCTATCTTCTCAAACATTTCCTTATTAGGTACAGCCTTGGTGCCATTGTTCTCCTCATAGAAAAGTCTGCCTTCTATATTAAACTTAGTCTTAGCATAGTTACTCCACTTAGTATTTTCTCTTCTAAACCCCGGAAGGTCAAGAATGTTTAAATACTTATCTATCAAGCCTCTTGTCCTGAACCATGCTTTAGTTGATGCTTCACTACCTCTAAATTGACAGCTTGTTGCCATATGAATGAGTTTATATTACAAAGATAAAACTTTATATGTTACCACCATATATTACAATCCTATGATGCAGAAAGGTACTTGACTATCATTAGATTCATCCTCGTCATCAATCTTAACATCCTTGAATCTATCTGTAAAGGCTGTTATACCAGAACCTTTTTTAGTCCTTAAATCTTCTGTAGCATATATACGTGCAGGAATCTGAGCTTTCAAGGCTGCCTTTGTACCAGCTTCATCTGCACCAGTTTGTCCACCACTATATATAGCCTGAATAGCTACTTCAGTGCCAAGTTCATTTCTTAATCTGTAAATAAATTCTTCCATATACTTATCTATTGCAGCTTGTGATATATCCTTAGCACTTAATGTATCATGAGCATTACCAGCAATATTAATTGTTACTTCAGGCTTGCCTAACCTGCGTATTTCATTAGCTACTCTTGATATATCTTCTTTAGTAACAGTAAGTTTGTTATCTAGTAGATTTATATCAGCATACTTTTTCCTGAACTCTCTAATAGCATTAAGAGTAGCTTTTTCATCAGCAGTTGTAAAGTCTACAGCAAATCTCAGAGTAATGTCTGTCTTAGCTGCATTAACTCTTGTTCTATCCTTATACTGTGTAGAAGGAACTGTATATATTACAAAAGCACGATTATCTGTTGCTACATCAGATTGTGCATCTTCTGTTAATATCTTGTCTACAGGAGATTCTTTCTTAACCATATTTTCAGTTGGTTTTTGAGAATATTCAAATACCCCTCTCCTATAGTCAACAACAGACATCCTGGTACTGGGATTAAAGAATCCTCTAAATCCTTCTACTCTCTGCCCTGTAGTAGTATCATAGATATTAAATTTAGCTGAGTAAGGCTTTTCTCCACGAGCAAGAGCTTCTCTAATCTTAGTACTTAAAGCTTTAGCACTTAACTTACCATGTTTAGCAAGAAACTCTTTTTTCAGCACCTTCTCCTTAGCATAAGGATGCATGTATGTATTAACAAACCCAGCAGGTCTTCTCTTTCCAGGAACTATAGTAGGCATGAGTACTCTACTACGTGCATTATTCAGTATAAACTGATTCTGGAAAGATTGTATCTCACTGTGGTCTATTGTTACATCAGCTGTCCTTAGTACTGAACTAATCATATCTGCATATATATTGGCAGGCATGAACTTAATTAATGAGCCTGGTACATCCTTTATGCCTGTCTGATGTATAGCAAGTAAGACCAGCTCTGTAGCAAGAGGGTCTCCTGCATCAAAGAGTTCTTGCCAGCCCTTAGTAACATCATCAGATTCTATAGCTTCAAGTTTATTATTAAATGAGACTACACCCCACATATTAGTCTCACTATCATAGATAGCACTGATACTACGTATGAAAGCATTATCACTGTAGTTATTATACAGAGCATACTCTTCTGCATTATCAAATTGTTCACCCATATCTCCACGCCTGATAATGTCCTTTATTCTTGCTATTCTTGCACCTACAGCATCTTCACCTGTAAATAAGGCATCAGTCATCTCACTAACAGGCTTATTTATCTTCGTTCCATTAATGGATACTTCACGTGTCATCATCAGATAAGTAATAAACTCTGATGCATAGTTATCAAGTATTCTTATTACTTCATCCTTACTATAGTATGTTCCACTTGATGTAAGCTTGCGAGCTAAGTCGGTTAGAGATTCATAGAAGGGCTCATTGTAAAGCTGTATAAAGTAAGGATGATATATCTTCAGTACTTCTTCAAGAGTTTCTCTGTAAGGTTTCACAAAAGAATGCTCCCCAGCATATCCAAGTATCTTATCAAATCCCTGGATAATACCCTGTTCAAGTGCTCTTTCTTTGAGAGTAAGCATATAAATGATTCTACCAATAGAGCTACCTACAGATTGAGTATCATACTGAACAGCCTGTACTGCGCTTGAAAGTCCTTTTGCTACACTCATATAATGTCTGTAATCTCTTAGCATAGCAATCTGAAAAGCTTTTGCTTCAGCAGAGAGACTACCTTTGTTAAGTATAAACTTCTTGATAGCATCTTCAAGAGTTTTTGCATCAACTGTAGAAGGTATATCATAAGCACTCATATTCTCAACAGCAAACTCTTCCTCAACCATGCTATGTATCATACTTACATTAGCATCATCATCCTGAGATACAGCTGTAGCTGACTCATAATATTCTTGTAACTGTAAGAACCTCTGTATAGCAGGTTGTTTTAGGAACAGATGGATAGTCTCTACAGGTACACCAGCCATAACAAGATATTCTATTACAGGTAAGGTTGCTGTAGTAACATCAAGTCTCTTCAAGTCCATAGTCTTGATATTATCTACAGTTAGAGATGCATACTTACTTAGTGTATTGTTAATAGACTTACCTTCTACATCTGTCTGCTTAGATAAAGATATCTCCCCCTTCTCATTTGTATTGTGAAGAAGCCTTATGTAAGTAGCTACTGTCCTGGTCTCTCTGGTATAGGGATTTGAAACTTCTATTTGTGGAGCTACTGACACTTCATGCTCCGCTGAAATAATCTTAAATGTTAATGCAAGAGCTACTATACCAATAGATTCCTTACCTTCTATAGCTTCTTCTTCAAATCTAACATTAAAAGTAGGACTTATGAATGAGTCAAACCCATAGGAACTTTCTCTCTGTAAAGCCTGCTTTCTTGCAGCTTCATATTCCTCATCAGTAGCAAAGTTCTCTCTAAAGATACCTTGTGTGAGCAGGTCAAGGTCACTGCGTAACTTACTTAAATTACCAGGACCTACAGGTTCTATAAGATGTTTGAAGTTAGATGGGTCAGTGAGTATAGAAGATATAGTATTTATCATATCATTCTCAATAGACTGCTCCATCCACTCATCAAAACTCATTATAGCCTGTCTATTCTCACTTACAATATTATGAGCTTCTACATCAGCTACATAACTATCATAAGCAATCTTTGTACCCTTAATAACATGATGCTCTGTTACTATTCTTCCATCAGCAAGTTGTTTGTTAACTGTATAGTACCTTGGTATGATAAGGTTCATCTTATCAATATCATAGTCACTGTTAGTCTTAGCAACTACTTCAGTAGGCAGTACAATCACATCTCCATAATGTGCAGGCAAGAATCCTGCAACTTCAATAGCTTCAATAGAAGCAAGTGCTTGTGTTGGGATTCTGTATCCTATAAGTTGAAGCAGGGATGCATCCACATTCTTGGGATTAATCACTCCTTCAAGATAAGAAGGAAGATAAACCTGCATCTTAGTGATGGCACCATTCTCATTCCTATAAGTCTTAAGGAAGTTGGATGTTAAGTATTCCTTGTTACCTTCCTTAGTCTTAGTCTTTACAAACTCATCAGGTTCAAAGAGTGTTGATGGTACTTGATAAGGAGCTGAGCCTCTTACTTTCCTGCTGATAGTCATATTCTTAGCAATAGAAGTAAGGAGCTTTTCCATAGTCTTTCTATCAACAATCAACTCTGCTCCATAAGAAGGGCTCAAGTTATTAATAGCCTCTATGATATTCTCAGGTACATCCCTTGCAGCAGCAACATTTATAAGTCTTGTTTTAATACTATCAAGAGATTCTGCATCAATAATATAAACATCACGCTGGCTATCATAGGTAAGCCCAAGTGTATTAATAAGATTCTTTACACCATACTGTAATCTTCTGGCATTAAGCTCATCAAGCCCTCTTAATCTTCTTGCTTGTTTCTCATTAACAGGCTTACCTTCAGAATAGATATAAGAGCGTATAATCTTCATCATCTGAGTACCAAGTACATTCTCATTATGCCTGTCAAAGCCCGTATCTTGCTGTATACCCCAATGTTCATAGTAAGTATCCTGAAATGACATATTATCTGCCAGCTCTTCAGGCTTGTCAAATGCAATGTTTAACTGCCTGTCACCAGTGTATAGCTTATTATTAGGATTAGCTATAGATGTTAATCCCTTATTAGCTGATTGAAATCCTACTATTCCTATACCATTGAGCATTGCAGCGTAGTACACTTTAGCCATGGAAGTCTTTGTAATCTTGCCATTTTTATCCATGAAGGCTGAAGGGAGCATAGGGAAGAATGAGGCTTTATACATTGTCATAGCACTACCACCACCAACTATAGGTCCATAGTACTGTGCCTTAAGTGAGTTAACCTTCAGCTTAATATCTTTTGCTTTTACTTCTTTGCCTACATAATATACTTTACCATATTCATTATGTCCAAATAATCTATAGAAATCATCTTTAGCAAATTTACCTTGCTTAACCAGGTTGCCCAGATACTGCTGCATCTCATAATGATAGAGCAGCTCATGAGCTTCAGTCCATTCGCCTACACGAAGTAACATCCTTCTCCACTCATCCATAGTGATAAAGCAGAATCCATCTGTTTCAGTAATTTCCTTATAAGGTTTAGGGTCATCTATAACCTCAGCATAAGCATCATACAGGTCTGACTTGACAACAGGGTCTTCTACAACAAGAGTCCTTAGTATCTTACGACCAGTTCTTTCATCATAGAGTAAATGCCCATTATCAGCACCCTGTACTACTGTCTGTGTTACTCTTTCAACAGGAGAATCCTTAGTCTCAGCAAAGCATATCTTCTTAGGAGAGATAGCAGCATTATTACGTTTATACTTCTCAAGCAAATCTTTGCTATACAGCATATCTCCAAGGAAGAGCTTCATCTGCTCCATCTTGGACACCATCTGGTTAACAGTATAATGCATCACTTCAGCATCAAGCTCATCTTTGGTGAGTGCTTTAGTTGAGTCAAAGTCAAGTGCAGATGAAGAGTAAAGTGTAGTACCTGTACTATCATCAGATTGTACAAGATTATTATAAAGCAGTAACTTTGTCATAGAATCACTCTCTGCCTTAATACCTGCAGCTATAGATTGAGTGATACTATCAATCATACCTGCCAGCATTGAGTTGATAGCTTCTTTGCTACCATTATCAATAGCTTCCTTAAGCTCTTTATCAAATTGAGCTCTCTGCTCATCTGTAGCCAGGTACTTCCTTACAAAGTCAATCATTACACCCCTGTAAAGGTTGTTTTTTACCTTTGTGTAATTTTCCCCAGCCTTGCTATGTGCAGCTCTAAGAGCTATTTCATCTCTTAGATACCACACAAAGGCATTAATGTGCTTGTTAGTACGTACCTCTTCTTTGGTAAAGAACTGCCCAAAGGTAAATACTCTCTTCACAGAGTTATCTGCAGGCTGACTCATAGAGTAAACACCCTTCTTATGATTGTTAAATTCAAGGCGTACTCTATCAGGTCCTTTCATCTTGGTAGCAGGCACTGTATCAGCATATTCACCAGGATTAAGACCACTGATGAGATGCATCTCTACATTTTCTCCATTGATGAGCTTATCAAGTAATAAAGAATGCTTTGCATACTCCTCACCCAGCTGAGGGTATTTCTGTATCAATAGCCCTCTTATCTCTTCAACACTTTTATTTTCCTTGCGTGCTTCTGCAATAATAGATTTTATGTCCTCCAGCATGAAGGTAGTATATCCATATAGGTTGATAGCATATATGTTTCTACCATTAACATCTCTATAGCTATTCTCAATATCATCTATACCACCAAGAAGTGACATCTCTGCTCTGATGATGCTCTGAATAGAATTATCTCCCTTGTTAACATCTGCATAGATATGAGCTTCTGCAGATAATCCCTTATCATCCATGTGCTTTACAACAGCCTCATAAATAGACTGAGCCTTCTTAATGATAGCTTCACGCATCTCTCTGTCTTCAGGCATATCACTAAGGTATACACCTATATCATTGAGAAAACTTAAGGCATCATCAGCATTAAACTTACCATGACTATACTTGGAGAGTAATGCTTTGGCATTGTACTTAATAACCCCATTATCAATGACAAGGAACTTATTATCTTTAGAAGCAGCATCTTTGCTTGCCCGGGCCATCCATTCAATAAGTACTCTTCTTTCACTGGATAACCTGTTAGCATTTACAATAGTGTCCTTACCAGCTTCATCAACAAGTATGATATTACCTGTATGTTTATATTTACAGAATGTTTGCGCAGCAGCAAAGAACGTAGATAGTTGCCTTATTGATATATCTTGATTACCTGCTTCTACAATGTGCTGTGCTTTAATTCTGTTGATAAAGTACTTAACCCATGTAAATCCGGGTCTATTAGATAGGGTATTTAGTTTGTCAAGGAATGACCTGACATTTGTCGTGTTAGCCAGGACATTTGACATAACATTAAAAGCCCGTCCATAACCAACAAGCTTTGGTAGTCCAAGTTCATTACGTATGATAGCACCCTTCTCACTTACTTCAGCAAGAGTAGCTATGAGCATCTTAACAACACGACTGGCTGTCTTCTTTGAAGATACAGTGAGAGACTTATAGATATAATCTGTGGACTTGCCACTATCTTCAAGCTCTCTATCAACATTCTCAACATTAGTTTCATTTTCACTAGCAGCATCTTCATTCATCTCTGTATCAATAGCAGCTTCTGCAGCAGTACGCTCTCTAATGTTAAGGCTAATACCAAAACGCTTGAGATACAGAGAGAACCTTTCTATAGTATAATTCCAGTTATTAAGGTATTCATCAAGTACCTTTGCTCTCTCAAGAAATCCTTCTCTCTCTGTGGCATCTGTTGTCTGTTGTGCAATGCGTATAAGATTATCTCTTGTTTTTGTAAGAGCGTCCTTGCAATAATTCATAGCATCTTCAACCACTTCCCCAGATACACCTACCTTAGAGAAGAGCTTTTGAATCACATCTGCTTCTTTACTTGAAGTAAATAAGGCTGCAGAGAAATGATATGCCATGCCTTCCAGTAGAGCACCTTCCATAGATGCAGAGTATTTAGTACTCTGTATCTCTCTGTAAGCAGGCTTATTTGCATATATATCACCAGGTGTTGCATTCTGAGATTTAAGCTCAGCCACACCACTTCTAATAGGCCTCATATCTTTGTAGTACCCGCTGAGTACTTTATCATACAGTTCTTTGATAGAAGACTTATCCATACCAAAGAGCCTTTTGATAAGGTCAAGCAGTCTGGAGAAGAAGCTATGCTTCTTTGGTGAGCGTATCTCAAGTTTACCATCAGAAAGTACATAGTTTCTAAACTCTTCAGCAAGAGCTTCTTCAATTTGACTATCTGTGAATGTCTTACCTTTATTTTCTGGTCTTGCCCTAAACTCATTAGCAATATCTCTCCATTCTCTATCAGAGAGATACATCCTCTTTACAGCATGGAATGCTTCATGATAGGCTGTACCCACTTCTGCATGCTTATACAAGAAGATACAAGCATCATAGAACATACCCCACGCCTTACCATTGATAAGACGGTCTACCACTTCAAATGTTATAGAGTTACCAAATTTACTTTGTACCCACGCTCTTGCTTTCTCAATATCTTCTTTCTCATATTCAGGTAGCTCACTAGCCAATCTGTAGGGTGCCTCTTCTTCAGGCAGTTTGTTAGTATCAACCCGAGGAGGAGTCTTAGGAGTTTCTTTACTCTCAGTGGGTTTCTGCTCAGGTGTGCCTTGAGATTGCTGTTTTTGTGCCTCAGCTAATTTCTTTAATGCTTCTTCAGTACCTTTAACACCACCTTCGATAGTACCATCATCTACTAATTCGACTTTTTCAAATGCTTCAAGTAATTCTTTAGCTCGTCCAGTTGGCTTCTGAGGTTTAATCTTAACATCTTTTTTAATACCCATAGCTTCACGTAAAGCCTCCAGGTTACTCTTCCCCTCTGTACTCTTAGTAGTAGTGCCATGCTGAGTACTTTTAGTAGCACCAGTATCAAGCTGGAATAATATACTACCATTTACTTTACGTATTCTACCTTTACTATCTTCTACCCGAACAAAGTTTTGCTTAGCCTGTTTGTTAGCCAGAGCTATCTCTTCCTTAGTAGAAGCTACACGACGTTTATATCCTATTACCTTATTACCCTTCTTGATAGGTTCAAAGTAGTATCTCTTGCCTCTGGGTCCTTTGGTATAATTTACTTTCTTACCCCTGGCAGAAGCTTTGCCTTTTGGTGTGGCTTGCTCCTGTGCTTTCTTACCACCAAGAATAGAATCAAGTGGTGTACCTTCACCCAGGTCTTCTTCATCTGAAGAAGGTCTCTTCTGCTCATAAGCACTACTATCACCTATACGTAAGCTCTGTCCTAATCTTGTTGGTATTTCTGTACTTCCTACAACAGCATCAGTAGTAGTATTCTTCTTTACAAACTCAAATCTATCCTTTTCTTCTTTAGTCTTCAACGTGATGGTATGATTAGCCATATCACGTTTAGCTGACTGCAGGACATTGATAGGTTTGTGTGAGTTAACAAGTGTAGTACTTATCTGCATCATCCTGTTAGCCAGAGCTTCCTTAAGAGCTTTTCTTGTATCTTCATTTAACTTACCATCAGCATCACGAAGCTCATAGAAGTTACCACCTATGTTTACCAGATTGGATAGCCCAAGAGGTAATGATTCATCAGATAAAGCTCCTACAAAGTAAATTCTATCTTCATTATTTGTCCTGGGTACAAACTTATCTATGATTTCAGTAAGTTTATTACGTACCTCTAATACTACAGCTTGCTTCTCTTCATCTGTCTTAGCATTATTATACTTATCTGAATAAGAGCTTATCATATCGCTCATCTCAGAGCGCATCTTATTATAAGCAGCATCACTGAGATTACTTCTTGTAGGTGTATATACAAGACTTGCTATAGCTTCAAACAGAGGAACTTTTGCTTTAGCACCCTGAGAGATTTTCTTAACAGCCTCACTCATAGCAGCTTCAAGTTCAGCTTCTTCAGGGCTCTTCTGTGTTGTAGTTGTACCCTCTGCTTCAGAGTCACCCTCCAACTTAGAAGCTATAAGATTACCTGCATCATCAATACCTTCTTCAGCAATGTATTCAGCAATTTCAAGTATAGAATTTACTTCATCTTCAGTGAGTGTCCTTGGCTGAAGCTGTATTACATTATTATTTTCATCCACTACAAATACAAATCCATTAGGTGCAGTATAACGTGTATTACCAGCTTCAACAAACCCCTTAGTAACTACTGTAACCTTATGTGTAGCCTCAGACATGTTGGATAATACCTCACCGGTAGGTCTATTCTCACCACCTACTTCCTTGCCCTGAAACTTTGCAGTTATGGGAAGTATATCTCCATCCTTTATCTTATTGTAGAATCTCTCATAGTTATTTATTTCTTCCTGAAGAGCTTTCTTATCAGCTATAGGTAGTGTGAGTTGCCTGTTATTCTTATCCACAATAACATACATATCAACAGTCTTGCTGGAGTCTTCAGGATGCTCCATTGACACAGTCTCTATAGCATGTTGAGGTAATCTTATGGATGTGTAAATACCATTTTCAAGAGCTTCAGACTCAGGTATTTTCTTACCATCCATATCTACATAGTCACCATCTATATCTACAATAAAAGCAAACTTACCTACACCTTCAAATGTACCAGGTGCTCCTACTTGTTCAGCAGTTAGCTCTCTTACCTTAACTTTGAATCTTCCACTAAGGACATTATTACGTGAGTTAAAACGGTCATACCTGATATTAGCCTTCTGCTGGGGTGTAGAAGCACTATCAATAGCTTTCTTTACATCTGCAGCAGTTGCAGGAATGCCATCACCTTTATCAGTCTGTTCTCTTAGATAATAAGCATCTGTAGTTACGAATAGTACTCCAGGCCTAAAGTAAGGTATTCTAAAAGATACCCTATTGTACTTTCTTGTACTTGTTATAGGAGCCATGTCAGATAGACTACCCGCATCACTTGTACCATTGACATCTTCAGGATTTAACCTGTTATCATCAGTAACTTTCTTAACCTGCAGCTCATACAGTGGTGTATATCTCTCAATAAAATCCTTATCTATATCATAAGTACCTTTGTTAATACTAAACTCACCACTCGCTGCATTACGTCCATATAAAGTGTAGGCTTTATCCCCCGTCTTCTCTGCAACAAGAACTTCTTTACTAGCATTATCAACAAAAGCCATTCTACCATTCGCAAGGTCTGTAGCTTCCTTAAGAGTGGCAATTCTTGACTCTACAGCTCTGTTGTTAAGATGGTCAAATAACTTATCTAATCTCTTCTGAAAAGCTTCAGGGTTATCATGTATAGCTTTAACATTGTTCATATAATTGTTAAGTGCCCTGAGCTTAGCATTCTGGGCTCTACTTATATCAGTAACAAGCTTGAATATATCCTCAGAAAGATGAGGAGCTTCTTTCATCCTGGCAGCTACATTGGCATTAAGCTGCTCCTGAGCATCATGCAGAGCAACTAATCTGTTGATATACTCTTCTTTAGATAGTCCATATACAGGACCAAGAGTAGCAAGTTTATTTGTCTGTACTTCTGCAATCTTCTCTACAAGAGCATTCTGTTGCTTTACAAGTGCATCAAGTTCTTCCTTAGCTTTAGTGTATCTGGCATTTTCTTCTTCAAGAGCTTTAAGTTCATCTGCTATCCAATCATAGTTATTACCAAGAAGTTCACTAAGTCTATCCTGACTAGTCTTAAGTACCTTATCATATATCTCAAGTTGCTTGTCAAGCTCTGCATTCTTAGCAGTCTTTTCTTCTTCAGCTATTTCTTTATTCTCATTAAGAGCTGCTTTTTCTTTTACTATTTCTTCTCTCTTGGTATTTGTTTTCTCAAGTATAGAGGTATGTATCAATCTAAGACCAGCTCTACGTGTAGGTTCTTCCTGAATAGAAGCTCTTGCTCTTTCAATGAGAGCTTGAGGATTTGCTTTAGCCATAGCCTCAAGCTCTGGTCTTGCATTCTCACCTTCAAAGGCTACAATACCATCAATTATCTTCTTGTTAAGCTCATCCAGTTTAGATATGTCAGCACGTGTAGTAGCACCTGCAATATCCAGGCCAAGCTTAGCTCTTTCTTCAAGTAGTGCAGCAAGCTTTTCACTATCTACAACACCAAGCCTCTGAAGGTCAGCAGACATACTCTTTATTCTACTGTCAAGGTTCTCAGCATAGGCAAGGTCATGAATGAGCGCCACCCTACCTTCAGCGCTGGTATATTTACCAAATTGTGTTTCTACTCCTTCCTTAATCTTAGCAATAGCATCTATCTGAGCTTGTAGCTTATCAAGTCTTTGATTGTATATCTGCTTAACTTCATCAGGGTCTGTATTTTCATAAGGATTAATCCACTTTTCCTGAGGAAGAGGATTGCCTTGCGCATCCTTGGTTATAGTGAGCATCTTAATAATATCATCACCACTTAGCTCACGTGCTTGTGCAATCTTCTCTTTTAATATGTCAAGCCTACCAAGCTCATGCAGTGCCATTACAAGCTCTGTAAGCTGCATTGAGTTAGCTGATTCATATGAGAATACATCATCATTCTCTAAAGCTTTGGACTTATCTTGTTCATAACTACGTATTGCTGTAATACCTTTAATAAGAGGTTCATAAGTGTTGTACATCTTATTAAAGGAATTAACAGCAGACTGTACAGCAGCTCTACCTTCCTTTAACTCCTTGATGCTTTCTACCATAGGAGACATAAACTTAGGAGCTCCTTTAGCTCCAAAGGTAGGCATAGGTATCATAGAGGTGATAAATCCGGCGAGGAAGTTCTCCCACCCCTCCTGAGTACCATAGGCTTTAGATAACCCTTCAACTGTAGCTTTAAATCCATCTGTTAACCACCCTTGACTGTTAGGGTCATTCCTTCTTGCTACATAATCTTCTGAACCTTCCTGTATAGCAAACTGAAGCTGCTCTTCCTGACCTTCAAGATAGGGCCTTTCAAGCACCTTACCTGTAACAAGTGCAGCACGTGCAGCCTTTTGCCAGAATCCCTTAGGTGCCTGGATAACCATCTTACCTGTCTCATCAAGAGCTACTTTATCTTGCAGCAGGTTAAAAGCTCTCTTCTCGAACTTATATCCTCTGCCAAGAACCTTACTAAACTGTATAAGCTCACCAGCAGTAAGCAGTGGCATGTTTAAGGCGAAGTCAATATTACCTGCAGCAGCAGCTTGCTTTTTAAACTCCTGCTTTCTCTCTTCAGGAATATCATTTTCAGTGATAAGCCTATAAGGATTTTGCTGCTGCGTCTTTATTAGCTCATCTCTTATTAAATTTTGATATGTTTCATCTCGTGTATTAATACTTTCAAACCTTGCTTCACCTTGAGCACCCCAGGCTGCCGATGTAACTGCCTGAAGTCCACTCTTTATCTTGAGCATTTTAGCATTCTGGATAACCTCATTGGACAGATTAGCAAGGTCAAGATTATTTGTATACAGTGCTTTCAGTACGTCATCTGATGATTGAAGTATAGTACCATCAAGAGCCTTAATGCCTTTGACAGCATCATCGCCATAAGCACCAAGAGCTCTCATTATCTGACCTTCTAACTTGGATGCACCAAATATCTTGGAGAAGGCAAGTTCATTACCTACCATAGCAGCACCAAGCATACCAAGTGCAAAGCCTGTGTTCTTAATGATAGAATCAGCCCAGAAGTTAGCAGTACCTAACTTCTGTAATAAGTTCATATTCTCTTCTGCATGTGTTCTATAGTTAGGAAGCCACTCTTCTGATTTAGCGAGAAGGTCATTAACAGCTCTACTATAAGGATTATCTGTAAAGCTACCACCACCAATCATATTGACAAGTCCTACTGCAGTGCCAATAAAAGCATCACTGAAGGTAGCTGCAGCTGTAATACCCATCTTACCAAGACCATTGAGTACTTTACTTGATGCTGGCTGATAAACACCAAGCTGTTCTTGAAAATCATAGGGAGATACAAGTCCTGGTATATACCTTTTTAGTTGCTCATAAGTATAACCTATTTGGCCAGGTGTACTTAGTATAGGTTGTTTAGCAGCTTCTTCGGGTGTAATAGAAGTGGGGTTAGCATAATTTTCAGTTAAAACATTCTTGTCAATAGAAAATTTTCTCATAGTAGAATTATTTTGTATTAAATGCATTTACTACTTCAACACCTTTAATCTTTCCGAATAAAGTCTCTGCATTATCATTAGCATCGAGCTTAACACCTGTCTGTGCAAGTAATATGTTAAGAGCATTCTTTGAATGTTCATCACCAAAGAGAGCATCTACGCTTAAATATTTAGCTTGTGGGTCTTTTGCATTTGTTTTCAACTGCTCATATGCACGGTTTGCAAGATATATTGTACTAGCTTCATCTCCAAGCATATTAGCTGATACACCATTAATAGCTGCATCTGGGGTTCTTAACAAGTAAGTATTATTATCTGTCTTAGCATAATAGATTATACCTGTTGAGTAGTCTCCAGTAAATCCTACTATACGTGCATTACCTAAATCTTCAGCAGTTGGCTTATCTTTAGTACCCAGTACGAGCAGCTTTTCTCTATTCTTGGGATTCATAAGCTTTTCTGAATCTTTATCAGCAGTACCAACTATTTCTACCTTATGAGTATCTATTGAGTTTCTGACATAAGTGTTAATAATGTTATTTGCATTATCTGATATGGCAGGATGTAACATATATACCTGGAAATTCATAGGACGCTTGAAAAACTGTGCTTTTTGTGTAAGTGCATCATCTATTTTCTTTATTGCCTTCTTTGTTTCTTGTGAGGGTAGTCCTTCCACAGCAGCTGGGCCAGTAGTTGCCTCTGTTAATTTTATTTCACCTTCCTGACTCTTAGTGTTAGGTTCAAATTGAGATGCTGCCGAGCCATATAAGTTATACAGTGTTTTATCAGTATCTATATTACCTTTACTATCATAGGCAATGAATGGTTTAACATCAGCATCGTCTTTAAGGTCTGCAAGAGTAAGTCCAATGACATGACGTGCAGCTTCTTTAGTTTCTATATCATCACCTTTTGCTACTTTAACTGCATCTTTCAAAGCAGTCGCCTTGGATAATGAAGAGAGTGGGTAGTTCAGAACTACTGTTGGCCCTGGTACAAGAGGTGGCTTATATGGCTCATTATTAGTAGAACCAAATCCACTTGGTATAGTAAGTACCTGCCTATCTGTAGCTGTCCATACCCTATTCATTGCTTTAACAGCAACTTCTTTAGATATCCTATCATCTGCAGCATCTGCAGCTTCATTATCTGAAGCATCAGGATGTAACTCCTTATACTCTTTCATGTACCAACGCTTTTGCTGGTCATAGTGTTCAGGAGCTGTTGCCTTATATTCTTTTATCATACCTTCCAACTTCTTAGCTACCTGTGAAGTGAATATACCAGATGTCTTGAGTATACTTACCCACGGTACTCCAGCCTTAATTTGTTTTTGTATCTCCTCAGGAGTTGGTAGAGGACCATCAAAACTTTCAGTCTTTAGCACATCATCCACAATCTGAGTTTGCCTGGCAGCCCAGTCATTAGCTTTTTCAATATGAGGAGTTAACTCTTCAAATGATTTTATCCTGCCTGTGGTTGGGTCAGCAATAGGTATATCTTTAATAGACTTAAAGACCAAATATCCTTGCTGTGCCAGAGATTGCTCTGTCTCAAGTTGCTTAGCTTTATATCTGTTAGCCATCCAGAAAGGACTGTTCCATGCATTACCCACTAACTTAACAAGGTCAGTATAAGCAGCTGAAGGGTCATTAGCATGCTTCTCCATGAGGGCATTGTATTGCTGATTAATATCATCAATAGCTTTTTGCCTTACTGCTTCATCTAATTGTGACACTGCTACTTCCTGAGCTTGTTTAGCTTTCATCTCAGCAATAGCCTGATTTATTTTATCAGCACGCTCCTGATTGTAAGCTATAGCCTCAGTAATCTTATCACCAAAAGCAGGGTTATAGAGCGCAGGCACTTCTACACCTACATCTGCAGAAGCTTGATTTGAATACCCCCGGTTAAGTAAGTATGGATTATATCCTCTCATATGTTATAGTATATTAATTGCCTTTATACTTTCTATAGTACACAGGTCTATGGAACATTCTATACAAAGGTCCATTGCCAGCATCTTGCTCAGCCATATAATAGTCTGGTGCCCTCATGTTAGCGGCAATAATATCATTCTCCATAAGAGCCAAATCTTGAGCTCTCTGCATCCATGGTTGAGCAGCTTTACTATATAAGCCATACTTCTGCTCAAGTGCTTGCTTTTTCAACATCTCATTATACAAGTCTGTCTGTGCAGCAAGCTGTGTATTGAACTGAGCTGCAGCATTTCTTGCCTGGGCATTAAATATTCCTTCCTGAGTAGCTGCTTGTGTTAATCCACTAATAGTAGCTCTACGTGCAGCTTCATTAGCTGCTATAGTTGCAGCTGTCTGAAGAGCCGGGTCAAGTCCTGCATAAGAGAGCTGTGCTGCTCTTGCTGCATCATTACCTGAGCTAATAATATCTCTCTTGAGATTGCCAAGGTTTACTTCAGCAGGAGCATACCTTCTATAAGGTATCCTACCAGCCCCTCTCACAGAGGGAGAGGCAAGTGCTAATCCAAAGTTTAATGCTGAAGCTGCTATAGTAGGCCAGGGATTAGTCCATGCATGAGCTATATCAGTAGGAATTGTAGAACTTGTAGATGCATCTTCAGGCTCAAGCTTGGGTATTTTACCTCCTTTACTATAAAATGGTATAGGATAATTATTCAATATCCTGTCAGTTTCAATATAATTCCTTGCCTTATTGGCCTCATCAGCAGCACGTGTTCTACTTTCCAGGTCTCTCAGCAAGTCATATCCTTCACCTGTAGCTTCTACATATTTTCTTAAAGTAGCAAGGTTCTGTGGAAATGACATTACATATCTTAATGTATTTGTGTAAGTACCCTTATCATCAGGACCATAAGTAACATTACCAGCTTCATCAACATTCATATTATTACGAGCAAGATATTTATCAACAGCATAGCGCTTCTCTGGAGAAGCAATATACTCTATAGGAAGTATACCTGCTGTTACCATTTCGTACAGAGCATTAGCATATTCTTGTGTTGCAACAGGAGCTTGCCTTGCAGTTGTAATAGCTTTGCCTGTATTTGGGTCAATACCTATCAGGTCTAACCCAGCAGTAGGAGCTTGTGTATATGGTTGGGTAGCTCGTTGTTCAGTAAACAGCACATTAGTAGTACCTTCACGTATTGGAAGAGACATGTGTGTGTCACTATCTTGAGTACCAACTATACTACCTAACATCCTGACATATTCTTCTTTTTCATTCTCAGGCATTCTCTCAAGGTTAGGACCATATAGCTTAACTAAGTCTGTATATTTAGGAAGTTTACCAGGCTCCTCCTTTCCACCTACTGTAGCTATCTTACCACCGTCAGCAAGATGTTGCATAATACCACTAGCCTGTATTGGACCTCCTAACTCATGTTTCCACTTAGCTGCATTACGTGCAAAGTTAGCCTTCTTCACCATAGCTGAAGAATATCTATCCTTATTAGCAAGTACATGCCTTGCAAAAGCCTGCACACCCATGCCAGCTCTTTTTGCTGCAGCAGTGAATGTACCTCTACGTGAAGGCTTAATATAAATACCAGTTTTACCCCAGGGTATATATCCATGCTTGATAGCATCTTCTTCTGTATCAAACTCAGCCAGGTCTCCACCAAGAGCCATAATAGGATTATACACAGGAGCTGCCTGTGTTTGTATTCTCTTGTCAATCATAGACATTCTATTTTGAATTTCTTGATTCTTAGCTTGTTCTTCAGTAATTGCTCTATTTGTAGAACCCTGTACATCTGCAGTTATACCACCAAGTCCACCACTAATAAGGGTAGGAGCAATAAGCTGCCCTCCAGGTACAAACATTGCAGCTACACCACCAAGAGTGGCTAATCCACCAAGTATGCCTGCTTTATGGTCCTTAAACCACCCACCCAGGTCATATTGTTCAGGCATAGCACCCTGCATTTGAGTAGCTGCTATATCTTCTTGAGAAGGCTGCTGCATGGCCTGATTAGCTGTATTACCTTGATAATCATTAACAAGGGTAGTATTACCTTTAACTGTTTCTTGTATCAGGGCAAGCTCATCAAGTTGTTTCTGCATAGCTGCAGAGTCAATAGCATTAAATCTTTCCTGGTTCTTACCAAGTCTGAGCTTATATTTACTCTTTATGTTATTAGCAATATCTGCAAAGCTCTTACTAGTACCGGGCATTTTGAGCTTATCAGAGAATACATAGGTAGAGCCATCAGGTTTCTTATACCCTACTTCAGGTTGTTCAACCTGTGCAGCCACGGAATTATTTGTTACAGCGGCGGGATTACCATATGAATCAACAGGTATTCCTCCATCAGGACCATCATGTGTCTGACCTTTATATTGAATAAGTTTTGGAGTAGCCATAATATGAAAGTTTTGTCAAAATTAATAAAATTTTTCCTTATTGTCTTCTTAATGTTACTAATGATTGTATATCATTACACTTAATAGACCATCCAACATCTGGAGGGGTAAATTCAAGATGCATCCTGCCATAGCTATCTTTAATGCTTGGAGAGTCTGTAGTTGCATCTCTGAACATATTAAATCTCCATAGTTTAAATCTCTTGATAATGTTGTTCTCAGGCACAAATGTTATTGTACCTGTATTCTGATAGGAGTTAGTCACATTCATAGTAGTCCATGTCATATTATGATAGGGAACAGAGCTGTCATTAAGTACTTCAGTAGAGAACTCTGTGACATCCATCCTAAATGAGTTAGTATTAGCAGGACATAGTATTATGTCAAGTGTTGCAGGTCTGATATAATCATAGAAACTATGATAGCTGCCTGTATTCCAGGATATCAACCCAATCTGCTCATCAGGAGCACCAGAACGCCCATTACACATATTATACTGAATTGTAGAGAGCAATCTTTCCTGATGTTGTATAAACAAGGTACTTGTGTACATAGTTAAGAATCCTGAGAAAGCCTTTATATACTCAGAGAATACTAAAGATTTTGCAGTAGTTGGAGTAATTACATTATTATCGAATATATACACTTCCTTAAGCTTCTTGTCATATGCTAACATAGTATAATCTGGATTTATACTTTCAAACCAGCTCTGCATACCCAGAGATTTAGACAGTGATAATACTCCTGTATCTCCAGCAAGTGTTAATAACTCTTTTGTTCTTTTATCTATCCAGTATATAGCATTATCTGTAGCTATTGCCTGATAAGGATGCTTGCATCCATACTCTGTAGTTATATAGTTTATCCATTGTAATGGCTGTGCAACACCTATTGTTACAGACCCAAATGTTGAATCTTGAGATACCATTTGCCTATCATCAACAGCACCTGTAGCTACAGCACTAGTCTGAAAGATTATTAATCTTCCCTTGAATATTAGCATAGCATTAATAGCACCATACATAGAATCAAGGTCCTTGTAATTACCTGGTCTAAAGTTACACCATGAATCCTTTAGTTCTCCTGCAACCTTCTTAAGTGAGAACTTAATCCTTGAATCATATCTATAGCTCTTACTAATATCTCGCTGTGGGAAGAAATAAGGGTAAGAAGGCATCTGAGAGAATACTGTATTATATACATAGTAATCTCTATTCTGTGTGTAGATTAAATCACCACCAGCATCCTGAGCTCCTGCTTTTTCTTTCACTGCATAAGCAAGTGGGTCTGTTGACCTTGTAAATATATCTCCTGAGGTAAGAGCCAGATTTATTCTGCTATATGTAGGAAATAGATGAACATACATGATTCTATTGCTTACAGATAGACTAGTATCATATGAACCATTCAGATAGTCAAACATACCAGCAAAAGTATCTCCATATATAGTTATAAATCCAGACTGTGTATAAGCACTTGTAGTGTTATACTGCGGAGCTGGGTCTGATATACCCCAGAAAGCAAGGTTTATAGCAATGCCTGTGAAAGGTACAGGAGTATATATATTAAACTGACGTGCTGTATAAGAGTTACCACCATATTGATTAGTCAGTGGCCTTCTGTAAGAGCAAAATAAAACATTTGTATAGTCATTAATAGCATTACATAATGTTCTAAGAGCACTATCATCAGCTGATGATAAAGCAGCAGCTATACCACTGCCTGCAAGAGTTCTCGCAGAACCTGTATCCATTACACCAAGATTAGTAATACCACTACCTACATTATATGATGTATAATCACCAGACTCAGGTTGAGTCATAAAGGTAAGTGCAGTAGGAGTTATATCAATACGATAAGATTGATTAAGTATACTTGTAGCACCATTTCGTATTAAGTAACCACGTAGTGTAGAATCATAAGTGATTGTATAGTACTGATGTCCACTAAAATATGATTTAAATCTGAAGAAGTCTCCATTAGCTGGAGTGAATGTTCCATACACTATCTCTGGAGCAACAAACTTAACAATAGATGTACTTACATTGGTAGGCATTGTAATCATAGGTTCATACTGCACTTTATTAGCTGCACCTGGTATATCATTTCTTATCAGTGTAGGATACATAGCACCCATAGCAAGTATAGTAGAATTCTGTATATCTCTCTTTACCATAACAACCTGTGCTGCAGAACCTCCTAGTGGTAAGTTTCTGAGAAATACACCCATAGATACTACCTTAGCATAGATAATACCATTACTTACTGTAAATAGTGGACCTATTTGTGATTCTTCGGGTATTCTTATATCACAAATCCACTTGACAGGAGATGGTCTATTATTGCTGTATATTACCAGTCCAAGCCTGTATATCTCTCCTGGTTGAAATGACCTGTAAGACTGCCAGAGTGGATTAGCATAGCTTTGCCTAAATGATGTATCTGAATCTACAGGAGATATCACCTTAGATGTGCTATCGTAATTACCTATGGGTTTGGAGTTAACATCTATACTAATTTTAATGTTAGGCCCTTCAGCTCCAAAGGTAGTGCCATCCATTTGAAACTGAGACCATGTAGCATCTATACTATCTCTGGTAATATTGTTAAATGTGTTTACACAATCAAAGTTTGCAGGTATTTGTGATAGAGATGTGTAGGTAGCATATAGGGTATAATTTGTATGGCTTCTATCAAATGGAGTGCCTGTAGAGTTTTTATAGTGATAATAAGAACCACCTACATGTCCTGTAATTAATTCATTTCCATCAGAACTCCATAAGTACAGATATTGAAGATGGTCAAAACTATACGCTCTTGCATCAAAATTAAACGATGGTTCAGATTCATTAGTTATGTTAGCAGCAAAAAGAATGTTATCTTTTACTTTCAAAGTACCACAAGTAAATGAAGAGTCTGCTAATATCATAAATTCTTCAGTACTATATGTACCGAAGCTCTGCCCTATATCTCTAAATGTAAGTGTCAAATAACTATTAGGTGATATAGCTCTATCTTCAACTATACGAATAGTAGGGGTCTCTTCTTGCCTTTCATATTGGATAGCTACAAGTTCAATCCTGTTGAATTGCATACTATATAGATACACTTTGACTACTGTGCCTTTGGCTGTGTATGTATCTACATCTGAGCCTGTATAGTAGCTCTCTGTATTAGTATCAGGACTTGCTGTGATATGTACAATATTTCCTACGGGAGAAAATGCAGTTTGCTGGCCATGTTCTACATACAATCTATATGCATACTGTATCATACAGGTCTTAAGATTACCTGTAGTTATGCCTGTTATATAAGGGGGTTTCATAGGAGCAGCAGGTAAGATATTAAAATCATCAGGCACTTTTCCTGAGTTATCCGCTACTACATTAATCATCCTCAACGGATTACTCCCATCAGACCAATATATCTTCTGTATATTCTCAGATTCATACACTCCAACAGCACTAACATATCCACTACCTCCCAATAGGTCAGAACTAGAATATATAGTAGTGAAATGATAATTGGACATATCTACTTTGACTATATATCCAATATCATTACTTTCATAAAATAAGTACAGGTTATCACGTATAGAACAATAGCCAAATAGCTGACCATAGAAGGATGTGACAATCTGATTACCTTTAGCAGAAACAAGTGATATTGTACCTCCTTCTTTATCAGTTAACACACGAAGATTTAAAGCATCAAAATACTTATCATTTGGAAACTTGTTAAATGACAAGTCTTTAGTCATTCCGCCACTGAAAGTATTAACAACAGGAGTACTCATATTAGATACGTCTTAATAACTGCGGGTCACCCATATACTTAAATGAACCTCTATGTTCTGTATTAGTATTAATTAGTCTGTAAGACCTGTTCTTCAGAGCTTCCATCTTATCAATAGAAGGCATAAGTCCCTTAGTCCTTGCAGCACCTATAGAGAAAGCATATTGCTGTTTAATTAGCATATATTTCCTCTCTGAAATTTCATCTCTTAGCATAGCCCTGAATGCCATCCTCTCACCTATATAGTCTGTAACAGCACGTATATACTGGGGGTCTTCAGGTACAAGAGGCAGCCCATTTGCATCGGCAGGAAATGCCTTATATTGCATCTCTATCTTGCCTTCTTTAAATCCTGTGTATATATAATCTCCAGTTATCTTGTAAGAGTTAGTTTCGTTGGATGATGCATTTACAAGGTTAACAAGTACTACATCATCCTCAACACCATTCTCATCTTTGTGTATACCAAGACGTTCTGAATATACAACAGTTCCAGCAGACTCATTAGCATCAAGTAAGTTAGCTGTATTGGTCATATATACAAGAGGCTCTTTAGAATAGTAATCCCTGACTGCTCCCTCTCCTGCAAGTTCATAAAAGTTAGCAGGCAATACTCCCCTGTAGTTTTCTATCTCAACAATAGCAGCATCATCATATAAACTGTCAGGTAGTCCAATCAACCCGACAATAGTCCATACCCACTCAACTACATCCTGTATTTGTGGTTGAAACCCAAAGTCTCTTGATACATTCTCAAGTATTCTACTTACTTCTACATACTTACCATTTAACATACTCTTTATTTTTTAGTACTCTTCTCCAGAGCATTAACAATAGGACTATTAAATACAGATTTCATACTATCTATATTTATCTCTTCAATAGATTTAAGCCCATCAATCTTACTTGACGGGTCTTCCTTTGAGAAAAACTTCTTGGTATTGCTACGCATCTTCTTATCATCCCACTCTGAGACAGTAACAAGATAACCATTCTCTATATTTTCAATGGTTATATCAGCAGACTTATCTCCTTTTCTTACTGAGTATGACACTCTAGTATCTTCACTTGACACTTGTTTTACTTTACCTGATTTCATAATATTTAAGCATTACAGATGGTTTAGACTTTATTATTTTAGCTAAATTCCTTTTGTGCCTTCTCATAGGTAAGAATGAGTATGCTAGTTTATTTCTAAGAAAAGCATGACCCTTTACCCATCTTATAGCACATACATAACTGTCAGTATGTTCATTAAGCAAATATACAACTTTTTTGTGTTTTATCTTCTTAATCTCTTCCAAACTTTTGCCAGGATATTGCTTACCCCATAATTCCCAGGTTTTCTTCCAATCTACCAGTAGCCTCTCCTTCATCACATTGCCCTGGTCATCAAGTTTAATATTAAACTTATTCTTAGTTACGCATATCATACCCATACCTGCTGGTATGTGAAATATGCCCCCTTCATGAAGTATATAATCCATCTTCTTTGCAAAGAAATCAAATAGTATTTTACCATACAAGGACGCTGATACAGGATTGTTAGTTACCTCCTTGTAATACTTATACAGGTCTTTAATCTTTATCTCGGGAGCATAGTTAAACTTAGGCATAACTACTGTTGTTTAATAGTTCTTGTACCAGCATCACTAAGGTCATTGGATGCGTTAGCTGTCTTATCTTCAAATTGAGCATAGGTAGCTTTGAACTCTTTAGACATGAGTATAGTATAAATGTCATCTACCATAGCTTGACTGATGGGATAATCATCATCATCTGTGTAAGTAGGGTCAGCAATCAGAGCAGCTTCTACAGGATTCTGAAATACTCCACGTACCTCTATTGCTGTGATTGAGCCAAGGTTAGAAGGATTACCTGACTTTAGATATACTCTTCTATCTAAGTAGGTAGCATACACAAATTGCCTGTTGAAAGCTCCATAACCTGTAGTAAGCCACTGTCCATAAGGTAATATAAGATATCCAAGTGAGCCTCTTTCTGGCCCTATCCTTGTAAATACACCAGCAGTACCTTGCTTCTCTATAACCTGTGGTATATTGCGCACTGTCCTGTAGAGATAAATATCAGGGTCTATAGTACCAAGAGTAAGCCCAGCAAAGCTCACCTGACTACTATTTACTCTTTCCAGAGTAGATGGTATTGACTGTACAAATACCTCATCTATCTGAAACATACCAAGCTTATCAACTTTTTGTTTGATAAGCTTAGCTCTTACTTCCTGCACCCAGTATTTAACAAGTCTTATGTCCGGAGAGTCTGTATCTTTAAACTTGGCTCTATATAACTCCCTGAATCCATATGCTATTTCATTGAGTGAAATGTTAGTCTTCATAGTATTGATATTACAAGTAACACAAATAATCCTGCTGAAGTGAGCTTATATATTGTAGCCTTAGACTTATATTGCTTTACTTGCATAAGGCTGTCTCTTATTAATGTATTAATTGCGACATTCAGGGTGTCAACTTGATTTGATAGTTCTATATTCTTTGCAGCAGTAAGAGCCTGTAACCTTGTGCAATCATTAAGCAGACTATCATATAGTATAACCTGCTGATTTAGTAATACTTCTCTCTGCAGGCAATAATCCTTACGATGTAAATCTGCATTTATCTGCACAATAGTCTGCCCGTCAAAGCAATACCATACATGGTTATTTACCTTAATGATTGTATCTCTCTGTGATTTGCCTGAAAGCGGTACTATCATCAAGGCTAAGATTAATAGTATCCTGTACATATTGATGCTTTTTTAATGTGGTTAATTCTCTCTTTAAACTGACTAACTCGATAGTTTTACTTTGTAACTTCTTGTACATGAGCAACATCTGCCCATCATAGAGTGTGATAGTGTCCAGGGCTCTTTCAAGTTTTTGCTTGGTGACAGCATGAGCTTTTTTCTCAAGACAAGTTTCATGCATACTATCACCAAGCAAAGCTACTAATGCCAGTATTAGCAGGAAGGATACTATGTCATAAGTTTTTATCATAGTTCAAGTATTAGTTGTAGTTTATCTTTAAGTTCTCTAGCACTGTCCTCTGATATACTACTACTTGTGTAATAGTCTATTAGAGCATCAATCATCTGCATAGTACATACAAAGTTTAACTTTGTAGCTGTAACGTCGTGCAGATATGACGCAAATGACAACATAGTAGCTGTCTTACTCGCAAAGGTAGGTACTTCAGTAGCTATCATAGTATACATAGTACTATCTGCTGCTACTGTAGTTGTAACTTTATCTCTGTCAATATTAGGAAAGTAACTTAGTAAATCCATAATTAATAATTTTTAGATTCTAAGTATGTATTGATATACCTTAATACATTCTGTTGCTCTACAGGATTAGGCAATGCTCCGGTATAAGCAAGTGCTTGTTGCGAGTAAAGCATGGCCTTCCACAAATAGTAAATAACCATTTTCTCAGCAGCTTCATTTATATCATAAGGACTTACCTTATGAATTACTTTATCATAAAGTGTAGGTAACTCAGTAGCAAGGGAGTTAATCTTATTGGCTATTGTTGGAATAACATACACCATCCCACCAGTCATATAAGTAGAATAAGAGAACTTTATGTAATATACACCTTGTGAAAGAGTAGTCCATGTAGAGTTAATAGCTGATGCTAAAATCTGATAGTTTGTAAGTGTATTATTTGCTACCTGGGTAGTCACATCTATTGTAGGGCTTGTTACATGCGTACCATCAAGTAAATATACGTCAATAACTATAGATACAGCGCCACTAAGGTTATTTCTTGCAGGTAGTGGTGAAGTACCCCAAGCACTCAAATCTGTAAAAGATATTGCGGTTAATCCTGTGTTTTCCTGAGCTGAAAATTGTAATACTGCCATAATGATTGAATTTAATAAATTTCAAAATGTGGTAAATCAACAAGTCTCTCATCCTTTGTCTTACTATTAATATTCCAATCACCTCCCCACCTGATGTTAGACTTGATAACTCCTTCTTTCTTTAATACTCTATATAGCTCCATTACCTTACCTGCAAAGTATGCAAATGATAGGTCATCAGTCCAGTCAATAGGGTAAGGAGCCACATCAATAGCTCTGGAAGGATAGTAGTTATGATTGCTGAGCTTTGTCTTGCCATCACAATATGTTACAATCTTACTCTTATCATCTACTACCCACACACCATTAACAAGCTTTCTCCCATACTTGAATAGTTGAAATTGTTCTTCTACAGGTCTATGACCATACACTATGGTAAAGTCATAATACTGTATTACTGTGTTAAATAGTGCCTGCAAGTCCTCGTGACATTGAGCAAGCTTTTGCTTTGATGCAGAACTTAGTACTGGCATAATAGTATAGTTTGTGAGTTAAACATCTGTACAACAAGCATAACGTGAGAGAAATTCCCTACTACTCTTATCCAGAATATGTACATTGGATGTATTCTAAGCCTCTCTGTCAGACTATTCTCAAACTTGTCAAATGCTGATGTATTTCCAGAGTAATAGATAGATGTTATAGTACTTCCCGGCATAAGCATCCTTGTTATGTTATATACAGGATTAAAGAGAGAGAAATGTATTAGCACATAAAATAGAAGCCACCAGATGAGATTATGATACTTTAGAGCATCTATCCCAAGTGATGGCATTAGAGTAGCAAATACAAGTAATCCTATGCAGATAGCTATAAGTAAATGTCCTGTAGCAGACAGCTTATATCTTGTATCTGTACTAATTGCAAACTTAGCACCGTCTTTAAGTGCATCTCCTGAAGCTTTAAGTATTACACTTGCCAGGAATATTAAATACAGCCATAACATTTTACTCTTTTTTATTTCTGGTTATAATTACAACCTCACTTATAACAGATACTGTGATTCCTATCAAAGCAACCCAGTTAAGTATCTGACATAACCACCCCATATGTAAGGGTTTGAACATCTGCGCTGCGCTACCAAGTACAAAAGCTAATATAAAAATCTTAGTTAGCCTTCTTATCTTTACTCTTTTTATTGTTAGTCTGCTCATCTTCAGATTCTCCCATTAAGAATTTGTAGAGGTTAGGTTTAATACCTATGACCTCACAAATATACAAATAAATCTGAGCAGACATCACAGAAATTATGCCACCCAATGCTGAATAGATGAGCATAAATCCTAAGGCTAAAATACCATCTTCAATAGTACCAGCATTACTTGTTACAGGCATTACTCCAATACCAGCAAGTTGCTGATAACCATCGGATTTTATGATTAGCTCAAATACTCCTGCATTAACATAATTTACAGCAGCAATGATAAATCCAACCAAGAATATAGCCCATTTAATAATAACTCTATGTTTCATAACACACTCCTCCTAACTTTATTTCATTTTCATATTTACCTTAGTGCTATCAATCCTGTTCTTCCTGATTATTGCCCTCTCCCACCTATCAAGCTCAGATTGCACATTACAATTATTAGTATTTGACTTATCAGCAATACGTTCAAGTTCAGTCTTAACCTCAAGTAGAACTTCAGTTTGTGCTATTGTAATTGCATTATCTACATAGTTCACTACAGAGGTTAAATGTGATACTTTGTAAAGTGTTACACTAGTATATAGATTATCAAGTTGCTTACTTATTATCTCTACCTTAGACTTCAACTCTTCAATATCCTTTGTGTTGTATCTTACTCTAAATAACAATGGCACTGAAATATACACCACAAGTGGTGTTATCAATGTCAATGTTACCAGAGTATTCTTACTTCTTGTCTTAAGCCAATCAATGATAATCTTAACAACATCTTTCATTGTATCACCCTACTCCATAGTTTGTTCCACCATTGCTTAATTGCATCAAACAAATAACTAACTCCTAACTTCCATATCACCATGCCAACAACTATAGCATAGAACAACTTTCTTATATTGTCAGCATCTCTATAGCCTTCTAATAATGCAAATATAATAGCAAGTAAAATACCAGACACAAATACTCTAATACTTGTAGGCACTTTCTGAAGCCAATTTAACCATTGACATAGTTCAGGATGATTGATAGCTTCATTAAATAAAAACATAATAACAATGAACAATACAAGAAATTTTGTATTTACAGAGTGCAATATATCTATTGCTCCCAATCTTAGTGCTTCTAAAAACGACTGTTCCATAACTTACTGTTCTATTATATCATACACTTCACTATCAATATGGTCAGCTGGTGACATAGCATTAGGTGCTTTAAATGTACCAGGATGTGCTTCATTTATTGCAATTGCAAGAAGCTCAGAACAATATATTGACTTCTCATTTCTCCTTTTGAAAAGGTTCAGTTTAAGCCAAATCCTGATTATCCATGTAGGCAAATTTTCATATTGATACCTTACACCTGCCAGACTGGCACACTTCCAGCTCATACGCTTAATCTGCTCTTCAGTAAACCCCCTCTTATCTCTTAAGATAACCCAGTTTGTACTATGGGCATATTCAGTATAAGCAAAGGGTCTTAATCTTACTCCCCAGGCAAGAGCCTCAGCAACCCACTTCTCTCCCCACATATTGATGATTACAGCATTATGACTGTAATCCTTAACTCCTGGTTTGTATTGCTTCATAAAGTACCTGATGGCCCTACTAAGCCATGCTTTACCCCTTACTGCTATGCCATCACCAAACTGAATATTGTCTATATTCATGATAGTAATGTTTAATTAGTTATAGATAAAAATAGGAGAAGCCCATGAGGGCTTCCCCTATTAACTTAGATTAGGAAATTCCAAAGACAGTCTTAATGTCAGCACCAGATTCACCCGAATCAAACAGTCCACTATCAACTGCTATCATCACTCTAAACCCGCTCTTTACGTTAATTCCAGCACCCTGTGCTACAAAGCCTGGAGTAGTCACATCAAAAGCAAAGGTATTGTAAAGTCCATTAGTAGCATTGATTGTAGCCAGGTTGGGATATTTGGTGGGTGGCATTGAGCTGTTGACAATATATCCATCCATGAAGGAAGAATATACTTCAGCCTGAGCAACCTGATGATATGTTCCAATACCAGCAAATCCCTTCTGAGCATTGTATGAAGCAGCATAAATACCAGGGCCATTCAGGGTAGCTACAAAATTAACTACATCAGGCTCATCAGTGACAGGATTAAAGATAGGCTTGGGCAAACCTGATACTTTAATACCCCAGTTGGCTGAACCATTCACACTCACAGTGCCAGCACAGTAAGATTCAGTTGTACCAACAGTTACATAGCAGGTCTCTCCTTCCCAGGGCAAGTCAAGTTCAAAGGTTGCAGCTGAAGAAGTAGTACCATTAATGATGGCTTTGGTAGCTTTAGACTCACCTGAAGCAATACTTACTGCAATTGCTGTGAAAGTAGAATCATCTGCAGTGTAAATAACTGAAGGAACTACAGCAAATACATTAGGTTTCAGGGTGATAGTCACAGTACTTGTTGAAGAACTTGCAGATGCATACTTACTACCTGCATTAATAGCAGCAGCAATAGCTGTAGCATTCTGCGTGGCATCTCCAGCATCTGCCACATTAATGGTTTCATCATTAATGAAAATAAGATGACGTCCAGCACCTGAACCCAGAGCATTTGCAGTGAAGGTAAATGACCTTCCATTATATGAAGGAATGGTCAATATAGCTGCATCACTCACACTGGCAGTAGCAGCTACAGCACCAGATGAATTAACATTGAATACACCCACAGTAGTAGAACCTTTGGTGAGCTTGACAAGCTTAATACCGGAGATAGCACTAATAGTATTGGCACCACCAGCACCATCAACTGTACGACCCAGAGCAATTTGAGGATAGAGCACTCCTTTCTTCAAAATGCTATTACCTGAATCTACAATGTTCTTAACCACTGTTGCCTGAGTGTCAACAGAAGAGTTTGCATAGTACAGAATATCCTTAATGACAGGCATTGTACCATACACCCCACGTGTGCTATTCAGCCAGATGCGCAGGACATAATTTCCTGTAACAATCGAGCCAATACCCACATTGAGAGAACCACCGTTGTGCCCTATAAGAGTTACCTGTGGTAGAGCAGCCTGCCCTGCCTGGTATGTAATAGTGGCTTGAGAAGGTTTGAAGAAGGGAGAGAAATGCAGGACACCATTTACATTAGCTGCAACTCTTACCAGAGTATCAGCGCTAATTATACTGGATGTTTTAACACTTCCTGACTCATCTACAATAGCTACTTTCCCACTATTATTGACACCCTTAAGGTCATCAAGCGTAGTTCCTGTAAAATCAGAGTTAGCTACAAACACATAAGTAGCATTTTTTTCGTTAATTGCCATTGTTGTAATTATTTGAGTTAAACATAGGTTTAATTATAGTGCAAATATACTAAAGTTAAGTAGTAAAACAATGCACCTTTGCTTTACTACTGAGTATCTTGTTCTTCAATATTTTGTATCTGATAACCAAGTTGTTCTTGCATATAAGCATAAGCTAACTTAGCAGCTTTCTTAACAATCCTTCTATGTACTATAGGGTCCAGCTTACAATCCAACGATGTGGTTGTATATAAAGATAATTGCTTACCGTCTATATACATAGATGATGTATAGTCAGAAGAAGCTACAATGATTGGGTCAGGCTTGCTCAGATAATCCATATAATAAGCAGACAGAGTAAATCCATTAGTGATTATAATCCTTTTCATTGGATATCCTGGTACAGTCAAGTTCTCTCCGCCAGGATATTCTAATCTCCAGAATAACTCTTTACTTGGCTTTCTGAATGGATTATCCTTATTAGCCATGTAGAAATCATACTGAATAGGTTCTACCTGTATGTTAACATAAGTAATGCCAGATGATGTAGCTTCTGCTCTTTCATTAAGTGTGATAAGATGATTTGTTATTAGGGGAGTATTTAACGCTGCAATGATAGATACCTGATAAGCATTAGGATATTCACCAAAAGTGGCTATACGTGTAACTGCTGATGTTGTAGCAGTTCCATCAGTGGAATATCCTGCATTAGATACTTTCAAGCTATGCAGCAAGTTAGCTATACTCCTTCTGTTATCTTCATCTCTATCTATGCCTTCTGTGCATATCTCAAGTACCACATCTTCCTGTGCCTGAGTTAGCAAAGTAGACCACTCTCTGTTGGTATATCCACGAGCATCAGCTGAAGCTAAGGCTTCATAGATAACCTTAGCTTCATACATCATCTGGGATGCAGTCATTCCTGCCATTATTCATTCTTTTTAGTAGTTGTAGTATGTGCCTTCTTATTGCCTAAAGCCATATCTACCTGTGCTTTAATCTTCAGATATATATCATCTGTCGTATCTTCCAGCTGCTTCATATAAGGAACAAACTCAGCAAGAGTATACTTAACACCCATACCTGGAATAGAGTATGAGTTAACACCATACTTCTGAATAGCACCAATCCTTACAGCCCTGGCAATAAAGAGCTTCATATCATAATTAGTGTCACGAATAGTATCAAGAATACCTGCTCTATCATTATCAATAGCATCTTTAATCTGAGCATTGAGCCATTCCAGAGTGGCATCTTCAGGTACCATACGTGCACTGTGTTTATTGAGCAAGTAAGCACTCAGGAAGTCAGCACATTTCCTCTGACTGTCCTTAATAGAACCATAGAAGGTATATATCTCTACAAGAGCATCAGCTTCAGAAACCTGCCTTTTACTCTTATAACCTTCTTCTACAAGAATAAACCTGACAAAAGGATTAGCCTCAGCATCTTCTTCACTTAGAGCAACCTCCTCTCCTGCCCATAGCTTGAGTACTTTATATTTCAAGTTATCAATAGGAACACTTAAATCAAACTTCACACCATTCTCCATAAAACCTGCATCTTTAACAATGCTAACTTTAAAGTCTTTCCAGAACTTACTATTTGAACTGAAGACATTCAAGTCAGCATTCATAGCTTCTTCAAAGAACTTTCTTTCTTCATCTGAGGAAAAGGGATTTTTCAGAACACCCGTATTGACATCTATAGGTAGGCAAAAGTGCTTCACTGCACCATCCCACATGAAATATCCCACGTGGTTTTTGTCACGTACCATCTTGCCAGGTCGAGGTAAGGGCTTAAGATATACAATCTTATCTTCAAGATACCCTTTCTTGATAGCTTCTTCTTTTGTCATAAATGTATTTTTAGTGTTACACATATCAGTTTAGTTTGGGGAGGTAGGTGCGACCTACCTTAAGTCTCATAGACATCCCCAATAAAGATTACCTGAGAATTGCAGGAATCATACGTCCTGTCTTCAGAGGATTACGAAGCATAATTCCACCAATAAACATCTTGTACACTGAATACCCATCTTTAGGTGAAGCCATCATCCTGGGTTCAGTCAGATTGTTATACGGTGAGAAGGGGTCTCTCAAGCCAGGAATATAACCAAAGAACTCTTCATTATCTTTGACAAGCACTCTCTGAGCGTTGGGTTTACCATCGGTAGTTCCAAAGTCAAAGATATCAAAGATATAGGAAGAAGCAAGCCCTCCAAGAGGATGCATAATCTTGTTACGTACAGGGTCATCCTTGGTTGGGTCAATCATAACTTCAAACCTGATGCCATTGACAGACACATATTCAAGGAACTGACCTTCATCCAGGGTTACACGCCCATTAGCTACAATAATGTTATGGTCGCTCTTCAACCAGGTAAGACCAGATGCTTTATCAGCAGCTTTCTTATGGAACAGGTAAGCACCACGTTCACCAGTTGAAAGGACAAATCTACGACTATCTTCACGGAACTTACCAGTGGTAATATCCATTGCAAAGTCAGTCAGGCCATCAAGGCTAAAGTCATTGTAATAGAGAACATTAGAGCCATCCATCTGTTCATACAGTCCAAAGCCAGCACGAATGGTATTTCCTGTTTCTCCCTTATTACCATAGCCACTGTTGTCCATGAGCTTGTTAGATTTTCCATACAGGAGCAGACGAGCTTTATCACGCCTGAACTGCACCATAAAGTCCCAGCCAAGCTTATCAATCCAGCGGGTTTGTACTTTACCAGTGTCATCAACAAAGGCAAATGCAAGGGGTGCATTCTTACCGGCAGTAATCATATTACCCGGAACATCATAGTTCTTGCGGATAGCAGACACAGTATTTTCCAGGATGTAAGGAGCTGCATGGTGCACTGAGTTACCACGAACAGAGAGCTCTTGCTCGACAAGACCATATTCTTCACTCCATCTGGTTCCAACAGCAAGGTCAGAATAAGGAACAAACAGCGTGTCATCACCTGTCACAAGCTCAACAGTATACCTATACAGGCTACCATCAAGCACAGGTTCATCAACAACACGCAGAGAGAAAGCATCAGGACGCTCACCAACAATTACTGAGGTTACATCAAAATACTTTTCTCCAAACCACATATAGAACCTTGAGCGGTTCAATCCAGCACGGTCAGTTGAAGCAACCTGGTTACCAGTGGGGGTAAGAGCAGCTTTGACAAGGGGAATATTTCTTTCTTCAGTGCCTTGAATCCTCCACCTGAAAGGAGCATCTTCATTGATATAGAACACAGGAAGCTTTTCTATCAGGCTGACAAAGTTATCAGCACCATAGTTAACTTCATACAAGCGTTCAATCACATTGTTAATGAACTGAGGTTCACGCATACCCAACCAGCCAAGGTGAGCTTCCCTAGTAAGCCCACTCCAATATTTGGGTTCTACAATTTGTAATTTACTAACATTCATTTTAGTTACGTATTAAAAAGGTTAAACCAATAGAGTTATGAAAAGACTTTCTTCATACTTTCAAGATAGTCTCTTCCATCAATATCCTCACCCCTCTTTGTAGCACTACTACCAAGGGATGAAGTATATGATTTTCTTTTAAGGTGTTCTTCAAGTTCATCTACCACCTTTGATTTCTTTACATCAGCTACTTTATTCCATTTACCATCGAATGCTCCTGTAGCAACCATATAGGCAAGAATAGCATCAAACTTCTGGGGATTCTCAGCGCGCTTAGCCCATATGCCATTCAAAGCTCTACCTTGAGCATCTGTAGTATGAGGTTTAAGAATAAGCTCTTCCATCTTTTGCCTGGTCTGCTTATTAATTCTCTGTCCTGGAATAATCTCATCTATTTCACCAACAGTTTTCTTAACAGACTCAACATATTGCTGTATAGACTGTTTATAAGCTTCTTCTCTTTGCTTTGCAGCAATGATAGCCTCTTCTTCTTTTTTCTTAGCAATAGCCTTAAGTTCTTCAAGAGCATTAGTAGCTTCCTCAACATCTTCAGATAGAGCAATATGATTGTCAACAATCTTCTTGATTTTAGCATCAGAAGCTCCTACCATAGTATTTTTATAGTAAGCAGTAAGGATGCTTCTTCGCAAGTCTTCCTTATCATCACCTTTAAGGTCTTCAGGAGTTATACTGGTTATCTGAGAAGTAAGCTTAACAATATCAGCAGCTTCTTCATGGGGAACTCCTCCTTCTGTAAGCTCAACAAATTTATTGAATTGCTCATTGTAATGTTCAAGAAGCTGAGCTCTGTTAATATCAAGCTCATGTGCTATAACATAAGATACAGCAGCAGCCTCACCTTCTTCTTCAGCAATCTTTTTAATAGTTTCTTCATCAACCTCAGAGATAACTCCCTGTTCATATTGATACTTAGCGAAGGTAAGAGCAAAAGGCTCATCACCTGTATCTACTTTCTTAGTATCTTTAGATTTATCTGCTTTATCATCTAAAGTATCATCTACTTTAGGTGCAGCAGCTTTTTTGTCCTCAGGCTTAGTAGGTTCTTCTTCCTTATCACCAAGCATGTTAGCAAGAACCTTGTTTACATCAATATCTTCAGGAGCATCTTTATTAGCATCTTTAGCTGCTTTAGCTACCTGAGCGTGGTCATCATCAACAGTCTTACTACTATCAACTGTTACACTATCATCAGCCATGAGGGCTGAGAAGTCAATACCTAAAGTATCGGCATTTTTGTCTTTGGTATCTGCCATAACTATACGTTTATTTTGTGACAAATTTACTACAATATATCAAATAAACCAAATGTTACTTAAGTGCTTTGAGTTTTGAAATTAAGTCTATCATACTGATAGGTATCTTCTTCTCTTTATCAAGAGCATCAATTCCATCCATTACAACCTTAAGTTCTGCATCACTAATCTCTACTGCTTTTTCAGCATCTCCTTTCTCAGGATTCCACCGAATAGAATCTTTCTCAACCCTTAGCTCAAACTCTTTAATCTCTTCTGAGCTAAAGTCTAACCTACTTAACAGGTTCTTTACAAGCATCATGGTAATGATATCCCCCTGCTTAGGAAGGAGTTCTATCATAGTAAGCCTGTCTTTTAGATTTAAATTTACTGTCATAAGTGTATGATTATTAATTAGACATATAATAGGCACCAAATATACAAACTTTTCATGTATTAAGAATAAAGTCGTTTATTAATTGTTCCATCCAAATCAGCCTTCTGCAAACCATAAGCAATAATATCCAAAAAGGGTACTCCTTGCTGGACCATAGTATAAAAGAAGTCATACTCATTCACTGGCTCACCAGTAGTAGGGTTGATTATGGTTGTAAGCTTATCAATATACGTATATATCCACTTATCTAATTCTGGATGCCCTTCATGCTTAACAAGAAAGTCAATCCTAAAATAATTGTTAGAGGCACTTATATCGCCACACCAATAAGCAGTTCTTACCATACTACCTATTGGGCATTCACTTTGTAGAACATATGTGATGAATGAATTCTGCGGAACATCTGTACTTTTTTCTGGAGTTAACAGAGTAGCTGATTTGTTATTTACTCTAACAAGTCCAAAAAATTTACATGCCTCTTGTTCATTACTAAAATCTAACCACCCTTCTAAGTTTCCATATACAGCATATTCAGCAGTGAGTAGTACAGCTTTTCTTCCAGTAAATATGTCATAATACTGGCCGTCTTGATTCCTTATAACCTTTGCTTTCATAATTGTAATTTTTTAGTTAACCACTGTCCATCCCTTACTTGTTGCAATACTTGTATTGCAAGAACCAGCTCCCAGTGCCCCAGTTATCTTAATAGTCTTTCCACTTATTGTAGGTAAGTCGCCAAACAGGTCATTCAGCGCAGTGGCACTCATCTTGGTGTAGCTTACATCTACTTGCGGTGATGCTCCGCCAAATCCTGAACTTGCAGCGTTGTAAAGCCTTACTACTTCTGCGCCATTCATATTACTTGAATTAACTCCTTTAATATCTATTCTCGAAATTCTTGCATAGATATTGTAAGTTTTGTTTTGTGGCGTTGGTGAACCTGCAGAAAAATTAGTAAAATCTACATCGGTTGTTCTACTACCCAGATTTTCTAAATTATTTATTTGCTGAACGGCAGATAAATTAAACATATTTGCTGCACTTGTTACATTCTGCCCGTATGGTAATGTTACTTCTTTAAGTTGCGGAGTAGAATGAAATAAATATGATGCATCATTACCAAGTGTACAGTTGGAAAAATTTACCGCTTTTAAATTATAATTATAAGCAAATATAGAAGTACGTAAAGTTACATTGGTTAGTGTAGTCTTTTCCAAACTATAACAATTATAGAATACATACCCAAAACTTGCATTTGAGTAAGTATTAATTGGCATTTTAACGTATTTTAAATTATATACATAATAACACATTGAATCAAAATTACTGCAAGAAAGAAGACTATCTGGCAAAATAAGTGCAACAAGTGATATTGTTTGACCAAAACCAGAATTAAGTGCTGTAAGCCCAGTTGTGCCAAAATAAGCCTCTAAGATGGGAAGTACCATATTTGATGAATAAGACACATAGTTAGTTGGTGCTTTAGCGGCAAAATAAGTAATTGTATTACTCGCCCATATCCTTATCTTATACGTCGAATAACCCAAAGAACAAGGCTTGCCTGAACCCACAACATACTGATGCTGAGCTATTGTGTTAGAAGAATGAGAGGTTTGAGTATCATCTCCCCAATCAACATAGTAAGTGCCTGAGCTGGCAACATTTACCTGAAATGCAACTGCTGCTACACTAAAATCTCCAACAAGTAAGTTTATTTCATTGTTGGCAACATCCGAGACATCAACCCACTCGGGATGATGCCACCATTTGTCTGCACTCATACCTATTTGCTGCACTCCAATAGAGGCAGCTACTCCTGTTTGTCCTATAATTGCATCCATAGCATTGTCTTTTATTAAAACATTGATACCCATAGTTGTAAGATTTAGCTCAGTGGTACAGTAACATTAAGTATACCAATATCAGTATTCTCATTGATTGATGAAGTTACAAGCTTAACGTCATAGAAATACCTTCCTTCCCAGAGTTGACTTGTATCTGTAGTCTCAAGAGTTACATCACACTTACCGTGTGTTGGGTCAGAGAATGTGGTTATAACTTTCTGTATTGCATTAGCATTAGCACCTGGTGCCTTAACAGTGAAAGTTACAGTTCCTCCAGTAATGTCTATAGCATTACCATCAGCATCTTTAAAAGTTATAGGTATTACAACCTTATTACCTCTCCTAATGTTTATTGTGTCCATAGTTCTTAAATTTTAGTGTTTAATTGTTCAACTTTATCAATTAATTGTTGTACTGCTCTCCACAGTATTTCTATAAGGTAATCCTTAGCTACGCCAAGATATTCACCTTTCTCTTTATATCCTTCTACATTAGCCACAGCTGCTGGATATACCTCAAGCATATCCTGAGCAATCCATCCCATACTTCTTGTCTTTGTATCCTTAAAGGTAAATTCCTTCAGTGGGGCAGCTTTAATAATGCTCAATGCATCCAGTGTAGCCTCAGTAATATCTTCCTTTAATCTCTCATCCGAAGAACTCACAAAAGACAGAGTTCCTGTATCTATATTACATTGTATGTATCCCTTATCATTACCTGCACTACTTGCCTTGAAAGAAATAACCTTGCAAGTGCCAGAAGATAAAGCATATTGGTGCAACAACAAAACTGGATTATCAGAGTTATAGTTTCTTATAATGTACATAGGAAAACTTTCACTATCACTTCTAAATCTTACCAGCCCATATACATCCATCATATAAGAAGCATCAGTTTGGTCAGTTCTCCAATAATGAGTGTCATCCTTAATATTTTGGAATCCTGACTTCCCTATTTGAACAAATCCTCCTGATACTCCTCTTAAGTAAACTTCATAAGCACATACATTGTAAGTGATAGTCAGGTTATGATAGGAAGTGTACTCATAATCTTCTACCCATTCATTTCCTCCCAGATACTTCCAAACAGTATTCTCCCTTCTTTCATTCACACTATTAGTAATGGAATAAACAATCTTAAAATACACCTGTGATGTAGTGATAGTACCCAGATTAAGATTAACAGCTACATCAACATAGTTAGGATAGCCACTACCATTTTGTGGAGCAAATTGAGGTGAGGTTACTGAACTTGAACCAAGCAGTGTATTACTACTATTATAGACATAAACGGTGGCAGTTATTTGGTACCAACCGTTAATATAATTACCGTAGGTTAGACCATCTGTGTTATTAGTGTCATCAGCATCCAGGGTATAAGAAATGTAAATTCTCAGCTTATAAGAGAATGAATATATCTTATTAGCTGCAACCTCTATATGATATGAAGGTGTCTGTAAAGAAGTATAAGTTTTTATAATATTATCATTTAAAGTTGATTGGGATTGTATATAGTAAGGTGGATTAGATAAGTTAGTAAAACTGGTAAGAGCATGAGTATTTGTGGTATAATCAATAGCATTGGTCCCAGTCCAGGCTAGACTTGAACCTCCTGTAAAATAACTTACCCCACCAATATTACCCTTCCAAATATTTATCCTTTGAATACCTGAAGAATCATACAGATTTATTTCCTGTCCTACTGAAATAGAACCATTAGAGTCTGAAGCACTTAAATACCCTCCACTAATATTCCAGTTACCTATCTTACCTGATGTAGCATTAACTGCTCCTTCCAGATAAGCCAGATTACTCCAAAACCCATATCCTGAAATAGCCTGTCCATTAAAAGTCAATCCCTGTAAATTACCCATCCTTGCTTTAAGCTGGGTAGATTGATTAAAGGTAAAAGAGTTAACTCCATCCCATACTTCTATAACAGGCTTGGCAAAGTCTGAACTTGAAGCATTGAGCAAAACAAATGACCTTCTTGAACTATCAGTAGTATTACCAAACCTCACAAAGTCTTTTCCTGCTATGTTAACCTGGGTAGGAGTGGAGCCATCGGGATTTACTACGTAAATACGTTTGGTTGAAGTGTTAGTTGAGTATACTTTGTATCTGTACTGCGTTACATCATTGCCATTAAATTCCTGTGCCCAGATAAGGTCATTAGTACTTACTGTAATCTCTCCAGCACTTTCTACGGTAAAGTAGTATTTAGAAATTCCAGAATCCCACAATAATCCTTCATAAGCTTTGACAGTATCTGAAACTAACAAAGCTCCATTAGTGGCTCGGTACTTGTTTACTCTTAACTCAAATACATTCATTGTACCCCTCACACTGAGCTTGTCTAGTTCTAAGTTATACAAATTATTACTATCCTTCCATAACTTATAACCTGAACCTACCAATCCAGAAGAGTAACTAATTGTTCTACTGGTAATACTATCTGCTGTAATGTCTCCTATTGAAGTAAGAGATGTACTATATAGAGAAGCATCCAAATTAAGCCTTGTAGTATTATCAGGGTTGGTTGTACCAGTATAGAAATGTACCAGGGAAGATTGCTTGGAAGAATATGGCATATACTTGAAAGTAGCCAGGTCCCAATATAAGATATCAGATTGAATACCTATATTGGTTAGATTACCCCAATGTACCTGTGCTTGCCCTGGAGTTTGTAATTGTGTTTTAGTATAATACCTATCATCATGATTATGTGCAGATAGAGAAAAAGATGATGGTGAGTAAGAACTACTGGTAAGTGACCCATCAGTTGCCAGCACAGGAAAATTACCAGCAACTGCACCAGGTACTAAAGGAATATATGACCCTACTGCATTAGAGATTGCACTATGCAAAACACTAAGAGGCATAGGAAGCAGTGTAGCATCCTTGCCTACTCTTATGGCCTTATTGCCTGTAGTAGTAAGTATTTTTACATCCTCACCTGCCATAGTTTATTTCTCTCCTGATACTTTATTCTTTAAAGAAGTTTCAGCTTTTAACCTTTCCCTTTGCATGGCAGCATCATCCTTCATCCTTTGCAACCTCTCCTTTGCTGCTATCTCATCAGCTTTAAGCTGTAACTTCCTTGCTTCAATCTGAAGTTTAATTGCTTGCTCTCTTTCAGCACGTAAAGCCGCCTGCTTATCTCTAAATTCCTTGTTAATAATCTCTTGCTTCTTTATCTCATCATTTATACCTTTTCTACCTTCAGATACAGCATAATCTTTATTTGCTTGCATAGCTGCTATCTCAAGGTCTATCTGAGCTTGCATATCAATCTTGTATTGTTCAAGGTCTAGCTCCCTATTCTTAATATCAAGCTCTTGCTGTAATATAGCTTGCTGGCGAGCCATCGCGTCATCAAGCTCTTGCTTCCTAAGCTGCATCTCTTGCTGCTGAGCTGCCTCTACTCTAGCTTCATATTCTTCAATCTTCTTCTGTAGAGCAGCGGGGTTCTTGGTTCTATAAAGGTCAAGTATAAGTGATAGAGGAGCACCTTTATTAATAAGCTGAGGTACCATAGATTGCATGGTCCTGAGCATAAGAGAGTCTGAAGAAGAACCAGATACATCTACACCATACTCACTCTCTACAAACATCTCCCAGTCAAAGTCAAGTATTGCCATAGAACCATCATCAAGAGCATATTGACGTTTGAATGACTTGTCTTTCCATGCTACCTTAGCAGCTTCAAGTAAAGCTCTCAAAGCTCTTGATATGGTATTCTCATGCACAGAGAACCACTCTTCTGTAGAGAGAGAAGATTGAACAATAGACCTCTCTACCCCACCAACAGTTTCTCTGTTATCTATTGCTCCTCTTCTTTGTGGTGTTATACCACACAGATTATCAAGTTGTCTCTTTATGAAGTCAAGAATAACAAATGTCTGACTTATCTCCTGAGCAAATGACAGGTCAATGACAGAAGAACTCTCATTCATAGTACCAGCAAGCTTACCTGTAGCTGCACCTACATTGCCTTCATTAAAAGCATCTATAGGTAGCCATCCAAGATATTCTGCATAGTACATAATCTTATCCATATTCCATCCTGGAGGCATCAGATGAAGAGGGAGCTTACCTATTCTTCCCTTAGACTTAATGAACAAGTCAAGTAACTTATGCATAAAGGCATTGAATAGATATTGATAGTCTTTGCCCATATCAACTAATGAACGTGCCTTAGATGCATTAGTATTCATGATAGTACCCACAATACCTGGAGAAGACCTGGATATATTATCCATATGTCTCATCTGAATATCACAGGGCTGCATCTTAATGTATATGTCATTGCCAATCTTTGTACCTTCATACCATTCACTAACCCAATACCATGTGACTACTTCACCAAGTTCTTCTCTGACAGGATATCCTTCAGGAACAAGCTTTTTAAGTCTATCTCCTGCCTCATCAAAATACTCAAGCACACCTATCTGTCTCATGCCTTTCCATACAGTACGTATAACTCGAATATTACCCTGTGCATCATAATTACCACTGAATACTCCTGTATTGCTTGCTGTAGCTGTAACAAGATTACCAAGTCCCATCTGTTGTACATAAGCATCAAGATTAACATCTGTGGACTTACCCATGCTCAGGCTAGCTACAAGTCCCGCAGTGAGCTTCTGTCCCTCTTCTATCTGCTTAATCTGCTGAGGAGTTAGATACTCATAGTATCTATCAATAACTTCACCTATGGGTAGGTAACTTTCTTCAACAATAATATCTGAATCTTCAATCTTCCAGGAATCTCCACTACGTAGTGTAAATATACTATTGGGATTAGCCTTTCTGAGGATAGGCTCACCACCAATAACATCAATAATATAAATCTCTTCTGCTACTATGAGCAAGTCTTTAAATCCACGACTAAACTCTTCCCGTAACATCTGAGTTTTGAATAAATAGTCCAGAGTATCCTGAGCCATCTTTTCTCTTCTGTCAAGATATCTGGATTTACTCCATTGCACTATATCCTGAATGTCTTTCTTAACTTTTTCTTCATCATAAGCTTCTTTCTGTAAAGTCTGAAAGAGATATTGCATGAACTCTTGATTTACTCTCTCAAGCTTCTGATTAACTATATCACTATTAATCACAGTGACATGAGGTACTATCAACCTGTTTCTTTCTTCTCCACAAAGTAGCTGAATGTTATCACTCAGGATAGGGTAGTTTCTATATACAGTAGGAAAGTATACATCCTGTAATCTCAGTGGGTTAGTTATTCTCTCAATCTCAGCTTTTTCAATGATACCATTAATAAGGTTATAGTTAATAAGCTTTTCTCTCTTTGTGCTTCTCACCCCTGAACTATTATATAGTCCACCATAGGTTACAAGAGATGCTCCAGCATCAATGCATTGCTTGAAGAAGTCTGTAGTCTTTTCTGCATCCTTTCTCTTCTGTGAAGGAAAGTATGTAAGACTAGTATTGTTTGGACTAATTATTGCAGGTGTTTTAGCCATAATACTCAACAAATAATAATATGTGTGACAAAGATACTAAAATTTTAAACATACATAACAAGGGTATAAACTTTTCATATAGTATCTAATTAATCTATAACATATTGACTATATACAACCTTACCTACATGCCTTGACCAGAAGGGGTCATCTCTTATAGTCTTGACATTCTTAACAAGCTTGGTTATGGTCTTTACCTTATCTTCTCTGTATATCATCAACATGCCAAGTGCTGATACGTCATCGAAGTTACCTTTGTCATTCCATGCAGCTAACTCCTTAAGTAAAGGTACAGAGCGAAGTATATCATAGTTTGTTACTTCACTCTCCTGGTCATAGCCATATGCTGGCCTGGATAGCCAGTGCATAGCAAGTTCTATTCCCAAAGCATTCACCTTCTCACTCGGTGCAGTACCCTTCTTGTTATTACCTATGAGATTGCCTGTAGATAGTCCTTTCTCACTTAATATTTCAGGTTCATCTGCTAACAAGTGCAGGGAGTTATGATTGTAGAAGTACGTATAAATACCAAGGTTAGAGCGTTCATAGTTAGCTACAGCACCATAATATTTAAGTATTCTCCTGCAGTTCTCATAGAATACATTAGAAGGAGGTCTGCCCTTGTAGTGACATACAATCCTATCTGTATAAGTGTCAAGGACAAGCAATGAACCAAGTGATACTGTTGAGGATACATCCTTATCATAGCTATCTATACCTGCTATGTATCTACCAGAGATGGGCTTACCATCTTGTCCCAGTACAGGATGTTCATATATCTCAATACATCCTGGCTTGTTCTTATTATCTCTGATAGGAAAGTCATAAATAGGTTGATTGACAGTATCATGTGTAAACTTTACTCCACCCGTAGATACATCTATTTCAAGAGCAGCTCTATAGATACTTGACAGATACTTATTAGGATTAGCCATTATCTCTCCCAGCCTGGCATTACATCTTGCCGCATCAAATACATTACCAGATATACGCAAGAATGCCTGTGCAGGAGTCTTAGGCTGCTGAGTTAAGAACTTAAGGTATGCCTGTCTGCTTGTTTTCTTCCTTAACTCTGCCTTTTCATCAAGTAACTTCTCTGCAATATCTCTTATACTATTACCTTCTAAATCTACAGCCTCATATAACTCTTCCTTCTCTTGCTTTGTTCCATCAGGTAGTGAGATAGTTACTTTCTTAACATAAGTACCTGGATAATACCACATATCATCTATGAACCAACCACAATCTCCTACAGCATTCTCATCATATATATTCTGATATGCTCTAAGTCCATAAGGCGCAGGATTATAAAACATCTCAGCAAAGTCCTGAGTGCCATCTTCCATATCACCACCTGTACCATAGATAAAGGGTACTCCTGTCATTATATCCCCATCACGTATAGTAGGCTCAAAGATAGCATAGGCTTCAAGTAATTCTCTGAACCTACCAGCTTCTTCAACCCCTATCACATCAACAGACTCACCGATGTTCTTGAAGGGATTATCCTTATAAGATACGGCCTGTATCTCACTCATATATCCTTCTTCTATCTCAATACCTTCTTCATTGACATAGATAAAGCTTGCCCTGAAGTGGTCTCTCTTGTCTAGCTTATCCCTTCTCTTGGCAAAAGCTGTATGCTTATTTACATGATTGAGTGTAAAGTGTATAGCATCAAGAGTAGCCTTGTAATGCTGCTTCTCATAAGCAGCAAGAATATTATTAGATGCGGGAAGGAAGTTAAAGTTATAACTGAATATACCATTAGCAGTGAAGAAGGTTATACCCTTACGTCTGGATTTAGCTATTATCATACCCTGCTTTGGTATGTCTATATAAGGACCCTCTGCAAAGGACTTTTCTACTTCATTAGAAAGATAGTAAATATGGTCAAGGAATTTAGGAAAGGTAAGTATCTTCCTTGTACTGCTCTCTTTATGTGTGAGTGGGTCAACAGGGCGTGCTTTAATCATACCAAAGTTAAGGTAATAGTATAATCTGCCTGGTATTCTTACTCCACCAACAGAATATCCTTCAAGTATTCTCTTCTCCTGTTCATCCCAGTATTCATCATAATCTCTTGTGCCTTTTGGTGCATCTATATAATATCCATACCTGAGGAAATGCCTTGCCTCTTCATTAAACACATAAGGGTTAATGAACTTAAGATATTGCTGGTCTGTATTTCTTACAGGATTGTCTGTAACACCAAACTCAGACCAGGGTTTTGCTACAATGATATCATCTGATATCTTTACAAGTTTTGACATATTTACCAATATCTTTATATATGAGTTCAACAAGATAGCCTATTAGATAAGCCCAAGGTTCCTGAAAGTCTTTCTTTACAGTAAGCTCACCTACATCATCAAATATAGCTGCAGCAGCATGAAAAGCTTCGTGTGCTACAATACCAGGAGTAAGTGGATTCTTCATTACGTCTGATATGCAAAAGGCACACACTATAGCCTTTCTATTATACTCTCCTTCCGGTATACTCACACGCACAGTAACAGCACTTGCAATATCAGATGTATCAATAGGTTCTACATGCAACTTATGAAATATACTATCGAAGAAATCTTCAGATGTAATACCTACAATAAATAAAAACTTGTACAAATCCAGATGATGATAAAACACTTTTGTCATTATACGCTACGTTTAGTATATTTATCTCTTTTACTCTTTGGCACTTCTCTTGGATTAATTGTACCTCCTCCTCTGATACGTGCATTCTCAACCATTTCCTTATCCACAATGTCCTTAAGGTTCTTTATTGCAGTAAGCATCTTCTGAACCTTCTCTACATTGGACAGGTATTGTTCAGTAACCTTGCCTGCTGTATCATCAGCAAGTCCCTCTGCTGCATTTCTGAAGTATTGCCTTATCTTAAACAGTCCATACTCTACATCTTCAAGAAGACCCATAGAGTAAGTTTTATGAATCTCCTTATACTTGCTAATGGCCTTTTTAATAGCATCATCTTCCTTCCAGTCAGGTTGAGATATTACACTTTCCTTTACCTTCTCACTACGTACTTCTTCATCATAGTTTCGATAAGGAGAGCTAATATCTGCTATGTAGAATACATAAGCCAGGTCTTCAATAGCCTTCTCTTTAGACCTGGTCTTATCTCTATCCCACAGAGCCTTAAACTCCTTTATCAGCAGAGCTTCAGGAGCTATAATTACCTGCTTCTCCTTCAAGTCGAATAGTTTGAGCTTCATGAAGCCTCCTTTCTTTTTCTTTTCTTCTCTTATTCACTATCTTATCAAGCACATACTTCATATCATCAGGACAGGCAAAAGAGCCTAATCCCTTTACCCTGATAGTAGGGAAATAAAGGTTATCCCTATCAGGAGCACTGCCCATATAATACCTCACAGCACGGAATGTACCTACTATCACATCCCTTACCTGGTCCTTACTTATACCATACTTCTCAGCAAGCTCTGTAATTATCTGCTTGGTATTTATTGTATTCATAGTGGTAAGAGTTTTACTTTCCTTCCTGAGCTATTATTTCTTGACCTGCTTATAGCACCACAACTCTGGCATCTAAACATAGCATAAGCATATGCTGCTGTAGTATATTGCTTATCTGTAATGGAAGTTACCTGAGTACTCCCACAATAGGGACATACATACTCAGTATCATAGTTTTCATAAAGTCCTGTATTGTGATGCCCAACCACATAAGGTCTTAGTATATAATACAGCTTTTCAAGAATGAGTACATCGCGCTTATTGTATATAGCCAGCTCAGATAGTGCAGAAGCATCTCCTTCCATACATCTTTTCCACAGAGAGAAGTCTACATGTATTTTGCCATCTATATTAAAATAATTAGCCAGAGCGTTTAAACTATTGCCCGGGAAGGCAAATTTACGTCTGGCTGTCTTAATCAAATCAACTGACTTATACTGAGCTGGTTTACTTATACCATACTTGACTATTCGTGTGTTGATATGTCGTAAGTCAAATTTATCTCCATTGTAGGATACAACAACATCAGCTTTGTCAAGTAGTGCCTGTAATCTTTGTATAATCCTTGAATCATCTTCTCTTAATACTTCTTCTGTAGATAGTACTGCAGTAATAAAGTTTGAAGCATCATTCCATTTAGCACAGAATGCCAGCATAAACCATGCATCAATAAGTTGCTCTGTGCATATGTTTTCTTTCCATAGCTTCCATACATAAGCTTTATTTGGTGCAGTCTCTATATCAATGAACAGGATTTTAGGCTTAGCTTCTTCCTCTGCTCTCCAGAGATATCCACAGGATTGTCTACCATACTTAACTGCAGCTCTTATGGTAGATTCATTAACACCCATAGTCTGTGCCGCATCGTTTATTGAATTATATGTATATACGGGTGTTCCGTTTAATTCATACTGAGTGATTTTTCTTCCAACCATATGAAATTAGAGTTTTTATATTCTTCAACAATAATAGTTAATGGATGGCTCACTAACTTCAATGTAAAAGGCTTCCCCGAAGATGCCAGTGCTGTATAGAGATGTTGCATAACTTCAGCAGGGTTTTCTCCATTCTGCAAGTAAATCTTAGAGGTTATCTTTACGTTGAAATTTAATAGTGAGCTCATCTAATGTTCCAATTGGATAGTTTAACGTATAATTTGTAATAAGTCCAGATTGTCTTATTCTACTTAAATATGTGTTGAATACTCCAATCTTTATACCAAGCATCTCACATATCTCCTTACGAGATTGTGGTGTAAACAGTAAAGTTTCTATGTGGGAATTATCCTTTACTCCATCAGCTATGAGCTTATTCCTTTTGATAAGAAGAGTAGCATAGAGCTGGAGTTCTCTCTCTGATGAATCGCTGAATCCCTTTACCCCCAAAGAACCTAATATTCTGAATACGAGCATATATTTCTTAAACTCCGAGTCAACAGTTACCTGGATTACTTTACTTGCCATAACGTGACTTTTGAGGAATTTTAACTAACTTACCTTTCAGGTAATGCTTTGTTTGTTTCTGTAAGTCAGTACGTAGTTTTCTATACATCTCATATTCTATATGAGGAGGTCTTTCACCACGTACTAACATTACTATATCCTCTGTAGAAAGAGGAATGCCTTGTTTATCATCCATTTTTTGTATCAATAGTTACATTAGTTTTGGTATCTCGAGCAGCCTGATATTTCTTCTTCAAGGCTGTATTGGAATGCCTGTTCTTAAACTCATTTGCTACCTTCTTCTTGTAACGTACAATTATCTTACTAAGGTGGCTTAGAGGAAACTCTTTCATCTCAAACTCAGAAGCCCTCTCATCATCTGAGTGTAAGTACCAGCGGTCTGTAGGGTCATAATACTTAATGGTGATGGTGGGTACTTTCTTACCCTTGAATTCACCAACAGTTTGTTCTACTGAAACCTTGTTCCACTTTCTTGTAAAAAGAACGTATAGAGCAAGTAGCCTTTTCAAGTAGTACAGCTTGAAATCTAAGCTTTCTCTAACCATAAATTGAGATGTGTTTATTAGTACTGACTAATACCATCAAAATGACGAGCAAATGTACAAAATAATTTTATTTTCTCACACCAAAAATTATTTACAAAAATTAATATTGTATGTAGTTATACTACCCTGTAACTATCTGTATATCAGTATGCCTGAAGTTATGTATCTGATTGTGTGTAACTTGAGAAGCCTGGCACAATTCTTGGAATTATAATTATAATAATATAATAATATAATATATAATAATGTAGTAAGTAAAACCTGTACTTCTTTGAAGATAGGATAAGGGGGTGTGGGGGAGAAGGAAAGAATCTTTCTTAAAACCCTAAATGCCAAAATTGCATTAGAAGCAATCTGAGGGGTCAAATTAAGAGGCTATTTTCAAAGTTGAGTTATCTATCCACTTCGATAGAAAATTAAAATTTGAGCCACTAAAATGCAAAATTTGGCATATGTTCCTTTACCATACCAAATCAGTGATTTTCTGGAAATGCCTGATACTGCTGTATTGTAGAATAACTTGCTGATAATGAGAAGTTTGCTGTTTGTACCACACTGAAAACCCCTGCCTTAAAAATTTTTTATAAAATTTTTCCTTATACCCCCTCCCTGTATTATACCTCATACCAAAATTTCTCCCTACCCCCTCCCATACCTACCTTAAAAATTTTTTTAAAATTTTTCCAAACCCCTACTCACTACTGCCTAATAACTTTCTTTGGGAGAATAGACTAGTTTGTGAGGGTGGACCACCTCTCTCAAACCCCCCGTGTACTTTGGCAAATTGGCATTCATGTCTAACAAAGACACAAGGGGGGGTTCAACCCCGCCCTCTTTGAAGAAGCCTTCTCTGCGAAGGCTACTTCAGGGGGGCAAGAGTTAACCCCCGAGAGCTTGTCAGCTCTCTCAGCCACCAACCTTGTGGTGGCTGAGATGAGCTTGGCTATCTTGGGCTATGTGCCCAAGATAGCCAGCTTCACGACCAAAGATGGTCGTGAAGTGACATTT